>Ga0209640_10000306_pt1 | contig 37629 bp, 34 predicted proteins | sample RifCSP10_1_FD_184018 | JGI IMG/M metagenome (GOLD analysis project Ga0209640, IMG submission 184018) | Soil microbial communities from Rifle, Colorado - Rifle CSP2_sed 10_1 (SPAdes) (version 2) | ecosystem: Environmental > Terrestrial > Deep subsurface > Rock core/Sediment | place: Rifle... | reverse complement strand
TGAGAACCGGGATCGCCGCGGACCAGGGGAAGGGGTCTGGGGGAGGCCGCGAAGCGGCCTGTCCGCGAAGCGGACCAGTGGAGGGCGTTTGGGGGAAGGCGCGCAGCGCCTTGTCCGCGAAGCGGACCAGTGGAAGGGGTCTGGGGGAACCGGGAGGTTCCCCCGGCAACAACCGGGAGGTTCCCCCAGCATGTGCCACGCGCTTGTCCGGGGAGCGGACCAGTGGAAGGGGTCTGGGGGAACCGGGAGGTTCCCCCACGAACCGAGAGGTCCACCCAGCATCATCAAATCGCGTGCAATCAGTAGCCTTTGCGAAGGTGGAGCTCGACGCCTTGATCCGGGCGCTCGCCCCAAGCGAGGTGACCGGAGCCCGGCCGGTCGAGATCGGCGACCTCGCGTACGACACGCGCCGCGTCACGAACGGGGCGCTCTACTTCTGCGTCTCCGGTGCGCGTGTCGATGGGCACGACCTCGCCTGGGAGGCGATCGAGAGAGGAGCTTTCGCTCTCGTCGTCGAGAGGCAGCTCGAGGTAGACGTCCCGCAGCTCGTGGTCCCGGACGTCCGGGCCGCAATGGCAGTCGCCGCCGACGTGTTCTTCGGGGAGCCGACGAAAGAGCTCGAGGTCGTGGGGGCGACGGGGACGAACGGGAAGAGCACGACGATCTTCCTGCTCCATGCCATGCTCGATGCGGCCGGGCGGCGGCCGGGGCTCGTGGGGACGATCGAGTGGATCGTCGGCGGCGAGGAGCGTGCGGCACCCTTCACGACGCCGGAGGCGATCGACCTCCAGCGTCTCTTCCGAGAGATGCTCGACAGGGGCGATGGCAGCGCAGCGATCGAGGCATCGTCGCACGGCTCGACGCTCAAGCGACTGGACCGCGTTCGCTTCGACGCGCTCGTCTTCACGAACCTCAGCCAGGACCACCTCGACCTCCACGGAACGATGGAGGACTATTTCCAGGCAAAGCGACGCCTGTTCACAGGCGCTCTGCCGCCTCCGGCAGCCGTGAACGTGGGCAATGAGTGGGGAAGACGGCTTGCGGCAGACCTTGGCGACGCGCACCGGGCGCCGCTCGTCACCTTCGGTCTCGACACGGCGGCCGAGATCCGGCCCGAAGGCCTCGAGCTGTCGCCACGTGGAAGCCGGTTCCGTGCCGCCGGGATCGACGTGGAGACACCGCTTCGAGGGATGTTCAACGTCGAGAACGTTCTCGCCGCGGTCGCCGCCGCGCTCCTGCTGGATCTCGACGAGGACGCGATCGCGGAGGGCGCAGCGCGGGTCTCGGGCGTTCCCGGTCGGTTCGAGGCGATCGAGGAAGGACAGCCCTTCGTGGTCATCGTCGATTTCGCGCACACCCCGGACTCGCTCGAGACCGTGCTCCGGGCAGCTCGAGGGCTCGGAGAAGGGAGAGTGATCGCAGTCTTCGGAGCGGGAGGAGACCGGGATCGTGGGAAACGCCCGCTCATGGGGCGCGTGGCCGCCGAGCTCGCCGATCTCGTCATCGTGACAACCGACAACCCCCGCTCGGAGGAGCCGCTCGCGGTCATCGCGGACGTCCTCCAGGGCACGGGCGTCGACGTCGAGATGGATCCCGACCGTCGCAGCGCGATCGAGCGCGCAGTGGGCCTGGCGGAGCCTGGTGACGTTGTCGTCATTGCCGGCAAGGGGCACGAGCAGGGGCAGGAGATCGCCGGCGTCGTCCATCCCTTCGATGACCGAGCGGTCGCACGCGAGGCCATTGCCCATCTCGCGCAGTCGCGCGAGATGGGCTAGAGGAGCGTACCGGGGTGATCCGCGTGCTCTGGGAGGAGATCACGTCGCTCGGTCTCGGCCGGCTCGACGGTGGCAACCCGGGTGACTCGATCACGGGGATCTCGGCCGACTCCCGCGAGGTCGGGCCCGGCGAGCTCTTCGTCGCCCTCAACACGGGCGTGCGCTACGTGGAGGAGGCTCGCGCCCAAGGGGCGGCGACGCTCGTCCCGGATGATCAGGAAGCGGCTCTGGCAGCCCTCGCCACGCTCGTCCGCTCGAAGAGCGATGCCCGCGTCGTCGCGGTGGTCGGCTCCGCGGGGAAGACGACGACGAAAGACATCCTGGGGGTGCTCTGTGCACCTCAGGCGCCGACGATCTGGGCGGAGAAGAGCCTCAACAACGAGATCGGCCTGCCGCTGACGGTCTGCAGGCTCGAGTCCGACACGGCGATCCTCGTCACGGAGATGGGAATGCGCGGCCTCGGTCAGATCGCAGAGCTGTGCGCGATCGCGCGCCCCGAGCTCGCAGTGGTACCTCACATCGGCCCCGAGCACCTCGAGCTGCTCGGAAGCGTCGAACGGGTGGCGCAGGCGAATGCGGAGGCGATTGCCGCGTTGCCCGCGGGCGGCACGGCCGTCGTCCCGGTCCACTGCCCTGCGCTCGAGCCGCAGCTGAGACGCGACGACCTCACACTCCGGCGCTTCGGTCCGGCCGACGTCGACCTTGCGGACGGCCACGGCAGCTTCCGACTCGGTGGAGAGGTCGTCGAGCTCGAGCTCCCGTTCACCCAGCGCCACCACGCCCTCAACGCTCTCGCCGCGCTGCACGCATACGCGGCACTCGGACTTCCGCTCGACCGCGCCGCGGAAGGAGCCGCGGGAATCCGGCTCTCTCCGTGGCGCGGACAGGAGGCCATGCTGCCCGGCGGCGGTCTCGTGATCAACGACGCCTACAACGCGAACCCTGACTCGATGCGCGCTGCGCTCGAGCACCTGGCCGAGCGGGCGGGCGGTCGGCGACGGCTCGCGATCCTCGGCGAGATGGCCGAGCTAGGAGAGGCATCGGAGCACTACCACCGCGAGATCGGCGGGCTTGCAGCGCGACTCGGGATCGAGGTGATCGGCGTCGGCGAACCTGCACGCGCGTACGACCCCACGGTGTGGGGCTCCGGGGCCGAGGAGGCGCTCGACGCTGCACGCTCGACTCTCCGCCCCGGAGACGTCGTCCTCGTCAAGGCCTCACGAGCCGTCGGGCTCGAAGGCATCGCCGCCGAGATAACGAACTTCGCTCGAGCATGGTCCCTGTCCTGATCGCGGGCCTGATCGCGATGGTCGCCGCCGTCGTCGTCGGGCCGAAGTTCATCGAGATGCTGCGCTCGCGGAACCTCGGCCAGCAGATCCGGGCGGAGGGACCAGCGGCGCACGTCGTGAAGCAGGGAACGCCCACCATGGGCGGCCTCCTGATCATCGTGTCCGCCGTCATCCCCTTTCTCGTGCTCTCGCAGTACACCGCCGAAGCGCTGACGGTGCTCTTCATCACCCTCGGCTGTGCGGCGATCGGGTTCAGCGACGACTACCTCAAGCTCAGGCGGCGCCGTTCGCTCGGGTTGCCCGGCCGCTGGAAGATGTTCCTGCTCGTCGTGGTGACCGTCGTCGCGGCGATCCTGCTCCAGGAGACCGAAGGGTTCACCACGTCGGTGTACGTCCCCGTCGCGGGCTGGGACCTGAACCTGGGCGTCCTCTTCTACCCGTTTCTCTTCCTCGTGATCGCGGGTACGGTCAACGGTGCGAACCTCACAGACGGGATCGACGGACTCGCAGCGGGCACCGCGACGATCATGCTCCTCACGTTCCTCGCGATCGCCGGGATCTCGTGGATTCGCTCCGGAGACCCCGGGGACAGAAGCGAGGTCTACCTCGACATCGCGACACTGGCGGCGGCTCTCATCGGGGGGACGATCGGGTTCCTCTGGTACAACGCCTTTCCCGCCGAGGTCTTCATGGGCGATACGGGCTCGATGGCCCTGGGCGGCGCGATCGCGGGGTTCGCGATCGTCACCCGCACCGAGATCCTCCTGCTCCTCATTGCCGGGATCTTCGTGATCGAGGTGCTCTCGCTCATCATCCAGGTCGTCAGCTTCAAGAGGACGGGCAAGCGCGTCTTCCTGATGGCGCCCATCCACCATCACTTCGAGATGAAGGCGTGGTCGGAGACGAAGGTGATGGTCCGGTTCTGGATCATCTGCGCGATCCTCTGCGCGTCCGGGTTCGCGCTCTTCTACCGCGACTTCCTCCACTTCGTCGAGTTTTGAGCGCCGAGGAGCTCTCCGGCAGGCGCGTTCTCGTCGTGGGGCTCGCGCGTTCCGGGAAAGCCGCGGCGGAGGCGCTCGTCGCTCGCGGCGCCTCGGTGACGGGCTACGACCGTGACGAGGCGCTCGACGTGGGGAGGCTCCGCGAGCTCGGCGTCGAAGTTCACGTGGGACGCGAGGAGGAGACGCTGCTACAGGGGATCGAGGTCGTCGTGAAAAGCCCGGGTGTCCCGGGTGAGACGTCGCTGGTCGCGGGCGCACGCACGCGCGGGATACCCGTGTGGAGCGAGATCGAGCTCGGCGCGCGGCTTCTCGGAAACCCGATCCTCGGCGTCACGGGCACCAACGGCAAGACGACGACGAGCGAGCTCCTCGGGGCGGTCTTTCGGGCGGCCGACAGGCCGGTGGAGGTCGCGGGAAACGTGGGTCATCCGCTGACGTCTCTGGTGGGGGCCGTGCCGCCGGAGACATGGATCGTCTGCGAGCTCTCGTCGTTTCAGCTCGAGGACGTCGAGACCATCCGGCCGCGGATCGGTGTCCTCCTGAACCTCCAGCCCGACCACCTCGACCGCCACGCCTCCTTCGAGGCATACGCGTCCGCCAAGCTGCGGATCTTCGAGCGGCAGTCCGCCGAGGACACGGCGGTCGTTCCGCGTGGGTTCGGCCCGATTCCGGGTGCCGGTCGGCGGGTCGAGTTCGGCGCGACGGATCAGCTGCCCGCCGAGCCGCTCATCCCGGGACCGCACAACCGCGAGAACGCCGCCGCGGCGACGGCGGCCGCGCGTGTAGCAGGTATCGAAGATGAGGCGATCGCGGAGGCGCTGCGCACCTTCGAGGGCGTCCCGCACCGGATCGAGCTCGTCCGTGAGCGTCGAGGGGTCCGGTATGTGAACGACTCGAAGGCGACGAACGTCGCCGCCTGCCTGTGCGCTCTCGCCTCCTTCCCGGACGGGGCTCTGCACGTGATCCTCGGAGGGCGGGGGAAGGCCGAGCCGTACGGTCCGCTCGCCGCCGCGTTCAAGCTCGGCGATCGCGCCTATCTCATCGGGGAGGCGGCGGGAGAGATCGCCGCGGTGCTCGACTCCTCGGGAGTGCCGTACGTCAGCGCGGGAGATCTCGAATCGGCGCTCGCAGAAGCGGCTTCGGCTGCCACGGCCGGTGACGTCGTCCTGCTCTCGCCTGCGTGTGCCAGCTTCGACCAGTTCGAGGACTTCGAGGCCCGAGGAGACGCTTTCCGCGGCCTCGTGGAGAGGCTCGCATGAAGGAGAGAGGGCATTTCGACCAGAGGCTGCTGGTCTTCGTCACCCTCGGTCTCGTCGCGTTCGGGCTCGTGATGGTCTACAGCGCGACGTCCGCCTCCGCGGCTCTCGGCGACGGCGACCCGATGAGCTATCTCAAGCGTCAGGCGGTGTATGCGCTGCTCGGTGTCGCCCTGATGACGGCCGCGGCGCGGTTCGACTACCACCGCCTCCGCTACGTCGCGCCGGCACTCCTTCTCGCCGCGCTCGGGCTGTGCGCGGCCGTGCTGGTGCTCGGGCCCGAGATCAACGGCGCGCGCCGCTGGTTCCTCCTCGGTCCCGCGAGCTTCCAGCCGTCCGAGCTGGCGAAGCTCGCGCTCGGCCTCTTCGCCGCGGTGTACCTCGCACGCCGTCGTCCTCCCCGGACGATGGGAGAGCTGATCAGACCCCTGGGCTTGCTGACCGCGATCTTCTGCGGACTGATCCTGCTCGAGCCCGACCTCGGGACGACGATCTCGCTCTGCGGGATGATGCTTGCGATCTTCCTCGTCGCCGGCGTCCCCGTCCGCCTGCTGGCAGCCGCCTCTCTGCTCGCGCTCGCGATGGGGCTGCTGGCCATCTGGGTCGAGCCCTACCGCCGCGCGCGCGTCTTCAGCTTCCTCGATCCCTGGAGCGACGCACAGGGCTCGGGCTTCCAGATCGTCCAGGCGATGATCGGCATCGGATCGGGAGGGTTCACCGGCGCCGGCCTCGGCGAGGGAGTGGGAAAGATCTCCTACCTCCCGGAGGCGCACACGGACATGATCTTCGCCGTCATCGGCGAAGAGCTCGGTCTCGTCGGCTCCGCGCTCGTGATCGGTGCCTTCGCCGTCTTCGCAGTCGTGGGCTTCCGCATCGCGCTCCGCTGCCGGGATCCCTTCGGAAAGCTGCTCGCTGCGGGCCTTACGGCGCTCGTCTCGGGCCAGGCGGCCATCAACCTCGCGGCTGTTCTCGGGATCGCCCCGCTCACCGGAATTCCCCTGCCGTTCGTGTCCTACGGTGGCTCGAGCCTCGTCGTGCTCCTCGCGGGGGTGGGGATTCTCCTTAACATCGCCGTCAATGGAACGGTCGTCCAAGCTCGCGTGCCTGATCGCAGCGGGCGGAACAGCCGGGCACGTCCGACCCGCGCTCGCGGTCGCCGAGGCACTGGCCGCACGCGGGGTGACGGTGACGCTCGCCGGGTCGCGCGGCCTCGTCGAGTCGCGTCTGGTTCCTGAGTCGGGCTTCGAGCTCGACACGTTCGCGATCTCGGGGCTCCCGCGGAGACCTGGCTTCGACCTCGTCCGCGCTCTCGCGGAGGCCGTGCGAGCTCCCTTCGCCTGCGGCCGCATCCTCGCCCGGCGCCGCCCCGACGTCGTCCTCGGCGCCGGAGGGTACGTCGCCGGGCCGATGGTGCTCGCGGCACGCGTGCGTGGGATCCCGACCGCGCTGACCGAGGCCGACGCGCACTTCGGGCTCGCGAACCGGCTGGCGGCACCGTTCGCTCGCAGAGTCTTCCTCGCGTACGGGATCCCAGGGAGAAGTGGAGCGAAGTACCGGGTGACCGGGCGCCCGATCCCGTCCTCCCACCTCGGCGCCCGGCGCGAGGCCGGCCGCGCGCGATTCGGGCTCCCCGCCGATCGTCCCGTACTCGCGGTGTTCGGAGGCCTCGCCGGAGCGCAGGCGCTCAACACGTTCGCGGTGAAAGCATTCGGCGAGCACGGACCCGCCGTGCTGCACGTGTCGGGCGAGAGGGACTACGAGGGCTTGCGTGCCAAGGTGAGACGCCCGGACTACGTGTTGCTCCCGACGACGGACCACTTCGGCGAGGCGCTCGCAGTCGCCGATCTCGCGATCTCGAGGGCCGGTGGCACGGTCTGGGAGCTCGCCGCCGCGGGGACGCCTTCGATCCTCGTGCCGTACCCCTACGCCACCGCAGACCACCAGAGCCTGAATGCTCGCCACTTCGAGCAGGGTGGCGGCGCCGTTGCACTCGACCAGGACGATCTGGCGCGGGTTCCGGGGCTCGTCTCCGAGCTGCTCGCCGACCCGGCGCGGCTTCGGCGCATGAGCGAGGCGATGCGGGCTCTCGCGCGACCCGACGCTGCAGACGTGATCGCCGACGAGCTCATCGAGCTGGCCGGAGACCCTGGATGACCGCGAACGCGACGTCGCCGCTCGCCGGGAGGCAGCTGTACTTCGTCGGGATCGGCGGCGCTGGGCTCTCCGCGTATGCGAACTTGTCACGGTTGTGGGGCGCCGAGGTGCGGGGATGGGATGTCCGCGAGACGATCTTCATGGACGCCCTCGCTGGAATCGACGTCGCTGTCGGAGGCGATCCGTCACCGCCACCGGGGTTCGAGGTCGTCGTCTCGACCGCGCACCTCGGTCGAACCGACGGGCGGACGCGGGCGGAGTTCCTGGCCGAGCTCGTTGCGCTACGGCGGTCGATCGTCGTCGGCGGTGCGCACGGCAAGACGACGACCGCGGCGATGATCGCGTACGTCCTCCGAGACCTCGGCCACGATCCGTCGTGGATCGTCGGGGGCGTCGTCCCGCAACTCGGCGGGAACGCCGGATCGGGCTCGGGCTGGCTCGTTGTCGAGGGTGACGAGTCCGATCGCTCCATCGGCCTCCTGCGCCCGGAGATCGCCGTCGTCACGAACGTCGAGCTCGATCACCATGCGACGTACGGCTCCGAGGCGGAGCTCGCTGCGTTCTTCGATCGGTGGCTTGGCGCGGCGCCGGCGACAGTGCGGGGCTGGGAGCTGCCTCCCGTCGAGCTCCGGCTCGTGGTCCCCGGCGAGCACAACCGACTGAACGCCGCGACTGCGCTGGCAGCACTCGAGCTTGCCGGTGTGGCGTGGGTCGAAGCCGAGCGGTCGATCGTCGGTTTCGAGGGAGTGGGGCGGAGGTTCGAGCTCGTCGGTGAGAAAGGCGGGGTTCGGGTGATCGACGACTACGGGCACAACCCGACCGAGATCGAAGCGACGCTACGAACTGCGCGCGAGGGAACCGACCGGCGGCTGATCGCGGTGTACCAGCCTCACGTCTACGGGCGGACGCGCCACCTCTCGAGGGAGCTCGGTGACGCTCTCGGCCTCGCGGACGCCGCCATCGTGACGGACGTCATCGGTGGCCGCGACGCCCCCGTGCCGGGCATCACCGGGAAGATCGTTCTGGACAACGTCCCTGCCGGTGTGCGTCATGGCTGGGCTCCCACGCTCGACGACGCGGCCGCGCTCGCCATTTCATGGGCACGTGCGGGAGACGTCGTCGTCACGCTCGGAGTCGGGGAGCCGTGGCGGATCGCCCGTGCGATCGTCGAAGGGTTGCCTCGGTAGTGCTGCCGATCGAGCGCGGTGTTCCGCTGTCCCGGCTGACGACGATCGGCACCGGTGGCCCGGCTCGCGCGTTCGCGCGGCCAGGCTCGCTGGCCGAGCTCGAGGACGCTCTTCGTATCGCCCGGAGCGAGGGGCTCGAAGTCGTCGTCGTCGGGCTCGGGTCGAATGTCCTGGCGTCCGACGAGGGCGTGGACGCGCTCGTCCTCCGGCTCGACGGCGAGCTCGCCGAGGTCGAGGCTCGCGGGGGGCTTCTCGTTGCGGGCGGAGGCGCCACGAACGCGGTCTGCCTGCACCGTGCGCGCGGCGCAGGTCTTGGCGGCCTCGAGTTCGCGTGCGCCATCCCCGGGACCGCCGGAGGTGGCGTGCGCATGAACGCTGGTGCGTACGGGCGCGACTGGTCGGACATCCTCGTCCGCGCGCTCGTCGTCACCGCGGACGGCGGTTCGTGGATGACTCCAGGCGACCTCGGCCTCGAGTACCGTCACTCAGAGCTCCTGTCGAGACAGGTCGTCGCCCGAGTCGAGTACGCGCTCGAGCGACGCTCGCCCGACGAGATCAAGAGGACCGTCGCCGAGCTCGTCGCACGACGGAAAGCGACCCAGCCGACGAACAAGCGAACGTTCGGTAGCGTCTTCAAGAACCCGGCCGGAGAGGTCGGTGCGGGGCAGATGCTCGAGCTCTGCGGCCTCAAGGGGCACCGGATCGGTGGAGCGGTCATCTCTCCCAGACATGCGAACTTCATCGAGAACGCTGGTGGGGCGACGAGCACCGACTGCGTCGCGCTGATGGTCGAGGCTCGTCGGCGTGCGCTCGAGCGGTTCGGTGTCGAGCTCGAGCGTGAGGTCGTGCTGTTGGGCGCGATCGATCTTCCTCCGACGATGTAGGAAGGGTGCGCCGGGCGGCGAATCTCGCCGCATGGTCGGGGGACGAACCGAGCGCGGGTCGCGCCGGCGTGTGCGCGCGGCAAGCGTCGTCGTCCCGTTTCCGCGAGGCGCGACCGGTGATCGCCTGGATCTCGCCCGGTTCGTCCCCTCCGGCCGCTCGCTTCTCCTCGCCTTCGCCGCCGTCCTCGGCGTCCTCGGCGCGTACTGGGGGGCGTACGCATCGTCCGTCTTCGCCGTCGAGCGCATCGACGTTCGCGGGGTGCCGCCAGAGGTTGCCCGAGACGTCGAGGCTGCGACGCGCGATGTTCTCGGCCGGAGTCTCGTCGCGATCGACGCCGGCGACGTCGAGGGCACCGTACGGGCGCTTCCGTCCGTGGCAGGTGTGGCCGTCGACCGGGCATTTCCGCACACGTTGGTCATCAAGGTCGCGCCGGAGCGCCCGGTCGCCGTCGCAAGACGTGGCCACTCTTCCTGGCTCGTGACCGGCACTGGCAAGGTGATCCGCGAGATCGAGACCGGATCGGAGCGTGCTCTCCCTCGACTGTGGCTCACGCGTGGAGTGGCCGTTCGGGTTGGTGGATCGCTGCCTGGAAGTTTCACTCCCGCGACGCGTGCCCTCGAGGCTGTGCACGAAGTGAGGCTCCCCCGGCGTGTCAAGGCCGTCCGATCCACGGGCGATCAACTCACGCTCGTGCTTTTCCGCGGCCCGGAGATACGACTCGGCCAGGCGCGAGACCTGCTACTCAAGGCCGCGGTCGCCGCTGCGGTGTTTCCGTTGGTCGAGAGCGGCACGATCTACATCGACGTGAGCGTTCCCGAGCGTCCCGTCGCGGGATCGTAGTTTAAGTCTCAAGTTGAGGTTGAGAATTCTTCTCACCGGGACCTCATTGACATCTTCTCGAAGGAGCCGTACTCTCGAGGGCGAAGGGTTACCTGCAAGTCGGACGTTCAATGCGAGCTTCAGGTTCAGGTGGGTTGAGACATGAGCAATCAGCTGAGTAGCTATCTCGCAGTCATCAAGGTCGTGGGTATCGGCGGCGGCGGTTCGAACGCGGTCACGCGGATGGTCGAAGCCGGAGTCTCGGGCGTCGAGTTCGTCGCGGTGAACACGGACGCGCAGGCACTCCTGATGATGGAGGCCGACGTCAAGATCCATATCGGCTCGAAGGCAACTCGGGGTCTCGGCGCCGGCGCGGACCCACGTGTCGGGCTGGCGGCCGCGCAGGAGAGCCGGGACGAGCTGAAGGAGGCGCTGAAGGGCGCAGACATGATCTTCGTCACTGCCGGCGAGGGCGGAGGCACGGGAACGGGAGGAGCGCCTGTCGTTGCAGAGATCGGCCGCGAGCTCGGCGCGCTCACGGTGGGTGTTGTGACGCGACCGTTCGCCTTCGAAGGAAAGCTTCGAGCGGATCAGGCGGAGCAGGGAATCCAGACGCTGCGCGAGAACGTCGACACGCTGATCGTCATCGAGAACGATCGCCTGCTCCAGGTCGTCGAACGGTCCACGCCTGTCACCGAGGCGTTCCGGATGGTCGACGACATCCTGCGCCAGGGCGTGCAGGGGATCACGGATCTCATCACCGTCCCCGGGCTCATCAACCTCGACTTCGCAGATGTGCGGACGATCATGCGCGACGCGGGCTCCGCGTTGATGGGAATCGGGGTCGCGCGAGGCGACAACCGCGCTATGGACGCCGCACGGGCTGCAATCTCGTCCCCGCTTCTCGAAACGACCCTCGACGGCGCAACCGGCATCCTCCTCAACGTCACGGGTGGACCCGATCTCGGCCTCGCGGAGGTGGACGAGGCTGCACAGGTCGTTACGGGAGCCGCGGACTCGAACGCGAACGTCATCTTCGGCGCCGTCATCGACGAGGCGATGGGAGACGACGTCCGGGTGACCGCCATCGCGACCGGTTTCGGGGGACGCCCACGGCGACGGCGTGTCGAGGGTGCGACCACTGCGGTGTCGGATCGGCCGAGCTTCCAGGCACCGAGCGTCAGCGACGTCGAGATCGACATTCCGAGCTTCCTCAAAGAGGAGTAACTCCGGCTGCGCGCGACCGGATTCGGTCGCACGGATCGACTCGCTGGCTGATGCCGGGGGAACCTCCCTGTTGAGGCTGGGGGAACCTCCCGGTTCCCCCAGACCCCCTCCACTGGTCCGCTTCGCGGACAAGGCGCTGCGCGCCTTCCCTGAAGGCCGCCGCTGGCACGGCTGGGAGCAGGTCGTCGGCGGTAGAGTCGCGCTGGTGGAAGCCACGCTCGAGCGCACGCCTCTCTTCGCGCGCCACGTCTCACTCGGAGCGCGCATGGTGCCCTTCGCCGGCTTCGAGATGCCCGTGCAGTACGAGGGCGTCATTCCCGAGCATCGGGCCGTTCGTGCCGACTGCGGTGTCTTCGACGTCTCGCACATGGGCGAGCTCCACGTCGACGGGCCGACGACGGCCGCGTTTCTCCAGGAGATGCTCTCGAACGACGTCGATCGCATCGGCGACGGCGAGGCCCAGTACACCCTGCTCACGAACGAGCAGGGCGGCATCGTCGATGACCTGATCGCATACCGACTCGCGTTCGGCCAGTACTACCTCGTCGTCAACGCCTCGAACCGGGAGGCCGTCTACCGTTGGCTCAAGGAGAGTGAGGCGCGCGGCTCGGAGGTGCGAGACGCATCCGACGACTACGGCCTCCTCGCCGTCCAGGGCCCTCGCTCGCTCGAGCGCCTCGGACTCCCGGACGCTGCCGCGTTCACGCACGAGATGGGTGAGCTAGACGGCGTCGAGGTGATGATCTGCCGGACGGGGTACACGGGCGAGAAGGGCGTCGAGCTCTGCTGCGCCGCAGAGGACGCGCCCGACCTCTGGGACGCGATCCTCGCCCGTGGCGCCGTCCCCTGCGGGCTGGGCGCCCGCGACACGCTCCGGCTCGAGGTCTGCTACCCGCTGCACGGCAACGACATCTCGCCCGAGACGGACGCGATCTCCGCCGGGCTCGGGTGGGCATGTGCCCTCGACACCGATTTCACCGGAGTCGAGACGCTGCGCCGCATCCGCGAGGAAGGGCCGGCCCGCAAGCTCGTTCCATTCGTGATGGAGGAGCGTGCCGTTCCGCGGCAGGGTATGCCGATCGAGGGTGGGGGCGAGGTGACCTCGGGCACGCACTCTCCGATGCTCGACCGGGGCATCGGCATGGGTTACGTCCCTGCGGGGAGCGCCGCTCCGAACACGGAGCTCGTCATCGACGTCCGCGGCAAGCCGAGGCGGGCGCGGGTCGCCAAGAAACCGATCTACCGAAAGGGAGAGTGAGCACGTGGCCGCAGCCGAGAGCTATCCCGACGACCTCAGGTATCACCCCGAGCACGACTGGGCACGGATCGCGGGTGACGAGGCGACACTCGGAATCACGTGGTTTGCACAGGACGCGCTCGGCGAGCTCGTTCACTACGAGGCGCCGGCAGTCGGCGCGGCCGTCACGAAGGACGGGTCGTACGGCGAGGTCGAGTCCGTCAAGGCCGTGTCCGACATCGTGGCGCCACTGTCGGGTGAGGTGCTCGAGGTGAACGAGAAGGCCGTCGACGAGCCGGAAACGGTCAACGAGGATCCGTACGGCGAGGGCTGGCTCATCCGTATCCGCATGTCCGACCCGGCCGAGATCGATGCCTTGATGGACGCCGACGCGTACCGCGCCCACGTCGCGGACCAGTGAGCTACCTCAGCCTGACCGATTCCGACCGCGAGGAGATGCTCGCGGCGATCGGGGTCTCCTCCGTCGAGGAGCTGTTCGAGCAGATCCCACCCGGCGTGCGTCTCGGCCGCGAGCTCGACGTGCCGCCCGCGCTCGGCGAGACCGAGCTCGTGCGTCATATCGAGGAGCTCGCCGCGCGCAACGTCCACACCGGCGCGGAGCTCTCGTTCCTCGGCGCGGGGATCTACGACCACTACGTCCCGTCCGTCGCGGACGTCGTCCTCTCGCGCGGGGAGTTCCTGACGGCGTACACGCCCTACCAGCCGGAGATGAGCCAGGGGGTGCTGCAGGCGATATTCGAGTACCAGACCGTCATCTGCGAGCTGACCGGCATGGAGGTGTCGAACGCGTCCGGCTACGACGGCTGCACGGTTGCGGCCGACGCCTGCTTCGTCGCCCGGCACGTCTCGGACCGGCGGAAGATCGTCCTCGCGGAGGCGCTCAACCCGCAAGTGCGCCAGGTCGTGAAGACCTACGCCCCGGGCTTCGGCTTCGACGTGGTCGAGGTACCGCAGGTGAACGGGACGACCGACCCGGATCGGTTGGCGGCAGCCGCGCAGGATGCGGCCGCGGTCCTCTTCCAGCAGCCGAACTTCCTGGGCTGCCTCGAGCCTGCACCCGACCTTGCCGAGGCGGCGAACGAGGCCGGGGCGCTGTCGATCGCGCACGTCGATCTCATGTCCCTCGGTGTGCTCGAGGCCCCAGGTGCATACGGCTGCTCGATCGCCCTCGGTGAAGGCCAGTCGGCCGGCAACTGGCCGTCGTACGGCGGCCCCCACTACGGATTTCTCGCCTCCCGAGGCGAGTTCGTGCGGCGGATGCCGGGGCGGATCGTGGGGGAGACGGTCGATGCGGACGGGCGGCGCGCGTTCGTGCTCACGCTGCAGACTCGCGAGCAGCACATCCGCCGCGAGAAAGCGACGTCGAACATCACGACGAACCAGACGCTGCTCGCGCTCGCGGGCCTGGCGACCCTCTCCTGGCTCGGGCCCGAGGGCGTGCGCGAGGTCGGGGAGACGTGCCTCGCGCTCGCCCAGTACACGCGCGAGCGGGTTCCGCTCGAGCAGGCTTTCGAGGCGGCGTCGTTCAAGGAGGTCGCGTTCCGCACGCCGATCCCCGCGCGCGAGGTGATCCGCCGCGCACGCGAGCACGGAGTGCATCCGGGCTACGCGCTCGGACGGGACTACGAGGGGATGGACGACGTGCTGCTCGTCGCCGTGACCGAGAAGCGCACGGCCGAAGACATCGACCGCCTCGGGGCTGTCCTCGAGGAGGTGTGCCGATGAGCGACCCTCGGCGTCGTGTTGAGATGCAGGGGGAACCTCCCGGTTCCCCCCAACCCCCTCCACTGGTCCGCTCCGCGGACAAGGCGCTTCGCGCCTGGCGCGAGACGCCGCTCATCTTCGAGCGGTCGCGAGCAGGTCGGCGCGCAGGCCGCCCCCCGAGCCCAGATCTTCCCGTGCCGGAGCTTCCGGTGGGGCTCCGTCGTGCCCACCCGCCTCGGCTGCCGGAGCTGGCGGAGCCCGAGATCGTCCGCCACTTCACGGCGCTCGCAGATAGGACCTTCGGCGTCGACACGGGCTTCTACCCGCTCGGCTCCTGCACGATGAAGCACAACCCGCGTGTCCACGAGCGGCTCGCCGGCCTCCCCGGGTTCCGCGACCTGCACCCCTACCAGGAGGACGAGGCGGCGCAGGGCGCCCTCGAGCTCATGTGGCGCCTGCAGGAGATGCTGGCCGAGATCGCAGGACTCCCGGCAGTGACGCTCCAGCCGGCTGCAGGCTCCCAGGGCGAGCTGACGGGGCTCATGCTGATGCGCGCGTTCTTCGCGGACCGGGGCGAGGAGCGCGACACGATCATCACCGCCGACACAGCGCACGGGACGAACCCCGCGAGCGTGACCATGGCTGGGTTCAAGCTCGAGAAGGTGGACACGGACGCACGCGGCAACCTCGACCTCGACGATCTCCGTGGGAAGGTGAACGAGCGCACCGCGGGCCTGATGCTCACGAACCCCTCGACGCTGGGCCTGTTCGACGAAGGGATCGAGGAGGTGGCCCGGATCTTTCACGGAGCGGGGGCGCTCCTCTACTACGACGGCGCGAACCTGAACGCCGTCGTCGGGATCTCGCGCCCGGGCGACATGGGCTTCGACATCGTCCACTACAACCTGCACAAGACCTTCTCGCAGCCTCACGGCGGAGGCGGGCCCGGCGGCGGGCCCGTGGCCGTGCGCGACACGATCGAGCCTTTTCTGCCGGCGCCGCTGGTCGTGCGCGACGGCGACACGTACCGGCTCGACGAGGATCGGCCGAAGTCGATCGGGCGCGTGCGCGGCTTCGCCGGCCCGTTCGGGGTCTTCGTGCGGTCCTACGCCTTCATGCGCGCATACGGGCCCGGACTGAAGGAGATGTCCGAGGTGGCCGTGCTCAACGCCAACTATCTCCTCGCTCAGCTCCGGGATGTCTACGACCTCCCGTACGACCGCCACTGCATGCACGAGTTCGTGCTCTCCGCGCGGAATCTCAAGCGGGAGCACGGAATCACCGCGCTCGACGTCGCCAAGCGCCTCATGGACTACGGGATCCACCCGCCGACGATCTACTTCCCGCTCGTCGTCCCCGAGGCACTCATGATCGAGCCGACCGAGACGGAGCCCAAGGAGCGGCTCGACGGCTTCGTCGACGCGATGCGGCGGATCGCGGAGGAGGCCGCCGAGTCACCCGAGATCCTGAAGGAAGCTCCGCACAGCCGGCCGGTGCGCAGGCTCGACGAGGTGCGCGCAGCGAAGCAGCCGATACTGCGCTACCGGTTCGGCGATTCGGGTGGCGCAGCACTGGAATCCGCCCGCGCAGACCCCAGTGCGCGCGAGAATCCCTGAAGGGCCGGGAAGAAGACGCCGCCGATCCCGGTGACGCGCTCCATCAGCGGGCGCTCGCCAGCTGTCCGCACGCGGCCTCGATGTCTCGGCCCCGTGTCAGTCGCACGGTCGCGGGGATGCGCGCCCGGTCGAGGACGGCCTTGAAGCTCTCGATCGCCTGGCGCGAGGAGCCCTCGTACCGACCCGTGGGGTTGTACGGGATGAGGTTGACCTTGAACGATCGCCCGTCGAGGAGGGCGGCGAGCGCGCGGGCGTCCGCCGCGGAGTCGTTCACGCCCGCGAGCATGACGTACTCGACGAACACCTTCCTGCGCCGCAGCGCCACGTACCGCCGGCACTCGGCGAGGACGTCCGCGAGCGGATAGCGGTCGTTCACCGGCATCAACGTGGAGCGCAGTGCCGGGTCGGCGGCATGAATCGAGAGCGCAAGGCGGATCGGCGCCACGACCTCGTCGACGAAGCGGCGCAGCCCGGGCATCCAGCCGACGGTGGAGATCGTGGTGCGGCGATGGGTGACTCCGAGATCGGGCAAGCGGCGGGCCGAGGCAAGCACCTCGTCGAAGTTGAGGAAGGGCTCGCCCATGCCCATGTACACGGCATGGTCGACAGCGTCGAGTCGGCGGAAGTGAAGCGCCTGGTCGACGATCTCGGACGCGGTGAGGTTTCGGCCGAACCGCATCGCACCCGTGGCGCAGAACGTGCACGTCAGCGGGCACCCGGACTGGGCGGACAGGCAGAGCGAGCGCCGCCCGTCCCGGTAGCGCATGAGCACGGCCTCGACCGGGTGCCCGTCGTGCGTGCGAAAGAGCGTCTTCACCGTCCCGTCTCGCGACTCTCGCTCGGTGACCACCGAGAGCGTCGAGTACGGCACGTCTTCGGCGAGCGCCGAGCGGAGGGTCTTCGGGAGCGTCGTCATGTCCTCGTACGAGGCGGCACCGCGTGCCGTCCACTCCCACACCTGGCGAGCGCGATACGAAGGCTCGCCGCGGTCGGCGAGCGCACGTTCGAGGAGCGCGAGATCCATTGCCGGACGGTAGCGTGCCCGGGGTGATCGACCTCCGCTCCGACACCGTCACGCAGCCGACACCCGAGATGCGGCGCGCGATCGCCGAGGCTGTCGTAGGCGACGAGCAGAAGCGCGAGGATCCGACGGTCACGCTCCTCCAGGACCGCGTCGCCGCGCTGCTCGGCCAGGAGGCGGCTGTCTTCGTCCCGACGGCCACGATGGCGAACCAGATCGCGCTCAAGCTGCACGGTCGGCCGGGAGAGGTGCTCCTCGCCGAAGAGCACTCGCACGTCCTCGTCTACGAGTACGGAGGCGTCGCGGCGCATGCAGGCCTCATGACGCTCGGCTTGCGCGGGAGCGGCGGGCGGATCTCGCCGGAGCAGCTTCGCGCTGCCGCCGCCCCGAGCACGAAGGCCGCCGACCAGCGCGTCACGGTTCTCTCGCTCGAGAACACGCACAACAACGCGGGCGGGAGGGTGTGGCCCCTCGCGGAGCTCGACGAGGTCGTGTCGACCGCTCGCGAGCTCGAGCTCGGCGTACACCTCGACGGGGCGCGTCTTCTCAACGCCTCCGCTGCGCTCGGAGTCGAGCCGGCGGAGATCGCCTCCCGCTTCGACACCGTCACGCTCTGCCTCTCGAAGGGGCTCGGCTGTCCGCTGGGAGCGCTCCTGGCGGGCTCCCGGGAGCTGATCGACAGCGCGTGGCGAGAGAAGCATCTCTTCGGCGGTGCCATGCGGCAGGCGGGGATCGTCGCCGCTGCCGGCGTGTACGCGCTCGATCACCACGTCGAGCGGCTTGCAGACGACAACGCCCGGGCACGCGCGCTTGCGGAGGCGTTGGCGGTTGCAGGAGTCCCGGTGGACCTCGATCAGGTCGAGACGAACTTCGTGCAGATCGACGTTGCGCCGCTCGGCCTCGAGCGGGGAGACGCGCTCGTGCGACTTCGCGATGCCGGCGTCGGGCTCTCGGCGACGATCCACCCGACGGTGATCCGGGCAGTGACGCACCTCGAGATCACTGACGACGACGTCGGGCGCGCCGCGGAGCTGATTCCGGGCGCCCTGCTCGCCGGCGTTCGCGCGTAGCTCGCTCTCAGCGGTCTCCGGCGACGAAGAACGCGACGACCACCACCGCGTAGCCCACCAGCAGCAGAGTCCCTCGCAGCCTGCTCGAGCGGCCGTCGAAGATAACGACGGCGGTGAAGACGACCGATCCCGCGAGCGCGGCCATCTCCACGGGCCGGAAGCTGAGAGACAGCGGCTCGATGAGCCACGAGAGGAGCGCCACCGCGGGGATGAGGAAGACGGCGACCTGCGCGGCCGAGGAGAGCGCGATCTCGCCGGCGAGGGCGATCTTGCCGCGGAAGGCGACGATGATCGCTCCGCCGTGCTCGGCTGCGTTGCCCACGATCGCGACGATCACCGCCGCGACGAAGAACGCGCTGAGCCCGACCTTTTCCGAGAAGACCTCGAGCGACCCGACGAGGATCTCGGCGACGAAGGCAGTCATCACCGTCGCGATTCCGAGCGCAGCGAGCGAGATCCGGAACGACCACGCCTCGATCTCCTCGTCGCTCGCCACGTGCAGCGAGTGGTGACGCCGCAGCGAATAGACGGTCACGCCGACGTAGACGAGGAGGAGGACGATCGACACGGGAACGGAGAGCACCGCGAGCGAGTGGCGATCGGCGTCGCCCTCCCAGCCGGGGATCGAAGGAACGAGGAAGAGAACGGTCGCGAACGCCAGGAGCCCGAAGGCGATGAAGCTCGAGTAGCGATCGAGCCGCCCGCGTCCGCCGGCCACGAGCGCGGCTCCGAGGACGAGCAGCAGGTTCGAGACGACGCTCCCGATCAGCGAGCCCCGAACGACCTCGGTCAGTCCTTCGTGCACGGCGATGAGCGCGATGATCAGCTCGGGCGCGTTCCCGAAGGTCGCGTTGAGGAAGCCACCGATTCCCGGCCCCGTGTGCTCGGCAGCGTGCTCGGTCGCCTCTCCGATGAGCCACGCGAGCGGGATCAGCGCAAGTGCGGAGAGGACGAACTCTGTCGTCTCGGAGAGATCCGCGAGGTAGTGGAGTGCGATCGCGACAGGCGCGAGGGCGAGCGACGCGAAGAGGAAGTTCCTCACCACAGCGCGGGCAACCCTATCCGGCACCGCAGGCTGGGCGAGCGCACGCGTCGCCACTGCCTGAAAACCGGTTGTTTGTCAAGTCTTGCGGCCGACGCCCGAAGAGGAACACAATCGGTACATGCATGAGGCTGCAGTGGAGATCGGGCTTCCGCTCCGAGTCCAGGACGAGGTGGCGTGCCGCCACTGCGACGTTCACTGCGAGAAGGTCGTCTACCCCGGCGCGTGCATCCGCATGGGCTGTCCGTTCGTCTATGCGTACGAGGCCTGGGGTCACACGTACATGGGTTGCCTGCAGAAGGTCTTCGAGGTTGAGATCGACCTCAGGCTCCTCGAGGCGGCCGAGTCGGGGCGCGTCGGCTTCGGGGCGGTGCGCGCTCGACGCGCGCCGCTGCCGATGTGCGAGGTCGAGGTCGTCGAGACGTACGCGAACCGCGAAGACGAGCTCGGCTGCCGCAATCCCGAGTTCCACGAGCTCCCGCGCGAGCGCGCCAACTTCCGCGTCTTCGCCGTCGTGGCGGACTGACGCGTCTGGCTGTCTGGGGTCAGACCCCACGGGTCTGACCCCAGAGCGCCCAGCGACGGCGGCCTTTGCGGCGCAGCGCTCTCATCCGGTCCAGGTCCTTCGTGTCGCGTCCCTCGTCCTCCCACGTCTCGACGATCGCCGGGAGCTGCTGGAAGGCCGGATGACCGAGGAACGTCGCCAGGCCGTCGCCGATCAGCCCGCGACCGACGAGCTCGTGACGGTCGCGATTCGATCCGAGCGGCGTCTTCGAGTCGTTGACGTGCAGGACCCGGAGCCGCTCGAGCCCCATTCGCTCGTCGAGATCGCGTAGGGCGTCGTCGAGCGCCGTCCGGTCGGCGACGTCGACACCCGACGCCCACCAGTGGCACGAGTCGAGGCACAGTCCGAGACGCGGATGCCCGCCGGCGGCATCACAGAGGGTGGCAAGCTCGGAGATCGAGCGACCTATCGTGCCTCCGGTACCGGCGGCGTTCTCCATGCACAGCCAGAGGTCGTCGGTCGTGAGGTCGAGGAGCTCACGCAGTGCGGGAGCCACCACGTCCACGGCCTCGTCGAAGCCGTAACCGAGGTGCGAGCCCACGTGGAAGACGACGGCCTCCGCGCCGATCCCCTGCGCGGTCTCCATCGTCGCCCGCAGTGCCGCGAGCGAGTTCGCCCGGGTCTCTGCATCGCGACTCGCCAGGTTGACGAGGTAGAGCGCGTGGCAGGAGACCGAACGGACTCCGGCCTCCTTCCGTCGTACCCTGAACCGCTCCAGCTCCTCGGGTGCGTGCGCCGTCGGCTTCCACATGCGCGGGCTCTGGGTGAAGACCTGAACAGCGTCGCCGCCGATCTCCGCGACTCGGTCGATCGCCTTGGAGATGCCGCCGGCGGCGGAGACGTGGGCGCCGAAATGCACGGCTAGCAGGCGCAAGACCGGAATCTGCTCGCGCAGATTCCGGTCGCTGCCTGATGCTGGGGGAACCTCCCTGTTGATGCTGGGGGAACCTCCCGGTTCCTCCAAACCCCCTCCACTGGTCCGCTTCGCGGACAGGCCGCTGCACGGCTTTCCCCAGACCCCCTCCACTGGTCCGCTTTGCGGACAAGGCGCTCCGCGCCCTCCCTGAAGGCGGCCGTGTCGCGGCCGCGGGGCTTCTCCTTGTCAAAGCGCACCCGACTAGGCTAGTGGCCGATGTCCGTCCGCGTTCGCATGGCGCCGTCGCCCACCGGGTTCCTCCACATCGGGGGCGTTCGCACGTTCCTCTTCAACTGGCTCTTCGCACGCGGGCGTGGCGGCGAGTGCCTGCTCCGGATCGAGAACACCGACACGAGCCGCGAGGTGGAGGAGTCGGTCGAGCAGATCGAGCGCTCGCTCCGGTGGCTCGGGATCGACTGGGACGGGGACACGACGTTCCAGCTCGACCGGATGGGGCGGGCCCAGGAGGAGGCGCAGCGGCTCGTCGACGAGGGGACTGCTTACGAGGACGAGGGCGCCATTCGTATCCGGATGCCCGACGAGGGCGTGACGGGCTGGGACGACGCGATCAAGGGCCGGATCGACGTTGCGAGCGCGGAGCTCGAGGACCTCGTCCTCGTCCGCTCGGATGGGCGCCCCACCTACAACTTCGCCTCCCCGCTCGAGGACTGGCTCGACGGGATCACGCACGTCATCCGCGGTGACGACCACGTCTCGAACACGCCGAAGCAGATCCACGTGCTGCGCGCGCTCGGCGCCGAGCCGCCCACATACGCCCACGTGCCGAGCGTCTTCGGCGAGGACGGGCGCAAGCTGTCGAAGCGGCACGGGGCCGTCTCGGTGGACGAGTTCCGCGCCGCCGGATACCTGGCCGAAGCGCTCATGAACTTCCTCGCGCTCCTCGGCTGGGCGCCGGACGGCGAGACGACGATCATGGCGCCGGAGGAGCTCGTCGAGCGTTTCTCCCTCGAGCGCGTCGGCTCGAGCCCCGCAACCTTCGACTACGCGAAGCTCGACTGGATGAACGGCGTCTATCTCCGAGCGCTCCCGTCGGACGAGTACGCGGACCGGCTCTTGACGTACCTCCGCGAGCAAGGCCACGACTGGCCGGAAGATCGGATCCGCGCGGCCGCGCCGCTCGTACAGGAGAAGATCGGCCGGTTCGGCGAGTTCCCGGGGTTCGCTGGATTTCTCTTCCACGACGTCGAGCCCGACCAGGGTCTCCTCGACGCACAGGTTCTCGCGGCCGCGGAGGCGTCGCTTCGCGACACCGAGCCCTGGAGCGCCGACGCGATCGAGGCGTCTCTCAAGCGCCTGTGCGACGACCTCGGCGAGAAGCCGCGCACGGTGTACCTCCCGATCCGCGTCGCGGTGACCGGGTCGCGCGTCTCGCCCGGCCTCTACGAGAGCCTCGAGCTCCTAGGCAGGGAGACGTCGCTCGAGCGCCTCCGTGCTGGTACGGACGCGGCGAAGGCGGCGGCGTGAACCGCCTCCAAGAGCTCATCGGAGTGGAGCTCGGGCCGAGCTCATGGCTCGAAGTGACGCAGGAGCGCATCGACGCGTACGCCGCGGCGACGGACGATCCGCAGTGGATCCACACGGATCCCGCGCGTGCGGCCGAGGGTCCCTTCGGGACGACGATCGCCCATGGCTTCCTCACGCTCTCGCTGTGCATCCCCATGCTCTACGAGGCCCTGCCTCTGACCGACGGCATGGTCGTGAACTACGGCGTGAACCGCGTGCGCTTCCCTGCTCCGGTCCCCTCCGGAAGCCGGATTCGCGGGCGCTTCAGCGTCCTCTCCGTCGAGGAGGTCGCCGCCGGGACACGCGTCGTGATCGACGCGACCGTCGAATGCGACGGCGTCGCGAAGCCGGTGTGCGTGGCCGAGCTCGTCGCCCTCACAGTGTCCTAACAACCCTGGGCGCGGCCGGGCGTGTCTGCTACCGTGGCGAGCCGCGTGAGCCGCCGAACACGATTCGCCCGCGTCCTCGTTGCAACCGTCGTGCTCGCCGGCGTCTTCGTCACGACCGCTGCGGCCCTCAGGTTCAGTGACGAGAGCTATATAGTGCCCCAAGGCGTTGCCGGGATGCCGTACTCGCACACGTTCTCGGCCCCTCCGTCCGGCACGTCGGGCGCCGGCTGCGACCCGCCCTACATCTTCAGGGTGCTCCAGGGCGCACTGCCTCCGGGTCTCTCGCTGGGACAGACGAGTGGGGTGGTCAGCGGCACTCCGACACAGGCCGGAGCCTGGTCGTTCTGGGTACAGCTCACCGACGACCCTTCGGGCAAAGAATCGTGGTGCCTTCCGTTGTCGGCGGAGCGGGAGTTCACGATCAGCATTCTCCCGGGGCTCGCGATAACAACGACGACGGCGGCACCCGGGACGGTCGGCGCAACCTACTCCGCGGCGCTCGCCACCGACCTCCCCGGCCAGAAGGCGTGGTCGGTGAGCTCCGGTGCGCTCCCTGCGGGGTTGACGCTCGGGGCGGCTGATGGCGTCATCTCTGGAACTCCGACCACGGCCGGCTCCTTCCCGTTCGTCGTCAAGGCCGTCCTCGACGACAAACGCTCGGACACGCAAGACCTGACCATCGTCGTCCGGGCACCTGTGGAGATCGCGGCACCCCCCGCTCCGCCCTCCGAGGTCGGCGTGCCCTTCCGGCTCCCGCTCTCGGCGAGTGGGGGCGCCGGCGCGTACACGTGGTCAGTGTCCGGCGGCGCGCTACCTCGCGGCCTCGTATTGAGCGCCGACGGCACGATCGTGGGTACGCCGAGCCTGGCAGGTCGGTATGCGTTCACGGCATCGGCCTCCGATACGGAGGGCCGGGTGGCCGTCCTTCCTGCGACGCTCGTCGTCGCGCCGAAGCTGGCCATCTCGACACTTCTTCTGCGGCAGGCGAAGGTCGGACGGCTCTATCGTGCGAAGCTGGCGACGACCGGTGGGGTGAAGCCGACCAAGTGGCGGGCGTTCGGGCGGCTACCGCGCGGGATCCGCCTCGACCGGACGCTTGGCGTGCTGTCCGGGACGCCGACCAAGCCAGGCCGCTATCGCGTGACGTTCAAGGCCGTGGACGCACTCGGCGTGAAGTCGTCGAAGACGCTCGTCATCAGCGTCCTCGCCTAGGAAACAAGGAGGCCCCGTCGAGGCGGACGTTACCCGCCGATCACCTCGACAACCTCGTAGACGCCGTCGACGAACTGGCTCTCGATGTGAGGCGCCATCCGCGCCTGTCGCGCGCCCTCCGTGGCAGCATCCGGCCGAAGAGCCTCGAGCTCGTCCATCGTGCCGTCGAAGAACCCGAAGGCGATCACCTCGTCGGGATCGCTGACCTTGCGGAGGATGTAGGCCTTGACACCGGGGGGCATCTCCTCGGACTGCCATGCCTCACGCCAGTCGTCGTAGGAGCCCGGCTTCAGCTTTCGCCCGGTGAGAACTGACCACGTCGCCATCGTCACCTCCTTGTCGGAACCGGGGCGCTCCGACTATACGACGGCGCGAGGTGCAGCGCGAGAGGCCCATACGGGATTCGAACCCGTGCCGCCGCCGTGAGAGGGCGGTGTCCTAGGCCACTAGACGAATGGGCCGTGCGGAGGGCAAGGGTAGCGAAATCGGCGCATAAGCTAGTCGGGTGCCCGACGAGCCACGCTTCGTGCCGCTCGCGTTCGAGCTGCTCCCCGAGCGCGAGCAGTCGCGCCGGTCGCACGCCTTCCTGGAGGCGATGCGACGTAGGCGCTCGGTCCGTGCCTTCTCACGCGCACCGGTCCCGTATGAGCTGATCGAGAGCGCGGTGGCAGCCGCAGGCACTGCACCCTCGGGAGCGCATCAACAGCCGTGGACCTTCGTCGTCGTCTCCGACCCGGAGATCAAGCGGCGGATCAGAGCGGCCGCCGAAGAGGAGGAGCGGAGAAGCTACGAGAGCCGGATGCCGGACGAGTGGCTCGAGGCCCTCCGCCCGCTGGGAACGGACTGGCGCAAGCCGCACATCGAGGACGCCCCCTTCCTGATCGTCGTCTTTGAGCAGGCGTACGGCCTGCGCGAGGACGGCTCGAGAGTCAAGCACTACTACGTGCGCGAATCGGTGGGGATCGCGGTCGGCTTCCTTCTCGCCAGCCTCGAGCACGCGGGCCTGGCGACCCTGACGCACACGCCGAGCCCGATGGGCTTCGTACGGGCGATCCTCGAGCGACCCGAGAACGAGCGCCCGTACGTTCTGATCCCGGTCGGCTATCCGGCAGACGGTTGCATGGTTCCCGACCTCGTGCGAAAGCCGCTCGACAAGATCCTCGTCCGTCGCTGAGCCGCGCAGCCCGCGGACGGGCTAACCGGTTGGCTCGGGCTCGCGAGTGTCCAGCCGCTCCTCGAAGTCGCGGCGGATGCTCTCGCCAGTCGAGAGCACCTTCTCGTAGCGCACACGCCGCGGGGGGAGCTTCACGATCCGGACGCTCTCGTCCCGGTCACCGTGACAGCGAGCGTACGCAGCCGCCTCATCGAGGGGCCGAAGGCGGTCGCGCTTCCGCTGTCCCCACACTCCGTCGGACACCTACCAGAAGGACACGCGGATGGAAACCCTTGACCGGGGCACCGGACCGCACTTTGCGACGAAAACGACGATCCGGCGATGCTATCCGCCGCGCGGCGAGCCCGGAGCTCCGGCTACGTCGCGAAGAAGGGCTTGCAGCTCCAGGGGCTCCAGTCTCGGCCCGAGCGAACGAAGTACCTGTGCGCTGCGACGGCCTGGTCCCGCGCGGTTCGGCCGTGGCCGAAGAGCTGGCGGGCGTACGTACCCATCTGAAAGAGCCCGAGGTACTGGCCGTTCTGAGCCGTCGTCGTCAGGCGCGACTCGCACCACGAAACCGCGACCGCCTCGTCGCAGTATCGACCGAAGACGTCGCAGATGGCTTCCTTCGGCGACATCACCGCCTGTCGGCGGGCCTCGTGCTTGTAGAGCGCGCGGCGGAGCGACGCGATCGTCTTCGTCACCTGGGCGAGCCGGAGCTCGGCTTGCCGGAGCGCGACGGTGGCGTTACCTCGGTGCTCCGCGGAGCTCAGGAGCCAGCGGTGCTTCTTGAAGAAGCGGACGGTGCCGCGATACTTGCGAGCGGCTGCGAGCTCGAGCTCGAGCCGTTCCTCCAGCGTTCCGGCGCGCTGCTCCTGCTTCGCCTTGCGAGGAGCGGGGGCCGGTTTGTCCTGCATCGCTGCCGCAGCGGCCTGAGTCACGAGAACGGACGCGAACAGGCCAACGAGTAGGGCTCTCAGAACGGTTACCTCCTGAACGGGGACAGGGGCGCGGCTCCCACAAAAGCCGCTCGTGTCGCTCGATCGAGGCACGGTACACGAACCGGCACGAGCGCGGGGGGTAAACCCTTACAAATCGCTGAGGAGGCATGTTACGAGCGTAACCGCGTAAGGCAACGCACCACAGCGGACGAGCTTCCTCGCGCGCCCCGTGAACGACGATGGCTGCGGGGCAGGGATTCGAACCCCAACTTCCTGGTCCAGAGCCAGGCGTCCTGCCGTTAGACGACCCCGCAACGGCGCTCGGAGTCTAGATGATCGATTGCCGCGCCTCGCCGCGTGGCTCGGCCTCGGTCACCTCACGGGTCGGGTCTACGAGCCATCCGGTTGGCCGATCTCGAGCCGGTAGACGGGCACGAGGCGCTTCTCGGCCTCCGTGTCGATGCGCGCGACGACCTCGACGTAGGGCTCGAGACCGGAGCCCGTCAGCTTCGCCTTGAGCAGCTCGTCCACCTGGTAGATCCCCGACGAGTTGTTCATGACGATTTCGACCATCACCGGACGGCTCTGACCGTCCGCGATCCTCACCTCGTCGATCGCCGCCGCGGAGAGCGAGTGGATGGAGACCGACCCGCGCTCGAACGGGATCCGCGAGCGGCCCTTCGCCATGTCGAGCCCGTCCGCGACCCGGAGGATGCCGGCCTCCAAGGACAGCGGCTCGCCGTCGGCACGGTGGCTGGTGATCGCCTGCAGCGCCTCGGAGACGACAACGGTGCGCTCCGGCTCGTCGTAGACGTCCGTGAGCAGCTCTCGCATCTTCCGCTCTGCGAGCAGCAGGCTCCAGTCCTCGTGATCCCGCCGGTGGATCGACATCCCGACGTCGTGGAGGAGCGCGGCCAGAACGACGACCACCTCGGAGTCCTCGGGCGTCATCTGGTAGTCGCGAACGAGCGAGGGCTCGACGCCGTGCTTCACGAGCTGTCGGAAGAGCTTCAGCGCGATGTTCGTGACGATCTGGATGTGAACCCAGGAGTGGTCGTTGATCGCGAGCCGAACAACGGCATTCACGTTGGCCACGTGCCACCACGCCTTGATCTGCGGGTCTGCCTCGACGTTCTCCAGGAGGCGGCGGAGCTTGCGGTTTCCCCGCGTCGGCACGCGGAGGTGCATCGCCGCAACGGCCTCGGAGGCCGTCATCCGCCGATCGGGGACCGCGTCCGGAGGTGGAAGCTCCGCGATGTCCTCGGTCTCGGGATCCGCCGGCATGTGGTGAGCTTAGGCGCTGGCGGCGGGCCGTGCCCTCCGCGCTACGCGACGTCCGCTGCCCAGTCGCCGTAGAGCCGCGTGTACGGCCCGCGGGCTGCGATGAGCTCGTCGTGCGTTCCGCGTTCGACGATCCGCCCGTGATCGAGCACGACGATCAGGTCCGCGCGACGGATCGTCGACAAGCGGTGCGCGATCACGAAAGCGGTTCGTCCGGCGAGCAAGCGCCGAAGACCGCGCTCGATCCTCCGCTCGGTGCCGATGTCGACCGACGACGTGGCTTCGTCGAGGATCAGGATGCGGGGATCGGCGAGGAGAGCGCGAGCGAAGGCGACGAGCTGGCGCTGGCCGACCGAGAGCCTGAAGCCGCGCTCTCCGACCTCCGTGTCGTACCCGTCGGGGAGATCGGCCACGAATCCGTTCGCGCCGACGGCCTCGGCCGCGGCTTCGATCTCCGAGCGACGCGCATCGGGGCGGCCGAAGGCGATGTTGTCGGCGATCGTGCCGGCGAACATGAAGCCCTCCTGGGGAACGATGCCGAGCTGCCTCCGAAGAGAGGACTGGGTGACGTCGCGCAGGTCGTGACCGTCGATCGTGAGGCGCCCCGCGCGCGGGTCGTAGAAGCGCGTGAGCAGCTTCGCGATCGTCGACTTGCCGGCGCCGGTGTGGCCGACGAGCGCCACTGTCGTTCCCGGCGGCACGTCGAGATCGAACTCGTGTAGGACATCGGGAAGGCGTCCGTAGCCGAACGTGACGTCCTCGAACCGCACGTGCCCGCGGATCGCGGGGAGCTCGCGTGCGTCCGGCGCGTCCACGACCTCGGGCTCCTCGCCCAGGACGGCCGTTATCCGGTCGAGCGCGGCAGTCGCAGACAGGAAGGTGTTGTAGAGCTGCGAGAGCTGCTGGACCGGGTCGAAGAAGTTCCCGAGGTATAGCGTGAAAGCGAGCAACGTCCCGATCGTGAGGCTCCCGTCCACGACGAGTGCCCCGCCGAGGCCGAGCACGATCGCCGTGGCGACCGATGAAAGGATGTCGACGGCCGGGAAGTAGAGGCCGTTGAGAACGACCGTCTCGTAGTTCGCGTCTCGGTAGCGGTCGTTCACGCCCCGGAAGGTGGCGTGGCTCGTCGGCTCGCGCGTGAACGACTGCACGACGCGCATTCCCGAGATGTCTTCGGCGAGCGTCGCCGTGACGAGCCCGAGGCGCTCGCGAACGCGTCTGTAAGCGCGGTTCGACCGAGATCGGAACCACGCCGTCGCGGCTGCCATCAGCGGTAGGACGAGGAGGGTCGCGACGGCAAGGCGCCAGTCCAGCAGGAAGAGGACGGCGGCGGTTCCCGCGAGTAGGAGCGTGTTCTGGACGAGGCTCGAGACGCCGTCGGTCACGAGCTGGTCGAGCGCCTCGACGTCGTTCGTGATCCGGCTGATGATCGCGCCGGTGCGGTTTCGCTCGTAGTAGCCGAGCGAGAGGCGCTGGAGGTGGCGGAAGAGCTGGATCCTGAGGTCGGCGAGAGCCCGCTCTCCGACCCAGCCTGTGAGGTACGTCTGCGCTCCGGAAAGCGCGAACGCGGCGATGCCGGCCGCGAGAAACGCGACGACGACAGCGGTGAGCGTCGCAAGGTCGCCGGCGGCGATCCCGTCGTCTACCGCCAGCTTCGCCAGGTAGGGGGGCAGGAGCGCGACGAGCGTGTAGCCGACGAGCGTCGCGCCGGCGAGCGCGGTTCGGACGCGGTACGGGCGTGCGAGGCGAAGCAGGACGGCCAGGCGACTGCGCGTCTGCCTCCACGACCAGTCCTCGACCCGGGCGTCCCGCTGGTCGGTCAGGTGGCTTCCCGCCTGCCAGACCTTCATTTCGCACCCGCCCCCTCACGGGGCACCCCGGCCCACCACCCACTGCCAGCGTAACCCGGGAATCGGCACGTGGGGTGAACGTGATCGCCAAAGAAGCGTGTCTTCTCGAGGTGCCGCTCCGGCATGTTCGGCGCCGCGGCTACGAGCCTCGACCGCGTCATCCGGCCACCACCTGCTGCAGGAGCCCGTGGTCGTGAATCTCGCGGAACAGCGCGCTCTCCTCGAGGAGCTCGGCCTGCGTCCCACGCGCCGCGATCCGGCCGCGATCGAGGACCGCGATCTCGTCAGCCAGTGCAATCGTCGACAGGCGGTGCGCGATGATGATCGTCGTTCGGTCGCGCATCACCTCCCGCAGCCCGGCACGGATCTTGGCCTCCGTCGTCGCGTCCACCGAGGCGGTTGCGTCGTCGAGGATGAGGATGCGGGGGTCGATCAGGAGCGCGCGGGCGATCGCGATCCGCTGTCTCTGGCCGCCGGACAGCGTGATCCCGCGCTCGCCGATCACCGTGTCGTACCCCTGCGGGAGCTCGAGGATGAACTCGTGCGCCTGCGCCGCGCAGGCTGCCGCCTCCACCGCCTCGTGTGGCGCGCCTGGCATCCCGAGGGCGATGTTGTCGCGGACCGACGCCGAGAAGAGGAACGGGTCCTGGGAGATGACTCCGATCTCCCGGCGCAGCGATCGTCGCTCGACGTCGCGCACATCGACGCCGTCGACGAGCACGCGCCCGGCGGTCGTGTCGTAGAAGCGTGGGACGAGGGAGGCGAGCGTCGTCTTGCCGGATCCCGTCCGGCCGATCAACGCGAGCGTGTGCCCCGCCTCGATCTCGAGCGAGACTCCCTCGAGCACCGGACGAGCCGTGTCGTATCCGAACTCGACGTCCTCGAACACGACGCGCCCGGGGCCCGGAGGCAAGATCTGCGCACCGGCGCGGTCGGCGATCTCCTCGGGCTCGTCGAGGATCTCGAAGATCCGCTCTCCGGCGGCGATCGCCCGCTGCGCCTGCCCGATCCACATGCCGAGCATGCGGAGCGGCATCACGAGCATTGCGAGCAGCAGGTTGAACGCGAAGAAAGCGCCGAGCGACAGCGATCCCGAGATAACCATGCGACCGGCTGCGAGGAGCACGAGCGCTTGGGCGACGAGGGGGAGGAACGTCAGGAGGGGCACGTACACGGCCCGCTGCCGGTTCGCGTCGAGCGTCCGTTCGAAGACGGCGTCGGCTGCTCCCGAGAAGCGCTTGGTGCGCCGTTCCTCCTGCGAGAACGACTTGACGACGTGCACGCCGGCGATCGACTCCTCGGCGACGGTCGCCACGTCTGCGAGCGTCTGCTGGACGTCGCGCAGGACCGGGTGGGAGACGCGGCTGTACCGGTACGCGGTGAGCGCGATCGCCGGCGTGATCGCGAGCGCGACGAGGGCAAGTTGCCAGCTGTAGACGAAGAGGACCGCCGTGACGACCATGATCGTCACGATGTGCTGCGCGAAGAAGATGAGGCCGTAGCCGAGGAAGAAGCGCACGGACTGGAGATCGATCGTCGCGCGCGACATGAGCTGGCCGGTCTGGCTGCGGTCGTAGAAGCCGAAGGACAGCCGAAGGAGGTGGGAGTAGAGCTCGTCCCGGAGGTCGTACTCCACCGCGAGCGCCTGCCTGCCCGAGATCATCCGCCTCCCGAACATGAGAACCCCCCGCAGGAGGCCGAGCCCGATGACTGCGGCGATCTCGAGCACGAGCAGGCGGGTGTCGGGGTCGCCCGAAAGCTCGTTGATCACGATGCCCGTCAGGACGGGGACGAGAATGCCGGCGATCTGCGAGGCGATCGCGAGGATGGACGAGACGACGAGTGAAGCGCGATAGGGGCGCAGGAAGCCGAGCAGCCGGACGAACGTGCGCCGCCCGGCGCGGCGTCGGGTCGTAGATTCCTCCTCGCCCGTCACGTGCTCGTAGGGTACGGGTCGTGCTCGAGGCCGTGCCCAACGTCTCCGAGGGGCGCGACAGCGTTGTGATCGACGAGATCGGACGGGCGTTCGCAGCGCGCGCGACGCTGCTCGACGTCCACACGGACGCCGATCACCACCGCTCGGTGCTCACACTCGCCGGCGAGACGGGCTCGCTCGTCGAGTCGCTCCTGGAAGGGATCTCCCGGGCGGTCGCGCTGATCGATCTCCGCAGGCATTCCGGAGTCCATCCGCGCGTCGGGGCGGTCGACGTGGTTCCGCTCGTCCCGCTCGTGCCCGGTGAGATGGAGCCGGCCCGGGTAGCCGCGCTCTCCCTCGCCGCCCGGATCGGCGCAGAGCTGGCGTTGCCGGTCTTCCTCTACGGCGAGGTGGGCGGCGGGAGACGACCCGCGTTCTTCCGCCGGGGTGGCCTGGGGGAGCTCGGTCGTCGCGTGGAGGCCGGGGAGCTCGTCCCGGATGCGGGCCCGCGCCGGCTCGATCCTCGCGCCGGCGCCGTTCTGGTCGGCGCACGCCCTCCGCTCGTCGCCTACAACGTCGATCTCGATACCGGCGAGCCCGACGTAGCTCGCGACATCGCGGCCACGATCCGCGAGTCCGGAGGTGGAATGCCGGGCGTGCAGGCGATCGGGCTCCTGCTCCCGCGGTCACGGCGCGTCCAGGTCAGCATGAACGTCCTCGACCTCGAGCGCTCGCCCCTCCACGAAGTGGTGCAGCGAGTCGAGAGGGAGGCGTCGGCGCGCGGCGTGGCCGTGAGCGGTGGCGAGCTGGTCGGGCTCGTTCCCGAATCCGTGCTCGCAGCGGCGGCGGCCGCAGGAGTCGAGGTGCCGGGCGTCGACGACTCCCGTGTGCTCGAGCGCGCTCTGGGGCTCTAGACTCGGGCCGTGACGCGGACGATCGTCCTGACGGGCGAGGAGCTGACCCTCACAGATGTGTGGGATGCCGCCGTCGGCGGCGTGGACGCCGAGCTGGCCGACAGTGCAGGAGACCGCATGCGGGCCGCCCGTCGGCTCGTCGAGTCGATCAAAGGCGAGCACACGTACGGCGTCAACACGGGCTTCGGCCGCTTCGTCTCAGCCCACATTCCCGACGAGCTCGCCGAGGAGCTCCAGCTCCGGCTCCTCCGCAGCCACGCCTGTGGCGTCGGAGAGCCGTATCCGGACGATGTCGTCCGTGGCGCGATGCTCTTACGCGCCAACGCGCTGGCCAAGGGATTCTCCGGCGCGCGCGTGGAGACGGTCGAGCTGCTCGTCCAATGCCTGAACCGGGGCGTCGTGCCCGTCGTGCCGGCCCGCGGCTCGGTCGGCGCGAGCGGTGACCTCGCGCCGCTCGCGCACCTGGCGCTGCCGCTCGTCGGAGAGGGCGAGGCCTTCGTCGACGGCCGCCGGCTCGACGGCGCGGCTGCTCTCCGGCACGTCGGGCTCGAGCCAATCGCCCTGAGGAGCAAAGAGGGGCTCTCGCTCGTCAACGGGACGCAGTTCATGGCCTCGATGACAGCTCTCGGAGCCGTGCGGGCGCGGCGCCTCGCCGCGACGGCCGACCTCGCCTGCGCGCTTTCGCTCGAGGCGCTACAGGGGTCGAGGACGAGCTTTGCTCCCGCGGTCCACCGGGCGCGACCCCTGAAAGGACAGCAGGAGGCGGCGGCCAACGTGTGGCGCCTGCTCGAAGGCTCGGCGATCATCGAATCCCACCGCTGGTGCGACAAGGTGCAGGATGCCTACGCGCTCCGCTGCGCGCCGCAGGTGCACGGCGCGTGCCGCGACCTCCTCGACTACGTGGAAGCGACGGTGGCGGTCGAGCTCAACTCCGCGACCGACAACCCACTCGTCCTCGTCGAGGAGAACGAGATCGTCTCGGCCGGGAACTTCCACGGCCAGCCGCTCGCCTTCGCGCTCGACGTGCTGGCGATGGCGGTCGCAGAGCTCGCGAGCATCTCCGAGCGGCGCGTCGAGCGTCTCGTGAACCCCAGCCTCTCCGACGGGCTTCCGCCCTTCCTCGTCGAGGAGGGCGGGCTCAACTCCGGATTCATGATCCCGCAGTACGTCGCTGCGGCGCTCGTCTCCGAGAACAAGGTCCTCGCTCATCCGGCCAGCGTCGACTCGATTCCGACGAGCGCGGGGCAGGAGGATCACGTCTCGATGGGGAACGCCGCGGGCCTCAAGGCACTGCAGGTGCTCGACAACGGCGAGCGGACGCTCGCTATCGAATTGCTCGCCGGCGCGCAGGCGATCGAGTTCCTCGCGCCGCTGAAGCCCGGGGGAGGGGTGGGTGCGGTGCACGACGTCGTCCGCACGCTCTCGGCACGGCTCGTGGAGGACCGCTCCTTGAGCGCCGACATCGAGCGTGTGGCCGACGCGATCCGGTCGGGTACCGTCCTCGCGGCGGCCGAAAACGAGATCGGCGCGCTCGCATGACGGATCTCCTGGCAGCCGACGCCGCCGTCGAGGCGCTGTGCGGCGATCTCAGCCGCATTCGCGCACCCCGCGGGACGACGTTGAACGCCCGCTCGTGGCAGACGGAGGCACCTCTCCGGATGCTGCTCAACAACCTCGATCCCGACGTCGCTGAGCACCCCGAGCAGCTCGTCGTGTACGGCGGATCGGGGCGTGCGGCACGCAGCCACGACGCCCTCAAGGGGATCGTGCGCACGCTCCTCCGCCTGCGGGACGACGAGACCCTCCTCGTCCAGAGCGGAAAGCCGGTGGGTGTCTTTCGAACGAGCGAGTGGGCGCCTCGCGTGCTGATCGCGAATGCGCTGCTCGTGCCGCGCTGGGCGACCTGGGACGAGTTCCGGCGCCTCGAGGCCGAAGGGCTGACCATGTTCGGCCAGATGACGGCCGGAAGCTGGATCTACATCGGGACGCAGGGGATCCTGCAGGGCACGTACCAGACGTTCGCGGCGGCCGGGGAGAAGCACTTCGGGACCTCCGACCTCAGCGGCCGGACGATTCTGACCGCGGGTCTCGGCGGCATGGGCGGCGCCCAGCCGCTGGCCGCGACGATGGCCGGTGCCGCGATCCTGTGCGTCGAAGTCGACCCGTCGCGGATCGAGCGCCGCCTCGAGCTGCGCTATCTCGACGAGGCGACGGACTCGCTGGACGGCGCCCTCGAACGGGTGCGAGCCGCGTCGCGCAACGGCCGCGCGCTGTCTGTCGGGCTACTCGGCAATGCCGCCGACGTCATCCCCGAGCTCGCCCGCCGCGGCGAGCGCTTCGACCTCGTCACCGACCAGACGGCCGCCCACGACCCCCTGACCGGGTATGTGCCTCAGGGGCTCGACGTCGAGCAGGCCTCCGCCCTGCGGACTCGCGATCCCGAGGAGTACCTCCGCCGCGCGAGGATCTCCATCGCGGCACACGTCGAGGGCCTGCTCGAGCACGTCCGTGCCGGGTGCTACGTTTTCGACTATGGCAACAATCTGCGCGGGGAGGCCTATGACGGAGGGGTAGAGGACGCCTTCTCATACCCGGGCTTCGTCCCGGCCTATATCCGGCCGCTCTTCTGCCGGGGCGTCGGTCCGTTCCGCTGGGCGGCTCTGTCGGGGGATCCGGCGGACATCGCGGAGATCGACCGGGAGCTCGGGGGGCTCTTCCCGGACGATGTGCTGCTCCGCCGGTGGTTCGAGCTCGCTCCCGGCCGCGTCGCGTTCCAGGGACTTCCGGCGAGGATCTGCTGGCTCGGCTACGGCGACCGGGCTACGGCGGGGCTCGCCATCAACGAGCTCGTCCGCTCGGGCAGGGTCTCGGCGCCGGTGGTGATCGGGCGCGACCACCTCGACTCGGGCTCCGTCGCCTCGCCGTACCGCGAGACCGAGGCCATGCGCGACGGCTCGGACGCGATCGCGGACTGGCCGATCCTGAACGCGCTTCTCAACGTCGCCGCGGGCGCGACGTGGGTAAGCGTGCACCACGGCGGAGGCGTCGGGATCGGGAACGCGATTCACGCGGGCATGGTCGTGGTCGCCGACGGAACCGATGCCGCCGCGGAGAGGCTCGAGCGTGTGCTTACGACCGATCCGGGGACCGGCGTGATGCGACACGCCGACGCGGGGTACGAAGATGCCCTCGCCACTGCTCGAGAGCATGGAATCGACCTTCCATCGGCTTTGCGCCCTGACCCGTGAGTGGCGGCAAGACGCCAGCCCCGCGGCGGCTGCTGATTCGTGACCTGGCCCAGGCCGTGAGCCCCGCGGGCCGTTCCGCACCTCTCCGTGCTCCCGAGCTAGGAGCGGTCGACGTCGTCGCCGATGCCTACGTCCTCTGCGAGGGCGGACGGATCGTGAGCGTTGCACCGATGCGCGAGCTGGGGGCACTCGACGGCGATGTCGAGGAGCTCGACGGACGCGGGCTCTCTGCCGTGCCGGGGCTCGTCGACTGCCATACGCATGCGTGCTTCGGCGGCGATCGCGTGGAGGAGTTCGCCCTGCGCGCGGCCGGCGCAGGCTACGAGGAGCTCCACGCTCGGGGCGGAGGGATCCTGTCGACGGTTCGTGCGACTCGCGCGGCCGGTGAGGCCGGGCTCGCCGCCGCGCTCTCGCGCCATGCGGAGTGGATGCTCCGGGCCGGGACCACGACCTTCGAGGCGAAGTCGGGCTACGGGCTCGATCGAGACACCGAGCTCGCCCAACTTCGCACGATCAAGGCTGCCGGCGGAGTTCCCACGTTCCTCGGTGCGCACGCGATCCCGCCCGAGTACACCAGCGCGGGACCAGACGCCTATGTCGAATTCCTGATTCACGAAGTGCTCCCCGACGCCGCTTCGCTCGCAGAGGCCGCCGACGTCTTCCTCGAGCGCGGGGCGTTCGACGCCGAGCAGGCGCGCCGCTATCTCGTGGCCTGCCGGGCGGCTGGCCTCGAGCTCCGCCTCCACGGCGACCAGTTCACCGAGGCGGGAGCCATCCCGCTCGCAATCGAGCTCGGCGCGAGGTCGGTCGATCACCTCGAGGTCACCGGTCGCGTCGGGATCGCGTCTCTTGCGGCGAGCGACGTCGTGGGCGTCCTCCTGCCCGCGAGCGCGCTGTTCCTCGACCGGCCTCTGCCTCCGGCCCGCGCGCTCGCCGACGCGGGGGCGGCAATCGCGCTCGCGACGGACTTCAACCCCGGAAGCGCGTACTGCGAGAGCTTGCCGCTCGCGTGCTCGCTGGCGGTCATGCAACTCCGCCTGACGCCGGAGGAGGCTCTCTCCGCATGCACGGTGAACGCGGCACATGTTCTCGGCCGCGCAGCGCGGAAGGGACGGCTCGCTGCCGGCTTCGACGCGGACGTGGTCCTCCTCGGCGCTGAGGATTGGCGACACCTCGCCTATCACCTCGGCGGCGACCTCGTGGACTCCGTCGTCCGTGGTGGGCGGATCGCCTGGACCGCGCGGGCATAATCGCTGGATGCCGACACGAAAGCAGCGCCGACGCCGCGCCAAGGAGCACCGTCACGAGTACGTCTGGGAGGACGCCGAGGGGAACGAGCTCGATCCCGACGAGATCCCCGCCGCGAGATCGGAGCCGAAGTCCCGCGCCGAGCCGTCGCGCCCGACGCGCCAGGCCCAGGCTCCGTCGTGGCGCCGGACGCTCAAGCGCGGGCTCATCTTCGCTCCGATCATGCTGGGCACGGTGATGCTGCTCTCGAACAACCTGACGCTGGGCCAGCAGATCACCCAGACGGCGTTGATCGTCGCCATCTTCATTCCGTTCAGCTATCTCCTCGACGGGGTCTTCTACCGCTCGTACCTGAAGCGCTCCGCCCGACGCGAGCAGGCCGGCGGCCGGCGCGGGAGCTGACGGGCCCGACCGATGACGCTCCGCGTCGAACCGCTTTCGCTCGGACCGATCGGGACGAACTGCTACGTCGTCCGCGGCGGCGCCGGGGCTGACGAGGCCGTGGTCATCGATCCGAGCGGTGACGCGACGGACCTCCGCCTCCGACTCGCAGAGCTCGGGGCGCGATGCGGCGCAATCCTGGTGACGCACGGACACTGGGATCATCTCTTCGGGGTCGCCGGGCTCGCGGCCGACACCGGAGCGCCGGTGTACATGCCCGAGGCCGAGCGCGAGCTCCTCGAACATCCCGAGGTGTTCACCCCGCCGGCGATCGCCCTTCGCGGGTACACGCCCGACGTGTTGCTCGTGGGAGGCGAGGCGATCGACGTTGCCGGGATCGAATTCGACGTCCTCTCCGTGCCCGGGCATTCGCCTGCTCACGTCGCGTACTACACGGACGGGTGCCTCTTCTCCGGCGACGTCCTCTTCGCCGGATCCGTCGGCCGCACGGACCTTCCGGGGTCCGACTGGGACACGCTCTTGGGGTCGATCCGCTCGCTCGTCGAAGCCTTTCCGCCCGAGACCGTCGTGTATCCGGGGCACGGCCCGGCGACGACTCTGGGCGACGAGCTTGCGCGGAATCCGTTCCTCGCCGAGCTGCGTGCGGAGCGGGCTGGGTGAGCCGCGCTCCGAAGATCGAGCGGCCGCGCGGGACGCGCGATGTCGTGCCGTCCGAGCAGCCGCTCTGGCGGCATGTCGTCGGGGAGGCCGAGCGCCTGTGCCGGCTG
>Ga0209640_10000305_pt1 | contig 37740 bp, 34 predicted proteins | sample RifCSP10_1_FD_184018 | JGI IMG/M metagenome (GOLD analysis project Ga0209640, IMG submission 184018) | Soil microbial communities from Rifle, Colorado - Rifle CSP2_sed 10_1 (SPAdes) (version 2) | ecosystem: Environmental > Terrestrial > Deep subsurface > Rock core/Sediment | place: Rifle... | reverse complement strand
CGCTCGCGCCGCCGCTGGCGATCCTCGACCGCCCCTACGCGACGAGCGGCGACGTCCGCCACTACGAGTCGATCGCCGCGCGCATGACGGATGGTGGCGTCCCGTACCGGGACTTCGACTTCGAGTACCCGCCGCTCGCCCTCGTCCCGATCGCCGTGCCGGCGCTCGCCGACGACTACCAGGATGCCTTCCGGCTCCTGATGCTCGTGATCGCCGCAGCCGGCGTGGCCCTGGTCGCGCACCTGGTCGCGCGCACGGGAGGCGGGCGTACGCGCCTGTTCGTGTCGTGTATGGGCATCGGCCTGGCTCCGCTCGCGCTTCCCGTGGTCTTCTTCGATCGCCTCGACGCCTGGCCGGCCGTGCTCATGCTCGCCGGCGCGGCCGCGTTCGTCGCCGGGCGCAACACGCTGGCCGCCGGCGTGATCGCCGGGGGAACCCTGGCCAAGGTCTTTCCCGCAGTCGCCCTGCCCGCCTTGGCCCTTGCCGGTCGGTGTCGACATCGCGTGTGCTGGCGTGACGTCGCAGTCTTCGCGGGCGTGACGGCTGCGGTGCTGCTCGCCTTCGTCTTCGTGAGCTTCTCGGGTACCGCGCAGACGGCCTCGACGCTGGCTCGACGGCCGCTGCACATCGAGAGCCTCGGAGGCTCGGCGCTGCTCTGCCTGCACCAGCTCGGCCTCTACGACCCGACCGTCTACGTCTCCTTCGGCGGCTCGCAGGATCTTGCCGGGACTCTCGCCGCCGTGGTCGCCCCCGTCCAGGGCGCGCTGACGGCGATCGCCCTCGTCGTGACGTGGGTTCTCTTCGCCCGCGGCGAACGGTCCGTCGAGCGCGGGCTCACCGCGACGGCCGCCTCGGTCGTCGCGGTCGTCGCTTTCGGAAAAGTGCTCTCGCCCCAGTTCCTCGTCTGGATCGTCTTCGCCGTTCCGTTGGTCCCGCGGCGGGCATTCGTGCCCGCGGCCGTCCTCACGGTCGCCGCGCTCGGGCTCACGCGCGCCTACTACCCCTATCGCTACGAGGAGCTCATCTTGCTCGGCGGGGTCGCGTGGGTCACGCTGCTCCGGAACGTCGTCCTCTGCGTGCTCGCTCTCTATCTGATCGCGTCGCTGCGCCGCTCGCAGGGCAGCTCGGCACTCAGCGCAGCCCGCGCGCCAGGTGAGGGAGTACGCGCCCGGGATCGCGCCTGAGCGCGCGCAGCGCGCGGTCGAGCGCCCGCCGTCGCTGTCCGTGCGCGCGGTAGCCGCGGGCGGCGGCCAGGTACACCCACGCCCGCGCCTGACGCTCGAGCCTGGTTCCCCGCTCCGTCTCGTGGCGCTCGAAGTAGCGGTCGAGCATGAGCTGGAGGCCGGCCTCGCCGGCTGCGACGTCGCCCGTCGCGGAGCCCCGGTGGCGTCGGTAGAAGCTCGCCACGCGCTCCTCTCCGCGTACCTCCGCGTGCTCGAGCGCACGAAGTACGAAGTCGCCGTCCGCGGCGCGGTCGAAGCTCGTATCGAAGGGTCCGGTCGCGTCGACGACCGCCCGCGGAAAGAGCATCGAGATGATCCATACCTCGAAGCGGCCCAGCAGCGCCTCCCGCAGGATGCGGCCCTGGAGCGTCGAGACGACCGTCCGCCTTGGTCTCAGCTCCTCGTCGCACATCACGGTCGCCCCGTAGGCGACGACCTGCTCGTCCTCGCCGCAGAGCCGGAGGAGACGGGCCGTGCTCCCTCGCTCGAGGACGTCGTCCGCGTCGAGGAAGCGGACGTAGCGGCCGCGCGCAGCGGCCAGCCCGGCGTTCCGCGCACGTGCGACTCCGCCGTGCGCGACCCGAATGACGTGCAGGCGTGCGTCCGCGATGCCCAGGAGGTCGCGGACGGGCGTCGCGCAGCCGTCGTCCACGACCAGCACCTCGACCTCCACCTCGGCCTGTCCCAGCGCGCTCTCGACGGCGGGCCGCAGCCAGTCGAGCCGCGGCTGCCAGACCGGGACGACGATCGACACCAGCGGCTGGGGACTCATCCGCGACCGTCGACTAGCTCCGCGGGCCGTGCGGCTCCACCAGAAGGTCCGCGAGCGTGCTCTCGAGCGAGCGCTCTGCGTCCCAGCCCGTCGTCTCGCGCAGGAGGCGCGAGTCGGCGACGAGCTCCGCGCGATCCTCCGCGCGAAGTCGGTCCGGGTCGACCTCGACGTCGAGCGGTCCGCCGAGGATGCGTTCGCAGAGCTCCACGAGGTCGGAGACCGAGACCGAGCGGCCGGAGCCGACGTTGAAGACGTCTGCCCCGTCCGGCCCGGAGAGCAGCCGGTGCAGGGCGTCGGAGACGTCGAGGACGTCGGTGTAGTCCCTTCTCGACGCGAGGTTCCCCAGCCGCACCGGGCGACGTCCGGAACGGAGCTGGGCGACGAGCTCGGCCACCACGTGAGGATTCGTCTCGCGCCTCCCGACGACGTTGAAGATCCGAGCCACGATGCAGCGCGCTCCCGTGCGGGCGCCGAAGTCCGTGACCAGGCGTTCTCCCTCGAGCTTCGTCTCGCCGTACAGGTCGACGGGGTCCGGCGGGCAGCTCTCGGCGATCGGCCCGGAGCGGTCCGGATACACGGCCGCGGTGGACGCGAACAGGAGCAGCCTCGGCGGCGAGGAGGCAAGGGCCGCGAGCAGGTTGCGGGTGCCCTCGACGTTGACCTTCCGCGCGACCTCGGGGGCATCGTCGACCGAGGGGATGAAGTGCATGGCCGCGAGATGGACGACGACGTCGGGAGCGATCCGACGAACGCGGCGTCCGGTCGCCTCGACGTCGCCGAGATCCAGCTCGTGCAGGTCCGCCTCGGGGTGGATCCACGCGCGGCGACCCCGCGAGAGATCGTCGATCACGGACACCCGGTCCCCCGCCGCGACCAGCCGCTCGACCAGGTGACTGCCGATGAATCCCGCCCCTCCGCTGACGAGCACGTGCCGCGACATGAGCTCTCGGGACAGTACTCACCGAGGGCTCGCGGTAGGAGGCTGCGTGCGAGCCCGCGTGAGGCAGCGGAATGTGGAGCCCTACCGGAGCAGCTCGTCGTAGAGCGACTCGAACGCGTGCGCCATGTGGTCGGCGGTGAACTTCTCCAGGACCAGCCCGCGCCCCCGCTCGCCGAGCCGGCGGCGAAGGTCGGCATCCGCCAGGAGGCGCCGGATCGCCTGCGCCAACGCTGCCGGATCCTCGGGCGGCACGAGGAGCCCCGTCTCGCCGTCGAGGACCGCCTCCGAGACGCTGCCCACGTCGCTCGCGACCACGGCCGAGCGCGCCAGCAGCGCCTCCAGGACGGCGAGCGGAAACCCTTCGAAGCGCGACGGGAACGCGAAGACGTCGAGCGACTCCAGGTACCTGCGCGCGTCGTCGCGCCACCCCTCCCAGACGACCCGGTCGGAGACACCGACGGCCTGCGCCAGCTGCTCGAGCGCGCGGCGCTCACCTCCGTCGCCGACGACGAGGAGGGTGGCGTCCTCCACGTCGGCGAGGGCGCGGATGAGGATGTCGAGACCCTTCTGGCGCTCGAGGCGGCCGATCGCGCCGATGAGCGGCCCGGGTCGCGCCCGGGGGAGCGGTTCGTACGTCTCGTCGGGAACGCCGTTGTGGATCGTGCGAACCACGCCGGCGTGGAGGCCGACGAGCTCCTCGACCTCCCGGGACGTCTGTTCCCCGACGCCGACGTGCCGGTCGACCGCGCGTGCGGTCAGGAGCTTCATGCGCCGCTGCCCCGGGCTGATCGGGGGGACGGCGAGCTGGTAGACGGCCACCACGCGCGCCCGGCGGGCGGTCGCCGCGGCGGCGATCCCGTACTGGCAGGACCACGGGCTCGAGAGGTTGGCGTGCACCACGTCGGGCGCGACCTGGCGGACGGCGCCGACGTGCGCCACGAGGCTCCGAAGATCCCGACCGCCGCGCGGGCGCGGAACGAGACGCGTGGCGGTTCCGGGGCGCACGGCGGCGATCCGCTCCACGATGCTCGGCGAGGCACCGAGCACGGTGACGTCGATCGAGCGATCGAGGCGCGCGACGAGATGGGTCATGCTGAGGTCGGCGCCTCCCAGCTCGACGTTGTCCGTGTATGCGACGAGCCGCACTTCGTTCCCGCCGGCAGGCGCGCGCCTACGGGTCCGGCGACGAGGTCGTCGCGCCCCGATCCGCCGTCCGATCCGCCTTCCGGGGAACGCGTATCCCGGCCGCGCCGGTCCAGGCGGACCTCTCTCGCTTCCGAAGGACGCGGCCCGCGACCCCGGGCGCGGCTGCAAGCGCGGCCACCTGCAGGCGCGAGCGCAGGCGGACGTCGCCCGCCCGCAGCAGCTCGAGCGCCCGCCCGCGGGTGCTCGGCTCACCGGCAGCCGCGGCGGCCCGGAGATCCATGAGGTCGAGCTCCCGGCGATAGGCGGTTAGCGAGGCCTCGAGAGTGGGCCGTTCGGACTCCATCAGGTCGGGATTCTGACGCGCCTTCTCGAGCGTCGTGAGCTTGCCCAGGAGCAGATCGCGGCGGCGTGCCGTGAGGCTCGTCTCGCGCAGACGGTAGAGGGCCAGCGGCTCGTCGACGCAACCGGCTCGGGACCCGTCGAGGATGAGCCGGAGCCAGAGATCCCAGTCGGTCGTCCACAGGATCGACTCGTCGAACCCGCCGTGCTCCAGCAGCCGCGACCGGCGGACGGCTGCGAGCCCGAAGACGAAGTTGCGCTGGAGGATGGCGCGGCGCTGCTCGACGGTCTCGAACCTCCAGGTCCGGTCGTACGCCCGCCGCACGGTCCTGCCGTTGGCGACGATGAAGCCGTCGGTCGTCAGGATGTCGAGATCGGGTCGCGCCTGGGCGAGCCGGCTCAGCGCCTCCAGGCGCCGGGGCAGGTAGACGTCGTCGGCGTCGAGGACGACGACGAACTCGCCCCGCGCTGCACGGGCGGCCGCGTTCTTGGCCGATCCCTCGCCACCGTTCTCCTTGCGCAGGAGCACGATCTCGTCTCGGTACGGCTCGAGCGCCCCGTCGAGATCGTCCGTCGAGCCGTCGTCGCAGACGATCACCTCGAGCGGCTGGAGCGTCTGGCTTCGGATCGACTCGAGTGCGTCGCCGACAACGTCGGCGGCCTGGTAGGCCGCGACGACGACCGAGAACGTGGGCGGCGGGCCGGGCCGGACGTCCGTGACTACGGGCGCGAGGAAGGCGCGCTCGGCACGACCCGAGCGGGCGCTCCGCCGCCGGCGGCCGCTCGAGCCCGCGTCCCTCATGCGACGAGCGATTCTAGCCCGCCGCTCCCGCAGGCTTCCGCGAGGCCTCACGCGTGCCGGTGCCGGGTCGTGCGATCGAGCCAGCTGTGTCCGCCGCGCGCGTCGCGGCGCGCGAGGGCCCTCGCCGCGGCCCCGGGCGCCAGCGCGGCGGCGAAGGCGGCTGCCCGGGAGCGCAGCGGGACGGTCCGCTCACGCGCCGCTGCGAGCGCGCGGGCGCGGGCGTCGGGAGACCGCGAGCGCAGGGCGGCCTCGGCCTCGGTGACGACCAGGGCGGCCTGCTGGCGTGCCAGCGATCGGGCCAGGACAGCGCGTTCCCCGGCGCTGAGATCGGATCGCTGCCCGGCACGTCCCAGGAGCGTCAGGCGGTCTCGGAGCGTATCGAGCCGGCGCGCGGTGAGGGACTGGCGGTGGAGCCGGTACCGGTACAGCGGCTCGTCGACGAGACCGGCGGACGCCCCCGCGTCCAGGAAGAGGCGGATCAGGCACTCCCAGTCCGAGCCCGTACGGAGGGACTCGTCGAACCCGCCGACCTCGAGCAGCGTCGTCCGCCTGTACGCCGACGCGACGCAGAAGCACCGGTCCAGGATCGCGGCGCGCTGGTCTTCGACGGCGAACGGGCAGCCCTCCTCGAAGCGCCCGACGACCCGCCCGTCGACCTCCAGCGACGCGTCGGTGCAGAGGATGTCGAGGTCCGGCCTCGCCGCCGAGAGCTCGGCGAGCGCCTCGATCCGCTCCGGGAGGTAGGCGTCGTCGGCGTCGAGGACGGCCACGAACTCGCCGCGCACGACGGCCGCGGCCGCGTTCTTGGCCGACGCCTCGCCGCCGTTCTCCTTGCGCACGAGCACGATCGCGTCCCGGTAGGGCTCGAGTGCGGAGTCGAGCTCGTCCGTCGAGCCGTCGTCGCAGACGATGATCTCGAGCGCTGGGCGAGTCTGGGCCAGCGCCGACTCGATCGCCTCCGCGATCGTGCCCGCGGCCTGGTACGCCGCGATCACGATCGAGAAGGTCGCAGGCGGCCCGGGGTCGAGGGGCTCACGGAGAGGCGGAGCCCGCAGGACGCGGCCGGCGTGAATCACGATGCCGCTGCCACGCCGCGGACGGATGCTGTCGGTGCGGGAGCGAGTGGCACGTCGTCGAACGTCAGCCTCGAAGCGCCGGCCGGTGCCCGATCGCGGCTCGCGATCGGGCGCTGCGGCAACGCGTTCAGAGCATACGCGAGGCCGAGGAAGGCGCTCTCCTCGCTCTACGATGAGGTGCCTGCCGTGAGCCTCCACCGCGTCGATCCTCGCTTCGTCCTCCCGCATCGCATCGAGCGCGCGGTCGTGCTCGATGGGCTGGACGAGTGGCGGTCGGGGCTTCTCTCGGCAGGCGTCGAGGTCGCGGACGAGGCGAGCGACGGCACGCCGCCCGACGTCGTCGTCAGCACCACCCGGCTCGCACCGAGAGCCGCTCGCACGAACGCGCGGTCGATCATCGTCGAGGGGTCTCGTGAACGGCCCTTCCGCGAGCTTGGCTACGTCACGCGACGCGTCCTTCTCAGGCCGACACGCGAACGGCCGACGTTGGCGCTGCCGCTGGACCAGCGGGCGGTCGCCGCGTATGCGACGGAGCGCTGGAGCGTCGTCGATCGCCGCTGGAAGTCGGCGCGGATGCGGGCCGCGCGCGCACTCGTCTCCCGTGGGCTGTTCCCGTCTTCGGCCTCGCCCGTCGTCACCGTCGCGACACGGGCCGAAGGCCCACCGAGCCTGGTCGCCGCGGCGGGGGAGCTCGGCGTGCCGGACACGGTCAGCTGGTTTCTCACGTTCGGCCAGGGGGACGCTCTGAGCCGGAACGCGTTCCAGCTCTTTCGACCGGGCTCGAGCCGGCCGGACTGGATCCTGAAGTTCGGGCGCATCGCCGGCTACTCGGACCGATTCGACGACGACGAGCGAGGCCTCGGGCTGGCACGCGCCGCCGGAGGGGTCGTAGCCGCGCACGTGCCGGAGCTCGTGGGGCGCTTCGAGCTGGACGGCGTCCACGCGTCCGTCGAGACCGCCGCCGCAGGACGACGACTTCGCGACGTCCTTCGGGCTCCCGGGGACCGCACGGGCAAGCTGAGGCTGATCGATCGGATCGCGGAGTGGATCGTGACCCTCGGCGCGCTCACGAGGTCGTCGCCCGCTGCGACGGAGGCGGAGCGAGACCGGCTCCGCAGGCACGTCCTCCCGAGATGGAGGGGTCTCGGCGTGCAAGCCTCGCTCGTGGACACCTTGCCGGCGCTCCCCTCGGTGACGCAGCACAACGACCTCGGCACGTGGAACGTCGTCGCGGAGGACGACGCCTTCACGGTGGTCGACTGGGAGAACGCCCGTGAGGCCGGATTACCGCTCTGGGATCTTCTCTACTTCCTCACCGACGCGCTCGTGCTCCTCGACGAGTCGGACGCTCCAGAGCGGCTGCCGGCGCGGATGGCGCTGCTCTTCGCCGGCGAGGCGCCGTCGTCGCCGCTGCTCTTCTCGTGGGTTCGGCGTGCGGTCGACGCGTCGGCCGTGCCGCCCGACGCCGTGGGGGCGGTCGCGACCCTCTGCTGGTTGAGCCATTCGCACGCTCTCGCCTCGCACAACACGGACCTCGCTACCCGGATCCCAGAGGATCCACCGCGGACGCACGGGCTCGAGGGCATGGCTCGGGCCTGGATCGAGCACCCCGCGCTCGGGGCTACCTGGAGCTCGTGGCGTGCCTGACGCGCGCTGGCGCACCGCTCCCCGGCGAGCGTTGATGCACTTCGGTTCGGGCCGGCGACTGTGGTGGCGGGCCCGCAGTCGGGACGAGGTGGAGTTCTGGTCGGCGTGGCTGGCCGGCGCACCCGGGACCGAGCAGTGGGCGAGCGACCGGCAGGCCCGCCTGGCGCCGGACACGGAGATCGGCGACTCGCTCGTCCGACAGGAGCTGGAGCGGAGAGCCGCCGAGCACGTCTCGATCCTGGACGTGGGGGCGGGCCCCCTGACGAGCCTCGGCTACCGCTATCCGGGAAAGACGCTCACGATCGTCCCCGTGGACCCGCTGGCGGACGAGTACGAGCGTCTGCTTCGCGCTGCCCGGCTCACCGCGCCGATCCGGACGACCCGGGTCGCGGGCGAGGACCTGCTCGAGCACTTCGGACCCGGACGATTCGACATCGCCTACGCCTGCAACTCGCTGGATCACAGCGCCGATCCGCTCGAGATCGTGTCCAACATGGTCGCCGTCGTGCGTCCGGGCGGGATCGTCCTGCTGCGGCACAAGCGCAACGAGGGCGAGCAGGCGCGGTACGGAGGCCTCCACCAGTGGAACTTCGACGTCGCAGGTGGTCGCCTGCTCCTCTGGAACAACGCCGTCAGGGTCGACGTCGGCGCCGAGCTGGAGGGACGTGCCGAGACGGAGGCGTGGACGTCCGAGAGCGAGGCGATCGCACGTCTCGTCGTGCGCGGCGCCGCGGGGAGTGGCGAGGTGCCCGAGCCCTAGCCGGGGCCCGTCGCTATGCGGGGCGGTCGAGGAGCCCAGCTGCGTCGTCGGCGGCGAGCCACCGCGCCGCGTCCCGGGACAGGCGACGCCGCTCCCCGCGGAAGACGAGCGTTCGAAGCCTCATCGACCAGAGCAGCAGCCGACGTGCGTGCTCGGCCTGGCGCGAGCCGTGGTGCTTCCCGACGAAGCGGAGATGCGAGCGAAGCTGCTCCCGGTACATCCGGCTCCAGTCCAGCCGCGTCGACGCTCCGCCGAGGTGGACGAAGCTCGCTCCCGGATAGAAGACGACCCTCCAGCCGGCCTGCCGCAGCCGGTAGCAGAGATCGACCTCCTCGTTGAACATGAAGAAGCTGGGATCGAAGCCCCCGATCTCACCGAACGCCTGCCGCCTCGTGAGCAGCACCGCCCCGACCAGGAACTCGGCGTCGATGACCGAGCCGTGGTCGAAGCCGGCGCCGTAGAACGCGTTCAGGGCGCGTGAGCGGGGATTCAGCCAGCGCAGGAAGAAGTACTCGGTCGAGAGCCGCCACAGCGTCGGAAAGCCGCGCACCGAACGCTGGAGCGATCCGTCCGGGTTCAGCAGCCTCGGTCCGACCGCACCCGCGGAAGGCTGGTCGTCCGCGAAGGCGACGAGCAGGTCGATCGAGTCCGGCTCGCTCGGCCAGGCGTCGGCGTTCATCAGCAGGAGATACGTGCCCGAGGCGAGCCGCGCGCCCTCGTTCAGCGCTCCGCCGTACCCCAAGTTGACGTCGAGCTCGATGAGCCGCACCTCAGGGAAGCGGTCCCGGACGAACGCCGCCGTCCCGTCCGTGGAGGCGCAGTCGACGAGGATCACCTCGCGACCGACCCCGGTCAGCCGAACGAGCGCGCGCTCGACGTACGGCCGGGCATTCTGCGAAGCGACGACGATCGAGACGTCGCGGGTGGTCATCGTCTCTCGGCCGCCCGCGCCGCCGCGCTTGCGGGCTCCGTGGTGCGTCCCCTATGGTGCGAGACGATGGCGGCCAGCGTGAGAAGCTCCGTCATGCCGCGTCGCCGGTGAGCGAGATCGTGGTGGCCGCTCCCGAGATGGACCGGCCGCGGCTTGCCTGGGCGCGAACCGCCTGGACAGTGGTTGGTCTGATCGTCCTGGTGTCGGTCGCGCTCCACGTCGTCTGGCTCGTGCGCTTTCGCCTCGGCTACCTGACCGAGTGGGACGAGTCCGGATACATGCAGTTCGCTCTGAGCAACTACGACGCGCTGCGCGAGGACGGGCCCTGGGCCTTTGCGAAGACGGTTGGGGGACGCGGAGGATACGGACCCCTGCTGCCGTTGGTCACCTCGCTCTCGTATCCGATCGTCGGCCGCGGGGTTTTCGAGAGCCTGCTCGTTCTGCCGGTGTTCTTCGCGGGACTGGTCGCCGCCACGTTCGCCCTCTCCCGCCAGTTCGTGTCCGCGTCCTGGGCCGTGGTGGCCGCGGTCGTCGTGGCCGCGATGCCGGCGGTCGTCGACTACACGCGCCTCTTTCACTTCGCCCTGCCGGCGGCGGCGTGCATGACGGGCGCGCTCTGGGCGCTCGTGCGGTCGGAGGGTCTGCGACGCCCCGGTTGGGCAGCGGCGTTCGGACTCTTCGTGGCGCTGACGCTCCTCGCACGGACGATGACGGTTGCGTTCATCCCGGCGTTCATTCTCGCGGTCGGGACGCAGTTCCTCGTGGCCGGGACGTCGGTCCGTACCAAGATGCGCAACCTGGCCATCGCCGCCGCCGTGACCGCGCTCGTCGCCGGGCCCTGGTACGTCCGAAACGCGCGGAGCGTCTACGACATCCTCGCCAGCGCCGGTTACGGCGAGGAGGCGGCGCAGTACGGCCCCGACTACCCGCTGGCTTCATGGGACTTCTGGACGAAGGAGCTTCGCCTCGATCTCTACCAGCTCGGGCTTCCTCTCGCGGCCACGCTCGCCGTCGCGTTCGCCGTCCCGTTCGCGTATCTGGTGCTGCGCCGACCCCACGTCGCCCGACGTCTTCCGCGGAGCGTCGGGGCGGCCGGCATCCTGGCGCTCCTGCTCGTCGCCCTCGAGGGATACCTTGCGCTGAGCTCGTCCCGCAACCAGGGCACGGCCTTCGCGCTTCCCTGGCTTCCGGCCCTGATCGTCCTCGGCGTCGTCGCCGCTGCGAGCATTCCGGCTCGCGCCGTCCGGGGTGCGCTCGCGAGCGCCTTCGTCGTCGTCAGCGTCGTGACGGTCGTGTCGAAGAGCGGCTGGACCGAGCCCCTCGCGGCATCGAGGACCGTCTCGGTCCCGGGGCTCGGCTCCGTCGTGGTCACGGACGGAACGGGGATCATCCAGCGTGAGGTCGCGGGGGCGGGATACGACGTGGAGCCCGTGACTCGTCCGCTTCCGGCCATGCATCGCGAGTGGCTTCCGCTCGCGCGCGAGGTGGTGGGCTGGTCGCTCAGCCGCGCCGACGAACGGGACGAGCCGCTCGGCCTCATGCTCGGCTCGGACGACCTGCTCTTCTCGAACTGGCGTCTCATCCTGGCGGCGCAGCTCGAGTTCCATCGCTTCCAGCCCGTCGGCTATCTGACGACCTTTCCAGGCGGGGACACTGTCGCTTCGTATCGCGCCCAGCTGCTGGAGAAGCCTCGCAACGCGTTCGTCAGCTTCGATCCCGCGCCCTACGGGACGATCACCCGCGGCAAGGCGGAAGCCGCAGCCCGCTCGCTCGGGTTCGCACCGGTGAAGCGGTTCACGATGCCCGACGGGCGGACGCTCTGGATCTGGTGGCGTGACCAATGAGCAGCCGTGACGAGGCGCTCCTTCAGCGCAGTGTGCCGCTCAGCGCGCGTGGGATCCTGCGGTCGACTCCGCGTCGACATGCGCCTGTGCGGGTGAGCGGGCCCGGCTCGCGAGCTCGAGCGCGAGCGCGACGAAGATCGTGACGAGGACGAGGTTCCGAGCGAGCACGACCCAGCTCCAGGGGCCGGCCTCGATCAGGTCGCCGTAGCCCGCGCGGTAGACGGAACGGGTCAGCAGCGCCGCGACGACAGCGGCCGGGAGCGTGAACCTGCTCACACGCCCGACGGCGAGCGGCACGGCGGCCAGAACCCACACGAGGTACTGGGGCGAGAGGATCTTGCCGAAGGCGACGAAGCCCACCACCGCGGCCGCGACTGCGACCAGGAGCTCGCGGGGCTCGCGCGTGCTGCGACGGAAGAGGATCCAGACGGTCGCGACCGCCGCCACCTGCGCCAGTGATCCGACGAACGCGACGATGCGGGGGGCGGATCCCGCGAGGTCCCAGGAGTTGCCGACACCGAAGCTGTAGTGGACGGCGGGGGTGTAGAGGCCGAGCTGGTGCGCTGCGAGCAGGGCCGACGCGCCGAGACTCTCGATCTGCAGCTCACGACGTGCGAGCAGCCAGCCCACGCGGGCGACTCCGCGCGGAGCGAGGAGCACGAACGGCAGGGCGATGACGACCGCCGCAGACGCGACGACGAGGAGCTCGCTGCGCACACGAGCGGTACCTCGCCGCGCCAGGAGCGCGAGCGGAACGACGGCGAGGGGGTACACCTTCGCGGCGCCCCCGACTCCGAGGGCCACAAGGCCTACCGTGCGGCGTCCGTAGAGCAGTGCGACGACCGCCAGGAGCACCAGCGTGGCGGGCCAGAGGTCGAACCGGTCGAGGACGAGCTCGGGCGCGAGCGTTCGCGGCATGGTCGCGAGCACGAGCACCGCCGCCGCGAGCTGGGCGGTGTCCACGCGCACCCGGTGGAGCGCGACGACGAGGAGCACGACTGCCGCCGCGGCTATCGCGAGCATCAGGAGCCGGAAGCGGTCGTAGTACGTCGACTCGTCCGACGTGGCCGGCGCGAGCAGGACGGGGAGGACGGCCGGTGGATACTCGAGACCGAAGTCGCGGTACGGTACCTGGCCCTCGAACGTTCGCCGTGCGTACTCGGAGTAGAGCCCGACGTCCGTGTCGTCGGGAATCGAGCCCAGGCCACCTGGGGGCGCGACGGCACAGACGATCAGGACGATCACGCCGGCGACGGCAACGTGCGCAGCCGCCCGGGCAGAGACGGCGCTCGCGCTGCTGTCGGTGACTGTGGCGACTCCTCGCGGGTCGTCGACGGGATGCTCTGCGCGATCCTGCATGCGCGCGAGAATGGCCGACGTGCCAGCGATCCACAAGCCCGACCCGGCTGTCGACCCGGGGCGCCGCCCCGGTGGCGAGCGCCTGCGGCTGCTCGTGTGCACGCCGTTCGCGCCACGGCTCGACGCGCGGCACGGCGGCCGGGCGACCGCACAGCTGCTCGCCCGGATCGCCGAACGGCACGACGTCGCGCTGCTCTTCCTGCGCGCCGACGACCAGGAGCCGGTCGACGATGTCTTCGTGGGGCGCTGCGCCCTCGTCGAGGAAGTCCGCGTTCCCGGCCGTGACTCGGAGCGGGCGTCGCTGCGGCGCGCGCGCTGGGCCAGCGGAGCATTCCGGGGACTACCGCCCTGGGCGGCCGACTGCCGGAGCCCGCGCTTCGCGACCCGGCTCCGCGAGCTCGTGGCGGACTGGAAGCCGGACGTGGTCGAGATCCATCTCCAGGCCATGGCCCAGTACGTCTCGGTGCTCGCGGATCGCCCCGCCGCCCGGATCCTGCTGGACTACGACCCGCCGTCCGGCTGGGCCGACGAGCTCGCGCGCGAGACCGGCGGCCCGCGGCGCCTCGCGCGTCGCGCCGAGCTGGCGCTATGGCGACGCTACGAGCGGGCGACGCGACGGCGCTTCGACGCGATCGTGGTGTTCGCGGAGCGGGACGTGCCCGTGGTCGCCGCCACCGCGGGGAGCGTGCGGGTCGTCCGCATACCGCTTGCCCTCGACGTGCCGGCCGAGCCGTTCGATCCCCTCGGGGAGGAGCCACCGACCGTCCTCTTCGTCGGTGGCTTCGGGCATCCGCCGAATGTCGACGCGGCGCGGTGGCTGGCCGGGTCGATCTTCCCGCGAGTCGTCGAGCACGTGCCGAACGCGCGCCTGGAGCTCGTCGGAGATCGTCCCGGGGCGGACGTGCGCGATCTCGCCGGAGACGCCGTCAGCGTGCACGGCTCGGTCCCCGACGTCTCCCCGTACCTGAACCGGGCGGCCGTCGTGGCCGCTCCCATCCGCTTGGGGGGCAGCATGCGCGGGAAGGTCCTCGAGGCGCTCGGCGGGGGGAAGGCCCTCGTCGCCACGCCGAGGGCGGCGGAGGGAGTCGAGGCGGTGCCGGGCGAGCACTACGTGCTCGCCTCGACCGAGGACGAGCTCTCCGAGGCGCTGATCGCGCTGCTGCGAGACCCCGGGGCGCGACGGCAGCTCGCCGAGCGCGCACGCGCCTGGGCCGAGGAGAGCCTCAGCTGGGAGCGGTCGGTGCTGGAGCTCGAGCGTCTGTACGCCGGGCTGGCACGCCCTTGAGACGCCGTCTCGTCCGCTCCAGGCGCCAGGGCAGCGGCTCGCCGGTCAGCGCGATCCAGAGGAGGGCGAACGCACCGTCCCAGTCCTTGAGCTCGATCCGACGGAGGCAGTAGAGGTCGGTGCCCGCTCCGTTGCGGCCCGGCTCGGTCGTGAAGGCGGCCCGGTAGCCGGCCTCGATCGCCGCCCTGCGAACACGGTCGTCGTGAGCCCCGTGCGGGTACGCCAGCAGATGCGTGAAACGCGTCAGCTGCGCTTCCAGATCGTGCAGGGCGCCGCTCAGCTCGGTTGCGAGCGCGTCCGGGGCGAGCTCGGTGAGAGGCGTGTGGCCCCGCGAATGCGAGCCGACGTGACCTCCTGACACGTCGAGCTCGCGTAGCTCGTCCCAGCGTGCGAGCGGCGCGTCGTCGGACCACCGCGACCTTTCGCCGACGTGCCCGGTGCACACGAACATCTGAGGCTGCAGGTGCCCGTGGCGGCGGAAGGCGGCAACCGTCTCCGCGATCCCGTCGTCGGCGGCCAAGACGTAGTGCCGCCCGTCGATCGTCGCGTCCGGGTCGGCGTGGAACGCGAGGAGGTCGTCGGGCGAAAGCGGGCGAAGGCCGAGCAGCCGGAGGAGGCGAAGGTGGCGCTCGAACGTCCGCGGTCGGACGTTCAGGTGCTCGTACCCCGGCGTGCGCTCGCCGGAGATCCCGTGGTAGTAGACGACCAGGTACGAGCTCGAGGCGAATCGCTCCCATTCCCTGTCGGTCGCGGCCGACCGGACGCCCCTCCAGAACGCGGCGTCCGCCGCTGGGTGCGCGAGCCGCGACGGCGTCCAGCGCCCCGACCGGGGTGCGCGCAATCGGACGAGGGCACGACGACGCACGCGCACGCGCCAGTACGCGTGGAAGTACGCGCCGATCTGCATCTCGGCCAGCAGCGAGGGATCGGCCCGCACGAGCTCGACCGAGGAGACGCCTCGCGCGTGGGACAGCCGGACGAGCGAGGCCAGGTCCGGGACGGCGGAGGGGGGTCCCCACTCCAGGTCGACCCCCGCGCGCCTCAGCCGCACCGCGACCGCCTCGGCCCTCGCCGCGCCGTCGGGCAGCCCCGCGGAGGCCTCCCCCAACTGCTCGGCGGTCGCCGAGACGTGGACGACCGGTCGCGGGAACGGCCCGACGAGCGGCCGCAGCTCGCCGTACGGAAACGGCGTTCGCTCGAGCCGGCGGGCGAGCGTGCTGCCGGGCGGCCCCGCGATCGAGTGCAGGAGCACGGGGCCCGCAGCGGCTCGTCTGGGCGTCGGGACCACCACGACGGGGATTCAAACGGACTGCGCCGCACGCATCACGCGAAGATGCGCCAGCGCCGGATGTCGATGCCCCACGCGAAGCTCCGCACCGGAGGACACGTCGGCGGATCCGGTGCCTGCGCGCGGTACCGCCGCGCGTCGGCGGCGCTCGTGAGCGGTGCGAGCCGTCTGGTGACGCCGTTGTAGACGTAGAGCCCGGGCCCGTAGGGGTAGGTGAGGACGCTCGACACGCTGCCGAGGAACGTGTTCGTGACGCGTGCCTCGGCGCTCCCGAGCGACAGGTCGTCACGGACGACGCCGCCCTCCAGCGAGGGCTCGCGGTAGGCCGTCTTCAGCGCTCCCGTGAGATCCGAGGTCGAGACGAACACGACGGCCGGCCCGGCCTCGGGGCACGTCGCGTCGACGATCACGGTCACGTCCGTCGGCGTGCGGGGGAGCTGGCTGCGGAGGTCGGTGAGGATCGTCTGCTGGCGGGTCCGGGCTTCGGCCCAGTAGTCGGCCAGGGTCGTGACGGTCAGCACCCCGATCGCCACGAGCGTCGCGACGAGCCCGCGAAAGACGGCGTCCCCGCGGCTCCCGCCGACGCGACCCGAGAGCCACGACGCACCGCCGACCGCGGCGATCGCGATCCCGAGGGCCGCCGCGATTGCGACGCGATTGTCGGCCCCCGCGCTTCGGAAGAGGATCTCCGAGTTCGTCAGGAACACTGCGTAGCCGAGCAGCACGACGAGAAGCCCCGCCAGGACGAGCCGGAGCGGGCTCGGCGCGGTCGGCAGCGATCCCGGGCGGCTGCGCTGCAGCCACGCGAGATAGACGTACGTCCCTGCGCCGACGACGACAGCCAGCGCGAGCGCCGCCCAGCTCAGCCGGTTCGCGACGATCCAGCCCACGACGTACGGCAGGCCGAGCGCGTAGCTGCCCACGTTCACGCGGAGGATTCCCTGGCCGAGGTACCCGAGGTGGTAGAGGAAGCCGTTGGGATACCCGAGGTCGTAGCCGGTGACCTTCCCGATCTCCTGAGCCTCGGCCGCCTTCCACGCGAACACCGCGAGGAGCGCGAGGCCGTAGGTCGCGCCGACCACGCCGAGCCGCCGGAGCCACGGTTCCCCGAGCCTGGTGCGCCTGTAGACGACGAGCACGGGCGCGAGGAGGAAGAGCGGCATCGCGACCTCGTAGGCCAGCACGGAGACCGCGAGGGTCGCGACGGCGAGCGAGAGCCAGAGCGGGAGCGCCGCGGATCGAGCTCGCGACGCGCGCAGGACCGCGTACAGGCTCACGAAGAGCAGGAGCATGCTCAGGAGCTCGGCGAAGGTGGCAGGCCAGAAGCGGGCAGTCGCGTAGTGGGGGAGGACCGCGTAGAGCAGAGGGATGGCCACCGCGACCGGGCGGGGGAGCAAGAGCTCGCGGAGGAGGGCGTACAGCGCGACTCCCATGCCCACGAGGAGGATGGCGGCCAGGAGGTGCCAGGGGAGCGGCGTGTCGCCGAAGACGTCGTAGAGCCCGGTGAAGAGGACCTGTTGAGCGGGTCGGAGGTTCTGCTTCGGCACCCCGTCCCGGAGCACGTCCAGCAGCGGTCCGAACGACTGGTCGTCCGCGGTCGCGAGCAGCCCGAGGAAGTGGTAGTCGTCGTGGTAGAAGCCGAGCCGGCCGACGTACGGGATCGTCGTCGCCGCGATGGCCGCCGCGAGGAACACGATGTCCAGCGCCGCGGGACGGCGCGCCGCGGCGCGAGCGATGGATCTCGTCAGCTGCATCGAGGGGGAGTAGGAGTCTGCCTGAGGTGACTCGGGGCCGCCCGCGCTCGCCAGGAGTCCTAGCAGGGGCACGGAATAATGGGCAATCGTGGCACCTCCGGTCAGCGTTCTCGTCCCGCTCTACCGGGACGAGGAAAGCGTGCAGCCGCTGCTCGCGCGCCTCGAGCCCGTTCTGCGCGAGCTGGGAGACGGCTCGGAGCTCGTGCTCGTGGACGACGGCAGCCCCGACCGGACCGGCGACGTCGCCGTCGCGCTCGCGCGCGACTACCCGCATCCGGTCACGGTCGTCCAGCTTGCTCGGAACTTCGGTCAGCATCCCGCGGTCTTCGCCGGGTTCGAGCACTGTCGCGGAGACGTGGTCGTCACCATGGACAGCGACCTGCAGTACGCGCCCGAGGAGATCCCGAGACTGGTGAGCGAGCTCTCTCCCGAGGTGCCGGTCGTGTCCGGGCTCCGCTCCGAGCGCGCGGATCCCTGGCCCCGGCGGTTCGTCTCGAGGACGCTGAGCCGCTGGCTGAGTCGCGCGACCGGCTCGACGCTCAGGGACTACGGGTCCATGTTCCGGGCCTACGATCGCTCCGTGGTCGCGCAGCTCCGCCGCTTCCGGGAGCGGCGGCGGTTCGTGCCGGCGCTGGTCGGGTGGTTGGGGGTTCCCGTCAAGGAGATCCCGGTTCGCCACGAGCCCCGGGGGCCGCGCGGCTCCCGGTACCGCCTCGGCACGCTCGTCGACATGTCGCTCGACCTGATCACGGGCTATGCGACCTTCCCGCTCCGGATCCTCACGGTGCTCGGCTTCGCGGGCGCCCTTCTCGGGCTTGCTGCCACCTTGAGCCTTGTCACCTACCGGATCGTGAGCGGCACGGGGCCGTCCGGGCTCGTCTCGGCGTTCGCGCTCGTCTTCTTCCTGCTCGGGATCCAGCTCTTCATCACCGGCCTCATCGGCGAGTACGTCGGCCGTGTGTACATCGAGGCGAAGGACAGGCCCTACTTCATCGTCCGGGAGGTCACGCGCAATCGCTAGCCGACGGGTCGTCCTGGCCGGGAACAACCTCGCGGCCGTCTGGACGTTCGAGCTGCTCCTCGAACGGCTCTCGTCGGACGAGGTGCTCGCGATCGCGCCGGAGCGCAGCGCGCCGTGGCACTCCTCGCTCCAGGAGGCCGCGCGCCAGGCGGGCGTCCCCTGCCTCACGCCCGACGACGTGAACGACGAGGCCGTCCTCGCCCGGGTCGCGGAGCACGAGGCCGAGCTCCTCCTGTCGGTCTACTACACGCAGGTCTTCGCGCCCCGTTTGCTCGAGGCCGTCGACGGTCCCGCAGTCAACCTTCACCCGTCCCTGCTCCCGCGCCATCGTGGCGTGGCCCCCATCGTGTGGGCGATCGCCGAGGGGGATCGGGTCACGGGCCTCACCGCTCACCACATCGACGAGGGCATCGACACCGGCCCCGTCATCGTCCAGCGCCCGCTGCCGATCCACCCCGAGGACACGGGCTACCGGCTCCATCTCAAGATGGCGGGGCTGGTCCGCGCGACCGCTGCCGACCTCCTCCGCCCGTTCCTCGGCGGCGAGGGCATCCCGCCCGGGCTCCCCCAGACGGGCGTCTCGACCTACCACAGCCGCCGCGATCCGCAGCTCAACCGCCTCGACTGGTCGTCGCCGCGGGAGCGGATTCGAGACATCGTGCGCGCGCTCGCGCCGCCCCTTCCCGGGGCCTTCATGCTCCTGAACGGCGAGGCCCTCGTGATCGCGCGCGTCGAGCTCGTCCCGCACGAGGAGACGCGTCGCGAGCTCCGGCCGGGCATGGTCGAGCTGGGCCGCGACGGTGTGCCACTCGTCTGGGCCGCCGACGGGCCGCTCAAGTTGACGGCGTTCGTCGACGGCGGCGAGATCGTCCCCGGCCGGGACCTCTCGGAGCGCCGCGCTCTCCTCTCCGGCCAGGTGCTGGGATGAGACGTCCTGTGTCAACCCTGCGACGTGCGCGTGCCGCCGGCGCCGGCCGCGTCAGCGGCCGCTCGGAGCGGTGGGCCGGACGAGCGCCGCGGCCGGCGGCAGCGAAGCTGCCGCGCTTCAGGGCTCTTCGCGCGAGCGGAAGCCGCGCTCGCGGGTTCCGGTCTTGCGCAGATGCGCGATCTGCGGAGGTGGGATGAGCGCGCACGAGCGCATCGTCTTCGGACTGCCGTGGCTGGACGAGGCGGAGGAAGAGCTCGTCCGGCAGACGCTCCGGAGCGGGTGGATCGGGCAGGGGCCTCTCGTCGAGCTCTTCGAGGAGCGGTTGCGCGACTACCTGGACGCCAAGCACGTCGTCGCGGTCGGCTCGTGCACTGCAGGGCTGCACCTCGCGCTCGTCGCGCTCGGCATCGGGCCGGGCGACGAGGTGATCACGACGCCGTTCACGTTCGTCGCGACGCTGAACGCGATCACCCACGCGGGCGCGACGCCCGTGCTCGTCGACGTCGACGCCGAGACGCTCAACCTCGCGCCCGAGCGCGTGGCGGGTGCGATCACTCCTCGCACGGCCGCGGTGCTGCCCGTCCACTTCGGCGGGCGCCCGCTCGACGTCGTCGGATACGAGCAGCTCGCCGACGAGCACGGTCTCTGGATCGTCGAGGACGCGGCGCACGCGATCGGCGCCGTCGCCGCCGGGCGCCGGGTCGGCGGACAGGGGCACCCACGCGTCGTCTCGGTCTTCAGCTTCTATCCGAACAAGAACCTGGCCTCGGCGGAGGGCGGGGCGATCGCGCTCGCGGACGGCGACGTCGCCGACCGGCTCAGGCGCCTGCGGCTGCACGGGCTCGACGTCGACGCCTGGAAGCGGTACCGCACGGGGCGATATCGCCCGAGCCTGGCCACGGAGCCGGGCTTCAAGTACAACTGGACCGACCTCCAGGCGGCGATCGCGCTCGGGCAGCTGGAGAAGCTGGAGGGCTTCCTCGCGATCAGGGAGTACCTGGCGGAGGTCTACGACCGGCTCCTCGCAGAGGTGCCGGCGGTGCGTGTGGTCGATCGAGGCCGGCCCGGTCTCGACTACCGGCACGCCCTGCACCTGTACCAGGTCGCCGTCCAGCAGCCGCCTCCCGCGCGGGATCACGTCGTCGCCCGGCTGCTCGACCAGGGAATCGGCGCCGCGGTCCACTACATCGGCGTCAACCGCCATCCGGCCTATAGGACCGAGGAGCCCTATCCGGTGAGCGACTGGGCATCGGACGCGCTCGTGACCCTCCCGCTGCATCCCCAGCTCGACGACGACCATCTCGCCCGCGTCGTGGGAGCGCTCGGGCAGGCCCTGGACGAAGCGTCAGGCGGCTGACGTCGCGCTCAGGGATCGCCGCCGGCGCCCTCCTCGCGTCTCGCCTGCGCCCGAGCCTCGTCGAGCAGCCGCCGCGCGTCGTCGCGGCCGCGGACGTGGACGACGCGGGTGCCCGGCGCGGTGGAGAGTGCCGCCCGGATCTCGGGCAGCTTGTCGCGCCGGAAGGTCCAGATCCAGCGGATGAGCTGGAGGTCGAAGTGTGGCCGGGAGACGTCCGCCATACCCGGCGCGCGGCGCACGGAGTAGAGGAACCTGCGCCAGATGGCGCGCACCGTACAGACGAGCGGTCCAGGGTCGACGATCACGACGGTGTCGGAGGCCGCGAAGCGCTCGGGCATCGAGCCGGTGAACCCTCCGTCGACGATCCAGCGCTCCCCCGCGACGAGCGACCGGTGCAACGCCTCCCAGTCGTCGGGCGCCGTCGGCTGCCAGCCCGGCTTCCAGTAGAGCGCGTCGAGGTGGTGGGGCTCGATCCCGAGCGCCCCTCCCAGGCGCGTGGCAAGCGTCGACTTACCCGCCGCAGGCCCTCCGACGATGGCGATCCTCCTCAGCATCTGGGCTCCGGCGCGATGGTGACGGGAGCGCTGTCACGGCGGCACCCGAAGCGCTCCGCTGGGGTCCTCGACCTGGGCCTCGGGCTCACGCGTGAGCAGGACCGCAGTGCGGCCGTGGCGCGGGTGGCGCCGCGTGCGCGCGTCCTCTGCGACGGAAGGACGTCCATGTCAGCTCGACTTCCGGATCACGCACGTGACGGTCTCGTCTTCCTGGCGGCACGCGAGCTCGGCGCGGCCTGCGAGCGCCGCGCTGACGTTGATCCGGTGGCGAGGCCGGCTCAGGACGAGATCGCCGCCGCTCCCGAGAGCGAGGTTCCACTGGTGCAGGCCGCGGTAGCGCGCCTTGGCCGCCTCGTTCCGAGAGTGTCGGAGCACGACGTAGCCGCTCTCGCCGACGACCTCGAGCATCTGCTCGACGACGGCAAGCGGATCGATCGTGTGATCGAGCGCGTTGCGGGCGTAGGCGATGTCGAACGCCCCCGCGCCGAAGAGCTCCGCGAGCCGCTCGCCCGTGCCGCGCTCCGTCGGCACGGGCGGCTGCACACCGGCACGGCGCCACAACGCCGCGTACTCGTCCGCGAGCGGATCGACGGCCACGATGCGGAGCTCACGCTCCGGATGCCGCTTTCCGAGGGACGTCGCCGGGCCGGCGCCGACGTCGAGGATGCGAACCGGGTCGCGTGGGACGGACGGGAGCAGCTCGACGATCAGCTCCTCGTCGAGCTGCGTCTCGGGGTCGAGCCGCTCTCGGAACTCGTCGGGCCAGCGCCGGCCCTCGTCCGCGATCCACCGCTCCCACCAGTCGACCTCGTGGGGAAGCCCGCGGCGCCAGAAGGTCTCCTTTGCCTCGAGCGACGCTCGAAGCTGTCGGAGCCGTCCCGCCAGCGACTCGAGGGCCGCGGGTATCACGGCGCTGCTTGTACCTGCTCCTGGGGTACCTCTCCGGGCTCTCGCACGCGCTGCTTCCGAAGCAGCGCCGGACGCTCGACGAAGCGGTAGGTGAGCGCCGCCAGCACCAGGGTGCAGGTGAGGACGATCAGCGTGTTCGCCGCGAATCCGCGCGTCCCGTCGAACGTGACTCCGGCGTCGTTCAGGAAGCGGACGAGCGGCTCGTGCCAGAGGAAGACGCTGTACGAGACGACTCCCATCCAGACGAGGGGACGCAGCTCGAGCCCGCGCGTCAGGAACGGTCGCCGCCCGGAGCGCGTCGGCAGCACGACGAGCGCGAGAACGCACGCGAAGACCAATGCCATCGCCGTGTTCCACGGCGAGTAGCTCAGATGGTGCTCGACCCCGGTCGCCATGGCCGTGACGGCGTACCCGCCGACGGCAACGAGCGCGAGCGCCGGTCGCGTCAGGCGGTGCAGGGTCAGGGCGCCGTGCTCGATCTCGACCTTCAGCACTGCGAGCACCATCCCGAACGCGAACAGGTCGGCGTGGCAGAGGAAGCCGCGCTCGATCACCGAGTGCCAGTCGGCGTTCCACCCCGCATATGGGGTCACGGGAGGGACCGCGTAGGCGGCGACGGCCTTCCCGGCCAACCCGACGGCCAGCAGCCCGATCGGCGGCGCGAGCACCGCAAGCCGTCGCCTCGTCAGGCCGGAGTCGCCCCGTGCGAGCGCGGCTGCGCCGAGAACGAGCAGCGGCAGAAGGACGTAGAAGACCACCTCCACCGCGAGCGACCAGGCCGGGCCGATGCCGGTCACGACGGTGGACGGGCTGTAGTGCTGCACGAGAAGGACCATGGCCAGCAGCCGGCCGGGGTCGTCCACTCCACCGCTGTACAGCTCCCGTGCCTCGTCCCGGAGCAGGACGTGGCGCAGGACGAGCGCTGTGGCGAGCAGGATCACGACGTAGGCGGGAGCGATCCGGAGGAAGCGGTTCTGCAGGTATCGGGAGAACCGCGGTGGCCGGCGATAGCCGAGGATCCCGGCCACGAACGGGCGGTAGAGCAGGAAGCCCGAGAGCGTGAAGAAGAGGACGACGCCGAAGGAGAGATCGGGGAGGAGCCGGGTGAACGGCCCGGCGTCGGCCCAGCCTCCGTTCGGCGAGGCGGCGATCCACGTGTGATAGAGGAGGATGCTGCCTGCGGCGATCGCCCGCAGGCCCTCGATCCCTTCGAGCCGGTCTCCGCTCGTCGGCCGGACGCCGCGACCGACCGAGGTATCCATGGACGCAACGTAGCAGCGACTGCGGGGACCGTACGTCCGCGAGCACCAGTCGGCCGTCGCCGCGGACCGGGGGCCCGGGATCGACCTCCGGCAGGAGTCGACTACCCTGAGTGATCGTGGCGGCCCCACACTCAGAGGCGTTCGACGCTCAGGAGGCGCGTCTCGAGCGGGCGCGGACCCGAAGCGGCTGGCTCGCGGCCCACGTGGCGTCGCTCCGCAGGACGATGGACCTGCTCTCCGTGCTCACCGCCGCCGATCTGAAGTTCCGCTACGGACGGGGGCCGTTCCAGGTCGTGCGCTGGCTCTTCGACCCGTTCGCGCTCGTCGGCGTGTACCTCGTCCTGATCACGGTGGTGCTGGATCGGCCCGGGACGGCTCCGGGGCTCAGCATCGCCTGTGCGATCGTTCCGTTCCAGCTCGTGATGCTCGGCGTCGGAAACGCCATGGGTGCGCTCACGCTGCGTGCGCCGATCATCACGAACATGGCGTTCCGGAGGACGTTGCTCCCACTCTCCTCGGTGCTCACGGAGGCCCTGGCGTTCGGCGCGAGCCTGCTCCTGATCGCGCTGATGATGGGGATCTACGACGTCGCGCCCACCGCCGCGATCGCCTGGCTCCCGGTCGTCCTCGCGGTCAACCTGATCCTCGCCACCGGCTTCGCGTACCCGGCCTCCCTGTTCGCCCTGTGGTTCCGTGAGCTGAAGCCGTTCGCGCTCAGCTTCGTGCGCATCCTGTTCTTCCTGGGCCCGGGCCTCGTGCCCCTCTCCGAGACGAGCGCGGGCGCCCGGCCGCTGCTCGAGCTGAACCCTCTCACCGGGCTCTTCGAGTCGTATCGCGACCTCTTCCTCTACGGTCGGTCGCCGAGCGCGGGGCAGCTCGTGTATCCGCTGGCCTTCGGCGTCGTCCTCCTGGCGATCGCCTTGCCGGTCTACCGGCGTGAGCAGCGCGAGTTCGCGAAGGTGGTCGGATGATCAGCGCGGAGGGTGTCGGCGTGCGCTTTCTCTTCGACCGCCAGCGGCGCGTCATCACCGCAGGTGCCGCGCGCCTGCGTCGCATCGGCTCCGAGACCTGGGGGCTCCGCGGCGTGTCGTTCACGATCGACCCCGGCGAGGGCGTTGCCCTGCTCGGGGCAAGCGGCTCGGGAAAGACGACGCTGCTACGGCTGCTGGGCGGCGTCTACACACCCGACGAGGGCAGGCTGAGCGTGGGGGGTCGCGTGGGAACCCTGCTTTCGGTCGAGGCCGGGCTCCTCTCGCTCCTGACCGGCCGGGAGAACGCGCTTCAGCTGGGAGTGCTCGCGGGCCTGTCTCGCACGCAGGCGCGTGCAGCGCTCGAGCGCGTGAAGAGCCGCAGCCGTCTCGACGTCTACTTCGAGCGGCCCGTCTCGAGCTACTCGCAGGGGATGCGCGCCAGGCTCGGGTTCGCGGTCGCCGAAGCCACCGGGCCGCAGATCGTGCTGCTCGACGAGGTCCACGAGGCGTTCGATCACGAGTTCCGGCAGGTGATCGAGGACTGCGGGCGCCGCATTCGGGAGCAGGGCGGGATCATCGTGGCGGCGGGGCACGACCACGCGATGCTCGAGCGGCTCTGTGACCGCGCGTTGCATCTCGAGCACGGGGCGATCCACGCGGACGGGCCGATCGCTCCCGTGCGCGACGCGTACCTCGCCGCCTCGGCCGCCGCCTGAACGGCTCGCCGGGCCCGCGGCCAGCCTCGGGTCGTCGTCGAGCGTGACGCGCTGGCGGGCTCAAGCTGTCCTACCCACAGACGTTGTGAACGCGGCTGACGGGAGGCCGGTCTCCGAGCGAGTGTGCGGCCTTCGCCGGTTGTAGTGGTCGAGCCGGTGTGGCAGAGCTCTGGCGCGCTCTCGATGCGAGCGGTCGAGGACGCCGTATGCCCACTCTCTCGCCATCGTCCGGTGAAAGCGCTCGACCTTGCCGTTCGTGCGCGGGCGGTAGGGCTTGGTCGTGAAGTGGCGGATGCGGTGGCGGGCGAGGACGTCCCGGAAGTCGCGTCCGCGCGTGTACGCCCAGGCACCGTCGGTGAGCAGGCGCTTGGCCGCGATCCCGTGCTTCGCGTAGAAGCGCGAGCGCACGCTCGAGGAAGGCAGCCGCCGTCTGCGCACGAGCGTCGGAATGGATCTCGGCGTACGCCAGCCGCGAGTGGTCGTCGACGATCGCGTGCGCGTGGTCGACGCCGTCGGGGACGTGGTCTTGCGAGCGTCGATCGCCGGTCAGCCGATGCCCCGGCCGCTTGAAGCGCATGTACTCCGACGCGTCCAGGTGCAGCAGATCTCCCGGACAGGGCCATCCGTAGCGGTTGGCGGGCTCGCGGGGAGGCCGTGGCGGGCGCGAGAGTCCCGCCTGCTCGAGCACCTTCCACACGGTCGAATGGCTGAAGCCGGTCGCACCCGCGACCAGCCTCGGCCCCCAGCCCGTCTTGCGGCGACAGGCCAGGACCGCCTCCTCGAGCTCGGGCGCGAGCCGCCGGGGCGAGCGCGGCGCGGACGGCTCGAGCGATCGAGCAGACAGGACAGGGTCCGTCGTGCCTCCTCGCCCGCCTCTGTCCAGCGATGCCACCAGCGGTGCGCAGTCGCCGGCGACACGCTGAAGGCGGCCGCGGCCGCCTTCGGCGTCATCCCGCTCTCGACCGCGCGTACGAGCGCATGGCGACCGGCAAGTCCGAGCTTGGCGTTACGGTGCAGCGACATCCGTGCCCTCTTCGAGCGTAGGTCCGGGAAGACCCACAGCCTCGAAGGAGGGCCGGATAGATCCCTCAGGCGTTCACAACGTGTGTAGGCAGGACCTCTAGCCTCCCGGGAACAGGCCGCCGAGGTCGCCAAGGTCTCCGGGCATGAGGCCCGAGACCTTCGACTCCATCAGCGAGCGCGAGGAGCGGAGCGCCTCGTTCACGGCCGCGAGCACCATGTCCGCGAGCAGCTCGGGGTCGTCGGGATCGACCGCGCGCGGGTCGATCGTGATCGAGACGACCTCGCCTGCGCCGTTCGCCCTCACCGTGACCATCCCGCCGCCGGCCGAGGCCTCGACGACCTCGGCGGCCGCCTCCTCCTGCGCCTTGGCGAGCTCGGCCTGCATGCGCTGCGCCTCCTGGAGCATCTTGTTCATGTCGAAGTTCACTCGGGCTCACCCTCCACTTCTCGAGCGTCGAAGGTCTCCTTGAGGAGGGAGATGACGTCCTCCTCGGGCAGTGGGTCGTCGTCGGCGGGTTCGAGGTCGATTCCTTCGCCAGTCTCGAGGACGACCGCGAGCTTTCGCCCCGTGACCTCGTAGAGCGCGTCGCGGAGCAGCTCCTTGTACCTCGGCTCGTCGAGTTGCGCGCGGTGGAAGTCGTGACCCGGCGGGAACTCGAGGGTGAGCGTGTCGTCCGCAAGCTTCGTCGGCCTCGTTCCGGCGAGGAGGCTGGCTACTGGTGGTTTGCGGTCACGCACCATCTCGACGATCGTCCGGTCCCATGCGTCGACGACTTGCTCGAGCTTGAGCTCGGGCCCCGCCTCGGCGGGCTCCTCCGAAGCAGTCTTCGAGGCCGCGACGGTCGTGCCGTCGGGCGGCGGCTCCACGGCCGGATGCGAGGCGATCGCCTGCGTTCGGTTCTCCAGCAGCTCGACGCGGTGGGCAAGCGACTCCCGCGAGAGGTCGGCGTGCGGCCGCGTCACCTTCACGATCGCGAGCTCGAGCGGCAGGCGGGGGTCGCCGCCCTGGCGCATGTCGTCGACGGCGACCGCGAGCAGGTCGATCAGCCGCAGCACGGTCGGCTCCGGGAGCTGGTTCGCCTGCTGGCGGAGGAGCTCCTTCGTCTCCTCCGTGACCGGAAGCGACTCCGGGACGTGCCCCATGTGCTGGACGAGCAGGAGGTGGCGGAGGTGTTCGAGGAGGTCGACGACGAGGCGGCCGAGATCCTGTCCCTGCTCGGCGAGCTCCTCGACGAAGACGAGGGCGCCGGCGGTGTCGCGGTCGACGATCATGTCGCAGATTCGGAGCAGGGACTCCTCCTCGACCGCCCCCACGAGCTGGAGCACCGCCTGTGCGTCGATCGAGCCGTTCGTCGCGGCGGCGAGCTGGTCGAGGGTCGAGATCGCGTCCCGGAACGAGCCGCGGGAGCTCCTCGCGATCAGCGAGAGTGCGGCGTCGCCGGCCTGGATGCCCTCCCCTTCGGCCACCCGGCGGAGCAGGGTGACGAGCTCGGACAGGCGGGGCCGTGGGAACACGAACGTCTGGCACCGGGAGCGCACGGTCGGGATCACCTTGGCGAGGTCGGTCGTGCAGAAGACGAAGACGAGGTGGGGCGGAGGCTCCTCGATGAGCTTCAGGAGCGCGTTCCAGGCCGCGTCGGTCAGCTGGTGCGCCTCGTCGAGGATGTAGACCTTGTAGCGGCCCTCGACGGGCTGGAGCACGACGCGCTCGCGGATCTCGCGGATGTCGTCGATTCCGCGCTGCGAGGCGGCGTCCATCTCGACGACGTCGAGCGACGTCCCGTTCGCGATCGCCACGCACGCGTGGCACGTCTTGTCGGGCGACGGGGTCGGCCCGATCGTGCCGGCGCAGTTGAGCGCCTTCGCAAGGATCCGAGCCATCGACGTCTTCCCGGTCCCGCGCGGCCCGGCGAAGAGGTACGCCTGGCGCACCTGGTCGTGCTCGATCGCGTTCTGCAGCGTCCGCACGACCGCCTCCTGCCCGACCACCTCGTCGAACCCCTGCGGGCGGTACTTGCGGTAGAGCGCCGTCAAGGCGCTTCTCCTGCGGAAAAGCGCCTAATCGCCTCGGCCACGTGTCGGGGAAACTTCACTGAGTCGTATCGCTCTCGGGAGCAGTCGTCGGGCACGGTGGGTGCATCACGGATCCGCTGACGATACTCGTTGACGTCGAGGAGCGGCGATCGCCCGTTCCGGACTGCCTTCGTGCGCTGGGGCTGTCATCGAGTATGCGCGACTCCCCGTCGCCGATTACGTGCTCGGCCCGCATATCGCAGTGGAGCGGAAGACGGTTCACGACCTCCATCGAGCGATCGCCTCCGGTCGGATGTGGAGTCAGATCGCGGCTTTGAGCCACGAGCTCGACACGGCGTATCTCCTCGTCGAAGGGAGTGGCCTCGATTCGGCCCGGGGCATCACGGCGCGTGGTGTTCGTGGAGCGCTTCTCCAGATTCTCGACAACGACATCCGGCTCATACAGACGCATGCGCCGAATGACTCTGCCCTCTGGCTGTGCGTCATGGCGGCGCGCGCGCAGGTTGCGAATGCCGGTAGGCGTCATCAGCGGCGCGGTCGCCGCCGGACTGTGGTGACACCGGCGGGAGTACTCGCGACGATCCCTGGGATCAGCCCTGCAACAGCCCGCCGGCTGATCCACCGTTTCGGCTCAGTAGCTGGCGTGGCGGCGGCTCGTGAAGCCGAGCTACGAGAGATCGTGGGCATCGGTGCCGTGCGAGCCGAGAGCTTGACTCGTGTCCTCAGGAGTAGCTCGGACGAGACGATTGGGCACTTTCCGTGAAGCGGAAAGTGCCCGGCTGCGCGCTCCGTCGTCGAGAGCGGTCTCACCGGAGGTACCTGCGTCGCCGGCTCGGATCGGGCGAGACCGCGGCACCTGAGAGGGAGTCCTTAGCGCTGCTTCCTTCCGGACCTGACGCGGTTCGGACGCTCCCAGTGCGCGGGACCCGATCTGTCAACACCACGTGCGCAAACCCAATCCCGACGAGCCGTCCCTCGGACGGCGTTCGGCCCCGCATGGAGCGGATTTCGGGTTCAGGGAACCGCTGACTCCCCACCTAGCGCGGCCGGGCCGAAGGAGGGTAGCAGGCTCGCGTCCGTGTGCACGGGCATCCCAGCGGTGTCATGATCGGCCCTCGGACTTCCTCGCGCTGAGCCGGACCAAGGAGGGGAGAGGATGACTCTTGGACGTGGTTCGAAGGTCGTGGGCGCGGCCGCCCTTGCGACCGTGGTGCTGGCAGGGACCGCAGGCGCGGCGAGCGGGCCGCCGACCGAAGCCAAGTCGAGCCTGAGGCTGCACGTGGTGTCGAGTCCTTCGCAGTACGTATCAGGCGGTGACGCTCGCGTCGAGGTGGAGGTGCCACGCGGCATCTCGTACGCGCGGGTTCGCATCGAGCTGAACGGCGTCGACGTCAGTGGAGCGTTCGCGCAGGACTCGGAGGGCGGCCACCAGCTCGAGGGTGTCGTCACGGGTATTCCGGAGGGGTCGAGCACGCTGAGCGCCTTCATGCGCGTGCCGGGGAAGGCCGAGCCGAACAAGACGAGCCTTACGCTCGTCAACCACTTGCTCGACGGGCCGATGTTCTCGGGCCCGCGGCAGACGCCGTTCCTCTGCTCGAGCGCGTCCCACGCGGCGAGCAACGGCCTGCCGCCGATCCCGCAGTCGGGGACGTGCGCGACCGCGACCGTCGTGTCCTTCATCTACCGCAACCTCGCAGGCGCGTGGCTCGACTACGACCCGGCTGTGCCACCGCCTGCCTCGTCGATCGAGCAGACGACGACCCTGGACGGCCAGACGGTGCCGATGATCGTCCGCTGGGAGCGCGGCGTGATCAACCGCTTCATGTACTCGATCATGCTTCTCTCGCCGTCCTCGCAAGGCGCGCAGCCGGACCTCTCTGCCTGGAACGGGAGGGCGCTCTACAGCTTCTCCGGCGGCGTCGCCATCGGCCACTACCAGGGTGCCCCGAGCACCGGAGACATGCGCTACCTGCCCGGGATCCAGATGGGCTACGCGATCCTCTACTCGACCGGGACGCGCACGAACACCCACTACAACCTGCAGCTCGGCGGCGAGACGGCGATCATGGTCAAGGACCGGTTCGTGTCCGCGTACGCCGAGCCCGAGTACACGGTCGGCGTCGGCGGGTCGGGCGGCGCGATCCAGCAGTACGTCTACGGCCAGAATCACGAGGGCCTGCTCGACGCGGGCATCCCGCAGTACTCGTACCCGGACATGGTCACGCAGACCATCCACGTCGGGGACTGCGAGCTCCTGGAGCGGTATCTGGACTCGAAGGTGATCACGAACCCGGCCTCGATGTGGCGCACGTGGACGAACCGCTCGCTCGTCGAGGGGCTGAACTCGTCGGCGACGGTGCCGAACGCGTACGCGCCGCTCATGCCGTACATGCCGACACCCGGGAACACGGAGTGCATCCGAGGTTGGCGAGGGCTCTCGCCGCTCGCGCTGAATCCGCACTTCGGCACGGCGCCGGGCATCTCCCCGGCCGATCAGGCCGCGACGGAGTGGACGCACTGGGGCGACCTCGTGAACATCTACGGCGAGGACGAGCACGGCTTCGCCCGCTCGCCGTGGAGCAACGTCGGCGTCCAGTACGGGCTGCAGGCGCTCCGGGGCGGGGCGATCACGCCGGCCGAGTTCCTCGACCTGAACGCGAACGCCGGGTCGTGGAAGCACCCGAAGGACATGGTCCAGGAGGGCTGCCCGTACATCCCGGCCCTCTGCGCGAACCCGGCGAACGTCGACGTGTGGAGCGCGCGCAACATGCGCCTCTCCGCCGACGGCGGAGCCACGCCGGCGCCGCGGGCCGAGGGTGACCGGGAGGCCGGATCCGCCGCCTACCGCTCCGGGATGGTGTTCCGCGGGAAGATCGACATCCCGCTGATCGACTGGCGGCACTACCTGGAGCACGAGCTCGACATGCACAACTCCCACCAGTCGTTCGCCGCCAGGCAGCGGATGCTGAACTACGACGGCAAAGCGTCGAACCAGGTGATCTGGTTCACGGACGGACGGCCGGCGAGGGCGTTCGACCAGACGCCGATGGCCCTTCGCGTCATGGACGAGTGGATGGCGAACATCGCGGCCCATCCCGAGCGCGGCGTCGCCAAGAACAAGCCGGAGGCCGCGGTCGACAGCTGCTTCGCGACCGACGGCTCGCTCATGGCGCGCGGCGACAAGGTGTGGGCCGGGATCCTGGACGACCGCCCCGCCGGGGCGTGCACGAGCCAGTTCCAGATCCACTCGACCTCGCGCATCGTGGCCGGCGGACCGATCGAGGGCGGTGTCTTCCAGTGCCACCTGCAGCGCGTCGACGACGCTGTTGCCGGCGGTCTGTACGCGCCGTGGGCGCCGTCGTCGGACGACATCGCCCGGTTGAAGCAGATCTTCCCGAGCGGGGTCTGCGACTACTCGAAGGGCGATCTCGCGCTCCCGCCCGAGATGCGGCCCGGCGGGAAGTAGCCGTCGAAGAGGAGCCGGCGCCGCCCCCGCGGCGCCGGCCCTCCCTGTTGTTGGGCTCGAGCTTCAGCTCGAGCCCTGCCGTTCTCGCCCCATGTCGCGGCGCCGGGCTCCCGAGCCTCACAGGCGCCGGCCGGTCGCGCGGGAGCTCCCTACAGACTCCAGGCGTCGCCCGGCTCGAACGTCGGGTCGAGCACCTTCCCGATCCCCCTGGCGTACGCTCCGAGCGCCTCTCCGACCGCTCCGTGGAAGCTCGGGAAGGCGTAGATCATTCGCCTGAGCGTCTCGAGCGGGACGCCCGCGTGGACGGCCAGGCTCAGGAGGCCGAGCACCTCGCCCCCGTTCGGCCCCACCGCCGTCCCGCCGAGGAGAGCTCCCGTCGCGCGATCCGCCGGGACGCCGTGCGCGCGTCACGGCGTCCCCACCCACCGCGCGATGCGCCGATCCTAACGCCCGTTCTTTCCGTCGCTGGTAGCTTCTCCGCCCAGGTGCCGCTGTTCATGGACCGCCACGACGTCCCGGCGGCGTCGGCCGAGGACGTCGCCCAGGCGCACGTGAGCGACCTCGAGCTCGCGGGCAAGCACGACGTCCAGTTCCTCTCGTACTGGTTCGATGCCGAGAGCGGTGGAGTCTTCTGCTTCGCCAAGGCGCCCGCACGCGAGAACCTGGAGGCGGTCCACCGCGAGTCGCACGGGCTCGTTCCCAACGAGATCATCAGCGTCTCCGAGGACGCGGTCCTGCGATTCCTGGGCACGGTGCAGGACCCGACCGACCACACCGAGCTGAGCAGCCCCTTCCGGACGATCCTCTTCACCGACCTCGAAGGCTCGACCGCGCTCGCGCAGCAGCTGGAGACGTCCGAGTTCATGAGCCTGCTCACCGAGCACGACGTCATCATCCGGCGTGCCCTCGTCGCGTCCCGGGGGCGTGAGGTCAAGCACACGGGGGACGGGATCATGGCCTCCTTCGACGACGTCGGGAGCGCGCTCGACTGCGCGCTCGCGATCCAGGACGGGTTCGCCGCCAGAATCGAGGATGGCAAGACGCCGGCGTGTCGCGTCCGGATCGGGCTCGCTGCAGGTGAGCCCGTCGATCACAACGACGACCTGTTTGGTGCCGCGGTCAACCTCGCCAGCCGCATCTGCGGCGCGGCCGATCCCGGGAGCATCCTCGTGTCGGACGTCGTCCGCGAGCTCGGCACGGAAAGCGGGTTCGCCTTCGCCGCGGTCGATCCGCGCGTGCTGAAGGGGTTCTCGAGCCCGGTTCGCGCCTTCCAGCTCCTGGGCAGGAAGAGCGAGCTGCCGGAGGGAGCCGGGGAGCCTTATCCCGCGACCGCGCCGGCGGTCTCCGGCCTCGTCGCAAGGGCCCGGAAGCTCCTGCGGCGTCGTTCGAGCTAGCTCTCTGCGCGCGCGGTCCTCGCGAGCGTGCGGGCGAGCCGGAGCGGCTCGGGCGCCCGGCGGCCAGCGAGCGCGGCGAGGACCACGGCGGCGGCGGTCTCGGGATCCGTGCGCCACGCCGCGTGCACCGCGAGTGGCCGCGTCCCCGCGCGCGTTCGCAGCCAGAAGCCGACGACCTCCCCGTCGAGCTCGAGCTCCGAGCGCGCGCCGGGATCGTCGGGCGGCCACTCCCCCTGAGCGACGAGCGGGCGATGGGTTACCCCGACCGTCGGGATCCCGAGGACGGCTCCGAGGTGGAGCGCGAGCCCGGCTCGGCGCGGGTGGTCGCGGCCGGTGGCGTCGACGAGGAGGACGTCGGGCATGACGCCGAGCGCACGCACGGCGGTTTCGAGGAGCTTCCCCTCGCGAAGCGCGAGCAGCCCGGCCTGGTACGGCGCGCCCGCCTCCCCCCGCACCGCGCCCCGTGCGACGACGCGGGCGCCTTCGAAGACGACCGCAGCCGCCCAGCCGGGGTCGCCCGCGCTCCCGACGCCGTGCTTGCCGCGCGGGAAGCAGACGAAGCAGCCGCCGATCGCGTACGGCCTGGACGGCGACATCCAGGGCTCGGGCGTCTCCTGCGCGAGCCGCTCCTGGACGGCGATGAGCTCGTCCTCGGTCTCCGGCCACGTCACGCCGAGAGCGTACGGCGCCGGCGGCCCATCGGAACTGACCGGCAACCTGGTATCCACGATCCTGCACGCGGCGGGGGGCGACGGGCTCGCTCGATTAGACTCGAACAGGCGGTCGAGCCGCTTCGGCTCCCGTGCCACGTGCGCCGGCCAAAGGAGGCACGATGAGGATTCACGCGATCCAGACCGGTACCGTCGCCGTGAAGTCGCGACAGCGAGAAGGAAAAGGGCGCGGAAAGCCTCGCCTCGTGAACACATTCCTGGATCGCCAGTGGACGGATCCGCTCCCGATTCTTGCCTGGGTGGTCGAGCACCCTGAGGGCGTGATCGTCGTGGACACCGGAGAGACAGCCTCGACGTCTGAGCCGGGATACTTCCCGCGCTGGCATCCGTACTTCCGTACTGGTGTTCGTGAGTGGGTTACTCCCGAGCAGGAGATCGGCCCGCAGCTCGAGCAGCTCGGCATCCAGCCTGGCGATGTGCGCTGGTTGGTGATGACGCATCTTCACACCGACCACGCGGGCGGGCTACACCACTTCCGGAAGAGCGAGATCCTCGTCTCGCGTGTCGAGCTCGAGACGGCAGGCGGCCGAATGGGCAGGATCCGCGGATACCTGAACAACCGCTTCCCCGACTGGTTCCGCCCTCGCGCTCTCGACTTTCGAACAAAAGCGGTCGAACCGTTTCCCGAGAGCATCACGCTCACGAAGGCAGGTGACGTGCAGCTGGTGCCGGTTCCCGGGCACACCGCAGGGCAACTGGCTGTGATCGTCGAAGAGGACGACGGCCGCAGCATCTTCATTGCAGGTGACAGCTCCTACACCGAGGACACCATGCTTCGAGGCGCCGTGGACGGGATTGCGCCCGATGAGCACGCAGCCCGAATCACGCTCGATCGCATTCGCACCTATGCGGCGATGTCCCCGACCGTGTACCTACCCTCCCACGATCCGGAGTCCACGGCTCGGCTCTCGGACCGCCGCGTCGTCGGGATCGCACCGCAGCAGGCAGCCGCGTGAACTTCGAGGCCGAAGTACGCATCGCCCGTCCGATCGAAGCGGTCTTCGAGTATGTCTCCGATCCGGTCACGTTTCCGCGTTGGAACTCGGCCGTCCAGGCAGTACGCAAGACCTCAGAGCGTGAGAAAACCGTGGGCTCCGCGTATTCGATGGAGCGGGAGCTTCCACGCGGGAGGGTCGAGAACGACCTCGTGGTCGAGGCTTTCGAGCACGCGAGGGAGTTCACGATCCGCACAACGTCTGGCCCAACGCCGTTCGTCTATCGCTACCTGTTCTCCTCGGAGGCCGGCGAGACGGCCGTCCGTCTCGAGGCGCAGGTGGAGCTCGACGGTGCCGCATCCTTGCTCGGCCCACTTGCCCGGCGGGCTGTCAAGGCGGGAGTCGAAGCCAACTTCGCCACGCTTAAGCAGATCCTTGAGGCCGACCACGCAGGCTGATCGATGCTCCTTCGTAGGCCTGGCTCGATACGGCGCGCCCGCCTCCCCCCGCACCGCGCCCCGTGCGACGACGCGGGCGCCTTCGAAGACGACCGCAGCCGCCCAGCCGGGATCGCCCGCGCTCCCGGCGCCCTGCTTGCCGCGCGGGAAGCAGACGAAGCAGCCGCCGATCGCGGACGGCCCGGACGGCGGCATCCAGGGCTCGGGCGTCTCCTGCGCGAGCCGCTCCTGGACGGCGAGGAGCTCCTCCTCGGTCTCCGGCCAAGTCACGCCGAGAGCGTACGGCGCATGCAGGTTTCCTAGACGGTGCGGCGGGCGTCGTCGAGGGCCTCGATCAGTGCCCCGATGTCCTCCGGATTCGTCCGGGAGTTCGTAATCGCAGCCCGAGTCACGCGCCGGTCGGGGGGAAGCGTGGCGGCGAAGATCTGAGCCCGACCCGTGGCGTTGACGGCGTCGACGATCGCATCAGGATCGGCGCCCGCCGTGTCCACGAAGCACACGAGCGGAAGCGGAGTGTCGTTCATCACCTGCCAGCCGGTCTCCCGCAGCCGCTCGCGATGGAGGTCGCCCATCGCGAGGTGGTGTCGGAGGACGTCCGCGTAGCCGTCCCACCCCGCGACCGCGAGCGCCAGGAGCACCTTCAGGCCGATGAATCGCCGCGACCACTGCAGCGAGTGCGTGAACGGATCGACGAGCTTGCCGCTGGCGGGGACGTAGGAGGTGGAGACGTGGAACGTCGCGTCGAGAACGGTCGCGTGGCGCGTCAGGAAGAGCCCTGCGCCGAACGGCACCGAAAGCAGCTTGTGTGGGTCGAACGTGATCGAGTCCGCGCGCTCGATGCCTGCGAAACCGGGCCGCAGCTCGGGGATCAGCGCACCCGCGCCGCCCCATGCCGCATCGACGTGCAGCCAGAGGTCCTCTGCTGCGGCGACCTCGGCGACGGCGGCGAGCGGGTCGATCGCGCCTGCGCTCGTCGTCCCTGCCGTTGCGACGACCATGAACGGCGCCAGTCCGTCCGCGCGATCCCGAGCGATCGCCGCCCTCAACGAGTCGACGTCGATGCGGAGGCGCTCGTCGACGGGCACGCTCCTGACCGCCTCCATGCCGAGGCCGGTCGCGCGCGCGGCCTCGAGCAGGGACGGGTGGCCTTCCTCGGAGCGGTAGAGGACCGGCTGGGCGGCGACGCTCCGCAGGCCCCCCGCCGACCTCCGGAAACGCGCGCGTAAGCGCGGTGAGCACCGCGGTGTGGTTGGCCTCCGCTCCGCCGGACGTGAACGTGCCGTCCACTCCGTCGGCCGGAAGCCCGAACCGAGTGCCCAACGTGCGGATCAGGTGACCCTCGGCCTCGATCGCGAACGGGCTCGCGAGCCAGGCGGCCAGCTGCGGATTGAACGCGGCGGCGAGTGCCTCCGCGACGACGCTCATCGCCGCCGGCGCGGGATCGAACAGGCCGAAGTACCGGTGGACGGCCCGGTTGAGCCCTCACCCGTCCGCCTGAAGAACCTATCGAGACCTGGACTTCTTGGCCGCGCGTTTCTCGTTGCGACGCTCCTTGAGCGTCCTCTGCGGCTTCTTCTTCAGTTGGTGCCTGGGCTTATCGGCACTCTTACTCATCGCTGACCTCCCGGGCTGGAGCACGCCGCCAGGTCACGATGATATGCCCGTTTCGATCCTCGGCGTTGCCCACGACGACCCACTTTCCATCGCTCCGCCTCAAGGTGTCTCCGACTTTCGGAACCTTCTCCCTGGGAGCAAGCTCCCATGCCTCGTCCGGATAGCGGACAGTGATGAAGGGTGAGGGCATAGCCGCTCTCTCTTTCCGCTCGACCTGGCGCAATGGCCCTCGAACGGTCACGACGAGAGGAGGAGCGATGCAGTGCCTCCAGTGTATCGCTGGTTTGCTCGGGTGACGCTCGCGCAGCAGGCGGTGACCGCATCAGACACCGCTGAACCCGCCTTCCCGGAACTACCGAGGGGGGCACGAGGTGAGCAGGCCCGGCACCGGTGACACACGTGACCCACGGCGGAATGCGGGTTTCCGCAAAGGAGAGGCGGACGCTAGTGGGCGCACCTGGGATCGAACCAGGGACCTCTCGCGTGTGAAGCGAGCGCTCTCCCGCTGAGCTATGCGCCCGGGAGGGCGTAAGGGTAGCCGAGTACGGGCGCTGGTACGGTCAGTCGCATGGCTCCCGCGACGCTGACGCCGCCGCGCGAGAAGGCCCGCCGAGGGGGCGGGGGCAGGCTCGGCGACGCCTGGCGAGTGATCGTGCTCAACGACGACCACAACACGTTCCAGGGCGTCGCCTTCGCGCTCTCGAGCGTGCTCCCGGGCGTGAGCTACGACCGCGGGATGGCTCTGGCGAACCGGATCCACTCCACGGGGCAGGCCGTCGTCTGGTCGGGGCACCGCGAGCAGGCGGAGCTGTACTGGAACCAGCTCGGCGCGCACGGGCTGACCATGGCCCCGCTCGAGCGGTAGCTCCGGTCGCGCCGAGTGCCCCGTGGTAGCTTCCGCGCGTGCTGGCGCTGACCGGGTACGAGTTCGGCCTCCTCGTCGCCGCGCTCGTCTTCATCGCGTTCGCGCTCGTCGTCGCGCTCGTCGTCCCGCGGACGCGGCCGGACTTCCCGTCGAGGTGGCTCGGCGTGTTCGTCGGCGTCTGCATCGCCCTCTTCGTCGCGCAGATGGGCGCGGTCCTCGCGCTCGCCGAGCTCGGTGAGGAGGAGTCGGAGGAGGCGGCGCCGACCGAGACCACTCGGACGGAAACCACCCCGACGGAGACCACTCCGACGGAGACCACACCCACCGAGACCACCG
>Ga0209640_10000303_pt1 | contig 37775 bp, 40 predicted proteins | sample RifCSP10_1_FD_184018 | JGI IMG/M metagenome (GOLD analysis project Ga0209640, IMG submission 184018) | Soil microbial communities from Rifle, Colorado - Rifle CSP2_sed 10_1 (SPAdes) (version 2) | ecosystem: Environmental > Terrestrial > Deep subsurface > Rock core/Sediment | place: Rifle... | reverse complement strand
AGAGGCGAGCACAGCCCGGACGTCCTCGCTTCCGAACTGGTGCAGGAAGTCGAGATGAACCGAGTCGGAGTACGGGAACGGGTCCTCGTCGGCGATCTTGCGAAACAGAGAGAACTCGTCAACCTCGTCGAGCTCGACCTCCTCGACACGGCGTCCGCGCGCGCGCCAGTGGTCGCGGCAACAGTTGAGGAGGATGCTCGTGAGCCACTCACGACCGGCCTCCTGGCTCTCGAGCTGCGAGAAGCTCCGGTAGGCGCGAAGCAGGCACTCCTGAACGACGTCTTCGGCGTCGCCGCCGACGAGGCCGCGGGCCAGCGCATGCAGACGGGCCATCTCGCGCTCGGCAAGCGCCCGGAATCGGTCGACCGATGCCCTGTCGCTGTCGGGGGATGCGCCGTCTCGCACGACTCCACTACCTCGAAGAGACGTCACCGGCGACAACGTTATTGCATCTGCAATGAGATCGGCGCCGCGGTCGTCTTCCTAACCATTGACCTGAACCACGACCAAGGAGGCCGAGTTGGCGACTGTGACCGTCCGCAACGGAATCGACGTCGGTGCGCTCCTCGAGACGATCGAGGCGATCAAGGAGAAGCCGGAGCTGGCGAGCTTCACCTTCCGCGCACGTACGAGTTGGCAGGAGGGAACGAATGCGACGGCGGAGATCGGTTCCTTCCTCCATGCGGGGACCGAGGACGAGACGCGCGAGCAGCCCTTCAAGCTGGTCGGTGACGAGCCGCCCGTATTGCTCGGCCAGAACAAGGGCCCGAACGCGGTGGAGCTCCTGCTGGCCGCGCTCGGCTTCTGCTACTCGGTCGGCTACGTCGCGAACGCCGCCGCGCGCGGGATCGAGATCGAGGAGATGTCGTACGAGATCGAAGGCGACATCGACCTCCGGAACTTCCTCGGGATCAGCGGCGAGGTTCGCCCCGGCTTCCACGAGATCCGGGCGAAGGCGATCGTCAAGGCGCCGGGAGCCACGGAGGAGGAGCTCAAGGAGCTCTGCACCTACGTCCAGGAGACCTCGCCTGTCAAGGATGTGCTCGCAAATCCGGTGCCCGTCACCACGACTATCGAGGTCGTCAGCTAGCTTTCGGGGACTACTCGGGGAGGACTCTCGTCCTCCCCGAGGCTCGAGAAAGGAAAGGAATGTCAATCGACGTTGGAATCGACATCGAGCTCCTCAAGTCCGAGATCAAGAAGACATATGCGTCCGTCTCGCAGGAGCCGGAGAAGGACTTCATCTTTCCGACCGGCCGTGCCTGGGCCGAGGACCTCGGGTACCCGGGGGAGCTGTCGCGCGTGCCGGACTTCGTCGCAGAGTCGTTCGCGGGCGTGGCGAACCCGTGGTCGCTCGGGCGCCTCGAGCCGGGACAGCGCGTGCTCGATGTGGGCTCCGGCGCCGGCATGGACTCGCTCATCGCCGCGCTCCAGGTTGGGCCCGAGGGGTCCGTGACCGGAATCGACATGACGCCGGAGATGATCGAGAAGGCTCGCAGGGGCGCCGCGGAGCTCGGCCTGAACAACGTCACCTTCGTCCAAGCAGAGGCCGAAGCCTTGCCGTTCGACGACTCGAGCTTCGACGTCGTCCTCTCGAACAGCGTGATCGACCTGATCCCGGACAAGGACGCCGTCTTCGGCGAGATCTACCGAGTACTCGTGCCTGGCGGGCGAACCCAGATCGCCGACGTGACGATCCAGCAGCCGGTCTCGGAGGAAGGACGACGCAAGATCGACCTGTGGACTGGCTGAATCGCCGGGGCTCTGCTGGACGCAGAGTACGCAGCGACATTGGAACGCCACGGCTTCGAGCGGATCGAGCACGGCAACCTCGTGAACACCTACATGCGCTCGAAGTTCGAGGACACACGCCGGAAGGCGCTGAAGTACGGAGCGCAGGGCGCGACCGTGAAGGCGTACAAGCCGCGCTGACGCGTTACGTCAGATCGTCTTGAACTGCTCGAACGGCTGCCGACAGGCGGTGCAGTAGCGGATCGACCTGCAGGGGGTTGGCCCGAAGATGTTGTCGAGCCGCGTGTCCGTTGAGCCGCAGTACGGGCAGCGGAAGCCGCGCTGCAGCTGCACGAGGTCGAGCTTCCCGGCAGGGCGAGGCGCAGGAGGCGCGAAGCCGGCTTGCCGGAGCTTCTCCCGTCCCTCGGGCGTGATGCGATCGGTCGACCAGGAGTCGTCGAGGACGACGTCGATCTCGGCCTCCCCGCCGACCCGCTCGATCGCAGCAGCCATCTCGGTCTGCATCCGCTCGAGCGCCGGACAGCCCATGAACGTCGGCGTGAACTCGACACGGACCCGCGGCCCGTCGACAGTGACGCTCTTGATGACTCCGAGGTCGATGAGGGAGATGTCCGGGATCTCGGGGTCGGGGATCTCCGCCAACGCGTTCCAGACGGCTTCGGAAGACACTTTGTGGCTCAGAGCCACTTGGCCCTCGTCGCTCACCACCGTGCTCCCGCCGGGGCCGAGCGGCGCACCATCGTCATTTCCTGCCAGAGCTCAGCCAGCTCGGCCTCGTGGGCGCCGCGGGGAATAGGGTCCACATCAGGGAGTGCCCTGCCGAGCCGCTCCTCGGCTCGTGTTCGAAGCTCGGGCTGGAGCTCCTCGTCGAGGACGCCGAGCGCGTACGGCCAGAGCTCGTCGACCGCCTCGTTCAGACGCGAGCGGCCGTCCCCGGACCCGAGCAGGCGGTCGATCCACATCTCCGCGTGCATACGATGGTAGGCCTCCTCGCGGTCCATCTTCGCGGCGATGCCGGCGATCTCGGGATCGTCGGAGGCCTTCAGCGACGCAAGTCGGATCTCGTCGGCGGTCTCATAGAGCCAGTGGCGGGCGATCGTCCGAGCCCACTCGAGACGCCGGAGCTCGACGAGCGGCGCGCAGCGGTACTCCTCGGGTGAGCGGTCGAAGGCGAGCTCGTCTGCCGTTGTGCCGAGCTCCGCGGCGGCGAGCTCGTAGAGAGCCCGCGCGTGGCCGATCTCGTTCTGCGCGATCGACGAGAAGGCGACGTCCTCCTCGAGGAAGGGCGCGATCCCCGTCCATTCCGAGTTCCGCCAGCCGAGGATGAGCTCGTCGTCGGCGATCGAGAGGAGCAGATCGGTACGGCTGCTCATGGTTCTAAGCACTCTCGTCGGAGACGAGAGTGCCTGCACGCTCACGCGCCTCACGCAGCCGGGTCTTGATCGAGTAACCGTCGACGCGTCGGTACTTGAGATCGAACTCGTCGGGGAACTCGACGATCTCGTTGACCGCATCGCGGGCGACGAGCCAGAGCGCGATGGACTCCTGTCTGCGGCCGTATTGCTCCCGCGCGTAGATCTCGGCGAACTGCTCGTTCGGAGCCACGACCGACCCGGCGTGCTGGAACGGCTGACCCTTCCTCTCCTGCCTGAAGACCTCGTAGATCACCGGTTCTCCCTGGGGCAGTGGGGTCTGACTGAAGTCAGACCCCAGGTTGAGGCTCGCCGGGGTCTGGCTTTAGCCAGACCCCGCATCACGCAGCCTCCGCGAGCACCACCCGCTCGACCCAGGCCACGTCTTGACGCGAGAGCCGCCGAAAGGTGAGTCGCTCCTCCGACGCGGGCCCGTGGCCGGTGACGACCGCGCGCAGCCTCTCCCAGTCCGGCTCGGTGTACAGCCACCGTCCCGACTCCTCGTCCTTGCGAAGCGCCGGATCCGGGATTTCGAGCCCGAGCTCCCGGATCTGCGGGACGTAGCCCTCGAGGAACTGTTGGCGTGCGTCCTCGTTCCCCTGGCTCTTGATGCGCCAGACGTACATCGGGTCCTCGTCTGCGGGAATCGGGTTCCCGTGGAAGTGCATGAGCGGCTCCCACCAGCGGTCGAGCGCTTCCTGCACCAGCCCGAACTGCTCCTCCGTCCCCGTCACCATCGCGAGGATCACGTCGCGCCCGTGCAGGATGTGGAACGACTCTTCCCAGCAGATCTTCTTCATGATCCGCGCGTACGGCGCGTACGAGCACTTGAGGAGCGCCTTCTGCGAGACGATCGCGGCGGCATCGACGAGCCAGGCGATGACTCCGACGTCGCCCCACGTACGGGTCGGGTAGTGGAAGACGTTGTGGAACTTCGCCTTGCCGGAGACGAGGTCGTCGAGGGACGCGCTCCGCGGCTTGCCGAGATCCTCCACGACGCGGTAGATCAGCTGCGCGTGGCCCACCTCGTCCTGGATCTTCGCGGTCAGCGCGAGCTTCCTCTGCAGCGTCGGCGCGCGGAGGATCCAGTCGCGCTCGGGGAGCACGCCCATCAGCTCCGAGTTCCCGTGCATCTCGATGAACTTGATGAGCCTCGCGCGGTACTCGTCGGGCATCCAGTCGCCCGTCTCGACCTGTCCGCCCGACTGGACGTACTCGAGGAACTCCTGGGTCCGCGCCTCCATGATTTGGCCTCCCTACCGAACGGTCGTTAGCATCGAGTATATGGCCACGAGGAAGGACGATCTCACCCGCGAGGCAGCGCGACTCTTCGCCGAGCGCGGCTTCCACGGGACGTCGATGGGCGACCTCGCCGATGCCCTCGGCGTCCAGAAGGGGTCGCTGTACTCGCTGACGGGGTCGAAGCAGCAGCTCCTCTTCGAGACGATGCGAGAGGGCGCGCGGGCGTTCCACGCCGCGCTCGACGCCGTCCCTGAGGATGCGCCCGCGGTCGAGCGCATCCGGTTCGCCTTGCGCGGTCATCTGGGCGTCGTCGCGGATCAGCTCGACGTCGCGACGGTCTTCACGCGCGAGTGGCGGTATCTCGAGGGCGAGTACCGTGATGAGATCCTGGCCGAGCGCCGGCGCTACGAGGAGCGCTTCCGTGCCCTCTTCCGCGAGGGCGTCGAGGCGGGGGAGCTGCGTTCCGATCTCGACGCCGGAGCCACAGCTCTCCTGGCGCTCTCCGCTGCGAACTGGGCGTACACGTGGCTGACGCCGAGCCGCGACACCGACGAGCTTGCCGACCGCTTCACGGCGATCCTCGTCGACGGCATCCGCGGCTACGCGACCCCTCGGTGAGCGAGTAGATACGCCCGCGGACTTGACGTCGCTCGGCAGTCCCGGCTCACGCGGCCATGCGGACGGGGAGCCGTTTCCCGCCCCATGTTCCCGGGCGCTCCTCGAACACGCCGACGCACGGCTCGCCGCACGAGCCGCAGCGGCCGTCGGCGAGATTCCAGGCGCCGAGCTCGTACCAGTCGCGCTCGATGAGCAGCGCTCCGCAAGCGTGGCAGTAGGTGCTCTGGCCGGCCCGGTCGTGGACGTTGCCCGTGTACACGTGGCGAAGCCCGTTCCCGAGCGCGATCCCCCGCGCCCGCGTGAGCGTGGCAGGCGGCGTGGGCGGCCGGTCGAGCATCTTCCAGTCCGGGTGGAAGGCGCTGAAGTGGAGGGGGACGTCGACGCCCAACCGATCGGCGAGCCAGCGCGTCTCCGCGTCGATCTCCTCGTCCGAGTCGTTGAGCCCGGGTATGAGCAGCGTCGTGACCTCGAGCCATACGCCCGTCTCGTGGACGAGGTACTCGAGCGTGTCGAGCACGGGCTGCAGGTGGCCCGCGCAGGTCTTCGCGTAGAAGTCGTCGGTGAAGGACTTCAGGTCGACGTTCGCGGCATCCATGTGCGTGAAGAGCTCCTCGCGCGCGCCCGGGCTGATGTAACCCGCTGTGACGGCGACCGCCTTCACGCCGCGCTCGCGACAGGCGTCGGCGACGTCGACCGCGTACTCGAGGAAGATCACGGGGTCGTTGTAGGTGAACGCGATGCTCCGGCATCCGAGCCGGAGCGCAGCGTCGGCGAGCGTCTCCGGCGACGCGCTGTCCGCGATCGTGTCGATCTCGCGCGACTTCGAGATGTCCCAGTTCTGGCAGAACTTGCAGCCGAGGTTGCAGCCCGCCGTCCCGAACGAGAGCACCGGCGTCCCGGGCAGGAAGTGGTTCAGCGGCTTCTTCTCGATCGGGTCGACGCAGAACCCGCTCGAGCGGCCGTACGTCGTGAGGACGACCTCGCCGCCCTCACAGGCGCGGACGAAGCAGAAGCCGCGCTGTCCCTCGCGCAGCCTGCACTCACGCGGACAGACGTCGCACTGCACACGTCCGTCCGCGAGGCGGTGCCAGAACCGCGTCGGATGTGTCATCTCACCTCCATGATGCGCCTATGACGACGCTTCTGATCGTCAATCCGTTCGCCACCGGGGTGGACGAGCACCGGCTCGCCGCCGTGCAGGCCGCGCTCCCGTCGGGCGTGGAGACCCGGCTGACGACGGCGCCCGGTGAAGCCACCGCGATCGCGCGGGACGCCGGCGCGGTCGAGGCGATCTACGTGTTCGGAGGCGACGGCACCTTCAACGAGGTGTTGAACGGCATGCGCGTCGACGTGCCGCTCGGCTTCCTCCCGGGCGGCGGAACGAGCGTGCTGCCTCGGGCGCTCGGGTTGCCGCGAAACCCGGTCCAGGCCGCACTCCGCGTTGCGGAAGGGCGCACGCGCCGGATCGGGCTGGGTCGGGTGAACGGGCGGCGGTTCGGCTTCAACGCCGGCATCGGGCTCGACGCGGAGCTCGTCCGGCGCGTGGACGAGCTCGGCCGAAGGCCGGACGGGCGGCGTCCCGGAGATGTGGCGTTCATGCGGGTGGCGCTCGGCACGCTGGCCGAGAGCCATGTCCGCTTCGAGCCCCAGCTCGAGTTGGAGGGACTCGGGCGCGCCGCGTTTGCGCTCGTGGCGAACTGCTCGCCGTACACGTACGCGGGCGCACTCGCGCTCGACCTCGTCCCCGGCGCCGGCTTCGACGAGGGGCTCGCCGTCTTCGCGCCGGTGAGCCTGCGCGCACGCGATCTTCCGCGGATCTTCCTCCACGCGCTCGGTGGCCGTGGGTTCCGGGACGGCCGGGCGCTCTACGCACGCGACCTCGATCGTCTCGTCGCCCGCTGCGACCACCCCCTGCCGCTGCAGGTCGACGGCGAAGACGCCGGGGACGTCTCCGAGGCGGTCTACGAGGCAGAGCGAGACGCGGTCACGGTTCTCGTGTAGGGACCGGCCATGCCCGGTGCCTACAATCCGCCCCGATGAGCCGGGTGCTGCCCGCGGAAGGAGGCTTGCGCCGCGTCATCGGCGACGGCGGGGCGCATCCGGACGGTGAGGTCGAGGGCCTCGGCGAGGAACACCTGCTCGCGCTCTACCGCAACCTCGTTCTCCTCCGGACCTACGACGAGCGCTCGGTGATCTACCACCGCCAGGGCCGGATCGGGACGTATGCGATCTTCTGGAACCACGAGGCGATGCAGGCCGGGTCGGCGTTCGCGCTCGAGGAGCGCGACTGGATCTTCCCGAGCTACCGCGAGTCTGCGATCGGGCTTCTACGGGGGATGCCCGCCTCGACCGTTCTCTCCTGGTGGCGCGGGCATCCGGCGGGCTGGTGGAACCCCGAGGACTACGGAGTGGCGTCCATCTGCGTGCCGGTCGCGACGCACGTCCCGCACGCGGTGGGCTTCGCCTGGGGCTCCCGGCTGAAGGGCGAGGATCGCGTGGCCATCGCGTACTTCGGTGACGGCGCGACCTCGGCGGGGGTGTTTCACGAAGGTGCGACGTTCGCGGGGGTCACTAAGGCTCCCGTGATCCTCTTCTGCAACAACAACCAGTGGGCGATCTCGACGCCTCTGAGCGCGCAGACGGCGGCGCCCACCCTCGCCGACAAGGCGATCGGCTACGGGATGCCCGGCGTTCGGGTCGACGGCGGCGACGTGCTCGCGGTATACGAGGCGACGAGGGAAGCAGTCGAGCGCGCACGCGCAGGCGAGGGCCCCACGCTCATCGAGGCCGTCACCTATCGCGCGGCCCCGCATGCGACCGCAGACGACCCTTCGATCTACATCGACAAGGAGAGGGTTGAGGAGGAGCGCGAGAACGAGTGCGTCGGTCGGTACGAGCGCTACTTGATCCGCTCGGGAGTCTTGACGAGCTCCCGAGCGGAGGAGATCAAGCAGGAAGCTCTCGAGACGATGCGAAACGGGATCGCCGAGGCCGAAGCGGAGCCGCCGGCCGATCCGTCCCTCGTCTTCGAGCATGCGTACGCCGATCCGCCTGCGTCGCTCGCGGGCGACCTGGCGGAGCTGAGAAGGATCCTCGGTGAAGCGTAGGGGCGAGATATATCTCGCCCCTACGGGAGAGGGCCATGGCTGAGCGCTTTCTCGTCGAGGCGGTGAACGACGCGCTCCATGTCGAGATGGAGCGCGATCCCGCGATCCTCGTCCTGGGAGAGGACGTCGGCAAGCTCGGCGGCGTCTTCCGCGCGACGGCGGGACTGCAGGAGCGATTCGGCGCGGATCGCTGCGTCGACACGCCCCTCGCCGAGGCGGGCATCCTCGGGACAGCGGTCGGGCTCTGCATGGCGGGCTGGCGGCCGGTGTGCGAGATGCAGTACGACGCGTTCAGCTACCCCGGGCTCGATCAGTTGATCAACCACGTGGGCCGCTATCGCTGGCGGACGCGCGGGAAGATGTCGTTCCCGCTCGTCATCCGGATGCCGTACGGCGGCGGCGTGAGGACGCCGGAGCTCCACGCCGACTCGCCGGAGACGTACTACGTGCACACGCCCGGGGTGAAGGTGGCAGTCCCCTCCACCCCCGCCGACGCGAAGGGGCTCCTCGCAGCCGCGATCCGTGACCCGGATCCCGTCGTTCTCCTCGAGCCGAAGCTGATCTACCGAATCGCCCGCGGCGACGTGCCCGAGGGCGAGCACGTCGTGCCCCTCGGGAAGGCGCGTCTCGCCCGCGAGGGGTTGGACGTCACGATCGTGGCGTACGGAGCGATGGTCCCTCTCGCCGAGCGTGCAGCCGAGGCGTTGAACGGCGAGGTGTCCTGCGAGGTGCTCGACCTGCGGACATTGAAGCCTCTCGACGAGGACGCACTCCTTTCCTCGGTCGCTAAGACCGGGCGGGCCGTGGTCGTGCAGGAGGCGCCGCGCGTCTGCGGCTTCGCCGCCGAGGTGGCGGCCGTGCTCGCGGAAAAGGCGATCTTCGATCTCCGGGGCCCAGTCGTGCGGGTCACGGGCTACGACGTGCCGTATCCCTACTGGCAGATCGAGGACTCCTACATGCCGTCCGAGGCACGCGTCGTCGACGCCGTGCGCCGGGTGCTCGCCGCCTGATCCATGTCGACGTGGTCGGTACAGGTCGGGCTCGTCGGGCTCTTCGCGCTCACCTGCGGCGCGCTCGCAGCCGCCTGGATGCGAGGACGTCTCGGCGTGGCTGCGGTCGTTCTGTTCGTGCTCGCGTGCGGCGTCTGGGTGCTCGACTTCGCGGCGATCGTGTCGGGGTACCACGACGCGGACGGGTTCGTCGACTGCGACACCGACTGCACCTCCGTGCACTACGTCTCGGCGATCGGCTTCCTCGCTCCACCGCTCCTCATCTCGCTGTCGGCGTTCGCCATGCTCGTCGTCCTCGGTAGGCGCTGGCGCCTTCGCCGCCTGCCGATGAACGAGAATCGCGGCTAGTGGCGAACGCGTTCAAGCTCCCGGACCTCGGCGAGGGTCTGACGGAGGGCGAAGTGGCCCGCTGGCTCGTCGCCGAAGGACAACACGTGCACGAGGACGACCCGCTCGTCGAGATCCAGACCGACAAGGCGACCGTCGAGATTCCGTCGCCCTACGAGGGCACCGTCCTGCGGATCCTCGTCGCCGAGGGCGAGCTGGCTCCCGTCGGCACCGCGCTGGTCGTCATCGGGGAGCCGGGTGAGGAGGTCGTCGAGACCCCACAGCCGGTCGTTGCGCCGGCGACGACCGTCCCGTCGCCCACACCGGAGCCCGGCCGTGTCTCGGCCACGCCCCTCGTGAGGAAGGTCGCGCAAGAGCTCGGCGTCGAGCTCGCGTCCGTAACGGGAACCGGGCCCGGGAGGAGGCTGACCGAGGCGGATGTCCGAGCAGCAGCATCCGGGGATCGCAGTGGAGGTAGGGGCCGCCGCGAGAAGCTCCGCGGCGTTCGCCGGCTCGTGGCCGAGCACATGTCGCGGGCACATCGCGAGATCCCGGCGGTGACCTGGGTCGAGGAGTGCGACTTCGAGGGCGTCGCGATGGAGCAGCTCGTCGCGACCGTCGTGAAGGCGTGTGCGGACTCGCTCGCCGAATTTCCGGAGCTGAACGCGCGGCTCGAGGGAGACGAGATCGTCTACCTCGACCGCTACGACATCGGGGTCGCGGTTCAGACCGATCACGGCCTCCTCGTCCCGGTGGTCCGCGGGGTAGCGTCCAAGACGGTCGACGAGATACACGGCGAGCTCGGCCGCCTAGCCGACGGCGCGCGCGAAGGGACGCTCGAGCCCGGCGAGGTCCGCGACTCGACGTTCACCGTCACGAGCGCCGGCAGGCTGGCAGGCCTCTTCCAGACGCCGATCGTCAACCATCCCGAGGTTGCGATCCTCAGCATCGGGCGCATCGCCCCGCGCGCGGTCGTCCGCGAGGGTGAGATCGTCGTACGGAGAACCGGGTCGATCGCCATCAGCTTCGACCATCGCGTCGTCGACGGCGCGCGAGCAGCGGAATTCGGCCTGGCGGTGATCTCGCGCCTCGAGAGCCAGCAGGGGTCGGACCCGTAGGGTCTGACCCCTGCGTGCGCCGCTCTACACTGCTGGTCGTGGGTAGCTGGTACACGATCGGCCTCTGCCTAGGCATCGGCCTCGGCGTCGGGGTCATGGTCACCGGGATTTTCGGTTCGAGTGTGCTCGGGGTGGGCGCGGCGGCGATCGCCGGAGCCGTCATCGGTGCTGGGATCGGTGTTGCGATCGGCGATGCGGCCGAGGTGATCGCAGGCGGTATCGGGGGCTTTCTCGGCGCGCTTTCCGCGGCCGCTGTCGTCCACGGTGCGCTTCGTCGTGGTGGGACACGTCTCGGGGTCGCCGCGTTCCTCGGCATCATCGGCGCGTTGATCTGCTTCGCGGCCTTGATTCCCGTAGCAGGATACGTCGAGGCTGTCACGATCCCGGTCTTGGCTGCACGCATGCGCGGCCGCCAGGCGGCCCGGTTCGCCGGGCTTCGAACCCTGGCCAAGTGAGCTTGCTCGCCGCCGCCGCCGAGGCGCGTGCGCTGATGGTCGAGCAGCAGCTCCGGCGCCGTGGGATCACCGACGAGCGAGTCCTCTCTGCCATGGGCACGGTGCCGCGTGAGCTCTTCGTCCCTGAAAGCCTCCGCGACTATTCCTACGAGGACGGCGCCCTTCCCATCGGCCATGGGCAGACGATCTCGCAACCGTTCATCGTCGGGACGATCTGCGTCCTGCTCGGCCTCGCTGGGCACGAGCGTGTCCTCGACGTCGGCACAGGCTCCGGGTATCAGGCTGCCGTGCTCGCGGAGCTGGCGACCGACGTCGTGACGATAGAGCGCGTCCCGGAGCTCGCCGAGACCGCCCGCGCCGCGCTCGCCGCCGCCGGCTACGACCGGGTCGAGGTGCGGGTCGGAGACGGATCACTCGGCATCTCGGATCGGGCGCCGTTCGATGCGATCGCAGTCGCGGCGGCCGCTCCGACGGTTCCGCCGGCGCTCTACGCGCAGCTCGTCGACGGAGGCCGCCTCGTCGTCCCGCGCGGCTCCCGCTGGGGACAGGAGCTCGTCCTCGTCGTGCGGACGCCGGACGGGCCCGTGGAGAAGGAGTCCGTCCCGTGCCGCTTCGTCCCGCTACTCGGCGAGGAGGGCTTCGCGCATGGCTGACCCGTTGGGGGGTAGCCGCGACCGGGGCTCCGACTACCCTGCGGTGTCTGTGGACTCCTCGCCTGCGGAAGCCGTAGCCGGGCTCTCTCGCGCTCGCGTGGGCGCTGCGCTGCGCCGCCGGGGGAACTGGGAGCAGCTCGTCAAGTTCTGTCTGGTCGGCGCGACCGGTTATGCGGTCAATCTCTGGGTCTTCTCCTTCCTCGTCCTCGTGCTCGACGTCCACTACATCCCGGCCGCGATGTGCTCCTTCCTCGTGGCCGTGGCCAACAACTACACGTGGAATCGACTCTGGACCTTCCGCGACCAGCGCGGTGGTGTCGCGTACCAGGGAGCCCGGTTCCTCGTCGTCTCGACGCTCGCGCTCGGAGCGAACCTGATCGTCCTCCACCTGCTCGTCCGCGCGGGCCTGGCGGAGGTCGTGGCGCAGGCGATCGCGATCGTGCTCGTCACGCCGGTGAACTTCGTCGGCAATAAGCTCTGGTCGTTCGGACCACGACGCTAACCACCCTCGGCGCTCTCGCGGCTACCGCCCTCGTCCTCGCGCCGCCGGCGAGCCCGGCGACTCCGACCTCGACCGAGCCTTCGCTTGCTTCGGTCGCGTCGGTGCTGCCCGGCGAGCCCGCGCGTCTCGAGGACGACGATGCAATTCGCGCCGCTCTCGCGCACCCGAAGGTCGCAGCCTGGCTTCGGCGCTATCCACCCGGCCCCACGACGTCGGCGACGTACCGCCCCGAGACGCGAACCTGGGCGGTGAAGGCCTGGTCCGGCGAGGCAGGGCAGGTCGTCCAGGCCGTCGTGGAGGACACGACGGGGCGGGTCTCGGAGGCGTGGACGGGGCCGCAGGTCGCGTGGAAGATGGCGCGCGGCCGGGCCGGGGCCTTCGGCGGCAAGACGCTCTTGAAGCCGTATGTCTGGCTCGCGTTCTGCCTCGTCTTCCTCGTCGGGCTCGCCGATCTTCGGCGGCCGTTCTCCGTCCGCAACCTCGATCTCGTCGTGCTGCTCGCGTTCTCGGTCTCGCTCGCGTTCTTCAACCGGGGCGAGGTCTTCCGGAGCGTTCCTCTCGTCTACCCGGCGCTCGCCTACCTCCTCGTTCGCGGCCTCTGGATCGGTATGCGGGGCCGGGAGTTCCCGCTTCGCTCGGTGTGGCCCACATGGGCCCTCGCGGCCGCTGCCGTCTTCCTGCTCGGCTTCCGGATTGGCCTCAACGTCGAGACACCGCGGGGGGTCATCGACGTCGGGCTGGCTGGCGTCGCCGGGGCGAGCCGGATCCTCGACGGTCAGGCGCCGTACGGGAACATGCCGCAGCGCGGGGACCTCGAGCCGTGTGGTCCCAAGGACACGGACGGGCAGATCCGCGACCGCGTCCAGCGGAACGGCCGCTGCGAGTCGGCCATCGAACGCGGCGACACCTACGGACCCGTCACCTACGTGGCTTACGTGCCCTCCACACTGGTCTTCGGCTGGAGCGGGAAGTGGGACTCTCTGCCGTCGGCGCACGCGACCTCGATCGCGTTCGATCTCCTGGCGATCCTGGGGCTCGTGCTCGTGGGGATCCGCTTCGGCGGGCCCCGCCTCGCGGTGTTGCTCGCGTTCGCATGGACCGCGTATCCGTTCACTGCGTATGCGCTGAACGCGAACACGAACGACGCGATCATGCCGGCCTTCCTGGTCCTCGGTTTCTGGCTCGCTTCGTCTGCGTGGGCTCGCGGCTCTGCGGTGGCTCTCGCGGGTTGGACGAAGTTCGGAGCTCTCCTCGTCGTCCCGCTCTGGGCGACCTACCCGAGTCTCGAGGCCCGCCGGCTCCTGCGCTTCGCAGCCGCGTTCGCCGTGACGACGGCACTCGCGTTCGCGATCCTGTTGCTCGAGCCGAGCCTCTGGGATGCCGCTCGGACCTTCTGGGACCGCGCGCTCGGATTCCAGCTCGGCCGGGACTCCCCGTTCTCGCTCTGGGGTTGGGGCCAGTACCACGCGCAGGGCATCCCGGATCTCGGCTTCGTCCAGCCGCTGCTGGCGGCGCTCGCCGTCGTGCTGGCCCTGCTGGTCGCGGTCTTCCCGCGCAGGAAGGGGCCGGTGGAGCTGGCGGCGCTCACGGCGGCCTTACTCGTCGCCTTCCAGCTCGCACTCACCCACTGGTTCTACCTCTACCTCCCCTGGCTGTTCCCCTTCGTCCTCCTCTGGCTTCTCCTGCCTGAGAAGCCAGAGGATCAGGGGAAGGGAACGCGAACGGCCTCGATCGAAGACGCCCTGCCGGTCTTCGAGTCGCACTCGATGAGCGCGCCCTCGATGCGCACGCCACCCTGAGCTGTCTCGAAGCGCACCGGCAGCCCGGTGCGCATCCGGCGGATCGCCAGCTCCGACTCCACTCCGATCACCGAGTCGTGCGGTCCCGTCATGCCCGCGTCGGTGATGAACGCCGTGCCGCGCGGGAGGAGGCATGCGTCGGAGGTCTGGACATGCGTGTGCGTGCCGACGACGGCGGTGACCCGACCGTCGAGCCAGCGCGCGAGCGCCACCTTCTCGCTCGTCGCCTCGGCGTGGACGTCGACGAGGACGAGCGGCGTCTCACGGCGGGCCTCCTCGACGAGGTCGTCGATGAGCTCGAACATCGACGTGGCGGGGTGGAGGAAGAGGGACCCGAGCACGTTGATGACGGCCAGGCGCGCGCCGTTCGCGGTCGGGACGATCGCGAGCCCCCTGCCCGGAGTGCTCGTCGACGTGTTCGCCGGACGTATCACCCGATCCGAGCTATCGAGATACGCCGCGATCTCCAAGCGACGGAATGCATGATTGCCGAGCGTGATGGCGTCGGCTCCCATCGCGAGCAACTGGTCGGCGAGCCGGGGCGTGATCCCGATCCCGTCGGCCGCGTTCTCGCCGTTCACGACGCAGGCGTCGACGGCGAGCTCGGCTCGTAGCGACTCGAGACGCGCATCGAGAGCCCCTCGCCCGGGGGCGCCAACCACGTCCGCGATGAAGAGGATGCGCAGGGCGGGGAGGTTACGGCACGCCGAGCGTCGCCGAGGGGTAGACCTGGATCGAGACGTTGTTGCCGCCGTCCGTGGCGTACCGGGAGAGTGCCTGGTATTCGAAGCGACTAATGTCGGCCACCGTTCCGAGCTTGGAGGAACCGGCCGCGATGTTGGCGCCGACGGTGAGCGCCGGATCTGCGCGAACGTTCTGAAGCGCGACGACGAGCGACGGCGCGGAGATCGGTCGAAGCTCGATCTCGGCGCCGATCTTCCGCCCCGACACGACCTGATCGCGAATCGCCACGACGGTGCCATCGACCGGGGAGTAGACGTCCGTGCCGGCGACGGCGCCGACGTCCAGGGTGCGCAGGGTGCCGCTCTCGAGCTGATACCAGGTGAGGCCGCGACGGGACGAGCCGGTGATGCGCCGCCAGAGTCGCGCGAGGAGCCCCTCGTTGGCCTGCGGCCCAACCGGCTGGAGGACGAGCGCGCCCTCCCCGCTGCCGTGGAATCCGATGGCGGTCACGCCTCCCTCCGCGACCGGCGATTGCACGCGCAGGTTCCCGACGGTCGCGAGCACATGCGGGTCGGGCGGAGCGGACGTGACCGGCAACGGCGCCACATCGGGAGTCGCGGCGGAGCGGCTTTCGTTGTCGAAAGCCGTCAGGGCGAGCGTGACGATGCCGAGGACGCCCACGACGACCGCGAGGGCGAACCATCGAGCCCGCGCTTGGGCGCGCCGGCGGTCAGCGCGAAGCCGCGCAGCGTGACGTGAGCGCGGAGTCGCCATCTCCGGGACCGTAGCAAGGTCGTCCGGGTGCCAAGACGGTGGCGCCCCGCTGTACGATCCCGCGCATGGCCGGCTCCGGCCCGACGATCCAGATCCCCCGGTGGATCCAGCTCGTCGTCCTGCCCGTGCTCCTGGTTCTGGCGTTCTTCCTCGCCCGGACCCTCGGCCACGTTCTCTTCCTCTTCCTGACCGCGGCCGTGATCGCCTTCACGCTCAACCCGCTCGTTCGTGACCTGACGCGCCTCAAGGTGCCCAGAGCGCTGTCGGTGCTGATCGTCTACACGATCTTCGTCGCAGCTGTCACCGCGCTGCTCATTGCCCTTGGGGCCGTCGCGTTCGACCAGGCGCGAAACGCGGCCGAGCGGATCGACGACTACGTCACGAACGTCGATACCAGCACCGGACAGACGGCCGCCGAGCTGGACATCGACGGACTCCAGGTCTGGCTCGACGACCACGGTCTCGAGCAGATCCAGATCCGGGAGCAGGTGAACGACTGGATCGACTCGCTCAGCGCCGGGGAGATCTCGGGCTACGTGCAGGACGCGATCTCGTTCGCGCAGGGGGCTGCGTTCTCCGCGGTACTGATCCTGTTCTCGCTGATCCTGATCGTCGTTATCTCGATCTACATGCTCCTCGACATGCAGCGGCTGGAACGGTCGATCGACTCGCGCTTCCCGCCGCACGGCGGCCTGCCGCTGACCCAGCAGATCGAGGGCGCCCTGTGGGGCTATCTGAAGGGACAGGCGATCCTCTCGACGGTCATCGGCACGAGCGCCGGGGTGGGGATGTGGATCCTCGGCAAGACCGGGCTCGTCGAGGGCGCCGACGACTACGCGTTGCTCTTCGGGCTCTGGACCGCCTTCATCGAGGTGATCCCGTACATCGGCCCGTGGCTCTCGGCGGTGCCCCCGGTCATCTACGCCCTGTTCGTCGATCCCGTCGGCGTCATCTGGGTCGCCTTACTCTTCCTCTTCATCTACCAGGTGGAGGGTCATATCGTCGTCCCGAACGTCATGGCGAGCGCCCTTCGCCTCCACCCGCTGCTCGTCATCTTCGGCCTGCTCGCGGGAGGGGAGCTCTACGGGATCGCGGGCGTCCTCGTCGCCCTCCCGACGATGGCCGGCCTGCGCGCCATCTGGGAGTTTTTCCAGACGCGCGTGCGGCTCGAGCGCTGGGACGAGGGCGCGCCCGAGGTCCCGGTCGAGGTCGAGCTCGAACCTCCACAGGCAGAGCCGCCCAGAGCCGTGACCGGATCTGGCTAGGCGCGGTTAAGGTCCCACGCGTGTGGGAGACGATCGCAGCAGAAGCGGCGGCCGAGAGCTCGCTCTGGGAAGGCGCGCTCCTTCCGGCTGAGCAGCAGCTTCGCGAGCCGGTGTTCTCTCGCCTTGGTCCGGCCGCGCATGCGCTGGGTCTCGAGACGATCTACGAGGGGTACCTCGTCCACTACGGAACGTCGAGGCTTTTCGCGCCGGCGGACGCGGACACCGCGCTCCTTCTCGGCGACTACCTGTATGCGCACGGGCTCGTCCGAATCGCTGCGACCGGCGATGTTGCCGCCGTCGCAGATCTCGCGGAGCTCATCTCGCTCTGCGCGCAGGCGCGGGCCGACGGACGGAACGGTGACGGCGCGGCGTGGGCTGCGACCGCTGCGTCCCTCGGTGCGGGCGATCTCGAGGCTGCCCGTGAGGCGCTACGAGTGCGAGGGGATTCCAGCTCGCTCGATGCCGCCGCTCGCGCCGCCGCCGGTGACCACGCGGTCGACGGCACGCTCGCTGCACACGCCCGGCTCGTCGGGTAGAGTCGCGCCCGATGGTCGCCGCGTTCGCCGAGCTTCTCGCCAAGACCGCTGCTGAGGAAGGCCGTGACATCGTGCTCTCGATGCTCGTCGTCGGACTCGTGTTCGTCGCGGGGATCGTGCTCGGCGATCTGTACAACTGGCGCACCCGCAAGCGCCACAACAGCGGCTAGGGCAGAACCGGAAAGCCCTCGCGGCGGGCGGCCAGAGCGAGCCGGTCGTCGAGCGTGACAAGCGGCATGGTTTCCGGTCGGCCGTCGCTTGCTTCGTGAGCGGCGGCGAGTTGAAACGCATCGGCTGCGCTGAGGTCGTGGACTCTGACCAGTCGTCGGGCGGTGTCCCGAAGCCGTTCAGTCGGGGGGACTTCGATCCAGCTTCTCGACACTCTCGACAGCGCCGACAAGGCGTCCGCTGCGCTGTCGGCCTCGGATGGGCTCGAGCGCTCACGGCTCGCGATTGCCGAGACGCATTCCACGATCGTGGACCACCAGACCGACGTGGTCGGATCCTCGGCTGCCAGACTCCGCATCTGGCCCGACAGTGGCTCAGACACCAGCGTTGGCACGACGGCGGAGCTGTCCCAGAACCTCACCGGTTGTCTGACCGGCGTTCCTCGAGCAACGCCTCGAGAACGCTCTCTTTGAACTTCGGGAGGGGTCGGGAGAGGAACCAGTCGAGGTCGAGCTTCTCCTTCGGCCGTCTGATGACACCCTCGCGTTCGAGGCGGTCGAGGCGTTCCTCCCAGTCCACGTCGGCCGGCGCGAGAGGCACGATTCGAGCCACCGGTTTGCCCCGGTCGGTGATCGTCACCTCCTCGCCGGTCTTGACGCGATCGAGCAGCGCACTGAGCTTGGCCTTCGTCTCCGAGATCGATGCGGTGACCATATGACCAGTCTAGTCAGATTGATCTGACTATCAAGGTCTGTTTGAGTCATGCCTCCCGGGGACGGATGATCTCGCCGTGCGCGCAGACCTCCCCGCCGGCACCGTGACCTTCCTCTTCACCGACGTCGAGGGCTCGACGCGGTTTCTGCAGTCGCTCGGAGCGGAGGGGTACGCGGAAGCGCTCGCCGAGCACCGCCGCGTAATCCGCGAGGCCTGCGGCCGACACGACGGGGTCGAGGTGGACACGCAGGGGGACGCCTTCTTCTTCGCCTTCCCGACGGCACCGGGCGCGCTTCAGGCCGCGGGCGAGTTGACGGAGGCGCTCGCCTCCGGCCGGCTCCAGGTGCGCGTCGGCGTGCACACCGGGACGCCCCTCCTCGCCGAGGAGGGCTACGTCGGAGGCGACGTCCACTTCGCCGCCCGGGTTGCCGCCGCCGGCCACGGCGGCCAGATACTCGTCTCCTCCTCCACTGCGGAGCTGATCGAGCCAAGTGGCTCAGAGCCACAAGCGTTGTCTCTCGTCGATCTCGGGGAGCATCGCCTGAAGGACATCGAGGGGCCGGTCTCGATCTTCCAGCTCGGAGACGGAGGGTTCCCGCCGCTCAAGACGATCTCGAACACGAACCTCCCCCGCCCTGCGAGCTCTTTCGTCGGCAGGGAGCGCGAGCTCGAAGAGGTGCTCTCGAGGATCGAGGGAGGTGCCCGCCTCCTCACCCTGACCGGCCCCGGCGGCTCGGGGAAGACGCGGCTTGCGCTCGAGGCCGCTTCCTCGCTCGTCCCCGAGTACAAAGCCGGCGTCTTCTGGGTCGGGCTCGCCGCCCTCCGCGACCCCGCTCTCGTCACCGAGACGGTCTCCCAGACCCTCGGCGCCAAGGACGGTCTCGCCGAGCACATCGGCGAGCGCGAGCTCTGCCTCCTCCTCGACAACTTCGAGCAGGTCGTCGAGGCGGCGCCCGAGCTCTCTTCCCTCCTCCAGAGCTGCCCCACCTTGACGCTCCTCGTCACCAGCCGTGAGCTCCTGCGCGTGCAGGGAGAGGTCGAGTACCCGGTGCCCCCGCTCGCCGAGCCCGAGGCCGTCTCCCTCTTCTGTGAGCGAGCCCAGGTAGAGCCGAGCGAGGAGATCGCCGAGCTCTGTGCCCGCCTCGACAACCTGCCCTTGGCCGTCGAGCTCGCTGCCGCCCGCGCGAAGGCGATCTCCCCGGCGCAGATCCTCGCTCGGCTGTCCCAGCGCCTCGACCTGCTCAAGGGCGGCCGCGACGCCGACCCGCGCCAGCAGACGCTCAGAGCCACGATTGAGTGGAGCTACGACCTCCTGACCCATGCGGAACAGCAGCTCTTCGCCCGCCTCAGCGTCTTCGCCGGCGGCTGCACGCTCGAGGCAGCCGAAGAGGTGGCTGACGCTGACCTCGACACCCTCCAGTCGCTCGTCGAGAAGAGCCTCGTGCGCTTCTCGGACTCCCGCTACTGGATGCTCGAGACGATCCGGGAGTACGCGGGGGATCAGCTCGGATGCATCGGCGATGCCGAGGTCGTCCATCGCCGCCACGCACACCTCTATCTCGTGTCCGCCCAGGAAGCTCGCGAGGAGATGTCAGAGCTGGCGAGAGGCGACGTCATCGGTCAGCTCGAGGATGAGCTGCCGAACATTCGCGAAGCACTGGCCTGGTTCCGGCGGTCCGAGAATCTGTCGGACGAGCTTCGGATGCTCCGTGCTTTGAGCAAGTTCTGGCTCGCACGGGATCACGCGGCAGAAGGCGAGATCGTGCTCCGAGAGGCCCTGGCGCGGATTCCGGACGATGGATCAGAGGTTCGGATGCGGGTCGAGCTTGCCCTGGGCGAGATCGCGATGCGGAGAGGAAAGCCTGATGAAGCCCGTCCCAGTGTCGAGCGGTGGCTTGGCTGGGCGCGCGAACAGAACGACCCGAGTGAGATCGCCTGGTCGCTGTCGTCGCTCGCCTCGATCAGCATGCGAGAGGGCGACTTCGCGACGAGTGTCTCTCTGCTCGACGAAGCCCTCGATCTTGGGCGTCGGATCGGCGACGCGCGACTACTCTCGAACATCACGGGCAATCTGGGATACGCGTTGTCCGGTGTCGGCGAATACGAACGGGCAGCTGAGCTGTGCCGCGAGTCGATCGTGCTCGCGCCGGCTGCGTCTGACGCGGCGGTCGATCACGCCAATCTCGGGCTGGCTCTTCTGGGGCTGGGTGATGCCGACGCCGCACGTTCTGAATACCGCTTCGCGATCGCGTATGCCCTCGAATCCGGTCACTTCTTCACGCTCGCCGACGCTTTGATTGGCGTCGCGGCCGTTGCGCTGGATCGCGGGGCCTACGGCACCGCACTCAGGATTCTCGCGGCCGTTGACGCACTCCGTTCGGAACTGGTGCTGCCGGCGGAACCGCTGGAGCACGAACTGACTGTTCGCACACGAGAGGACGCGCGTGCGGCCCTCGGAGGCAACGACGCTGATCGAGCCTGGGCGGACGGTCGCTTATTCAGCGTCGACGAGGCAGTCGAGTACGCGCTTGCCTCCATAGACTGATCGGCGGTGTCGCCGCCTCGAGACCTCCGCGAGTGGATCGCGCTCCTCGAACGCGAGGGCGAGCTTCGCCGCATCTCTGCCGAGGTCGATCCGGATCTCGAGATCACCGAGATCACGGATCGCGTGGTCAAGTCAGGTGGACCGGCGCTGCTCTTCGGGAGCCCGAAGGGCTCGAAGCACCCACTCCTGATCAACCAGTTCGGCACCGAGCGGCGCATGTGCCTGGCGTTCGGGGTGGAGAAGCTCGATGACGTCGCGGCCAAGCTCGAGGACGTCCTCGAGATGCAGCCGCCGCAAGGGCTCGTCGAGAAGGTCAGGGGTCTCCGCAAGCTGAAGTCGATCGCCGACTCGATGCCGAAGACGGTCTCGAAGGCGTCGTGCCAGGAGGTCGTCGTCCAAGGAGACGACATCGACCTGGGCACCCTCCCGATTCAACGCTGCTGGCCCGGCGATCCCGCGCCGTTCATCACGCTCCCCGCAGTCATCACGAAGGACCCGAGCTCGGGTGTCCGCAACGTCGGCATGTACCGGATGCAGGTGATCGACGGCCGCTCGACGTACATGCACTGGCAGATCCACAAGGACGGGCGCGCGGATCTCCTCGCCGCCGAGGACGGGCGCATCCCGGTCGCGGTCGCCATCGGGCTCGATCCCGTCACGGCGTACTCCGCGAGCGCGCCGCTCCCACATCACATCGACGAGCTCGTGCTCGCCGGGTTCCTGCGGGGCGAGCCGGTCGAGCTCGTCCGCTGCAAGACGGTCGACCTCGAGGTCCCAGCGAACGCCGAGATCGTCCTCGAGGGGCACGTCTCGCGCGACGACGTCGGCATCGAGGGCCCGTTCGGCGACCACACGGGCTACTACACGGCGGCGGAAGAGTTCCCCGTCTTCCGGATCTCGGCGATGACCATGCGGCGCGACGCGATCTACCCCTCGATCGTCGTCGGCAAGCCTCCGGCAGAGGACGCGTGGCTCGGGAAGGCGACGGAGCGGATCTTCCTGCCCGCGGTGCGCATGACGCTGCCCGAGATCGTGGACTACGACCTCCCGGTCGCGGGCGCGTTCCACAACTGCGTGATCGTCTCGATCCGCAAGGCGTTCCCCGGCCACGCGCAGAAGGTCATGCACGCGATCTGGGGGCTCGGGATGCTCTCGCTCTCGAAGTCGGTCGTGGTCGTCGACGCCGGCGTCGACGTGCACGACTACGAGGAGGTCTTCTTCCGCGTCTGCGCCAACGTCGACCCGAAGCGAGACGTGTTGATCACCGAGGGCCCGCTCGACCATCTCGACCACGCGCCGGGCACGCAGTTCTACGGCGGCAAGCTCGGCATCGACGCGACCCACAAGCTGCCAGCCGAGGACGCGCGTCCCTGGCCCGAGGAGATCGTCATGTCGGACGAGATCCGGGATCTCGTCACACGTCGGTGGGCCGAGTACGGGCTCGGAGAGTGGGGTCAGACCCGTGGGGTCTGACCCCCAGCTGACCGTCCGGTCTGACCCCATTGCAACACGCGTCCTCCGCAAAGTGCAGAATCCCCCGCGTCGCGACAGTCGCCAGGTCGTTGACAGAGGCGACGGTCAGGCGATTGAATCCCCCGCAGGTCCGCGTTGAGCGACACGAGCCCCGACAACCCCCACGCCCCCGGGCCGAGCCTCTGGCCGATCGGCTTCGCCGTCGGGGTGGCCTGCCTGCTCCTCGGGCTGGTCCTCAGCTGGATCGTCGCCGCCATCGGGGCGGTTATCGCTCTCGTGTGCGGCCTCCTCTGGGCACGCGACGTCACGCGCGGCGTCCGCGACGAGGTGCCGGAGATCGAGCCGGAGAGCCGTGCGGTGGCCGACGAAGCCGCCGCCGCCGCACCGGCAGCTGCGCCCGCGCCTCTCGTCCCCACCTACTCGCGCTCCCGATTCCTCGAGGCCTCGACGATCGGGATCGGCGCGGCGATCGGCGCGGTCGTCACCCTCCCTGTGCTCGGGTTCATGGTTCTCCCCTCGTTCACGAACGTCGAAGAGGATGAGGCCGACCTCGGCCCGATCGAGAACTTCCCCAAAGGTGAGTACGTGATCGCGAGCTACCTCGCGAATCCGAAGGCCGGGGAGGTCAGCAGGCGCACGACGTTCGTGCGCAACAACGGCCCTGCCGAGTCGGGTGAGCCGAGCTTCACGATCCTCTACAGCCGGTGCGTCCACCTCGGCTGCCCGGTGCAGCCGAACGGGCCCATCGACGAGGCCGCCAAGAAGGACGTCAACGGCGTCGAGCTCCGACCGGTGCTCGCTCAGTCGTTCGGGTGCCCGTGCCACGGCGGTCTCTACGACGCCGAAGGAAATCGGCAGGCGGGGCCGCCCGTACGGTCGATGGACCGCTACACGTTCTCGATCAAGGACGGCCGGCTCGTTCTCGGCGAGCTCTACGCGGTTGGCAACGTGTCCGGTACGGGCGCGAGCGCGACGATCTCGAAATATCCATGGTCGACTCCGGGCACCCATGTGGACGGTGTCGAGGCGTGGCTGTACCCGATCGTGCCGAACCAGGTGACGGGTTAGTGGCGACGAAGTCGAAGCGCGACCTGCTCGTCGAGAACGCCATTCTCGCGCCCCTGGACTGGGTCGACGAGCGCACAGGCGCCGTCCGCGGGACGAAGTGGTTCCTCTTCCGAAACGTCCCCCGGGATGTCAGCTGGGCGCAGACCCTCGGTTCGGCTGCGCTGACGGCCTTCATCGTGCTGACCGTGACGGGTGTCACCCTCGCGATGTACTACGAGCCCTCCTCGTCGATCGATCCCATAACCGGCAAGCCGGTGGCGTACTCGTCGATCGAGGCGATCACGAACGAGCTCACGCTGGGCTGGCTCGTCCGTGGGATGCATCGCTGGGGGGCGAGTGTCTTCATCATCCTGCTCTTCCTCCACATGGGCAGGGTGTTCCTCTTCGGCGCCTACAAGTACCCGCGCGAGCTGACCTGGATCACCGGCGTGCTCATCCTCGTGACGGGCATGCTCCTCGGCTTCACGGGCTATCTCCTGCCCTGGGACCAGACGGCCTACTGGGCCACCGTGGTGGGGATCAACCTGAACGGGACGGCTCCGTTCCTCGGCCCCTGGCTCGCCCAGTTCCTCGCGACAGGCCCGGAGATCGGATCGGAAACGCTGGCCAAGTGGTACGCGCTCCACATGCTCCTGCTGCCGGGCGCCATCGTCGCGCTCATCGGCGTGCACATCTACCTCGTCACGCGCCTGGGCGTCTCGTCTCCGCCGTGGTCGGGCGAGGCCGCGGGTCGTGAGCGGCCGGCGGTGCAGCCGGCGGGAGCGCGGGCGGGTCTCGTCCGCGGTACCGGGAGTGGTGACTAGTGGGGCGGGATCTCGGCGAGCTGAACCGCGAGGACTTCGCCCGCTACAAGGACGACGTCAAGAAGGAGGGGAAGCCCTTCTTCCCGCGCGCGATCTTCCACGACACCGTCATGTCACTGATCGTCGTCTGCGTGATCGTCGCCCTGGCCGTCATCTGGTACTACGACGCGGACGGGGTGAAGCCGGGAATCCTCGGCCCCTGGTACACGGAGCCGGCAGACCCGGGGACGACCGATTTCATCCCTCGCCCCGACTGGTACTTCTACTTCCTCTTCTACCTCCTGCGGATCTTCGAGTGGCCGGAGACGGTGTTCATCGCCACGGTCGGGATCCCGACGATCTGCCTGATTCTCCTGATCGCCCTCCCGTTCTACGACCGCCGACGCGAGCGAAGGCCGATGCATCGTCCCGTCGCGATGGTCGCGGCGGTGCTCACGATCCTCTCGATGGCCGTTCTCACCTGGAAGGGAGCGACCGCGACCGAGGCTCTCGGCTCCGAGCTCGTCCTGCTGGTACCCGAGTGGGCTGAGCAGGAGGGCTTTGCCGACGATCCCGTGGCCGTGAAGGGTGCAGAGCTGTTCGCCGTGTCGGGGTGCCTGAACTGCCACACGTACTTAGGGCAGGGCTCGGGGACCTTGGGCGCGCCGGACCTCTCGGCAGTGGGCGCGACGAACGACGCCGCCTACTTCGTCCAATACCTGACGAACCCGGCCGCGTTCGGCAACACCGTGATGGGCTCGTACGCCTACCTCGGGCAGGAGAACCTCGCCGCTCTGGGTGAGTTCCTGGCCGCTTCGAAGGGCGGCCAGTAGGGGCGAGATATATCTCGCCCGTACGCGCAAACCCGGGGTCAGGTCTTGCCATCGTGCACAAGAAGCGTGTGCGTGATTGCAAGACCTGACCCCACGTAGTCTTCAGCCATGCGCGTCTTCCTCGGCGTGACCGGCGCGTCTGGCGCTCCCTACGCCGAGCGCCTCCTACGCGCGCTTGCCGCAGTCGAGTGCGAGATCGGGCTCACGGCCTCCCGCTCCGGGATCGAGGTGCTTGCGACCGAGCTCTACGGCGATCCGTCGCTGTCGCGCGAGGAGGTGCTCGACCGCTTCGTCGGAGGTGCCGCCGCGCAGGTAACGGTCTACGGGGAGAACGACTTCCGCAGTCCCTATGCGAGCGGATCCGCGAGGGTCGACGCGTACGTCATCTGCCCCTGCTCGATGGCGACCGTCGGGACACTCGCCTCCGGCGCGATGCAGAACCTGATCCATCGCGCCGCGTCCGTCGCGCTCAAAGAGGGGCGCAAGCTCGTGCTCGTCCCACGGGAGACGCCGCTCTCGTCGATCCACCTCCGCGGACTCGCGACGCTGAACGACGCAGGCGCGGTCATCCTCTTCGCGGCGCCCGGCTTCTACCACGGCCCCGAGACGATCGACGATCTCGTGGACTTCCTCGTCGCACGCTGCCTCGACCAGATCGGGATCGACAACGCGCTCGTGAAGCGGTGGGGGGAATGAGCTATCAGGCCGGTCGTCTAACCGCGGACGAAGTCCGCGGCATGTTCGACCGCATCGCTCCCGTGTACGACGTTATGAACCGGGTGATGACGGCCGGTCTCGACCGCCGCTGGCGGCGGCTTGCCGTGCGCGAGGTCGTATGGCCAGGCGATCGAGTGCTCGACGCGTGCTGCGGGACGGGCGATCTCGCGATCGAGGCCGAGCGGCGCGGCGGAAGAGTGGTCGGCCTCGACTTCTCCGAGCCGATGCTCGCGCGCGCGCGCCGCAAGTCCGGGACGATCGAGTGGGTTCGAGGGGACGCGCTCGCGCTCCCCTTCGACAGCGCCGCGTTCGACGCCGCGACAGTCGGCTTCGGGGTTCGCAACCTCGACGACCTCGAAGGCGGGCTCCGCGAGCTCGCCCGCGTTCTTCGCCCCGGAGGCAAGGTCGCAGTGCTCGAGATCACCCGCCCGCGTGGGATCCTGCGCCCGTTCTTCCGGCTCTGGCTCGACGTGCTCGTGCCCGTGGCCGGAAGAGTGCTCCCGGGTGGCAAGGCGTATACGTACCTGCCGGCGAGCGTCCGTCGCTTTCCCGGGCCGGAGGACCTCTCGGCACTTCTGGAGCGGGCGGGCTTCCAGGACGTGCGTTTCCGTCTGCTCGGCGGGGGGAGCGTCGCCCTTCACGTCGCGGTGAACCCATGACCGCACTCGAGGTCGTGCGGGCGGCGGCGGGCCTCGACTCCTATCTCGACCACGTCGAGGAGCGGTTGTCGGAGGCGGTCTCCGTCTATCCCGGGCTCGTCGCCGACGTCGGCGACGATGCGCTCGCCGCCGGGGGGAAGCGACTCCGCCCTGCCCTCGCGTTCCTGTCATCGTCGCTCGACGATGCACCGCCCATCGCGGCGGGTGTTGCCGTCGAGTTGGTGCACATGGCGACGCTCGTCCACGATGACCTGATCGACGGTGCAGCCGTCAGGCGTGGCCGTGCATCCGTGTGGAGCGAGCACGGCACGGGCGCGGCCAAGGCTGCTGGGGACTACCTCTTCGCCCGTGCGTTCTCGGTACTTGCCGACGGCGGAGATGCTGAAGCCGTCTCGGTGCTCGCGCGGGCTGCTCTCGGGCTCGCGCGCGGAGAGGCGCTGCAACGGCAACAGCGGCACGACCCGGATACGACGGTCGAGGCGTACCTCGAGCGCTGCGCGCTCAAGACCGGGAAGCTCTTCGAAGCCGCATGCGTGCTCGGCGGCGGAAACGGCGAGTACGGGCGGCTGCTGGGCATCGCCTTCCAGATCGCGGACGACGTTCTCGACTGCACGGGCGAGACGATCGAGACCGGGAAGGTGCCGGGAACGGACCTGCGCGACGGGACGCCGACGCTGCCACTGCTCCTCGCCGCACAGGACGACCCGGTCGTCCGAGAGGCGCTTGCGGGAGGGCCGAACGAGGGAGCCCTCGTCCGGGTCGCCGCGACCGGTGCGCTCGATCGATCCAGGGAGCTGGCGCTCGACTACGCTTTCCAGGCACGAGCCTGCCTCGACGGCGCCGGCCGGCGCGACGAGCTCGAGGCGTTGACACGGGCCGTCGTGGAGAGGAGCAGCTGATCGCCGTTCTCGCGCAACAGACGCTGGAGCCGATCCGGGAGAAGGTCGAAGCCGGCGAGCGCCTCGATTTCGAGGACGGCCTGGCGATCCTCGAGTCCGACGACCTCCTGCTGCTCGGCGAGCTCGCGGATGAGGCGAGGCGGGTGCGGGGCGGGACCGATGAGGTGTACTTCGTCCAGAACCTGTACGTGAGCCAGACGAACGTCTGCCGCGTGAAGTGCAAGTTCTGCGCGTTCGCCGCGACCCGGAAGCAGGAGCACGCCTACACGTTCACGACCGAGGAGCTCGTCGAAGACGTGCTCCGCCAGCGCGACGTGACCGGGTTCACCGAGATCCACATGGTGAACGGCGAGAACCCGCACGTCGACTTCGCGTTCTACCGCGACACGATCGCGTCGTTGCACGAGGTGCTCCCCGACGTGCACCTGAAGTGCTACACGGCCTCCGAGATCCACCACATGACGACGCTTTCAGGGCTCACGCACGAAGAGGTCCTGGTCGAGCTCAAGGCGGCGGGTCTCGGATCGCTTCCGGGAGGCGGCGCCGAGGTGTTCGCCGATCGTGTGCGGCGGCTCGTCGCACCCGGCAAGGAGAGCCCGGAGATCTGGTTCCACGTGCACGACACGGCGCACGCGCTCGGCATCCCCACCCACTGCACGATGCTCTACGGGCACGTCGAGACCTACGAGGAGCGGGTCGACCACATGATCAGGCTTCGGGACCAGCAGGACAGGTCCGGTGGCTTCCTCGCCTTCATCCCGCTCGCATTCCATCCCGAGAACACCGTCTTCGAGCGGCGCGGGTGGCGTCACACGACCGGCGCAGACGACCTGAAGATGCTCGCGTTCTCGCGGCTGATGCTCGACAACGTCCCGAACATCAAGGCCTACTGGATCATGATGGGGATGCCGCTCGCCGCCGTCGCGCTCCACTTCGGGGCAAACGACGTCCAGGGGACGGTCGTGCGCGAGGAGATCTTCCACGCGGCTGGGGCGCAAACCGAGACCGAGCAGAAGATCGACGAGCTCGTCCGCTTCGTCCGCGAGGCCGGCAGGATCCCCGTCCAGCGCGACACGCTCTACAACGAGCTCCGGCGGTGGGAGTGAACACGCCGAAACCGAGCGGCGGCACGCCGATCTGGGTCTGGGTGGTCTACGCCCTCGGGATCCTCGCAGCGGCCATTTTCGTGTTCTCGATCCTCTTCACCGCCGGGGCGTACCTCCTCTCGGAGGACATCGAGGTCACATTCGACGTCTCGACTGTCGCCATCGTCCTCTGGAGCGGGCTGATGGCACTTGCGGTCGGGGTCTGGATCTGGCGACGCCGGCAGGGCAGGCGATGATCAGGCTCGGCCGCATCTCGTACGTGAACATGGCGCCCGTCTTCTACGGGCTCGAGGCGGACGTCGAGGAGGTCCCGGGCGTCCCGACCGAGCTGAACCGGATGCTCCTCGCCGGGGAGATCGACATCGCACCGATCCCGTCGATCGAGTACGCGCGGAATGCCGATCGCTTCCGCATCCTGCCCCGCCTCTGCGTCTCGTCCGAGGGCGCCATCGACTCGATTCAGCTCGTGACGCGCATGCCGTTCGGGCAGGTGCGCTCGGTGGCCGTGACCCCTGAGAGCGCGACCTCAGTGGTCCTCGTTCGCATCCTCCTCCCGAAGGCCGAGATCATGCCGCTCGGGATGGAGGCGGACGCCACCCTGCTCATCGGGGACGCCGCACTCCGAAGCGCTTTCGAGGATCCGACGCCGCACTTCGACCTCGGGCGTCTCTGGCTCGACAGGACCGGGCTCCCGATGGTGTTCGCCGTCTGGGCAGCGCCAGAGCCGGTCGTCGAGGGACTGATCGAGCTCGAGCACGCGCTCGTCTCGTCGGTCCGGCTTGCCCGGTCGGAGCCCGAACGGCTCGCGAAGCAGGCGAGCGAGGCGTACGGCTACCCGCCGGGCTTCCTCGCCCGCTACTTCGAGAAGCTTCGCTACAGCTTCGGGCCGCGAGAGCGCGCCGGCCTGTACACGTTCCTCGAGATGGCCCGTGACGCAGGCGAGCTCGCGCACGTCCCCGAGCTCCGCTTCGTGCGGGAGGAGGTGCCGGCGTGACGATCACCGCCGAGCCGATCCCTTCCATCAGCGAGGCGCTCGACAAGGCGCTCGACGGTGAGCGGATCTCGGACGACGATGCGATCGCCCTGCTCCGCTCGCGCGACCTCGTTGCGGTCGGGCGCGTGTCCAACGAGATCCGAAACCGGCTGACCGACCCGGCGCGCGTCACGTTCATCGTCGACCGGAACCTGAACTACACGAACGTCTGCGTGACCGACTGCGACTTCTGCGCCTTCTACCGGCGCCCGGGCGATACGCGCGAGGCCTACCTCCTTCCCAAGCCGGTGATCTACAAGAAGATCGAGGAGACGCTCGCGATCGGCGGCACCGGGCTCCTCATGCAGGGCGGCCACCACCCCGACCTCGGCATCGACTACTACGAGGATCTCTTCCGCTCGATCAAGGAGCGCTACAAGATCCACCTGCATGCGCTCTCGCCGCCCGAGATCCAGCACATCGCGCGCCGCTCGAAGCTGACGGTCGCGGAGACGCTTGCACGGCTGCGGGACGCGGGGCTCGACTCGGTCCCCGGGGGTGGCGCCGAGATTCTCGTCGACCGGGTTCGGCGGATCATCGCCCCGAAGAAGACGAAGTCGGACGAATGGCTCGACGTCATGCGCCAAGCGCACCGGCTGGGGATGTCGACGACCGCGACGATGATGTACGGGCACGTCGAGACGCTCGAGGAGCGGGTCGAGCACATGCGCCGCATTCGCGAGCTCCAGGACGAGACGCGCGGGTTCAGGGCGTTCATCTCGTGGACCTTCCAGCGGGACGGCAATCGCCTCGACGACCTCGTCTCCGACGAGGAGCGGCCGACCTCGTTCGACTACCTCCTGACGCAGGCGGTCTCCAGGATCTACCTCGACAACGTGCCGCACATCCAGTCCTCGTGGGTGACGCAGGGGATGAAGGTGGGCCAAGTCGCCCTCTCCTTCGGCGCCGACGACATGGGCTCGGTCATGATCGAGGAGAACGTCGTCTCCGCGGCCGGTACCACCCACCGGACGACGACCGACGAGCTCGTCCACCTGATCAAGGCCATGGGGAAGATCCCGGTGCAGCGAGACACGCTGTACCGCGAGGTCAGGGTCTTCGCCTAGCACCCGGTCGAACGCGTCTTCCCGGGCTGTTCGAATCGTGTAAGAGCCTGCAAATCGACGGTTCCGATTCGGGTACCCTCGACCGGGCCGTGCTTCGTCTCCTCATCGTCTCTGTGCTCGCCGCTCTCGGCGCTGTGGGCGTGCCATCGCCTGCGGCCGCGCAGACGACGCAGCTCCTTCCCGGCGTGACGTACGAGACCGGGGTTCAGTTCACGCTGCACGGCCCTGTGGCGCTGCATATCGTCCGAGGCCCACGACCGGTCGGCCTGTATCGCCTCCGGCCGGTGCTCTCGAACGAGTCGGTCGTCCAGCGGGAGACCGTGTCGGCCATGCAGAGCCGCCTCACGACGCAGGCGACCGCAGTCGGAGTGAACGGGGACTACTTCTCCGTCGCGGACGGGCGCCCGAGCGGGATCGTCCTCCGGGACGGTGTGCTCGCTACACCGCCGAACTCGTCGCGCTCGAGCGCGGGCATCACGCTCGACGGCCTCCTCGACGTGCGCAAGGTCAGGTTCCTCGGAACCTGGCGGGGCACGGGGCAACGGCGCGCCCTGAACTTCCTGAACAAGACACCGGGTACGAACGGAATCTCCCTCTTCACCTCGGACTGGGGGCCGGCCACGCCGCGCATCGCCGGCTCCTTCGCAGTCGCCCTCTCACCGTTTCCCCCCGCGACCCCGAACGCCGACATTTCCGTACCGGTCACGAGCACCTCGCAGAACGGCCCGGTCACCGTCGGGCCGGGAACCGCCGTCCTCGTCGCCCGCGGGAACGCCGCCACCAAGCTCGAGGCCGAGGCTCAGCCGGGAACGACGTTGACGCTTCGGCTCATTCTTCAGCCCGACTGGTCCACGGTCTCCGATGCGATCGGTGGCGGGCCGCTCCTCGTCCGAGACGGCGCTCCTGTCTACCGGGCCAACGAGGCGTTCACGACCTCCCAGCTCGCGCCGCGAGGGCCGCGCACGGCGGTGGGCCAGCGCGCTGACGGTGGCGTGCTTCTCGTCACGACCGACGGGCGCCAACCCGGCTACTCGATCGGGATGACGAACTTCGAGCTCGCACAGACCCTGGTGCGGCTCGGTGCCGTCCGCGGAATGGCGCTCGACGGCGGCGGGTCGTCCACGCTGGCATTCGAGGGAACCGTTCTCAACTTCCCATCGGACGGGAAGGAGCGGGCAGTGGCGACCGCCCTCATGCTCCAGTACTTCGGGGTCTACGCACCTCCGCCGGCCGAGTCGGTTGTCTCCCCGAACGGCGACGGCATCGCCGAGGAGCAGGCGCTCTCGTACAAGGTGGTCCGGCCGTCAACCGTAACCGTGACGCTCACCGCACCGGATGGGACGACTGCGGCGCAGGAGTCCGGAGGGCGCGAGCCCGGAACCTACGAGGTTGCGTTCCCACCGCTCCCTCCGCCCCCACCGCCACCGCCGGAGGGCGAGCCTCCGCCTGAACCGACCGAGCCGCTCCCGCCCGCCGAAGGTCGGTGGACGCTCACCTTGACGGCGACGGACGATCAGGGCCTCGCCTCGTCTGCAACGCGGCGCTTCGCCGTCAACTCGACGCTCGGCTTTCTCCAGGTCGAGCCGAGCCGCCTGCTCCTTCCTCCGGCGGGCGCCAGCGCTGCAGTCCGCTGGACGCAGTCGCGCGGCGCGCGTGTGAAGGTGACCGTCGAGACGAGCGACGGCGTCTTCGTTCGCACCGTCGTGAGCCAGCGCTACGAGCCCGGTGAGCAGGCGACGGCCTGGAACGGGCGCATGGGCAACGGGAAGCTCGCTCCCGGTGGGCGCTACGTCGTCCGGGTTACGGCGACGAACGAGCTCGGCGCGGTCTCGCTCGAGCTGCCGCTGACCGTTCGCCGGATCGCCGGCAAGCACTGAGCGCCGGCGCGTCCCGCAAGTACAGTCCTCGCCGTGCCTGTGGCCGCCATCCTGAGTGAGATCACGGACGCCGTCACCGCCACGATCGGTGACTACGGCCTGTACGCGGTCTTCCTCCTCATGCTCGTCGACGCGGTCTTCCCGGCTGCCAGCGAGGTCGTGATGGTGTACGGGGGCGCGGTCGCAGCAGGAGCCTTCGCGAGCCAGGACGTCGTCCTCTTCGGGCGGACGATCGACGAGGGGCTCCCCGCCTACTTCGCGATCGCGCTCGCAGGCACGATCGGGTACACGATCGGAGCGATCGGCGGCTGGGCGATCGGGCTCTACGGGGGACGGCCGTACCTGGAGCGTCACGGCCGCTGGCTCCACGTCGACGAGGAGAAGCTCGATCGCGCCGAGGGGTGGTTCGAGCGCTGGGAGGACTGGGCGGTCTTCCTCGGCCGGCTGACGCCTGTCGTGCGCTCGTTCGTCTCGATTCCTGCGGGTGTGATGGAGGTGCCGTTCGTCCGCTACACGCTGCTCACGCTCGCCGGCTCGGCGATCTGGTGCTTCGGTTTCGCAGGCATCGGCTACGCGGCAGGCGAGAGCTGGGAGGAGTTCCACCGCGCGTTCAGGTACTTCGACTACCTCGTTGCAGCGGCGGTCGTTGCCGTCGCCGCCTGGCTCGTCGTCCGCCACGTGCGCCGTCGCCGCCGACGCCTCGCCGAGGAGTCGGCCTCCGGGTGAGGAATCCTCCGGAGCTACACTCGCCCCCGTGAATCAGCCGATCCCGCTCGTCGACGTCAAGGCGCAGTACGCGCCCCTGATCCCCGAGCTCGAGGAGCGCTTCTCCGCCGTTCTCGAGTCGGGCCGCTTCATCTTCGGACCGGAGGTCGAGGCGTTCGAGCGAGAGGCGGCCGCGTTCCTCGGAGTCCCGCACGCCGTCGGGGTCGCCAACGGCACCGACGCGCTCGTCCTCTCGTTGGAGGCGCTCGGGATCGGTCGCGGCGACGAGGTGATCTGCCCCTCGTTCACGTTCTACGCGACGGCGGAGGCAATCGCCCGCGCCGGAGCGACGCCCGTTTTCGCCGACATCGATCCCGTAACGCTCAATCTCGACCCCGAGGATGTCGCAGCGCGGATCACGCAGCGGACGAGGGCGATCATGGCCGTCCACCTCTTCGGCCGGCCGGCGCCGCTTGCGGAGCTTGCCTCCCTCGGCCTGACCATCGTCGAGGACGCGGCGCAGGCGTTCGGGGCGGAGGGCGTTGCCGGCACCGGCGTGTGCTCGACCTTCAGCTTCTTCCCCACGAAGAACCTCTTCGCCCTCGGCGACGGCGGGCTGGTGGCGTGTCTCGACGACGGTGTCGCCGAGCGCGTGCGGATGCTCCGCTTCCACGGCTCTCGCGACAAGACCACGTTCGAGCTCATCGGGACCAACTCCCGCCTGGACGCGATCCAGGCCGCGATGCTTCGCGTCTTCCTTCCGCGCCTGACCGGGTGGAACTCGGCGCGACGTGAGGCGGCCGTGCGCTACGCGGAGCTGGGACTCGGCGAGGCGGTCGAGCTGCCCCTGGACGAGCCCGGCCACGTGTACCACATGTACGTCGTTCGCTCTCCACGCCGAGGCGAGATCGCTTCCGCGCTCTCGGAGGGGGGTATCGCGTCAGCGTCCTACTATGTCACGCCGCTCCACCTCCAGCCTGCGCTCGCGTTCCTCGGCTACGAGCGCGGCTCCCTTCCCGAGACCGAGCGGATGGCCGCGGAGAACCTCGCCCTCCCGATGTGGGGTGGAATCGGACGCGAGACGCAGGAGCGCGTCGTCGAGACCGTGCGCGCCGCGCTCGGTGTTCCGGCGTGACCGTGAGATCCCCCGTCAACCGACACCGTCTCTGGCAGGTCGTCGTCGACGCCGCGCTGATCGCTGCCGCATGGGAGCTGTCCTTCCTCGTTCGGTTCGACGGCGAACCGCCTGTCTACTACGAGCGCTACCTCGAGTGGGACGTCGTCGTCCTCGTCGTGGCGATCACGCTCCCGGTCTTCGTCGCCTTCGGCTTCTACAACCGCTGGTGGCGCTACGTGTCCACGCGGGACATGTGGGGTGCGGTCAGAGGGGTCGCGACCGCGGTCGTTGCTGTGTTTCTCGTCTTCACGCTGCTGGACTTCCACCCTGCGAAGGTGCCGCGCGGGATCTGGATCATCGACCTGCTCGTCCTGCTCGCGCTGGTGGCCGGACTGCGGCTCCTCGCGCGAACGCTCATCGAGCGGCCGGCAGCAGGGGCGATCGTCGCCCGCGGCAAGGAGGTCGTCGTCGTCGGGGCCGGCGACGCGGCCCAGCTCATCCTCCGGGAGATGCTGAGGAACCCGTCGCTCGGCTACACGCCGATCGGGCTCGTCGACGACGATCCGCGGAAGAAGAACCTCCGGCTCCACGGGATACGCGTGCTCGGGACGACCGGCGAGCTCCGGCATGTGCTCCGCGACCGCCGTCCCGACGAGCTCCTGATCGCGATCCCGTCCGCCTCGGGCGACGTGCGCGAGCGGATCGTCGAGATCGCGCGGGCCGAGAGCGTGCCGGTGAAGACCCTGCCGGGGCTCCACGAGCTCATCGCCGGCGACTTCAACCTCACCGGCCAGATCCGGCCGGTCGAGGTCGAGGATCTTCTCGGCCGCGAGCCCGTCGAGGCCGATCTCGACTCGATCGCGGGCTACGTGACCGGCGAGGTCGTTCTCGTCACGGGCGCGGGTGGCTCGATCGGGGCGGAGCTGTGTAGGCAGATCGCGCGCGTCGGGCCCACGCGGCTCGTTCTCGTCGACAACGGCGAGCCGGGGCTCTTCGAGATCGAGCGCGAGCTCGTCGACGAGAGGGAGTTTCACGCCACCGCCGCCGTGCTCGCCGACGCCGGCAACACGACGAAGATGCGCCAGGTCTTCGAGAAATACCGCCCTGCCGTCGTCTTCCACGCCGCCGCGTACAAGCACGTCCCGCTCATGGAGGCGAACCCGCTCGAGGCCGTGCGCAACAACACGCTCGTCACGCGCACGGTCGCGGACATCGCGGTCGAGTTCGGCGCGAAGCGGTTCGTCCTCGTCTCGACGGACAAGGCCGTGAACCCCAAAACCGTGATGGGGCAGTCGAAGGCCGTCTGCGAGTGGATCGTCGAGGCGTGGGGGCATCGCGACGACACCACCACCAAGTTCTGCGGCGTGCGCTTCGGGAACGTTCTCGGCTCCTCGGGCAGCGTGATCCCGATCTTCCGGAAGCAGATCGCGCGCGGGGGCCCCGTGACGGTCACGCACGCGGAGATGACCCGGTACTTCATGACGATTCCCGAGGCCGTGCAGCTCGTCATCCAGGCCGGCGCGATCGGCGGGCGCGGCCAGGTGTACGTGCTCGACATGGGTGAGCCGGTGAAGATCGTCGACCTCGCCGACACGATGATCCGGCTCTCCGGCAAGGAGCCGGGCGCCGACATCGCGATCGAGTTCGTGGGCGCGCGGCCGGGCGAGAAGCTGCACGAGGAGCTGTGGTCGGGCACCGAGACCGTCACGCCCTCGACGCACGAGGCGATCCTGCTCGTCACGCGCCCGCCGATCGATGCGCACTGGCTCGAAGACGAGCTCGACGACCTCGCGCGACTCGTCGAGGCGGGGGAGACTCTCGAGCTGGTGGGACGCTTGAACGCCCTTGTCGCCGCACCGCGCCGCGACGGCATTTCCGGGGACGGAGCGGGCGCCGTCGAGACGGCGCCCGCGTCCGAGACCGTGTAGCTCCGGCTACGCGCCGGGGGCTCGTAGCAGCAAGAGCTGTCCGTTTTCCCGCTTCGGCACTGCCGGCGAGTCGTTGCCGCCTTCGAGCGTGTCGTCCCACCCGTGCGCCTGGACGTCGACCAGGAATGCGCCTGGGCCGAAGACCGCGGACGCATCGACGATGCCGCTCGACTCCCAAGCCCCCTTGTTCACCGAGGGGCTGCCCGGCACGGCCTGGTTGACCTCGGCGACCACCGTCAGGGCGCCGGTCGTCAGGTCGTACCTCCAGACTCGGGCGTTCGTCGCGCCGGGGAACGCCGGTTGAGCGTTGTGCGAGCCCGTGTCCTCCTGGATGTACAGCCCGTCCGTCGTCGTCTCGATGTTGTCGGGCTGATGGACGGCACCTGCGTTGAGGTAGCCGAGCGGGTCGAAGTTGGCCCCGGGCAAGATGTCGAGCGTCGCCTGGAGCGGGTTCGAGCCCAACGTGAGCTTCCAGATCCGGCCATTCGGGAACGCCCCCTGGGTGCCGGACGGACCGCGCCGTAGGCGACCCGTGGTTGCATCGGGAATCGCCCTGGGCTCACCTGTGTCGGCCAGATACGAGATCCGAGGGTTGTTCCGGTCGTAGGCCGTGTCCTCGATGCGGATGAACTGGAACACGTTGTTGACGTTGCTCCAGTGCTCGAGTACCCACTGCGGACCGTTCGGGATCGCCGAGCTCGGCGGGTTCGGATACCCGAAGTCCGCGGCCGTCACGTCCCTGCCATTGATCTTCCCGGTCGCAATCGCGGGTGGCACCGGAATAAAGCTGCCTGGGACCGGCCCCATTGCCTCGCTGATGTCGCCGTAGTCGTTGATCGCCGCATCGTCCGCCTTGAACGCGTACAGCGCGCCGTTGTCGTTCCACACGTCGGCCCCGCTCGCCGCCTTGTAGAGGTAGAGCTGCGACGCGGGTGCATCGAAGGTGTCGTCACCCGAGAGCACCACGGGATAGCCATATCCGGGAATGCCCACCGAGTTTTCGTGGTTGTGCCGGCCCATTCCGTAGATGGACTTGAACGCACCGCTCTTGATGTCGTACGCGACGACGACGCCTGCCTGCTCGGCCCCGGGCTCGGTCAGTGCGACAGCCGTCTGATGCCAGGAGTCAGCCTGGCGAAGGACGATGTCGCGAGCCTCTTCATTCGTCAGCAGAAGCTCTCGATCGAATCCGTGCTCCTTGCCGACGAGGAAGTTCGAGCAGAACCGTTGGTATCCGGCGCTCTGCGGGATGACGTAGTCACCCTTGAGCACGCCTCCACTGTGCTGGTTCAGCCGGAGCTGGCTGACGGTCGAGTTGATCGGATCCTGGCGCGTCGCCGGGAACGGAACGGGCGACAGCTCGTGGTTCACGAGGATGTCGACCGTGCCCTTGCCGTTGGTCTTCCCGATCGAGATGCCGTCGGGAATGGCCTCGAAGAGGTACCCGCCGGGAAGCGAGTCGCCGACCGAGATGATCGCCTCGGCTGTCCACCCGTTCTTGCCTTCGAGAAATGCCGGCCTTGCCGTCTCGAAGCCGCTCTCGTTGTCGCCGGCGAATGCTGCGGCTGTGGCGAATGCCGATCCGGCTACGAGGCCGGCCAGCAGCACGCCGAGCTTGCGTTTGGTCATGTTCTCCCCTTCCCTCGTCCGACGGGAGGACCCTAATCCGATCGAGGCCTCGGTGCTACCCCTCGAGAGCCGAGAGCAGGAGATCGAGTAGCAGCGCGGGATCACGGCCGGCGGCCACCGGCGGAGGCGTTCGTTTCTCGAGCTGGAGATCGCTTGCGGCCCGAAGCAGCCGGAGCCGCCCCTCACCGATCAGCGCCTCGT
>Ga0209640_10000302_pt1 | contig 37783 bp, 32 predicted proteins | sample RifCSP10_1_FD_184018 | JGI IMG/M metagenome (GOLD analysis project Ga0209640, IMG submission 184018) | Soil microbial communities from Rifle, Colorado - Rifle CSP2_sed 10_1 (SPAdes) (version 2) | ecosystem: Environmental > Terrestrial > Deep subsurface > Rock core/Sediment | place: Rifle... | reverse complement strand
AAGGGAGAAAGACAGGTTCGTCAGCTGTTCCTCTTCCGTTTCGGCTCGTCCTCGTCGATCTCCGGAGTCGCCGGTGCCGGCGTGTGCCGCACGAGATCGGTGGGAGCCGACTTGACGAGCGCGGTGCCCAGGCGTTGCTCCCAGTCATCGATGCCGCGGGCCAGCTCGCGCTTCACGTATTCCATGAACTCGTTGACCTCTCCCTGCATCCGCTCGATCTTGCGGCGCAGGTTGAGGATGATCTCGACGCCGGCGAGGTTCACGCCGAGGTCCCTGGTCAGCGTCAGAATCGTCTCGAGCTGCTCGAGATCCGCCTCCGAGTACAGGCGCGTATTGCCCTCGGTGCGCGACGGCTTCAACAGCCCCTCTCGTTCGTACAGGCGGAGAGTCTGCGGATGGATGTCGTACTTCTGCGACACCGCGCTGATCATGTAATAGGCCTTGCCACGCTCGCCGCGTTTTGCCACTTGCTACTCCCGCACGGGCTCGACGTTGATTCGGCCGAACTCCCGCAACAGCTCCTTCGATCGCTCGTCGAGCAGCTTCGGCAGCACGATCCGCACCTCCACGATCAAATCGCCCCGCCGTCCGTCTCTGGTCGAGGGAGCGCCGTGCCCGCGCAGGCGGAAGCGCTGTCCGGCCTGGGTCCCGGGAGGAATGCGCAGCCGCGCCGTGCCATCGAGCGTGCGGAGGTCGATGCGCGCCCCGAGCGCCGCCTCATGGACCGCAATGGGCGCCGACATGTGCAGGTCGTCGCCGTCGCGACGGAACAGCGGGTGCGGGCCGACTTTCACGGTCACGTACAGGTCGCCAGCCGGGCCGCCGCCGGCCCCCACGTTGCCCTTGCCCGGCACGCGCAGGCGATCACCGTCGGCCACGCCAGGGGGAACCCGGACCGTCACGGTTTCGGTTCGTGTCTCCTGGCCGGTGCCGCCGCACGGCTCACACGGCCGCGGCCGCTGCTGTCCCGTGCCGCCACAGGGGCCGCACACGCGCGAGAAGACCATGTGCCCCCGTATGGACCGGACGGCTCCCGTGCCCTGACACAGCGGGCACGCGCCGCCGCTCACCTTCGTGCGGCCGGCGCCCGCGCACACGTGGCAGTGCTCGCGCCGCGTGAGCGTCACGGCCCGACGGCCGCCCGAGAGCGCCTCCTCGAAGCTCACCTGCATCTCTGCGTGGAGGTCGGCTCCGCGCTGGGGCGGCGACTGGCGCGCGCTTCGCTCGGTCAGCACGTCGGCAAACAGGTCTCCGAACGTGGCCGAATAGTCGACGCCCAGGCTCGAGAAGTCGAACCCTTCGAACCCACTGTGCTGCCGGGCGTGGTCGGCCGGTACTGGATGCCCGGCGTCATACCGCGAACGCCGCGTTGGATCGATGAGCGTTTCGTACGCCTCCAGGATCTGCCGGAACCGCGCCACGGCCGTCTGATCGCCCGGATTGATGTCCGGGTGATGGCGGCGCGCAAGGCGGCGATAGGCCCGCTTGATCTCGGCCTCGCTCGCTCCCTGCTGCACGCCCAGCACGATGTACAAATCCATTAATCGATCTGTGACCCAATGTTCTTATTTGTCGTCCACAACCTCGGCGTCGATGACATCACCACCGCCGCCGCCAGGCGAACCTTCGGCACCTGTTGAACCCGCTGAAGTGGAACCCGCGGAACCTGCTGAACCCTGTGAACCCGGTGAGTCCTGAGCCCCCTGCGCTCCCGCGCTCTTGTACAGCGCCTCCGCCGCCTTGTGCTGCGCCTGCGTCAGCTGTTCCATCGCGCGCGTCATCGCCGCGCTGTCTCCGGACGAGACGGCGCTCTTGAGTGCTTCGATTGCCGATTCGACAGCGGCCTTGTCGTCCGACGGCAGCTTGTCGCCCATCTCCTGCACCATCTTCTCCGCCGCGTACACGGCCTGATCGGCGCGGTTGCGCGTCTCGATCTCCTCCCGGCGATTCTTGTCCTCCTCGGCGTGAGACTCGGCGTCCTTCATCATCCGATCGACCTCGTCCTTGCTGAGGCCGCTCGAGGCGGTGATGGTGATCTTCTGCTCCTTCCCAGTGCCCAGATCCTTCGCCGAGACGTTGACCATGCCATTGGCGTCGATGTCGAACGTCACCTCGATCTGCGGAACCCCGCGCGGCGCGGGGGGAATCCCGACCAGCTGGAAGCGCCCGAGCGTGCGGTTGTCGCGGGCCAGGGGCCGCTCGCCCTGCAGCACGTGTACCTCGACGCTCGTCTGGCTGTCGGCTGCCGTGGAGAACGTCTCGCTCTTCCTCGTCGGAATCGTCGTGTTCCGCGTGATGAGCGTGGTCATGACGCCGCCGAGCGTCTCGATGCCGAGCGACAGCGGCGTGACGTCGAGCAGGAGCAGATCCTTCACCTCGCCGGCCAGCACGCCCGCCTGGATCCCGGCGCCGACCGCCACGACCTCGTCGGGATTGACGCCACGATGCGGCTCCTTGGAGAAGAGTTCCTTGACGATCTGCTGCACGCGGGGAATCCGCGTCGAGCCGCCCACGAGCACGACCTCGTCGATCTGCTTCGGATCGACGCCGGCGTCGGTCAGCGCCTGCCTGGTCGGACCGACCGTTCTCTGCAGCAGATCCTCCACGAGCTGCTCGAACTTGGCCCGCGTCAGCTTCTGCTGCAGGTGCTTCGGGCCGCTCTGATCGGCCGTGATGAACGGCAGGTTGATGTCGGTCTCCATCACCGTCGAGAGCTCCATCTTGGCCTTCTCCGCGGCCTCCTTCAGGCGCTGCAGCGCCATGCGGTCCTTGCTCAGGTCGATGCCGTCGCTCTTCTTGAACTCCGCCACGATCCACTCGATCACACGCTGATCGAGGTTGTCCCCTCCGAGGTGCGTGTCGCCGTTGGTCGCCTTGACCTCGACCACGCCTTCACCGACCTCCAGGATCGAGATGTCGAAGGTGCCCCCGCCGAAGTCGTACACCGCGATCGTCTCGTCCTTCTTCTTGTCGAGGCCGTAGGCCAGCGCGGCCGCCGTCGGCTCGTTGACGATCCGCATGACCTCGAGGCCCGCGATCTTGCCGGCTTCCTTGGTGGCCTGCCGCTGCGCGTCGTTGAAATAGGCGGGCACGGTGATCACTGCCTTGGTCACTGGCTGGCCCAGGTACTGCTCGGCGGCCTGCTTCAGCTTCTGCAGGATCATTCCGGAGATTTCCGGCGGCGCGTACTCCTTGCCGCCGCTCTTCACGCGCACGTCGCCGTTGGGCGCCGAGACGACGGTGTACGGCACCATCTTCATCTCCTCGGTGACCTCGGTGAAGCGCCGGCCCATGAAACGCTTGATCGAGAAGATCGTGTTCTCCGGGTTCGTCACCGCCTGGCGCTTCGCCACCTGCCCGACGAGCCGTTCGCCCGTCTTGGTAAAGGCGACGACCGACGGCGTCAGCCGGCTGCCCTCCGGGTTGGTGATCACGACGGGCTCGCCGCCTTCCATAACAGCCACGACGGAATTGGTCGTGCCCAGGTCGATGCCGATGATTTTGCTCATGTCTCTCACGTCCTTTACGCGTGGGCTTTAGCCTGGAATTATTATCAAATCTGAGTGTTATATTGTCAATGTTCGGGCCCTCTGAAACCGCATCGATCCCTTCAAACGCCACCGTTCCAACAGCTTCTGCGTATACTGCTCAAGACGGCCGATAATCCTCACAAGCCATGACCCACGCGCAGTCCGTGCCGATCCGTCCGGGTACGCGTCTCGTCATCCGCGTCGCGAGGCGCGCAGGCCTGACGGCGCTCTTCCTCATCGTGGCGATCCTCGGCACCCTTGGCGGGGTCGTCTTCGCCTACGCCGACGATGTCGCTCAGGTGAGCGCACTGGACGACTACCAGCCCCCCACGATTACACGCCTGATGGCCCTCGACGGCCGGCAGATTGGCGAGTTCGCCACCGAACGACGCGTCGTCATCGGGTACGACGACATGGCTCCCGTGCTGCGGCAGGCGATCATCGCCAGCGAGGACGCGGAGTTCGAAAGTCACTTCGGCGTCAGCGTGTCGCGCCTCATGGTCACCGCCGTCCGGGACATCGCCACCGGCCATCGATTGCGCGGCGCGAGCACGATCACCCAGCAGGTGGCGCGGATGCTGTTCCTGCAGGAGTACATGCGAGGCGGCGTCTTCGCGCGCTCAGGCACCGAAGGGCTGGAGCGCAAGATCAAGGAGTGGCTGCTCGCGTTTCAGCTGGAGAAGCGATACACGAAGCGCGAGATTCTCGCCTTCTACGCCAACCACGTCCCGCTCGACCACGGCGCCTACGGTGTGGAGGCGGGGGCCCGGATGTACTTCAACAAGTCCGCCGCCGACCTCGAGCTCCACGAAGCCGCCTCGATCGTCGCGATCATCCCGACACCCTCACGCCTCAGCCCGTTCCGAAACCCGGACCAGAACCTCGGCCGCAGAAACAGCTACGTGCTCCGCCGCATGGCTGAAGAAGGCTTCATCACGCGCGAGGAAGCCGCGGCTGCCGCCAAGCGCCCCCTGGCCGTACAGGGACAGCCCGCGCCCGCGAACTCGCTGGCTCCGTATTTCGTGGAGGAGATACGCAAGGTGCTCGAGCAGAAGTACGGAGCCGACTCGCTGTACCAGGCCGGACTCCGCGTCCAGACGACGCTGGACCTCGATCTCCAGCAGGTCGCCGACCGGGCGGTCGACCGCGGCATCCGACGCCTCGACAAGCGCCGCAACGGGTATCGCCGGCCCCTGCGCAACGTCCTGAGCGAGGGCAAGGACGTCATGTCGTTCCGCGCCGAGCGCTGGCTGCAGCCGATCCTCCCTGGCGATATCGTGCCTGCCGTCGTGACGTTCGTCCCGGGCCCCAACGAACGCGGCAACGCGCGCGCCCGCGTCGGGAGCCACGAGATCGAGATCCCGGCGACGACGTTCGCGTGGACGCGGCGCACCTCACCGGCCAGCCTCTTCAAGACGGGCGATCTGATTGAGCTGGAGGTTGTCGAGCTGAAGAACGAGGTGCCGACGAAAGTGGTCCTCGAGCAGCCTCCGGCCGTCGAGGGCGCGCTGCTCGCGATCGACAACCAGACCGGGCAGGTGCGGGCGATGGTTGGAGGGCACAGCTTCGCGCGGAGCAAGTTCAACCGTGCCACGCAGGCGCGCCGGCAGGTCGGCTCGTTGTTCAAGCCGATCGTGTACACCGCCGCGATCGACCGCGGCTTCACGCCCGTGTCCATCTTCGTCGACGAGCCGGTCTCGTATGAACCCGGCCCCAATCAACCGCCCTACGAGCCGCTCAACTACGACCGCAAGTTCGAAGGACCGGTGACGCTGCGCCACGCGCTCGAGGACTCGCGCAACATCCCCGCGGTGAAGGCCATGGCCGAAATCGGTCCGGCCGAGGTCGTCGGATACGCCAGGCGCTTCGGGCTCAAGGGCAGCTATCAGCCGTTCCTCTCGCTGGCGCTCGGGGCAGCCGAAGCGACTCTTCTCGAGATCACGAGCGCCTATTCGGCCTTTCCAAACCGCGGCGTCCGCATGGAGCCCTACTCGGTCGTATCGATTGCCGATCGCGAGGGGAACCTGCTCGAGGAGCACAGGCCGTCAAGCCGCGAGGCCATCCGGGCCGACACAGCTTTCGTCATGACGAACCTGCTGCGCGGCGTCGTGCAACACGGCACGGCCGGAGCGGCCGCCTCGCTCGACTGGCCGCTTGGCGGCAAGACCGGCACGATGGACGAGTACACGGACGCCTGGTTCGTGGGTTTCGACCCGAGGATCACGGTCGGAGTCTGGGTGGGCTACGACGAGAAAAAGTCGCTCGGCAACGGCGAGACCGGCGCCCAGGCCGCGCTGCCAATCTGGATCGAGTTCATGCGCGCCCACATCGACACTCGATCCGACCGCAAGGCTCCGCCGGAATTCAGCGCGCCGGGCAACATCGTATTCGTCACGCTGGATTCGGGGCAGTCAGAAGCCTTCATCAACGGCACACAGCCTGCCCGTCAGACCTCACCCGATCGGCCTGACACACCGGCGGATTCCCCTGCGCCCGAACCGCCAGCCGTCGAATAGCCCAGGGCGAGCGTCCGGCTTCTGGCGGACTCACACGTGCGACGGATGCCGTTTGCGCCAGAGCACGTATCCCTCGTACCCGGCCAGGCTGACAACCGCGATGACGACCACGATGGCCAGCACCTCCAGCGGGTAGAAGAACGCCGCCATGATGAGCGGAACCGCCAGCAGGCCGTTCACCAGCACCAGCGAAAAGCCACCGTCGTAGCTGACCAGCTCGTTCCAGTAACGGCGCAGGAGCGCGATCAATGCGGACCTCCTTCGTGCCACCGGCCCGTTCGGAGGTGTCAGATGAGGGAATCGGCCTCAGGCTGGCAGATCTGGACGTGCCGGCTCAGGACAACGGCGACGCAGGGCCCCAACTGGGGCCAACTATACGGCTGTCGGGCTGGCGGGGCAAGGAGTTTTACTCGCCCTCCTCAGCGGCGGCCGGCGCGCCAAGTGTGCCGCTCGCCTTCTGCATCAGGTACGTCTTGATGAACGGGTCGAGGTCCCCGTCGAGCACGCGGTGGACGTCGCCCACCTCGACCTTCGTGCGGTGGTCCTTGATCATCTGGTACGGCTGCAGCACGTAGCTGCGAATCTGACTGCCGAAGGCAATGTCCCGCTTCTCGCCGCCGAGCTGCTCCAGCCTGGCCTGCTGCTCCTTCGTCTTCAGGTCGAACAGTCGCGCCTTGAGCACCTTCATCGCCTGCGCCCGGTTCTTGTGCTGCGACCGCTCGTTCTGACACGAGACGACGATTCCCGTCGGCAGGTGGGTGATCCGGACGGCCGAGTCGGTCACGTTGACGTGCTGACCGCCGGCCCCGCTCGACCGGTAGGTGTCGACGCGAAGGTCCTTCTCGTCGACTTCGACATCGACGTCCTCGGGAAGCTCGGGCCAGACGAAGACCGACGCGAACGAGGTATGCCGCCGCGACGCCTGATCGAACGGCGAGATGCGGACCAGGCGGTGCACGCCCGCTTCGGCCGACATCAGGCCGTACGCGTAGTCGCCGGTCAGCGTGAGCGTCGCGCTCTTGAGTCCGGCTTCCTCGCCGGGCTGGTAGTCGATGATGTCCCGCTTGAATCCCCGACGCTCGGCCCACTTCAGGTACATGCGCAGCAGCATCTCGGCCCAGTCCTGGGACTCGGTTCCGCCCGCGCCGGGATGGATGGTGACAATGGCATTGGCGCGGTCGTGCTCGCCGCCGAGCATCTTCTTGGTCTCGGCTGCCTCCACTTCCTGCCGCAGTTCCTGGAGCCCCCGTGTGACGTCCGCCGCGACGTCCTCACCGGCGCCCGCCCATTCGAGCAGCACAGCCAGGTCGTCAGACCGCCGCTGCAGCGATCGCAGCAGCGTGAGGTCGTCTTCGACCCGCCGCCGCCTCTGCATGACCTTCTGCGCTTCCGCCTGGTTGCTCCAGAACGCGGGGCCGGCGACGGCGGCTTCGATCTCGGTCAGCTGCTCATCAAGACGTGCGGCCTCAAAGATGCCTCCGCAGCTCGAGGGCGCGCCGATTGAGGTCTTCGTGCTGTCGGATCAGTTCTTCATCAAGCGCCACGGGATCTCCTGTCGTCGGTCTCCGGTCTGCGGTCTCCGGTCTACGGTCTTCCGCGTACAAGAATCAACGCGATCACGGTGAGCGCGATTGCCGCGTAGGCCATCACGTCGCCGATCGTCGAATAGATCGTCCGGCCCGTGAGAAAACGGGCTTCCTCGACGAGCCCCACCTGCTCAAAGATACCCGAGGCGGCGACGACGCGTCCGTACGGGTCGACCACGCCGCTGATCCCCGTGTTGGCTGCGCGCGCAAGGTAACGCCCATGCTCGATCGCCCGCATCGACGCCAGCTCGAAGTGCTGATACGGCGCGGACGACTGGCCGTACCAGCCGTCATTGGTGATCGTCGTCAGCAGCTCGCTGCCATTGTTCACAGCCTCGCGCATGAGCGCGGGAAACACCACCTCGTAGCAGACCGCCGTGCTCGTCCGGTGGGAGCCGACGGGCAACATCACGACGGACTGGCCGGCTGAGAACGGAACGAACCGCTTCACGAGCGGCGCGATGAACGAGATCCACTGCTGAAACGGCACGAACTCGCCGAACGGAACGAGGTGAATCTTCCGGTAGACGGCCGCGGTCCGACCGTCTGGACCGAGCAGAAACGCCGCGTTGTACGCCCTGGCGGGTTCGCCGTCCACGATCTCCTCGCTGCCGAAGAGGATCGGCACCCGGACCTCGCGCGCAAGGTCGCGCAGCGCGTCATCGCCAGCCGGGTCCTGACCGAAGGTGAACGGCGTGGACGACTCCGGCCAGATCACGTACTGCGCGCCACGGCGCACGGCATCGCGCGTCATCGCGATGTACGACGTGAAGATCCGCCGCGCCTCCCGCGGATTCCACTTGTCCTGCTGCGCGACGTTGCCCTGAATCAGACCGATGCGGATGGGCGTCCCCTGCCGCGTCAAGGATCCTTCGGCCACACGCCACGATCCCCACGCCGCGATGCCGATCAGGAGGACGGCAGTCGCGCCCAGCGCTTTCACGCGAGACCGCCCCGCACTGATCAACGCAAACGCAATCGACGCGTTGACCAGGGCCACCAGGGCCGAGAGTCCGTACACCCCGAACACGCTCGCGACCTGCGCCACCGGGAGGACGGTCACCTGGCTGTTGCCGAGTGGCACCCACGGAAAGCCGCCGAACATGATGCCGCGTGCGTACTCGGTCGCCACCCAGGCGGCCGGCGCGAGGAAGAACGCGGACCGGCCCGTCCCGGCAACCAATCGTGAGATCGCGACGGAGGCCGCCGCCGGAAAGATCGCCAGGTACGCCGCGAGGAGCAGCATCGCAAATACGGCGAGCGGCGCCGGGAGTCCGCCAAAGGTCGAGAGCACGCTGCTGGTCCAGTAGATCGTGCCCACGAAGTAGGTCATCCCGGCGACCATGCCCAGGGCGAGGGCGCGAAGCGGCGGCTGCCCGGGCAGGTGTTCCGCCCGGCCGCGCCAGCCGCTGAGGGCGAGTAGAAGCGGAACGAGCGCGACCCAGGCGAATGCCGGGTGCCCGTAACGGGGAAAACCAAGCGCGAGCAGGACGCCCGCGACCAGGGCTAGCGCGTAATCCAGGGTTTGAACTGTTCTTCTTTTTCAAGGCGCCGGGCCACGTTCTCGGCCTCGCGCCGGTTCTGGTACTTGCCCACGCGCACGCGAAAGACGCGCGGGGCGTTGGCGCTCGGCGTCGACACGAACGAGGGGAACCCCTTCGACGCGAGGCGCTTCGCGATGGTGTCCGCCTCTCCTCGCGACCGCACGGCCGCCACCTGCACGACGAAGCCGTCGCCGCGTGGCTCGGTGGACGGGGAATCCGCCTCGCGGGCAGTCGCCGGGGTCACCGTCGGGCGTGCGGGGGCCGTCGCGATCGCGGGAACGGGCACAACCACTGGTTCAACGGCCGGCTCCGGAGGCGGCTCCGGCGCCTCGAGCCGCCGCGCGTAGGTCAGCTCCTTCAGATCGTCCTGCGTCGATACGGGCGCACCAGTCGCTGTGTCCGTGGTGGGAGCCGCGGGAGCCTGAAGAGTGGAGGTCGGGTCCACTGTGGCCTCGGAAGGCAGTTCGGCGAGCGACGCGGCGCGCGTGGTATCGACCCCGCGCCCGACCATGACGCCGCAAAAGAAGATCACGACGGCCGCCATGGTGACCGTCATGAACATGAACACGAGTTGCTTGCCGTTGAGTTGAATCTCGCGAACGCTGTCGTCCGACATCTTCGGCCGTCGGCATGTTACCACGCCGGCGATCCACCGGCGAGCAGAAACTCTCGGCCGGCTCCGTCAGGAGACGCTTCGAACCGTGGGCCTCACCGTCACCGCCATCGCGCAGGGCCCCGTCCCGGTGGCGCGGCACCGCTCGGTCACGACGTCGGCGTCCAGGCCGAAGATCGCCATGAGGCGACGGACCGCGGCGGCGTAGTACTCACAGAGCGGATGATCGACCTTGTCGCGCACCTCGCAGAAGAGCGAGCCGTGCAACGCGAGCGCGCCGCGCCATTTTCGCCACCGGACCGTGACGCTCGTGGCGCCATAGGTGCTCCGGACCATCCATCGTGCCACGCGGACGACCAGCCGCTTGCGAACGATGGGCGGCATCGCCAGAATCAGCCGCTTGTGCAGAGGCGACAGGTCGGCGACCGTCCACTCGGCCGTGTACTCGCCCGCACGGGCGGCGATGAGATGATACGGCTCCCCTTCGAGCCGCAGAAAGCTGAGGACCGCCACGAGCGGCGCAATCCCGATCCGCCCCTCGCGCAGGCCGGTCGGGTTGAGCCAGGCCTCGTAGAACTCGAGCCGCATCGGCAACAGGTCCCCGACCGCCTGGTGCAGGCTCGCGACGAGCATCCTCCCTACCGCCGCGTCGGTCATACGCTAGAATCAGGGCGCCGCACCTGAAGGCGTCCGTTGAGGCAGGACGAGTGCGCGTCGACGCGCGCTCGAGGACTCTCCGTGCAGGAGCGTGGACCGGAACGATGGACACCGACCGGCCGCTGAGAGGGTACTGCACCCGAACGCCAATCGCAAATCACGAGCCGCGAATACTGACCCGTGACCGATTCATCGCACGCTGACCACCAACCGGCATGATCCTGTCCGTCCACACACGACTTCGCGAGCACCTCACCCGCGTGCTGACGACCCTGTACTCGCTCGACGGGTCGTCGCTGCCGTCGCTGGCGCTCGACTATCCTCCGAACCGCGACCTCGGAGATCTGGGCACCCCCGCCGCCTTCGAGCTGGCCCGCCGGCTCAGGAAGCCGCCGCGGGCGATCGCACAGGAGGTGGCCGCCGCCTTCGGCGTCCTTCAAGGCATTCGTCAGGTCACCGCCGCTCCGAACGGGTACCTCAACGTCTTCCTGGAACGGCCCGCGTTCCTGCTGGAGCGTCTGACGCCCTCCGCACCGCAGGCACCAGCCAGCGCCGGCAAGGCCATCGTCGAGCACACGGCCATCAATCCCAACAAGGCCGCGCACATCGGGCACCTGCGCAACGCCGCCCTCGGCGACACACTGGTCCGCGTGCTGCGATTCAGCGCCATCCCGGTCGAGGTGCAGAACTACATCGACGACACCGGCGTTCAGGTTGCCGACGTCGTCGTCGGGTTCCGGGTCCTCGAGAACAAGACGCTCGCGCAGGTGCAGGAGATCGCCAGCACGACTCGCTTCGACTACTACTGCTGGGACCTGTACGCACGCGTGACCGAGTGGTATGAGCAGGACAAGTCCCGGCTCGAGGTCAGGGCGCGGGCGCTGCACGACGTCGAGCATGGCGGCAACGAGAATGCCGCCATCGCCGCCTTCATCGCCGATCGCATCGTCCGTTGCCACCTCCAGACGATGGCCCGGATGAACGTGGACTACGACCTGCTGACGTGGGAAGGCGACATCCTGCGGTTGAAGTTCTGGGCACAGGCCTTCGAGGTGCTGAAGGCGAAGGGCGCGGTCTATCTGCGACAGGACGGCCGACTGGCAGGCTGCTGGGTCATGCCCATTCAGCAGGAGATTGACTCAACTCCCAACTCCCAAATTCCCAACTCCCAAACGACCAACTCGCAAATTCCCAACTCCCAAAGGGCCAACTCGCAACGCCCAACTCCCAACGCCCAACTCCCAACGCCCAACGAAGACGACGAGGACGCCGAGGAACGCGAGAAGGTGATTGTCCGGTCGAACGGGGTGGTCACCTACGTGGGCAAGGACATCGCCTATCAGTTCTGGAAGCTCGGCCTGCTCGGGCGGGACTTCCAGTACCGCGTCTTCGCAAGCCGCCCGCAGGGCCCGCTCTGGGCGACGTGCAGCGCGAACGGCGTGCCGGACCATCCGGCCTACGGCGGCGCCTCGTACGTCTACAACGTCATCGACGTGCGGCAGTCGTACCTGCAGAAGCTGTTGAAGCAGGCGCTGATCGCGATCGGCCATCCTGAAGGCGCCGAACGCTCTCATCACTTCTCGTACGAGATGGTCGCGCTCTCCCACGCGACGGCCCGCGAGCTCGGCTTCGCTCCGCCACCCGAGTCAGAGGAGGCGAGGCGCCCCTTCGTCGAGGTCTCGGGGCGCAAGGGGCTCGGCGTCAAAGCGGACGATCTGCTCGACACGGTGATCCGAAAAGCCGGAAGCGAAGTGGCGAAGCGCAACCCCGAATTGGACGACGCAGAGGTGGCACGCACGGCGCGACTCATCGGCATCGCGGCAGTGCGGTACTTCCTGATCAAGTTCTCCCGAGGCAAGATCATCGCCTTCGATCTCGACGAAGCGCTCAGCTTCGAGGGCGAAAGTGGTCCGTACATCCAGTACGCAGTCGTACGGGCGAACAACATCTTCCAGAAGGTGCACCAGCGGGACGGCCTCGACGCCGCGGCCCTGCTGGCGGCCCTCAAGGAGGTGCCATCGGGCGAACTGACCGGGGAAAACGGCACCCACGAGCTGTGGTCGCTCGTGCTGGAGGCCTCCAGACTGGACGAGATCGTCGAGCAGGTGATACGGTCGCTCGAGTTCTCGGTCCTGGCGAAATACGCCTTCTCGCTCGCCCAGGCCTTCAACGCGTTCTACCATCGGTCCCCGATCCTCAACGAGGAACGCGATGATGTCCGCCGATGGCGCGCCGCGGCTGTAATCTACCTGAGGGACCAGCTGACTCGATCGCTCGATCTGATGGGGATCGGGGTTCCGGGCCGGATGTAGGGACACGGACAAGGCTCGAGGCTCGAACCAATGCCGACGATCGCCATAGCGCCGTGCGAGAAGCTGCACGACTACGAGGAATCGGTGCGCCGGGCGGGAGGTGACGTGCGGATACTCGACCGCGCCACCGACAGGCCGTCGGATGTCATTCGCGAGGTCGACGGACTCCTGCTCTCCGGAGGAGGCGACGTGCTGCCGTCCATCTACGGCGAGGCGGCACACCGCAACTACTCGGCGGCTGAACCCGGTCGCGACGAGTACGAGCTGGAGCTGGCGCGGCGAGCCGTCGAGGCCGACGTGCCGCTGCTGGCGATCTGCCGGGGGATTCAGGTGCTCAACGTGGCGCGCGGCGGGTCGCTCGTGCAGGACATCGAGGACCAGATCGGCACCAGCGTCAACCACACGATTCGCGAGCCACCGGTGACCATCGCCCACGAGGTCTGGATTGCCGAGGGGAGCCTCCTGGCCCGTGTGATGGGTGAGCGGCTCGAGGGCGACACCTGCCAGGTGAACAGCCGGCATCATCAGGCGCCCAAGACGCCGGGCGCGGGACTGGTCGTCAGCGCCACGGCGCCGGACGGGGTCGTCGAGGCGATCGAGGATCCCAGCCGGCGCTTCTGCCTCGGCGTCCAGTGGCACCCGGAGAACTTTTATCGGACCGGTGAGTTCAGAGAGCTGTTCGAGGCGTTCATCGAGGCCTGCCGGAAGTAGGCTCTCGGCTCTTGGCTCTGGGCTCTGGGCTCTCGGTTTTGGGCTCGCTCGAGCGCTCCGCCGCTACCGCCTACTGCCTACTACTGAGGAAGACTCGCACGCCGACATCCGGAGGGAACCTCGCTGCTGTTTGCCAAGGTGGGAGATCCGGGGACAGCTTCCCGCCATCGTCACGAACATCCCGGCCCACGCTGTAGACCACGTAGCCGTCGTTCTCGCGTACGTAGTGGAGCGACTTGCCTGTGAAGGGATCGAGAGATCTCTCGTCGCCGTCCGGGGCCCATGCAGGCACTCCTGCGCGTAAGCCGTCCCGATGCCGAACCCGACGCAGGACACCACGAATGCCGCCAGCCGTCTTCGCATGACCTTCCTCCCCGAACACTCGATGGTGCCGGCACGGGCTCACTCACACATGAGCCAGGGTCCGTCAGTGTAGGAACGCCTGGACGCCCCTTTCTTGTCTGACCGCCTGAATGAATCCCATTTGACCACGGCCCGGCTGGTTCACGGGCTCTCTACACCGAAGGTCAGTTGTGTTGGGGTGGCGAATCCCTGTGGAGATGGCCGATGAGGAATCGCCTGACCGCGCGAGAAGGCTCGCGGGATCCGCCAGCTCACGGAGCTGGCGTCACGCGGCCGTTGACGCCATCGCAGCGCGGTCCGGCCATCGGAACCGGGATTCGACATCACCAACACAACAGAGCTTCGGAGTAACGCGGGACGCTGCGTCCAGAAAGACGTCACTGGTTTCGGGAAAACGCGCGATGATGTGTGGCAGCGGGAGGTGTTCCATGCCACGTGCTCCCAAACCCCCGACGCCGGCCAGTCCCCGCGGTCCCCGGCTGGTTCGCAAGCCCACTCGCACCGCGTCAACCAAACCCACGGCGGTCCCACACGAGCAGATCGCCGTCCATGCCTATTGGCTGTTCCTCCAAAGAGGCTGCGTACACGGGCATGACGTCGACGACTGGTTGAAGGCCGAACGCGGGCTGCAGGAGCTGGCCGCTTCAATGGCTTCGGCCGGAAGCGTCGCCGGAGCGCGATCGACAGGGTAGCCCGTTCGGCCTCACGCGCGCGAAAACGCCGCGATCGTCTCGACGTGTGCCGTGTTCGGGAAGAGGTCGATTCCGGCGAGTGAGTCGAGACGGTAGCCGGCGTCTAAGAGGGCACGGGTGTCCCTGGCGAGCGTGGCCACGTCGCAGGACACATACACGATTCGTCGAGGGCTCAGCCGAAGTATGTCTCCTGTCGCCTCCTTCGACAGACCGGTGCGCGGGGGATCGACGATGAAGGTGGCGTCGGCCAGGTCGGCGCGGCTGGCCGAGGCGAGGAAGATCTCGACACGGCCGCGCGCGATGCTGACCCCATCGCCGAACGGCTTGGCGTTGCTTTCGAGGTCCGCCCCACTGACAGGATCGCCTTCGACGAGCGTGATCGGCCCTTTCCCCGCCGCGGCCAGCGACAGCCCGAACAGACCGACCCCGGCGTAAAGATCGAGGACGGGGCCTGACACAGCCAGGTCGGCGACCAGCCGGACGAGCCGCTCGAGCAGATACCGGTTGCCCTGAAAGAACGCACGGACGTCACGCCGCAGCGTCAGTGCCGCTGAAGACTCGTCGCCTGTACGGATGGTGTCTGTGACAACTGGAGTCCCGGCCAGCCGCACGACGCCCGGGCGATCGGCTCGCTGAGCCGAGAGGCCCACGAGCCCGGCCGACAGAACCGCATACGGCTGCGCGTCGATGCCGGAGGACAGCTCCAGATGGCAGGCGCGCTCGTCTCCCGCCATGTTCTCAGCCAGCTCGATCGCGCAGACGCCTGTGAGGTGCTTCTCGACGAGCGCGCGCGCGGCGGCCGCAATCCAGTCGACCGTTGCCGGGAGCAGCTGGCCGGTCGACGCGACGTCGCACAACCGGCGGCTGCCCTCGAGGTAGAAACCGATTCGCCCATCCTTCACGTGCAGCCGGGCGCGCATGCGATAGCCGCGTTCGGGGGAGCCGATGACGCGTGGTGCTTCCGGAATCGGAAGCCGTCCGATCCGGCCGAACGCGTCCTGAACGATCTCGCCTTTGAGGCGAAGCTGCCGGGCGTAGTCGACGTGTGCAAGGAGGTTGCCCCCGCAGCGGGAGTCGCCCGTCACGGGCCGGCGGTCCGGCGACGCCGAGAGCACGTCCACGACTTCGGCAAACGCGACGCCCTTCCCCGTCCGCTCGACTCGAGCGGTCACACGCTCGCCCGGGATGGCGCCGGACACGAGCACGACGTGCCCCTGGTGGCGCGCCAGCATCCGGCCGCCGGCGGTCGTCTTCTCGATGTCGAGAGTCAGGAGCATGGATCGTTCGGATCGTTCGGATCGTTCGGATCGTTCGGACCGTTCGGGTCGTTCGGGTCGTTCGGGTCGTTCGAGCCGTTCTCCGGCTACCTCGCGCATCAGTCGAACGTCAGCGTCGGCAGTCGGTGTCGCTCGCGGATCAGGCGATCGACTGCTGCATGGTGCGACTGGTCGAGCGCCTGCTTCGACATGCGGTCTCTGAACGGCGCCAGTTCCTCGTCTGCCTCCGCCCCAAGCTGCGAGAGCGTGAGCGGATCGCATCGAAGGCGCGCCGCCGCAAGGAGATCTGAATCGAGCTGACGCAGGCGGTCGATCAGGGCCTGCCTGGCGTCCCCTCGCACGCGCCTGGCGCCTGCCCGCGCGGCGTCCAGCTCACGAATCACGGCATCGAGCACACCGTCCAGTGAACGATCGGCGCCTCCACGCAGCGCAGTCAGCCGCGCGATCACGCGATCGACGTGGGCCGACAGGGAGCCGGCTCGACGCGGTTCCTCGGACAACTGGGCGCTCTGCGTCTCTCCGTTGCCGGAGGACACCACCGGCCCGGAGATGCCAACCGCGCGGCGCCACTCGTCGAACGCGTCCAGCACGTCGGCCTCGCAGAACTCGATGCGCACGGGCCGCCGGCGCGGCCCCTTCGCGTAATAGCGCTCGAAATACCGATCGATGCCCGCGCACGCCACTTTGAGCGGCACGCCCCTGGCAGCCCAACCCGTCACTTGCTCGAAGGCCGGTCCGACGATTCTGATGAGATGCCCATCGTTCTTGCGGCACAGGTAGGCCTCGATCTGCCGGCAGAACTCTTCCGGCGACTCTACACCCACCGGACTTCTCCCGAGGTGATCCGCACGAGCTCGGATCCGGATCTGACGAGCAGCGCGCCGTCCTCGTCGATGTCGTCGGCCAGACCGATCCGGCTTCGACCACCCGCCTCCCATTCGACTCGGCGGCCCAGCGTCGACGCAGCGCGCTCCCGCCACGCCGCGACCACTCCCCGTGCGTCCCCGTCGGTCACTTGTCCGTACCGCGCCGCCAGCGCGGCAAGGCATTCGGCCAGTAGCAGACCGCGGTCAACGGAACGACCCAGCTCCGCTTCAATCGACGTCGCCAGGCGCGCAACCTCGGGTGGATAGGCGGCGGGCAGGACGTTGATGCCGACCCCCAGCACGACGTAGCTCGGGGCCCCTTCGGCGAGAATGCCAGCCAGTTTGCGGCCGTTGACATGCGCGTCATTGGGCCACTTCAGCTGGACCTCGAGACCCGTGGCCGAGCGGACGCCGTCCGCCACAGCGACGCCGGCAGCAATCGTGAGCAACGCCGCTTCGCGCGGAGACGGCCGCAGCACGACCGACACGTAGATCCCCGCGCCCGGCGGCGACACCCACGTGCGTCCAAGACGCCCGCGTCCGGCCGTCTGCTGGTCCGCAACCACCACCGCGCCCTCATCGGCGCCCTGTTCGGCCAGCGTGGTCGCCACGTCGTTGGTTGACCCGACCCGCGGGTACCATCGGATCTGGCGGCCGAGTAGACCGAGACGGCCGCCGGCCAGCGCCAGTGCGTTCGCGAACTCAACAGGAAGGGAAATCACACCCGGCGTCATTTCTTCAAACTCGCGAGCTCCGCCGGGATGACGCCCGGTGTCATGGCTGGAACGTCCTCAGGCAACAACGCGGGATGCCGTGTCCATCTCGACTTCGAGACTCAGGTCCGCGGCCGGGGCGGAGTGCGTGAGCGCGCCGACGGAGACGTAGTCGGCGCCGGTTGCCGCGAGCTCCGGCATCCGCGCCAGCGTGACGCCCCCGGACACCTCGGTCCGGGCCTTCCCGCGGCATCTGCCCACGGCCTCGATGATGTCGGCCGTCGACAGGTTGTCCAGCAGGATGATATCGGCGCCGGCGTCGAGCGCCTCGTCCACCTCACCGAGGTCCTGTGCTTCGACCTCCACGGGCAGGTGGCGATTGGCACTGCGCATCCGCTCGATCGCCGACCTGACCCCGCCTGCCAGCCGAACGTGATTGTCCTTGATGAGGATGCCGTCATCCAGGCTGAACCGATGATTCACGCCGCCTCCCGCTCGCACGGCGTATTTCTCGAGCCCACGCATCAGCGGCGTGGTCTTGCGAGTATCCATCACGACGATCCGCCCGGCGGCGGCATCCACGAACTGGCGCGTGAGCGTGGCGATGCCGGACAACCGCTGCATGAAGTTGAGCGCCGTGCGCTCGGCGGTCAGCAACGACGCTGCACTGCCCACGAACTCGGCCACGGTCGTCCCTGGCGCGCAGAGCGAGCCGTCCGGGCGGTGCACGGTCATCTGCACGTGCGGATCGAGTTGGCGGAAGACTTCGCACGCCACGTCGAGACCGGCGATGACCGAGCGCGACTTGACGAGGATGACGGCACGCGCTCGCAGGCCGGCGTCGACTGTACCCGCTGTCGTGACGTCGCCACGGCCGACGTCCTCGGCCAGGGCTCGACGAACGAGATCGCGATAGTCGTCGACGGCCAGCGGCTCGAAGGGAGCGCTCACGCCCGGGATTCCGGCACCGGCTCGGCCGCGAAGGTCAGCTCGACCTCGTCCACCTGCCCGAAGACGAGATCGCGTATGTGCGCCGCCGCCCGGAAATCCTGCGAAGCCGGCTCGAGAGGGCGAAAGCGGGGTGGCAGCACCGCCCGGTCGATGACGGCCTTCACAGGCTTCTTGCCGAGCGCCTTGATCCTGCGGACCTCGCCAAGAGCAGCCTGCGTCTGCGTGAACACCTGTACTGCCGCCCGATCCTCGCTGCCGATAGGCTCGAGGACCTCCTCCGGTGTGGGCCAGCGCGCTCGGTGCACCGAACCCGGACGCCACCACGACCACACTTCCTCTGTGACGAACGGCAGGAAGGGCGCAAACAGCCGCAACAGAGCCTCGAGCGCGACCAGCATGGCGCTGTTCGCGGACGCTGCCCCCTGCGGCGTGAGATCGCCGTACCGGCGCGCTTTCACGAGCTCGAGGTAGTCGTCGCAGAACGACCAGAAGAACCGCTCGGTCTGCTCGAGCACGCGAGCGTAATCGTAGGCCTCGAGCTCCTCGGTCGCGCCCCGAACGAGCCACGACAGGTTGGTCAGCATGCCGCGATCGAGCGGCTCGGTGATCGCGCCGCGGGGCTCCGCCTGCATGAGCGCGAACTTCGCCGCGTTGAGCACCTTGATCGCCAGCCGCCGCCCCACCTTCATCTGCCCGGGATCGAAGGCCGTGTCGGTTCCAGGCCGTCCGCTGGCCGCCCAGTACCGGACGCCGTCCGACCCGTGCTCCTCGAGCAGCGCCATCGGCGTGACGACGTTCCCCTTCGACTTGGACATCTTCTTGCGGTCAGGGTCGAGCACCCAACCCGAGATGCCGGCGTGTTTCCACGGCAGCGAGCCGTGTTCGAGCGTCGAGCGGAGCACGGTGTCGAAGAGCCACGTCCGGATGATCTCGTGCGACTGCGGGCGCAAATCCATCGGGAACACCCGCGCGAACAGGTCCGGGTCTTCCAGCCAGCCCCCGGCGATCTGGGGCGTGAGCGAGGACGTCGCCCATGTGTCCATGACATCCGCGTCGCCGCTGAACCCATTCGGCTGATTCCGCTGGGCTGCCGCGTAGCCCTCTGGCACGTCGGTCGATGGGTCGACTGGCAGGCGCGCCTCGTCGGGGAGAATCCGCCGCTCGACATCCACGATGCCGTCGGCTCGAATCGGGTACCACACGGGAAACGACACGCCGAAAAACCGCTGCCGGCTGATGCACCAGTCGCCGGCAAGACCGTTGACCCAGTTGTCGTAGCGATGCCGCATGTACTCCGGATGCCACTGCAGCTCCCCGCCCCGTGCCAGCAGCTCCTCCCGGAACTCCATCGTCTTGATGAACCACTGGCGGCTGGTGACGATCTCGAGCGGGCGATCGCCTTTCTCGTAGAACTTCACCGGATGTGTCATGGGCCGCGGCTCGCCGACGAGGTCGCCCGACTCACGCAGCAGGTCGACGATGCGCACGCGCGCCTTGACGGCTGAGAGATTCGCAAGCTGATCGTAGGCGGCCTGAGCGCGAGCGGCGTCGCGCGATTCCCAGCCCGGCGACCCCCACTGGACGGGCCGCAAGGCGCCGTTCGGCTGAATCACGGCCCGGACGGGCAGGGAGAGCTCCCGCCACCAGGTGACGTCCGTCACGTCGCCGAACGTGCAGATCATCGCGACGCCGCTCCCCTTCCCCGGATCGGCGAGCACGTGTGCCTTGACCGGCACTGACACGCCAAAGATCGGCGTCAGCACCTCGGTGCCGAAGAGCGGCCTGTACCGTTCATCGTCGGGGTGCGCCACCAGCGCCACGCAGGCGGGAATCAGCTCCGGCCTCGTGGTGTCGATCTCGACGTTGCTGCCGTCGGGCCGCGCGAACCGGATCCGGTGGTACGCGCCGGGCTGCTCACGATCCTCGAGCTCCGCCTGCGCGACGGCCGTGCGGAAGTCGACGTCCCACAGCGTGGGCGCTTCGAGCTGATAGGCGACGCCACGCTTGAGCAGACGCAGAAACGCCGCCTGTGACGCACGCTGCGCACGTCGATCGATGGTGGCGTACGTGCGCGACCAGTCGACCGAGAGCCCGAGGTGGCGCCACAGATGCTCGAAGGCCTTCTCGTCCTCGGCTGTCAGCCGATTGCACAACTCGATGAAGTTCGGACGCGACACCGAGACAGCCTGCTTGCCCGGCGTCTCAGGCGGTGTGAACTGCGGGTCGTAGGACAAGGACGGATCGCACCGGACGCCGTAGAAGTTCTGCACGCGTCGTTCGGTTGGCAGGCCGTTGTCGTCCCAACCCATGGGGTAGAACACCGCCTTCCCGCGCATGCGCTGGAACCGGGCGATGACGTCGGTGTGCGTGTACGAGAAGACGTGGCCGACATGCAGCGACCCGCTCACCGTCGGCGGTGGCGTATCAATCGAGTAGATCTCGTCGCGCGTGTGCTGCCGGTCGAATCGGTACGTGCCTTCGGCCTCCCAGCGGGCGGTCCACTTGGCTTCGAGGCCTTCGAGCGCTGGCTTCTCGGGAAGGGAAATCGGGTGCTGATCCATGGATGATGTCGTGCCGGGTTACCTTCGAACCCTGGCGGAACGGCAATCGGCGGCCGTTGATCCGGGCCGGCTCAGAGCCTGCTGCCGGCGGCCGCCTTGATTCGTGCGATCTCCTCGCGAATCAACCTCTCGGCCACTTCGGAGACGATCTGGGTGACCAGCTCGCTGGCGGTGTCCGGCGCGAGCCGCTCGAGCACGCGGCGCGTCACTTCATCAACGAGGCCGTCGGTCACGCCGTGTATCTCGGCCCGAGGCGACGGAAGCGGCGCGGGCGCGGCCGTCTCCCCCTGCTCGACTGCGAAGAGCGCGGCAAACATGTCCGCCACCAGGTTGCGGCCTGTCGAAGGCTCCGCGTGCTCGACAGACCCTCCTGCCCCGGCCGGCACACGCTCCATCGCCGGCTCGTACTCGGTCAGCTCGACCGGCGCCGGCCGCTCGCCCGCGTGCAGCGCGCTCTGCCGAGGCGGATTCGAAGGCGGGGGCGTGGAGAGCAGCCGCTCGACGGTCGGCAGCTCGTGTCCCCCGTTCCCGTCGTAGTCGGTCGACGCCGGCGCGGCGCGGCGCCCGGGATCGATCGCGAGCTCGGCGAAGGCGGCATCGAGCCGGTCGAAGTAGTCGCCGAGCCGTGGCTCCTGGCTCTGGGCTCTCGGCTCCGGGCTCGCGGTCCTCGACTCCTCGCGCCAACTGGTTGGCTCCGGCCGTTCGACTGGCTCGGGACGCTGGACGGCGGCAGCCGCCGCGCGGTGCGGCTCGGGCTTCGCGCTCTGGATCAGCTCCCTCACGCGTGCGATGACCTGCTGGGGCTCGAACGGCTTCACCAGCACGCCGTCGCTCTGGACCTGTTGCGCGCGCTGCTCGTCGACCGGCTCGAAGGCGCCGGCCAGCAGCAGCACGGGGATGTGCGCCAGATCGGGCCGGCCCTTCACGAATGCGGCGACGTCATACCCGCTCCGCTTCGGCATGCCGATATCGGCCAGGACGATGTCGGGCAATTCAACGGGGATGCGCGCGATGGCCTGTTCACCATCCCCGACGGTCACGACTTGCACGTCCTCGCCGGAGAACGTCAGCTCGACCACGCGCTGGATCGTCACGCTGTCATCGGCGAGCAGGAGCTTGTGCGTCACGGTTGCCTTTCAGATAGCCACACGGCTTCGCGCATGCCGGCTGATGAAGTCTACGATCTCCTGCATCGGGGTACCGGGCTGAAAGATGCCTCGAATCCCGATTTCGTTCAACCGCGGAATATCCGCGTCTGGGATGATGCCGCCCACGACGACGAGGACGTCGGTGAGGCCCTGTTCCCGCAGCAGCTCAGTCACGCGCGGGCAGATGTGCATATGGGCGCCGGACAGGATGGAAAGACCGACGACGTCGGCATCCTCCTGCAAGGCCGCGGCGACGATCTGTTCCGGCGTCTGCCTGAGGCCTGTGTAGATGACTTCCATGCCGGCGTCCCGCAGCGCCCTCGCAATGACCTTGGCGCCACGGTCGTGGCCATCGAGCCCCGGCTTGGCGATCACCACACGGATCTTGGTACTCATTCTGTCTACTGCCGACTGCCTACTGCCTACTGAAACGCCCTCAGATTATCGGATCCTCGACATACTCGCCCCACACCTCCCGCAGGCCGTCGCACATCTCCCCGACGGTGGCGTATGCCCGAACGGCCTCGAGGAGCGCCGGCATCAGGTTGATCCCCTCTCTGGCGCATTCCTGCAGACTGTCGAGCGTCTTGCGCACGCGCGCGCCGTCCCGCCGTCGGCGGGCCTCGTCGAGGCGGGCGAGCTGCCGCTCACCGGCCGACTCGTCAATGTACAGCGTGCCAACCACCGCGCCTTCCCCGCTCACGAAGTCGTTGACGCCAACGATGATCTGCTCGTTCGCCTCGACCGCGCGCTGGAACCGGTAGGCGCTCTCGGCGATCTCTCTCTGAGGATACCCTCGCTCGATGGCGGCGATCATGCCTCCCATGCCGTCGATCGCCTCGAAGTACGCCATCGCTTCCTCCTCGAGGTCGTTCGTCAGCTTCTCCAGGAAGTACGACCCGCCGAGCGGATCGACCACGTCGACCACCCCGGTCTCGTGCGCGATGACCTGCTGGGTCCGCAGCGCCAGTGTCGCGGCCGCCTCGGTCGGGAGGGCCAGCGCCTCATCGAGCGCGTTGGTGTGCAGCGACTGCGTGCCGCCGAGCACGGCCGCCATCGCCTGGAGCGCCGTGCGGACCACGTTGTTGTACGGCTGCTGAGCGGTCAGCGACACCCCGGCGGTCTGCGCGTGGAAACGGAGCTGCCACGAGCGTGGACTGGCGGCCCGGAACCGCTCGCGCATCACGCGCGCCCAGATCCGGCGCGCCGCACGGAACTTGGCGATCTCCTCGAAGAAGTCGCTGTGCGAATTGAAGAAGAACGACATCCTCGGCGCGAAGCTGTCGACGTCGAGCCCCGCCGCCCGGGCGTGCTCCACGTATTCCACCCCGTTGCGCAGGGTGAAGGCCAGCTCCTGCGCCGCCGTCGCGCCGGCTTCGCGGATGTGATACCCGCTCACCGAGATCGTGTTCCACCGCGGGACGTGGCTGGCGCAGAAGGCGAACACATCGGTCACGAGCCGCATGGACGGCTCCGGGGGATAGATGAACTCCTTCTGCGCGATGAACTCCTTCAGGATGTCGTTCTGGATCGTGCCCGAGAGCGTACCCCAGTCGGTCCCACGCTGCTCGGCCAGGACCAGATACATCGCCAGCAGCATGGGCGCGGGAGCGTTGATCGTCATCGACGTGGTGATCGTTCCGAGATCGATTCCGTCGAACAGCGTCTCCATGTCCGCGAGCGAGGCGACACTGACGCCGCACTTGCCGACCTCCCCGCGCGAGAGCGGGTGATCGGGATCGCGGCCCATCAGCGTCGGCAGGTCGAAGGCGACGCTCAGCCCCGTGCCGCCGGCGTCGAGCAGCCGTCGATAGCGCTGGTTGGTCTGCTCGGGGGTGCCGAAGCCGGCGAACTGCCGCATCGTCCAGAGCTTCGCGCGATAGCCGTTCGGGTGGATGCCGCGCGTATAGGGGAACTGGCCCGGGTCCGCCAGGTCCCGTTCGTAGACGAGCGCCTCGATGCTCTCCGGCGTATACAGGACGTCGACGGAACGGCCGGGGCTCACGATCGGATTATATCGGTCTCCGCAGACCGGAGACCGGAGACCGGAGACCGGAGACAGACTAAGATCCACCCATGTCCGAGACCGGCAGCATATTCGGAGCGATGCTGAAGGAGTTCGATCGCGCCGCGCGCATTCTGAAACTCGACCCCGGCATCTGGCGAATCCTCACCTACCCCAAGCGACAGATCGTCGTCTCGTGCCCGGTCCTGATGGACAACGGCGAGATCGAGGTCTTCCGCGGATACCGCGTCCAGTACAACATCACGCTCGGCCCCGCCAAGGGCGGCATCCGCTACCATCCCGACGTCACGCTCGACGAGGTGACGGCGCTGGCGGCCTGGATGACGTGGAAGTGCGCGGTCGCCCACATCCCGTTCGGCGGCGGCAAGGGGGGCATCGTCTGCGATCCGACCAGGATGTCGCCCCGCGAGCTCGAGGCGCTGACGCGGAGGTACGTGGCCGAGATCATCGACGCCATCGGCCCCGAGAAGGACGTGCCGGCGCCCGACGTCAACACGAACGATCAGGTGATGGCGTGGGTGATGGACACCTACAGCATGCACATCGGCCACACCGAGACGGCCGTCGTCACGGGCAAGCCGATCGAGATGGGCGGCTCGCTCGGACGCCGTGAAGCCACGGGCCGCGGCGTCATGATCGTGACACGTGAGGCCGCGAAGCATCTCGGGCTGAACATCAAGGGCGCAACAGTGGCCGTCCAGGGATTCGGCAACGTCGGCTCGATTTCAGCGGAGCTTCTGGCAGGAATCGGCGCGAGAATCGTGGCCGTCACTGATTCGAAGGGCGGGGTGTTCAACCAGGGAGGGCTCGACGTCGCCCGGCTGCTCGACTACGCTAGCACGCACAAGACCGTCGAGGGCTTCCCGGGCGGCGACCCGCTCGACAACGAGGACTTGTGGAGCCTCGACGTCGACGTGCTGATCCCTGCGGCACTCGAAAATCAAATCACCATGGACAACGCGCCGAGCATCAAGGCCAGGATTCTCACCGAAGGCGCCAACGGTCCCACGACGCCGGAAGCCCACAACCACCTGCACGAGCGCGGCGTCTTCGTCATCCCCGACATCCTCGCCAACTCCGGCGGCGTCACCACGTCCTACTTCGAGTGGGTCCAGGATCGTCACGGCTACTTCTGGGAGCTGGACGAGGTGAACATGCGCCTCGAGAAGAAGATGGTCGAGGCATTCGGCGACGTCCTGCAGACGTCCTTGAAGTACGGCGTGGACCTTCGGACCGGCGCCTACATCGTGGCGATCAACCGCGTCGGCATGGTCACAAAGATGCGCGGCATGTATGCGTGATTACCCGATCCGAACATCGCCCTTGAAGATCGCGAACACCAGCGCGATGTCCAGAATCGCGAGAGCCGGCGTCACGAGGTACGCCCCGCTGGGCAGTCGCGGCAGGCCGGCCCACGCCGCAACCCCGAGTATGGCGAAGGCCGCGAGCGTCCTCGGCTTCAGCTCACCAGTCACCCACCCCACTACGAGAAGTGTCGGGAAGAGGATGACCGCAATCCACGCTGCGACTCCAATCGAACCCACGTCTACGACGTGACTCGGAAAGGCACCAGTTCCTTGACTTCCCCGCTGGCGCCCTTCGCCGTGACTTCCACCAGATATTCGCCCGGCGGGATCGTCGCGAGCCCGAGTGTGATCTCGTGCGTGGATCCGGCACCCGTTGACGCCGACACGGGCAGATCCGACATCTTCTGGCCGGCTCTATTGAGCAACACGGCCGTCGCCTCGGGCCGCTCTGTACCAGGACCGTAGGCGCTGAACCGGATCAGCACTCGCTCGGTGCGGGGGAACTCCCGAGAAGCGGCTGGGACCGCGTTGCCGCCGGCCGTGATCGTTCGAAGCTCGGGCAGCGTACGCGCACGGTAGAGGCGCGGCGTGCCCAGGACGACCTGTGGAGTCGTGAAGTCCGGCACGGCGAAGTCGCGAACTTCGGCGTCGAGCGTGCCGCCGGCCGCGCCCTCGACGGTGAGCCGCAACTCGAGCTTGCCGGGCGCAGCCTCGAACGAGAGTCGCTGCGGCCCGGATGCCCCCGCCCCGTTCGTCCCAGTCGGCGCGGGCCCGGCGGACGGCTCGGGCGCCCGGCCCCGGAACACGATGTCGCCGGCCGAGGTCGCCGCCAGCAGCGAGACGCGACCCGCCGGCTCCCGGCGATCGCCGGGAGGAAAAGCGAGCGGCTCCCAGACGAGCGTGACGCGCGTCTTGCCATTCTCTCCGCGTTCCGTTCCCAGCCACGTTCGCACGTACTTGCCCGCCTGCACCGAGGTCGCGATCGAGGCCAGGGCCGTTTGCACAGGCTTGGCGACGTCGGGCGTGGGGTTCGCCGCCCGCACGACGTCCTCGACCGTGGCGGCCCAGAATCCCTTGCGGGCACGGACATTGACGTCGCGACGCTTCACACGCACGTCGATCTCGTGGAACTTGCCATCGCTCGCAGCCTGGCTCGTGTAGCCGAGCAGGTAGTAGTAGCTGGAGTCGCGAACGACCTGCGCCAGCCCCTGCGCGACCGAGTTCCGGTTGACGATCGCCCGTCCGTCGGTCTCCTCCGAGAGCGACCTGAGCGTGTCCTGCGTCATGCGCAGCGCGCGCGAGTCGGTGGCAAAGCTCGGCGGCGGCCCGCCGGGCAGGTCGTCGTAGCCGAACTCGAACGGTGCCAGCCCCCTCGGATCCAGAGAGTAGATGGAGGTGTTGTTGCGGTTGGCCGCGCTGAACACCTCACGCATCTGCATGTAGACGTCCGACTGGCCGAACCACTCCGCCGAAAGCTGAGAGGGGCTGTCCTGCGAACCGGATGCGATGGACGCCACCAGCGGGTCAGGCTGTGACGCGTCCATCCGGCGCAGCTGCGGCGGCAGCATCGCCGTGAACCCCTCGCTCACGTAGATGATCGACTTGCGGCCCTCGCGCAGCGACCCTAAGCGGATCGACAGGCCCGTCAGGGCCGTGAACACGACCTCGTTGCGGATGCGCTCGACCGCTTCGGTTGAATAGCGCTCATAGTTCTGTTCGAACTCGTTGATCGGCGTGTAGTCGAACTTCCGCCCATCGAAGCGATCGATGGCGCTCACGATGGAGGCGTGATTGCGGGTGAAGGCCATCGCCGTCACCGGCGTCAGCGGGTACATCACGGCAACCAGGTCGGTCGGCCCCAGCTGGCTCTGCACGAACCGCTTCAACGGCTCGCGGATCGACATGGAGTTGACCCGCCGCACGTGGTAGTCGTCGAGGAAGATCACGAAGACGCGCACGTCCTCGCGACTGGCGATCAGCTCCTCGTCGGCAGCACTCCGAATCTCGCGGGGCGGGGGGCCACCAGGCCGCGGGTTGCCGTCGATTCGCACGAGCGAGAACTGCTCGATCGACTGCGGCTTGCCGTCCTCGAGCACCTCGAAATCGCGTTGTGAGAGATCCGTGATCGGCTGATCCTTCCGGTCGCCAACGATGACGTCGACGCGAACGAAGTTGATCCCGCCACGGAAGGTGGGCACCTGTGGCGCCTGACCCTCCGGAGCGTCAGCCTGCGGCTGCTGGGTCGCTGAGCCGCCCTGCTGCGCCGAGCCCGGCTCGACGATGCCGGCGCACAGGAGGCCAAGTAGGACCAGACAAGCCGGAATCACGCGGGGGCTGGACATGGAGCGTCGCCTTCTTGCGATGATAGCCGGTCTGGGTCCCCGCTACCAGCTACGCTCTACCGGCTACCAGCTACAATGGATGGATGCAACTCGGCATCATTGGCTGGCGTGGCATGGTCGGATCGGTGCTCGTGCAGCGCATGCGCGAGGAGCGGGACTTCGATCTCGCCGATCCCTCCTTCTTCTCGACGTCTCAGGCGGGCGCGACCGCGCCGCACATCGGCACGCGGACCACCACCGTCAAGGACGCCAGGGATCTGCGCGCGCTGGCCGCCATGGACGTGCTGATCTCGTGTCAGGGCGGCGAATACACGACGGACATCCATCCCAAGCTGCGGGGAGCCGGGTGGAAGGGCTACTGGATCGACGCGGCGCGGGCGCTCCGCATGTCCGACGAGGCCGTGATCATCCTCGATCCCGTCAATCGCCCGGTCATCGATCGCGCGCTCGAGAGCGGCATCAGGGACTTCATCGGCGGCAACTGTACCGTCAGCCTGATGCTGATGGCGATGGACGGCCTCTTCCGCGCGGATCTCGTCGAGTGGATGACGTCGATGACCTATCAGGCGGCGTCGGGCGGCGGCGCCCAGCACATGCGCGAACTGGTCGCGCAGATGGGCCGTGCGCACGACTCGGTCACGGACCTGCTCGCCGACCCGGCTTCGTCCATTCTCGACATCGACCGCCAGATCATCGCCACCCAGCGTCGCGGCGACTTCCCTGTCGACCACCCCGGGTATCCGCTGGCCGGAAGCCTGCTTCCCTGGATCGATGCCGACCTTGGCAACGGGCAGAGCCGCGAGGAATGGAAAGCGGCGGCCGAAGGCAACAAGATCCTCGGTCGTTCCTCGCAGCCGATTCCGATCGACGGCATCTGCGTCCGCATCGGCTCGATGCGCTGCCACAGCCAGGCGCTGACGGTGAAGCTGCGCCGCGACGTCCCGCTGCCGGACGTCGAGGCGCTGCTCGCCGGGGCCAACCAATGGGTCCGGGTGGTGCCGAACCAGAAGGACGCCACGCTGCGCGACCTGACGCCAACGGCCGTGACAGGCACGCTGAACATCCCGGTCGGCAGGCTGAAGAAGCTGTCGATGGGAGGCGAGTACCTGCAGGCGTTCACCGTCGGAGACCAGCTGCTGTGGGGCGCCGCGGAGCCCTTGCGTCGCATGCTGCGCATCATCGCCAACGCGACGACGGGAGCCAGACCCGAGCGTCTGAGCGCAGCCGTTCGGGGTTGACGTGATTCAGAGGCCAGGTCTATCCCGGCCCTGACGCGTCGGAAGAGTCTCCATCGCCACGGCCTCGCGCAGCGCTTCCGTCCTGCCGGCGAACAGCTCGAGCGCCCGCACGTCCTGCGCCAACCGTTCCACGATGTGATCCCGCCTGAAGGAATCAGCACCCACGACCTGTGTGGCGCGCGCGACGGCGCGTTGAGTCGCCTCGGTCGCCGCGAGCTTGGCCATCGACGCCTCGGCGAGCGAGAGCGCCGGCGCGGCCGCAGCCTTCCACGTCAGCAGGGTCGCCGCTTCGAGCTCGGTGGCCGCGTCGGCCAGCAGGCCCTGCACGCTCTGCTCGCCCGCGGCGCCATGTCCGGTGTGGCCGTGCGCCGCGGCCAGCGCCTCACGGAGCGCCCGACGCCCCATGCCCAGCCCCGCCGCCGTCAGCAGGATCCGTACGCGCGCCATGAAGGGCATCGTGGCGCCCAGCAGGACGCACCGCGCGCCGTCGAAACGCAGGTGGCCGCACACGAGTCCGGAGAGCCCGGCCGTCTCGAGGGGTTCGGCCCTCACGCCCCGATCGTCGAGCGCGACGGCGGCGGCGACGAGGCCGCCGCTGCTCCTCATCCCGACAACTGCGATCCCCCGGGGAGCAAGCGGCGCGACCCATGCGGCACGGCCAGACACGCGCCCGTCCTCCTCGACCGGAACGTCATCCGATGAGAGCGCAATCGCGCCCACGATCTCGCCGCGGCCGACGGCGGCGAAGCGGGCATCAGCGGTAAGGCCCGCGGCAACGCCGTTGTGCAGTGCGAGCGAGACTGCGGGGGCCGGAGACTCGATGGCCAGCGCCTCGATCGCCACCACCGCTGCCAGCAGATCCGGATGCGAGCCGATCAGGCCCGCGGCCGCCGCGGCGCGGATGACGTCGACTGCAGCGGCATCAGCCGCCAGCCGCGTCGCGAGGGACCGCGCATTCGAGAGCCAGGTGAGCTGGACGTCGGAGAGATTGAAATCCATTCGGCACCGCAAGCACGCGGTTCGGCGCAGGGCTGAAGCCTGCGCGCTACGTCAGATCATGTCACGATGTGCGACACGACATCGTCGTCCGACCGACATCGTAGAGCGGAGGCTTCAGCCTCCGCGTGCGAGCCCGTCGAAGATCGGCGCGAGACGCGCCGCCGTCGACGCAAGGTCCTCCGGCAGCACGCGCGTCTCGCCGACGACCGTCATGAAGTTGGTATCGCCGCTCCAGCGCGGGACGAGGTGGACGTGCAGATGCTCGTGGACGGCCGCGCCGGCCGATTTCCCGAGGTTGATGCCCACGTTGATGCCCTCCAGCCTGTACGCGGCGCGCAGAGCCGCCTCGGACCGCTGGGTCAGCACGGCCACCTCCTGGAGCTCCTCCGCCGACAGCTCCACGAGCGCGGCCGCGTGCCGCCTCGGCACGACCATCAGGTGACCGTTGTTGTAGGGGTACTTGTTGAGGATGACGTACGCGACCTGACCTCGGAACACGATGAGGGGGTCGTCCGCGTCGGCGGCCAGGCAGAAGACGCAGCCAGGGGAGGGTGTGTCGGACGTCACGTAGTCGAGCCGCCACGGCGACCAGAGGTGGTCCACTCCTACGCCCGAGACACGACTCCGGGGACGGGGTCGACGCCGCTGTCCGGGCCCGATTGCGCGGGCTCCTCCTCGCGGTTGATCAGCTCCTTGAGCTCCTTGCCGGGCTTGAAGTAGGGCACCTTCTTCGGCGGCACGTCCACCTTGTCCCCGGTCTTGGGATTCCGGCCCTTGCGCGGCTCGCGCTTGCGCAGCCTGAAGCTGCCGAACCCCCGCAACTCGATCTTCTCCCCGCGATGCAGCGCGTCGATGATGCTCTTGAACACCGTGTCGACGATGACTTCCGAGTGCTTCTTCGTGAGGTCGGAGACCCGCGAGACTTCCTCGACGAGCTCCGCCTTCGTCATGCTGCCGGCACCGTTGCCAATGGTCACTGGCTGGCTCCTTCGTTACCGATTCCGGAAGTGGTCGCCGAGCGTCGCGGTGCCGGTCCCCTCGTTCTCCTGGTAGCTGTCCCACTCGCTGCGGTACGCGTCGTCCTTCATCGCGCGGATGCTCAGGCCGATCTTCCGCTCCTGGGGACTGAGCTTGATGATCTTCATCTGGTAGCTGGTCCCCACCTCGAGCTCGATCTTCTCGCCACCGCTTTGAGAAGCCGCGTGGGCGCTGTCGAACTCGGAGACGTGAATCAGCCCCTCGATCCCCTCGTCGAGCTCGACGAAGGCGCCGAAGTTCGTCATCCGCGTCACCTTGCCCTCGACGACGCTGCCCACCTGGTGGCGGGAGAAGAAGTCGTCCCAGATGTCGGTCGCCAGCTGCTTGAGGCCGAGCGACAGCCGCTGGTTCTCGGCGTCGATGCTGAGCACCATCGCCTCGACCACGTCGCCCTTCTTGAGGACCTCGGACGGGTGCTTGATCCGCTTGCTCCACGACATGTCGGAGATGTGGATCAGGCCGTCGATGTCCTCCTCGACCTCGACGAACGCGCCGAACTCGGTGAGGTTGCGGACCTTGCCCTTGATCTTCGTGCCGACTGGATACTTCTCGGTCAGCTCGTTCCAGGGGTTGCTCTCGACCTGCTTGAGCCCGAGCGAGATCCGGCGCGCCGCCGGGTCGACCCCGAGCACCATCGCCTCGACGCTGTCGCCGACGTTCAGAATCTTCGAGGGGTGCTTGACGCGCTTGCTCCACGACATTTCCGAGACGTGGATCAGCCCTTCCACCCCAGGCTCGAGCTCGACGAACGCGCCGTAGTCGGTCAGGCTCACGACCTTGCCGCTCATGCGCGCGCCCACCGGATAGCGCTCCTGCACCGTGGCCCACGGATCCTGTACGAGCTGCTTGTGCCCGAGCGACACGCGCTCGGTCGCCGGGTCGTACTTCAGCACGACCACGTCGACCTCGTCGTTCACCTTGAACAGTTCCGACGGGTGGCCGACGCGGCCCCACGACATGTCGGTGATGTGCAAGAGGCCGTCGATGCCGCCCAGGTCGATGAACGCGCCGTAGTCGGTGATGTTCTTGACCGTGCCGCGCAGCTGCTTGCCCTCGGCGAGCGTCTCGAGCGTCGTCTTCTTCTTCTCGGCGTTCTCCTCTTCGAGGAGCGCCTTGCGCGAGAGCACGATGTTGCCGCGCTTCTTGTTGACCTTGATCACGCGCATCCGGAGCTCCTGCCCCTTCAGCGCGTCGAGGTTGCGCACCGGCCGGACGTCGATCTGCGACCCGGGCAGGAACGCGCGCACGCCGATGTCGACCGCGAGGCCGCCCTTGATGCGCTCGATGACGCGGCCGATGACGACCTTCTTCTCGGCGTAGGCCTTCTCGACCTCGTCCCAGATCTTCATCTTCTCGGCTTTTTCGCGCGACAGCACGATGTAGCCTTCGCGGTCTTCCGTGCGCTCGAGCAGCACGTCGACGGTGTCACCGGCCTGCACGGTGACGTTGCCGGTTTCGTCCAGGAATTCGTGGACCGGAATGAGACCTTCGGACTTGTATCCGACGTCCACGACGACGGCGGTGTCGGTGACCTTGAGCACGGTCCCCTTGACGACCTCGCCTTCGGCCATGTTGCGGAAGCTGTCGTCGTAGGCTTCGAGCATGGAAGCGAATTCCTTCGGATCCAAGTCTTCGTGCTGCATCGGCTTGAAGGCTGGCCCGGCCGGTTTCCCTGCGCGGGTCCTGCCAGGTGCCCCGGGCTGTCCGCCCGGATGCGTATCGGGCGAGACTATCCCGTTGTCTGCGTTCGCCATTAAGTGCGCGTCCTCCTCAGTCGAAGACCCTTTCGCGTGGCCCCCTTTTGTGAGGGTTCGCTTCGGGCCGCCGGTTTCGCGCCCTTCGACGTATGCTCAGGGCGGACCCTGAGCGCAAATCGAAGGGTTGCGGGGACCGGCCCCCCGCGGATATAACGGCGGCTGGCATGTCTGAAGGGGAACGCGCAGGGCAGCGTCTGCCGGAACGCCTCAACGGCGCTCCTTTCGCCAGGCCGATTGCCGCTGATGGGGGCCCCTGCAGAGAATTGTCCGTCGCCGATAAGCATTAGACTTTACGACACTTATCGGAAACTGTCAAGGTAACGCAGGCGCCTGAAAGGACGTTCCCAATGGCCAAACGGAAGGCCGCCCGGGCCGCAGCCGGCGGAAAGAAAAAGACCAGGAAGCCAGCCCCCCGGCGCAGTGTGGGAAAGGCCGCCCGGAAGAGCTCGAAGACGGTGGCCCGCAAGGCCGCCGCGCGCAAGGCAGCCCCTCGCCGGCGCGCCAGCCAACCCAAGAAAGCGGCTCGGAAGCCTGCCCGGGCCGTCCAGGCGCGAAAGAAAGCCGCCCCGTCCAGGAAAGCCGCCCCGTCCAGGAAGACCGCCGTCCCCGTCGTTCGCAAGGCGCCGTCGCTCAATCGCCAGCGCCGCACGGTCGTGGACGACGACATCGTGCAGACGCCCCCTTCGTCGCTCGACTTCGACCGGACCGCCTCTTCCGCACGCTCGGGACGCCGGACGCTCAAGGATCGCTACAGCGAGCACACCGAGACGAGTCCCGCGCTGACCGCCGGGGACGTCGATGCCGATTGGGAATCGGCGTACAGCGTGGGCGACGAGGCGCCGGGCGGCGACAACCCGACGCCCGACCAGGACATCGTGGACGACATCGGGAAGGCCGTCGGCATCGAGTATCAGGACAACGAGGAGCTGAAAGGGGCCAAGAAGGTCGAGCAGCGCGACAAGAAGCGCTGGGAGCTCGACCCGGCGTCCGCCGAAGACTGGGAAGATCGCTAGCCGGTAGCCGGAGACGAGGAATTCTGAGTTCTGTTCTGGGTTCGTGGGGCGCCCCTTTACGGGCCCTTTACGGGGCGCCTTTTTTTTTGGGCCACGATCGCCATCACGCGAGCGACGACTTCGTGGATCGGCATGTCGGTCGTGTCGATGTGCACGGCGTCGGGCGCGAGCGTGAGCGGCGAGGCGGCGCGCGTCGTGTCGGACTTGTCGCGCGCCTTGATGGCTTCCGCCACCGCAGCTTGCCCCACCATGCTGCCGGTGTGGGCCGGATCGGTGGCGCGGCGACGCGCGCGCTCTTCCTCCGACGCGTCCAGATAGATCTTCACGTCGGCGTGCGGGAAGACGACCGTTCCGATGTCGCGCCCTTCCATGACGACGCCGCCGCCGGCGCCGATGTCGCGCTGGCGCGCCACGAGCACTTCGCGCACCTTCGGCAGTCGCGCGACCGCAGCGGCCGCCTTGTCCATCTCCGGCGTCCGAATCGCGCGCGTCACGTCATGGCCGTCGATCGAGACGACGCCGCCTTCGACGACGATGGCGGAGCGCTGCGCGAGCGCGGCCACCGCGGCCTCGTCCTCGACCGCGAGCCCGTCGTGCTGCGCCTTCCATCCGACTGCGCGATACATCGCGCCCGTATCGACATGCCTGTACCCCAGAGTCTGCGCGAGGGTGCGGGAGATGGTGCCTTTGCCTGCGCCGGAGGGACCGTCGATCGCGACGATGAGTCGTTTCATGGATTACCAGGCCGATTGAACATGGGCGTAACGTCGAATCTTTCGATCCTTTGTCACGACCACCGCGCCATGATGCCGTGCGGTGGCGACGAGAATCTGGTCAGCGGGGTCCCCGTGAAACGGGCGCGGCAACGCGCAACTCTGGACGAGAATCGGGCGCGTCATCTCCCAGACGCCCAGCCCCGCCTGGCTCACCGCATCATCCAGCCACTGATCGACCGGTCGATCGAGGACCAGCTGGCTCTTCTCGACCTTCTTGGCAAGCTCCCACACCGAAATCAGCGAGATCCAGAGATCATTCCTGGAGAGGCTGTCAGTGATTCTGGTTTTCGCGCGCCTCGACAGGCGCCGATCCTCCGTCACCCACCACAGCCACGCGTGCGTATCAAGAAGCGTCGGCATCGGCGTCCCACGGTTCGCCCGTACTGAAGGGGTCGCCGGTCTCCTTCAACACGCTGCCCGCGAGACCGCCCTTTTTCGCCGGGTGGCCGTAGGGCACGAGCTTGGCCACCGGGCGGCCGCGCTTGGTGATCACGACAACGGTTTTCGTGGCCGCGACCTCGTCGAGTGTCCTGAGGCACAGGTCTTTGAACCTGCCGGCCGGCATGGACTTCATGGCCCTAATATGGCCATGGCCATATGGCCATGTCAAGACGGAGACGGCAGCGCGGCCTGACCCGCGACAACGCGATGTACCATGCGGTCGGCATGCGAAGGCGTCGCCTCGTCATCCTCCTCGTCGTTGTCGCCGTAATGGCCACCGGTTCGTACACAGTCGCGCCCTACCTCCGCGCGGCGTCGCTGATCATCCGCGCGGCGAGTCTCGGCGGGCGCGCGGAAGCGATCGCGAACGCGCAGGCGCACTCGGTCGAGCAGCGCCCCAAGCACGTCGTGCCGACACGCCACGGCGACGTGCCGGCGCAGTTCTACATCCCCGACGGCACGCCCGATCGCACGCTGCTCGTGATGCCCGGCATCAACTCGACGGGGATCGACGAGCCGCGCGTCATCGACCTCGCGACGGATCTGTCGGGCAGCGGCTTCCGGGTCATGCTCATGGCGCTGCCCGACCTGATGCACTACCGCATCACGCCGAACGCCACGGATGTCATCGAAGACGCGGTGGCATGGATGGCCGCGCAGCCCGAGCTGGCGCCCGACGGCCGCGTCGGCATTGCGGCCGTCAGCTTCACCGGCGGACTCTCGATCTCAGCGGCCGGACGCGAGCGCGTCCGCGACAAAGTGGCGTTCATCGTGTCGCTCGGCGGCCACGGCGATCTCCGCCGTGTGATGCGCTACCTCGCGACGGGCGAGGCGCCCAAGGTCGAAGGCACGGCGTACGACGCCCCGCACGACTACGGCGTCGCGGTGATCCTCTACGGCCTCGCGGATCGGGGGGCTGTTCCGATCGAACAGGCGCCGGCGCTCCGGGCCGCCATCGAGACGTTCCTGCTCGCATCGCAGCTCACGGTGAGCAACCAGGAGGCCGCGGACAAGACATTCGCCCAAGCGAGAGAGATGGCCGAAACGCTGCCGGAGCCGTCGCGCACCTACATGCGCTGGGTCAACGACCGCGCGGTCAGCAAGCTGGGACCGGCGCTCGTTCCGCATCTCGATCAGCTGGGCGCCGACGATCCCGCGCTCTCACCGGAGCTCGCGCCGCCGCCTGCCGCGCCCGTGTACCTGCTGCACGGCAACCACGACAACATCATCCCCGCGGCGGAGAGCGTGCTGCTCGGCAACGTGCTGCGAGCGAAAGGCGCCGAAGCCCACGTGCTGCTGAGCGGCCTCATCACCCACGCGCAGGTGAACGAATCCGCCACCGCGATGGACGCGCTGAAGCTGATCAGCTTCTGGGCAGGAATTCTGCGGCGATGAGGAACACGGCCGTTCACACTTCTCGGTTCTGACTTCTCTGTTCGTGTTCAGGTTCGGTTCGGAGTTCGGAACACAGAACCGAACCTGAACACGAACCGAGAAGAGAGAAGATAGAAGTGTGAACGACCGGTTACAAAAGATTCTCTCCCAGGCCGGCGTGGCGTCCCGCCGCGCCGCGGAAAAGCTGATCGCGGAGGGGCGGGTCACGGTCAACGGCCAGACCATCCGTGAGATGGGCGTGAAGGCCGATCCCGCCGCCGACGACATCCGCGTGGACGGCCGCCGCGTGAAATCCGCGCAGCGCCACCGCTACATCCTGCTCTACAAGCCGGCCGGCTTCGTGACGACGCGATCGGATCCGCGGCGGCGGCCGACGGTGATCGATCTGCTCGGCGGCGTCCGCGAGTACGTCTATCCGGTGGGGCGGCTGGACTACGACACCGAAGGACTGCTGCTGCTCACCAACGACGGCGAGCTGGCCGCGATGTTGATGCATCCGCGGCACGAGGTGGAGCGCACCTACGAGGCCAGAGTCGCCGGCATGCCCGGCGAGGAGGCGCTCGAACGCCTGCGCATCGGCATCCCGCTCGATGGACGGCGCACGCTGCCTGCCGACGTGAAGCTGTTAACCCGGGGAGGCTTGGCTCGCCGAAGCCGCAACGCGGCGGAGGCGGCCGTCCTCCTGATCACCATCCGGGAAGGCCGGAACCGGCAGGTTCGCAGGATGCTCGAGGCGGTCGGTCATCCGGTGAAAGCATTGAAGCGGACGAAGATTGGACCGATCGGCGACCGCTATCTCAAGCCGGGTCACTGGCGGGAACTGTCCGACGCCGAGGTCAGGACGCTGAAGAGTCCCCCGACTCGCCCTCGTCCGGCGGCAGGACGTCCTCGCGCGGCATCTGCTCGGTGAGTCCGGCGGATCGAAGCCGAGCGCTTCCGGAAGCAGGATCCGTCCGACCTGACCCAGCGGCTCGCGCAGCGTGTCACGGAGCGGCGGGATTCACCCCGGCCACACAGGTGCGCGGATCGCAGCACCATCCCGCCGCGGAGCTGACACGCGAGCGAGTCGCCTCGGGTCAGGCAATCTGAAGCCGCCGACTCGAGACGCAAGAGCCCGCAATCGACCGTTTACGATGCTGACGGTTCTCGCGTCTCGCCCTCGTCAAGCGGAAGCACGTCCTCGCGCGGCGTCTGCTCGGTGAGCCCCGCGGGAGGATCGAACCCGAGCGCCTCCGCCATGTCCTCGACCTTCGGCAGATCCCCCAGATCGTTGAGCCCGAAGCGGATCAGGAACTCCTTCGTCGTCGAATAGAGAAACGGCCGGCCGACCACATTCTTGCGGCCGACGATCTTGATCAGATGCCGCTCGAGCAGCGTCGAGAGCACGCCTGACGTGTTGACGCCGCGAATC
>Ga0209640_10000301_pt1 | contig 37824 bp, 36 predicted proteins | sample RifCSP10_1_FD_184018 | JGI IMG/M metagenome (GOLD analysis project Ga0209640, IMG submission 184018) | Soil microbial communities from Rifle, Colorado - Rifle CSP2_sed 10_1 (SPAdes) (version 2) | ecosystem: Environmental > Terrestrial > Deep subsurface > Rock core/Sediment | place: Rifle... | reverse complement strand
GTGTCCGAGACACACGCCCAGCGTGGGCGTCGTCGGGCTGACGTCCCGCAGGATGTCTGCGCAGACGCCGAAGTCGCGAGCGTTCGTCGGGTGGCCGGGTCCCGGCGAGAGGACGATCGCATCGGGTGCAATCCGCAGCACGTCCTTCAGCGTGATCGCATCGTTGCGATGCACGACAGGCTCGGCCCCGAGCTCCCCGAGCCGCTGGTACAGGTTGTAGACGAACGAATCGTAGTTGTCGACGATCAGGACCCTCATGCGCTCGCCTCCCGAAGGGCGGACCGCAGCCCTGCGAGCTTGTGCTCCGTCTCCACCCACTCCCGCGCGGGGTCGGAGTCCGCCACGATCCCGGCGCCCGCCTGCAGGTAGTACATCGAGTGCTCCGCGAAGAGGGTGCGGATCGCGATGGCCGTGTCGAGGTTGCCGTTCAGGGACAGGTATCCAACGACGCCGGCATAGGGACCGCGGGGTCGACCTTCGAGCTCATGGATGATTTCCAGAGCGCGCGGCTTCGGCGCGCCGGAGACCGTGCCCGCGGGGAACGTCGCTGCGAACGCGTCGAGAGCGTCTTTCCCCCGCGCGAGCGTCCCCTCGACCCTCGACACGAGATGCTGCACGTGGCTATACCGCTCGACGGACAGGTACTGCGGCACGTGCACGGACCCGAACTCGCAAACCTTCCCCAGATCATTGCGCGCCAAGTCTACGAGCATGTTGTGCTCCGCCCGTTCTTTCTCGTCAGCTCGAAGCTCCGCCGCCAGCCGTTCTGATTCCAGGGGAGACGCGCCGAGCGGACGCGTTCCCGCAATCGGGAAGGTCGTCGCGTTCCGGCCTTGGACCCGCAGCAACATCTCCGGGCTCGAGCCGATCACCCTGCGGGCCCCGAAGTCGAGGTAGTACATGTAGGGACAGGGATTGATGCGTCGCAGGGCTTCGTAGAAGGCGAGGGGGTCGCCATGCATCGTCCCGCGATCTCGCCGCGACAGGACGATCTGGAACGCCTCGCCCTCCTCGATGTACCTCTTCGCCCGTGTGGCGGCATCCATGAACGGACCCGGCCCGACTTCCGGGACGGCATCCCCCGCATCGAAGACGGGCTCGTGCGTCCGGGCCTTCGGCAGGTCCTCGGCGCGGGACCGCCCGTGAGCGAAGTATTCCGCCGTCCGGCGGACGTGGTCGACGATGACGCCGTCCAGGTATAATCCGAACTCGAATTCCGGAAAGCCGGAGGAGTCGGATACCGGCACGGAATCCAGGTTCCGGACGAACTCGAAGGACACATAGCCCACGAGGCCTCCGACGAAGGGACCGGGCGCGTTAGGCGCGGCGTGGGTTCGCAGCACCTCGCGCAGCGCATCGAGCGGATGGTTCGTCTTGAAGGAATCTCCGTTGGACCGGAAGATGCCGCCGCGGTAGCTTATAATGAGCTCCGGATCGAAGCCCACGAACGTATGCTCCCGCAGCCGCTCCGGGCCCGTCAGGCTCTCGAGGAGGAACGCGTGTGGGTGATCGTCCCGCGACGCCGCGAACACGGCGTACGGGTCCAGACGGGGATCGAGGCGGATTCGCAGCAGCCTATTACCTCCGCATCGGCACGGGCGCAAGTTCGCGGTCGAAGACCACGTCGGCGATCTGTCCCGCTAGGCTCGCGGGATCCTCGGAGGCGAAAAGCGCGCGGCCCACGGAGATCCCCGCGACGCCCGCGGCGAAGGCTTGCCGGAGGGATTCAAGCCACGTCGACACGACGGCGGGTCTGGGACCGCCGACGAGGAGCACGGGCACCGGACAACCGTGCACGATCCGGCGGAGACCATCTGCCGGCCCGCCGTAGGAGACTTGCACGAGATCGGCCCCGATTTCCGCGGCGGCCCTCGCCGCATGTGCGACAGACGCCTCATCGACGGATGTCGTTCTGGCAAGCCGGGAGTCGTACGCCATCGCGAGGGTCGGGATGCCAAGGGCATGGGCCTCATCCGCAACGCGAGCCGCATCGGCTACCATCCGATCCTCCGCGGCATCACCGAAGTGAATCTGCACGGAAACCGCATCGGCCCCGAGGGCGACCGCGCGTTCCACGGTGGCCACAAGGACCTTCGTGGTCGGCGAGGACCCGAGGAGCGTCCCGGCGGACAAGTGGACCACAAGGGCGCGTCCCGCGATGATGTCGGCCGGGAGATGACGCACCATCCCCGGATTCGCGATGATCCCCGTTTCCGGGGCGCCGCGGACCTGCTCGAGGACCTCTCGCGGTCGTTCGAGTCCCGGAATCGGGCCCGCAGGAATCCCGTGTTCCAGGGCGATCAAGAAGGCCCGGCCGTTCGGGCCGAGGAGCCTCCGGAGGCGCCGTGGTATCCCGGAAAGCGGCACGAGGATCCCTTAGAATGTACCCAAATGGAATCTGCGCATTATACTTATACATTGCTGTATTTTATACGTCATCGCATATGTTGACTTGCAAGCGACGCGAACTCCGGAGCCGGCGTGTGCAGGACGAACGTATTTGCGCGTCGCCGACGCTCCTGCCACGGGAGAGGCGATGGTAACCCGGAGACGGCCGCCGGCCCTCCAATCGACCGCGCGCGAGATCCTTCGGACCATGTGGGACTTCAATCCGACGGCGGCGGCGAGCTCCGGGCTCCACCAGTACGATGGCCGGCTCGCGGACTATTCCGCCTCGTCGGTGGAACGCCGGGTAGCGCAAATCGACCGACAGCTGCGGGCCCTGGATCACCTGAGGCAGTCGCGCCTCTCGACGAGGCAGCGGCTCGAATCGGGCGTGTTGAGGGGCATGCTCCTGTCGGAGCGCTTCGATCTCGCGGACCAGCGCATGCATCGAACGCTCCCGACGTTCTTCCTGTATCGGCTCAGCGTCGTGAACTATCTCATGAGGGACTACTCGCCTCTCGATCGGCGGCTGCGCGCGGTCGCGCACATGCAGGAGCAAATCCCGCGGTACGTTCGGCAGCTCCGGGGGACGATGGACCGTCGACTCGCCGACACGTGTTACGAGATGGCGGACATGGCCGCGCGAGGGATCGCGGATTCGTACGAGCGGGAGCTGCCGGAACACCTGGACCGAGCCGCCCCTGGGGTCCGGGCGCTCGTCAAGCGGACGAACGACATCGCGATTCGGGAGCTGAATGCTCTCGCGACGGACCTCGAGATGAAATACAAGCCACGCGTGAAGCGAGAATTCGCGCTCGGGCGGGCGAAATACGAGCGCATGATCCTTTCGGAACACCTCGCGCGAATTCCGATTGAACGACTCCTGGATGTCGGACTCGAGGACCTCGAAGCGAACAAGAAACGTCTCCTGGGGACGGCGCGTGCGGTGGATCCGGGGAGGACGCCCCCGGAGGTCATGGAGACGATCGCGAAGGACCATCCCTCCGCGGACTCCCTCATCGACGACACGCGCGCGATGCTCGAGGAGATCCGCCAGTTCGTCATCGACCACGATGTCGTCGCGGTGCCGTCGGAAGAGCGTGCACAAGTCATCGAGACTCCGCGCTTCTATCGGTTCGCGACCGCCGCGATGAACTCCCCCGGCAGTTTCGAGAAGGTCGCGAAGGAAGCGTACTACTACGTCACCCCGGTCGAAGATGCTTGGCCGCCGGAGAAGCAAGAGGAATGGCTCCGCCACCTGAACTACGCCAGCCTGAGGAACATCTCCGTCCACGAATGCTATCCGGGCCACTACGTCCATTTCCTGCACCGGAAGCGCGTGAAGTCGACGGTCCTGCGAAGTTACTTCTCGTACGCGTTCACCGAGGGCTGGGCTCACTACTGCGAGGAGATGCTCGCCGACGAGGGGTTCGGGGACCTGCGCCTCCGCCTCGTCCAGCTTCAGGACGCCCTGCTCCGGAACTGCCGCTACGTGTCGTCGATCCGCATGCATACGTCCGGGTGGTCCTGGGAGGACGCCACGCGGTTCTTCATGGAGAACGCGTTCCTCGATCGCCTGCCCGCGGAGCGGGAGGCGAAGCGGGGGACGTGGGACCCCGGCTACCTGAACTACACGCTCGGGAAGCTGATGATCAAGAAGCTCCGGGCCGATTGGTTCGCGCGGCACAAGGACGCGACCCTCAGAGAGTTCCACGACACGCTGCTTGCTCTCGGCGCTCCCCCACTGGGCCTCGCGAGGGAGCACCTCCTGGGTCCCCGCGCCGGGCCGCCCCTCTGATGCCCCCTACGGAACATATTGTACGCACCGAGGGAATTTCCGTGGCGCTCACCTTACGGAGACGATCGTATGACCGTTGTGAAGGTTCGAGACGTGATGTCGACGGAGGTCTTCGAAATCTCCGAGGACGCGACGATACAGGCAGCGGCGAGGCGCATGGCAGACGCCCACACGAACAGCCTGATTGTCCGCCCGGAAGGGAAGGAGGAGCCCTTCGGGATCATCACGTCCACGGACATCGTAGACGCTCTCGCGGTCGGAGTGGACCCGACGAAGGCGCTCGTGGGGGAGATTGCGTCGGCGCCCCTGGTCACGATCACGCCTGGGGTGCCCATCGCGTATGCCGCCCGGCTCATGAAGCGCGCGAACCTGCGCCACCTCGCGGTCTTCAACGGCCGGGAGATCGTTGGCGTGCTCAGTGCGTACGACTTCATGAAGGCCCTCGGGGGCTACAAGGACCTCCGGGGGCTTCGGGATGCGGACCTGATTTCGCCCTCCGTGCAGTGAGCCGCTTCACGCCGGCGCCGTCGGGGCCATGGAACCGCTAGGCTGTGCCTTCCGGCCGAAGAACTCCCGGTGGACCGCCTGCACGGCTCGCTCGAGATCCTTCGTGTCCACCGTGAAGTGGTACGCGACCATCGAGGCGCCCGCGGAGATCAGCTGGACGTTCACCCCAAGTTCCGCGACGGCCCGGAACACACGGGCGGCGATCCCCTTCGCGTAGCCGAGGCCCTCGCCGACGAAGCAGATCAGAGAAGCGTGGGGAGAGACCTCGATCCGCTCCAAGACGCCCGAAGGCAGGCGACCGAGGGCCTTCTTCGCTCGGTTCATTGCGTCGGACTCCACGAGGAAGGCGATGCACGTCTGCGACGTCGCCGCGCTGTACACGTTCACCCCAGCGTCCGCGATCGCGGTCGCGGCCTGAGCGAGCAGACCCTCCTTGACTCCGGCCCCGGCCGTGAACACCCTGAGCGTCGTCAGGTCGCGGACGTACGAGACGCTCTTCACGTCGCCCGTCTTGTCGACCGTGTCCGGGCCGATTCGCGTACCGGTGTCCTCCGGGCGGAAGATGTCCTTTACGACAATCGACACGCCGGACGCCCGAGCTGGCTGGACCGCGCGAGGATGGAGGACTTTTGCGCCGAAGTAAGACAGCTCTGCGGCTTCGTCGTACGACAGGGCGGCGAGGCGGAACGCCTCAGGTACAATCTTCGGGTCCGCGCTCATGAAGCCGCCGACGTCCTTCCAGATTTCGATGAGCGGAAGTTCGAGGGCATTCGCAACGACGGCCGCGCTGTAGTCGGAGCCGCCGCGGCCGAAGGTCGCCGTCTTCCCCTCCGGCGATTGACCGAAGAAGCCGGTGATCACGCTGACGTGTCCCACGTCGGCCTGGCGGCGCAGGAACGGGGCCATGTGGGCTCGCGTTTCCTCGAGCAAGGCAGTCGCGTTCCCGTAGTGGTCGTCCGTCATGAGGCCAATCTGGTCCGCCTCGAACGGGGCCGCGTCAATCCCGCGATCGCGGAGGTTCGCGGAGACGACTTGCGCGGAGAGCCGTTCTCCAAACGACAGGGCGAAGTCGCGGATGCGGGACGTCGTCTCCTCCGTGTACGAGATCCCATAAAGGAGACGCGAGAGCTTCGTGCAGAGGGCCTCAATCGCCTCGACGGCGCCGTCGTGGCCGCTCCGAGGCTTCGGCAGGAGGCTGAGGTGCTTCCGGCGGAGTTCCGCCACATAGAAATCGATCTCCTTCTCCTCCCGGGGCTTCGCAATCGTCGTGAAGAGGGAGTCCGTGACGCCGGCAATCGCCGAGACCACGAGGAACCGGCGCGTCGAGTCCTCCTGGAGGAGCTTCGCAATCCGGTCGTACATGTCCGGCCGGCTCACGCAGACACCGCCGAACTTCGCGACCTTCGCGGGCTTACCCAAGGTACCCTCTCCGATGCGCCAGCTCCGCGTTCAGGACGCTTCCGCCCGCACCGCCGCGTATCGTGTTGTGCGACAGCACGAGGAGGCGCAGGTTGCGATCCGCGATGCGGATGCGCCCAACTGTCGCGGCCATGCCGCGGGCCCTCGCCGGCTCGCCCGCCATCGCATCGAGCAGCGGCTGCGGCCGATTCCGCTCTGGACGGACGATGATTGGCGCTTTCGGCGCGGTCGGCAATTTCCTTCGCTGCGGCTCGCCGCGGTAAGAGGACAGGAGGGAGGACACCTCCTCCGCGGTCACGTCCTCCAGGAGAGAGATGGAGACCGCCTCGAGGTGGCCCTCGCGGACGGCCACGCGCACGCAGCTCGCCCAAACCTCGAGGGGGCTCGCGACGACGCCGTCCGACCAAGTCCCGAGGATTTTCTTCGCCTCGCGCCGCATCTTCTCCTCCTCGCCCTCGATGAACGGGAGGACATTTCCCGTGATGTCCATGGACGGCACCCCGGGATAACCGGCGCCGGACAGCGCCTGGTACGTGGCCACGTGGACCTCCGAGAAGTCGAGCGCGTCCGCCAAGGGCTTTAGGGCGAGGACGAGGCCCGTGATCGAGCAGTTCGGGTTCGTGGCTAGGAAGCCCCCGTTCTTGAACGACGGCTGACGCTCGACGAGGGCCAGATGGTCAGGGTTCACTTCCGGCACGAGCAGCGGCACCTCCGCGTCCATGCGATGAGAGGATGCGTTTGAAAACACACGGATCCCCGCCCGGGCGGCAGCCGCCTCCAGTTCCGTGGCGACATCCGACGGGAGCGCGCTGAACGCCGCGACGACCTCCCGCCGCACGAGGACCTTCGGATCGATCGGCTCGAGTTCCTTCGAGCCGACGGCCGAGTCGAGGGGGACGTCCTCGAGGCGCCAGAAGTCCGCGAGGCGGCCGCCGACCTTCCGCTCGGACGAGCACAGGACGGCGAGATCGAAGACCGGGTGGTCCTGCAGGAGTCCGACGAAGCGCTGTCCGACGTTCCCGGTCGCACCGAGGACGGCCACGGGGATCTTGCTCATGTCGCGGGTCCTCCGAAGTACGCGCGGGTCTGTTCGATGAGCCGGAGGAAGTCGGATCCGTCTGGCGCTTGCGTGGCCCGCTCCCACTCGTCAAGGGTCTCGCGGATCCGTCGGTAGATGAACGGGGTGTGCGGATTCAGCGCCTGGATGTCCCGGAGGAGGGAGGGCGGATCGCCGAGCAACCCGGCTGCCGCAACCGACAGTCGGGAGAAGGTCGTCCCCGCAGGCCGCTTCAAGCCGGCGAGGTCGAATGGGCTCCGGGCCACAAACCGCGCGAACGTGAGGAGGCAGAGGTGACTGAGACCGAGGAGGAACGCCATGAACTCGTCGTGGTGGTCCAGGGAGACGTCGACGAACGACGCACCGCTCGGGCGGAACAGCTCCTTCGCCTCCAGGACGGCGACGTCGTTCCCGCAGTCGCTGAACGTGATGTTGCCGCTCGAGAGGGGCCAGAGGCTGGGACCGAACATCGGATGGACGCTCGCGACGCGGAGGCCCGCGCGCCCCATCTCCCGCAGGACCTTCTCGACAGGCGCCTTCAGGCTGCACACGTCGAACACGAGGGCCTCGGGCTCCATCTCTGCGATCCGCGCGAGCACTTCGGCCGATACGGACATGGGGACGGATACCGCGACGACGTCTGCCTCGCGGACGCCCTTCTCGAGATCCGGTTCGTACGCGAACCCTTCGAGGGGCCCCGCAGGATCGTTCACGATGACCTCGCGGCCGCGCGAGCGGAAGTAGCGAGAGAGCCACTGGCCCATCTGTCCCGCGCCGCCGACGACGAGGACCCGCTGGTGAATCGGGCTCGGCGGGCGGACCGCTTCCTGGCGGCGCACGCTCTCATCGATGAGGAGACGGGCGAGGCCCTCCGCGAAGGACGGCGTAATCCCGCGGGTCGCGCACTCCCGGAGGAGCCGCGTGTGAACGACGTCCTCCGTGTCCTCGTCCCGCACCGGGCGGCCAAGTAGCTTTTTCTCCAAGCCCACCTGAGCGGCGAGGTGGAGCCGCTTCGCCACGAAAGTCACGATTTCCTTGTCCACCGCCGCGATTTCTTCGCGCAAGCGCACGATCTCCGCATCGCTCACAAGAATCCCCCCAAGAACATGAGGTCCAAGATGGCCATTGCGGCCACGTTCTCGACGACGGGCACCGCGCGCGGCACGATGCACGGGTCGTGACGCCCTGTCACGACGACCTCCGTCGGCGACATCGTCTCCAAGTCCACGGACCGCTGCGGTTTCGCGATCGACGCGGTCGGCTTCACGGCGACGCGGAACGTGACCGGCATGCCATTTGTGATGCCCCCGAGGATACCGCCCGCGTTGTTCGTCTCCGTGACCACGCGGGCCCCCTCGATCACGTACGGGTCGTTGTGCTCGCTCCCCCGCATCGACGCGGACCGGAAGCCGGCCCCGAAGTCCACGCCCTTCACGGCAGGGATCGAGAACAGGAGATGGGCCAGGCTGGACTCAACGGAGTCGAAGAACGGCTCGCCCACTCCGACCGGGACGCCCGCGGCGGTCGCTTCGATGATCCCTCCGACGCTGTCGCGGTTCTTCCTCGCGGCCTCGATCTCCGCAATCATGCGGTCCGCCGCATCGAGGTCCGCACACCGCACCGGCGTTCGCTCGACGTTCGCCTCGATCTCTTCCGGCGTGACGGACCGTGCGGTCACGCTGCCGATTTGGATCGCATGGGCGTAGAACCGGATTCCGCGCGGGGCGAGGATTTGGCGGGCGACCGCTCCGGAGACGACGAGGGGGGCGGTCATCCGACCGGAAAGCTGCCCGCCGCCGCGAAGGTCGCCCTTGCCGCCATACTTCACGAGGGCGGGGTAGTCCCCATGGCCGGGTCTGGGGACGCGCGCGACGTCCGCGTACGATTTCGACTGGACGTCCTGATTCCGGATGATTGCTACGATGGGCGTACCGGTCGTGACCCCATCCCGAAAGCCCTCCGGGAACTCGACCCGGTCCTCCTCCTTGCGCTGGCTCGTGACCAGACTCTGGCCCGGCCGGCGGCGATCGAGCTGCCCCTGGACGAGGCCTTCGTCGATCTTCGTACCTGCCGCAAGTCCCTCGATCGTGCAGCCGACGAAGGGTCCATGGCTCGTCCCGAAAATCGTCGTGCGGTAGCGAACTCCGAACGCGTTCATGCGATCACCGCATGCAGGGCCCCGAGCGACCGGAAATCGTCGAGGAAGGTGGGATAAGAGACGCGGAAGCACCACGGGTCCGTGATGTCCACAGCGTCGTCGGCGACGAGTCCCGCCACGGCGGCCGCCATCAGAATCCGATGGTCCCCACGCGAGTCCACGAAGGCGCCTCGGAGGCGAGAAGGTCCGCGGACGATGCAACCATCGCCGGTCGCCTCCGCGTCCGCCCCCAGGGAGCGCAGCATCGCGACGGTCGAGGTGATGCGGTCGCTCTCCTTGAACCGCAGGTGCGCGCCGTTCACGAAGCGCGTTTCGCCGCGAGCCTGCGTCGCAAGGACCGCGAGAATCGGGAAGAGATCCGGAGTTTCACCGACGTCCACCACCTGGCTCGCGACCTCGCCACCCTGAACCCGCACGCGATGTTCGGAGACATTCACCTTGGCCCCGAACGCCCGAAGGATCTCGATGATGGCTCGGTCTCCCTGCGGCCCATTCGGGTCGAGTCCGTCGACCGTGACATCTCCGCCCGTGATCGCAGCGGCGACGAGCGGGAACGCGGCAGCGGAGAAATCACCTGGAACGTCAACATCGGTCGGCCGGTAGTCTTGGCCGCCGCGAACGTAGAACCCATCTCCTCTCGGTTCAACCGCCCCGCCGAACGATCGGACCATCTGCCGTGTGACCTCGACGTATGGCTCCGAGAGGAACGGCGGCCGCACGTGAATCTCGCTTGATGCCGCCGCGAGCGGGCAGGCGATCAGGAGACTCGATATGAACTGCGAGCTCACCGACCCATCAATCGACGTCGTGCCTCCCCGAAGGACGCCCTGAATCTCAACGGGCGGTCGGCCGTCCCCCGACAGGGACCGCGCCTTCGCGTCGAGGTCTGAGAGGGAGTCGAGAAGAGGGCCCATAGGCCGCTTGCGGAGGCTCGCGTCGCCCGTCAGCACGGTCGTTCCCGGGAGGAGCGATGCCACGCCCGCCAGGAGCCTCAGGGTGGTGCCCGAGTTCTTCGCGTCAATCGACCGATTCGGCGGGTGCAATCCGTCGGTCGAGATCCGGAGGCCGTCATGCGTCCGGGTCACCTCGGCTCCCAGCGCTTCGACCCCTGCCGAGCTCGCCAGCGTGTCCTCCGCGAGGAGCGGTCGTCGGATGTCGCACGGGCCGCCGGAGAGGGCGGCGAGAATGATCGCCCGATGCGTGTAGCTCTTCGACGGCGGCGCCCGAACGGTCCCGGAGACACGGGAGGGCCTCGCTCGGTATCTCATGCCACGACCTCCCGCGAGTCCAGCGTGTTGAGGCTCACGACCCGCACGTCCGACTCCCCGTCCGCCATCGCCTTCTGGATCGCGCCCACGTGGGCCGGCTTCGCGAGCGCGATGATCGCGGGTCCGGCGCCCGTGATTCCGGCGGCCATCGCCCCCGCCGCGCGCGCACGAATCGCCGGGGTCTCGTCGACTTCCAAGACGGGAGCATAGGCCGCGCTGTTCACCTCCATCGCCCGGAAGTAGTCGCCCCGTATCGCGAGGCGGAACGCCTCTTCCACCTGCGGCCGAATCGAGGAGAAGTCCTTGTCCTTGAGGCTCGGCTTCGTGATCATGCGGCGGGGCACCTGGACCACGGCCATCAGGCCTTCCGGGAACCGATCCGCGGAGAGGAGCTTTCGGCTGCGGTTGTCCGTGACCACGATGCCGCCGAAGAAGGTCGCGCACGCGTCGTCGAAGGCGCCCGTGATCGTCACGCCGGCATCGAGCGCCGCCTCCACCCCAATCCGGATGATCTGCATCGGTTCCAGACCGAGCCCCAGAGCCTTCGCCGACGCCGAGACGACGGAATTCGCCACAGCAGAGCTGCTCTTCAGACCCCGCGAGATCGGGATCTCCGAGTCGACGCGCACCTCGAGACCGATTTTGCGGCGGCTCCTACGCATGACCCGTTGCGCGCCGCGCTCCGCGAGTGCCGGATCCACGTCCGGCGGGACATGGACACGCAAGCCGAAGGACTCAGGCATCGTCTGCGCCGTGGCGGTCGCCCGAAGGAGGAGGCCAAACGCTGCGCCCTTCCCCGTGGCGATCGCATTCACGATCGTGCCCGCGCCGAAGCACGTCGCCTGGGCCTTCACCGCAATGCCTCCTTCGCGGCCCGCCGCATCGCATCGATGGATGCCGGGCGGTCCGTCCAGAGCTCGAACGCCTTCGCCGCCTGGTGGAGCAACATCTCGATTCCCGAGGTAGCGGGTTTCCCGAGGCGCGCCGCAACCTGCAACAGGAGGGTGCTCGGCGGGTTGTAGACCAGATCGTACACGAACGCTGCCTTCCGGATCACGGATTCGGGGACGGGCGGGGTGGCATCGTGGCCCTCCATCCCCGCCGGCGTCGCGTTCACGAGGAGATCCCACGGACCTCGCTTGGGCAACTCATCCAGGGACACGACGTCGAGCGGTTCGTCGAACGAGTCTGCCAAGGCCTCGGCCCGGGAGGCGGATCGATTCGCGACCTGTACGCGGGCACCCTCCCGGAGGAGGACATGGACCACGGCCTTCGCGGCGCCTCCCGCACCGACCACGAGCGCGTCCCGTTCGCCGAGTCGAAGCCCGAGGGCCCGTAGGGAGATCCGAAATCCGTAGACGTCCGTGTTGAATCCCTTTGTCCAGCCACCGTCCACCACGACCGTGTTGACGGCGCCCAGACGCTCCGCGTCGCCATCGAGCTCGTCCAGCATCGAGGCAATCCGTTCCTTGTGCGGGATCGTGACGTTGAGGCCGCGGAGACGGAGGCGATCCGCAGATTGGAGGAGCGGCTCGAGATCCGAGGCCTCGACATCAAAGGGCAGGTAGACGCCCGGGAGGCCCGCGGCGTCGAGGGCCGCCTCGTGGATCTGCGGTGAGATTGAGTGGCCGATCCGATGGCCGACGAGGCCCACGACGAACGGCTCCGGACCGTGAACGCGGACCGCGCTCCGCAACGGAAGCTGACCGGGCGCGGCTTCTGCGCCGAACGCGGCGTAGTGGAACGCCTGACCGAGGTCGCCAGCGAGGACCCGGGTGACCGCTCCAGCGGGACCCATTCCGATGAGCACATAGGGCTTCGATTTCGCCGCCCACGATCGGGCGAGGTCGACGACCTCGAGCGCCTCGTACCAGTGGGCGATCGGGACGACGGCCTTCGCGATGTCCCCCACGGCGGCGCTTGCCTCCAGCGTGTCGCGGATCTTCGATGCCCCTACGAAATCCTCGAAGTGGCGGGAGACGATCACGCGAGATCGATGTCGCTTCGCGAGGACGCGTAGGTCCCGGATATCCTTCGCATCCGCCTCGAGTTCGAGGTCGACATAGCCGAAGCCGGGCTGGCATAGTTCGCGGAGGACGGCCAATCGTGGAAGCCCGGACCGCGGTCGGCCACCGCCTTCGGGCGGCGAACGGAGGGTCGCAATCGCTCGAGGCCCGAACGATTTCGCGAGCTTCCGGATATCGGCAGAGTTCAGATCCCGCAGACGGTCGAGGCGGAACTCCACGAGATCGGCGCCGCGCTGGATGGCCGTGCGGGCCTGTCGCTCCGCCTCCCCTGGAGTGCTCGCCGTAATGACCGCCACGACCTTCGTCATGTCATCGCTCCGCGATCGTCTCCTGGATCCTCATCCCGAAGTGTCGGCCGCCTTCCTCGAGCCGTATCAAGACCTCGTCGCCCGATCTCAGTTCCCCGACAGACACGGCGCCTCCATCGGGAGTCACGAAGCGGATCGTCTCCGCGTTCTGGACGATCGTCGTGCAGCCGCGGCCTTCCCACTCCGCCTCGATGAGCAGCAACGGACGGCGCTCCACCTTCACGCGGCCGACGACGGCGGAGCGGGATCGACCTTCTCGGTCGACGACGAGGACCTCGTCGCCCGACAGGAGTTCGCTGAGGTATTTCGTCCTGCCGGCGGGCAACAGGATGTATGCGTGGACCGCGCCCGCGTTCACGCGGAACGGACGCGCGGAAACGTAGCCCGACTCGAGGGTCTCCGCGTGGATCAGGAAGAGGGCGGCGGAGCTGTTGCCCACGAGCATCCCCTCTCCGCTCCGGAGGAGGGAACAGGTGTCGACGCACACCCGATCACCGAGCCCGAGCGGGCGGATCGCGGTGATCTTCGCGCGCACGAGGGGAATCGTCTCGCGGCTCGCTTCCAAGAGCGAGCGCACTGCACGGATCTCCTTTGTCGACGTGGGCGTAAGGAAGATCCCGTCCACGCCGACTTCCATCGTCTCAAAGAAGAGCTTCGCATCCGCCGCGTCGTGGACCTCCACGAGAAGGCGCGTGCCGCTCCCTTGGAAGTGCGCGATCAGGTTCTCGAGGGGGATGATCTTCCAATCCTCCGCGCGCACGACGACGTGCTTCGTCGCGCCGCGCAGGGTCCGGACGGCGGACTCGTCCCTCGCGGATCGGATCGTGGCGAGCCGTCCGATCTCCTCCTCGTCGAACCGGAAGACGTCTCCCTTGAGGAAAATCGGCGAGAAACGGCCGAGTCGCTGGAGGGAATCGTCTGGTTTTCCGAGGACGATCTGGTCGAAGCCCGCCTCGAGCGCGGCAGCGACGACGGAGCGAACGTCCGCAGTGTCCTCGCGGGGAAGGGCCCCCACCCATACCAGGCGGTCCATGGGGGCTCACCCGCGATAGACCTCGTCCACCGAGGCTCCGTCGAAAATCATCCGGGCGATCGCCCGCGTCGCGCTAATCGGATCCTTCGCCTGGAAGATGTTGCGGCCCATCGACACGCCAACGGCTCCGCCAGCCAGGGCGCCCGCCACCATCTCGAGGGCCGCCCGTTCCGAATCGAGCTTCGGGCCGCCCGCCACTACGACAGGGACAGGACAGCCGCGGACGACTTCCTTGAACGTCTCAGGAGATCCGGTGTACAGGGTCTTCACCACGTCCGCGCCGAGTTCTGCGCCGACGCGGGCCACGTGCTTCACGACGTCAACGTCGTATGGATTCTTGATGTTCGCGCCGCGCGGGTACATCATCGCGAGGAGCGGCATTCCGAACCGATCGCACGCGGTCGCCGTCGCGCCGAGGTCCGTGAGCATGCGGTCGTCGTCCTCCCCTCCAATGTTCGTGTGCACGCTGATCGCGTCCGCCCCGTACGAGATCGCCTCCGCAACCTGTGCCACGGGGACCTTGCGGTCCACATGCGTGCTGAGGGATGTGGAAGCGCTCAGATGGAGGATGAGCGAGAGGCGTTCATCGAAGTAATCCTTCGCGAATCGGACGACGCCTTTGTGCAGGACGACGCCGGTGGCACCGCCCTTCGCGACATTTGCGACGGCCATCCGGATGTCCTCGAGTCCCGCGACTGGACCGGAGGAGACCCCGTGGTCCATCGCGACGATGAGGGCCTTCCCGCCACTGAGCACGCGACGGAGCCGGATCTCCTTACCGATTGAGGACATGGACCACCCGTGCGAATGCGTAGCACGGACCGGATGAGGACGTCCTATTTGAATCCTGCGACCGTGTCTGCACGGAAATGGGCATCCTCGTCACGTCCCCGCGAGAATCTGAACGACCACGCGATCTGCCCCCGGTTCCGGTGGAAGGGTGCCCCACGCGAGGATCGCGCGCGGTGATCGCATCCGGATCTCCCGGAGAATCTCCGCCTCGTCCTTCCCGGATTCCGACACGGACATCAGGACGATTGCGTGGCTCACTTCCTCGGGCAGGGACGTGAACCACGGCGAGGCGTACGCCTCCTCGACCGCGAGGAAGCAACGGTGCTTCTCGCGGCCCGAGCCCATGCCGAACCGCCAGTCGCGCGCGCGGGCGAGCATCCGCTTCACGGGCACGACATCCGCGCGGGCGAGAACCGTGCCGAGCCCGGAGACCGGCTTGGCCATGATCGCCCCGAGGGCCGCGAAGGCCCGTGCGAGCGGAAGATCCCGCGCGATGTCCAGGAGCCGGTCGTTGCTGAACGTGACAACGGCGTCCGCGCGCTTCTGGAGAAGTTGCAACTGGAGCTCGGCGAGTTGGCGGCGGACCGAACCCTCCGCTGAAAACGGGATCGTCGCGAGGGCCAGCGTGGCGTCGCCGAGGATCCGCGCGACCCGACCGACCAGGCTCATCCCCCATCCGCCGAGCTCCCCGCCCAAGCCGCCGAGGATCAGGACAGCGTCCCGGTCCAGCAGGGTCGCAGAAATCTCCTTTTCTTCGTGCGTTTCCATCTTCTGCACGGCCTTCCCGTCCATCGACGCATAGGCCTGAAGGGATGCAGGCTGCAGGATGAGCCGGTGGCCGGCTTCCGCCATGGAAGGGTGGACCGCGTTGTTGAGCGCGATGCGGATCGTGTTCGGCGGAGCGGCCACATGGCGGAGCGTGTTGCATCCGGCGCCGCCGCATCCGACGACGGCGATCCGTGCCCGGTCCTCCCCCACGCCGAGCTGCCACGTGTCCGGCACGTCCGCCGAATCGGAACGAGCACGGATAAGGGTTCTCCGCATCGAGAGCTGATATATATCTATACATGTGGATGAAAATGGCTCAAAGAAAGCGGCATAAGGGGGTAGGGGATGGCGGGTCCGTGGGCTCTCAGGCTGTCCCGACACGTGCGGAAGTGGTCGTCATCGGCGGCGGATGCATGGGGACGAGCATCGCGTTCCATCTCGCGCGGCGGCGCGTGGATACGGTCCTCCTCGAGCGCGGACACATCGCGTCCGGAGCCACGGGTCACAGTGGAGCCCTGGTGCGACAGTTCTACGAGGCGCGCCTCGGCATCCGCCTGGCGCGGGACAGTCTCGCGTTCTTCCGGCGGTTCGAGGCGGAGACGGGCGTCCCGTGCGACTTCCGGAACACGGGATTCCTGTCCGGGACGCGGGAACGGGACCTCGACGCGTTCGAGGCATTGCTGCGTCTCCTGAAATCGGAAGGGGTCCGCGCGGAAGTCCTGACGCCGCGGGATGCGAAGGGGCTCGAGCCCCAGCTTGACGTCTCCGACTGCGCGGCGGTCGTCCACGATTCCGACGCGGGCTACGCCGACCCGATCGCCACGGCGAATGGTTTCGCGCACGGGGCGGCGAGAGAGGGCGCGCGCATCCTTGAAGGCCGCGAGACGCGAGAAATCCTCGTGAAGAAGGGACGCGTGGCCGGCGTACGGCTTCGAGGCGGCGGGACAATCGGGACGGAACGCGTCGTGCTCGCCGCAGGAAATTGGACGCGGGATGTTGCGGCCGCCTTGGGCATCCGCCTCCCGATTCGCTTCGTGAAGGGACAGGTGGCGATCCTGAGACGGCCCGTCGGCTTCGCCTCCCCGCCGCGAATCCACTTCGACTTCTATGGGAACACTTACTCGCGCCCCGAGGCGGAAAAGGACATCCTCGTCGGGTACATGGACACAGACCCGCGGAAGACAATCCGCCGTCACGAGCTCCAGGACGATTCCGTGCCGGGGTCCACGGTGCGGGATTTGCGCCGACGGCTCGCGAAGCGGTTCCCGATCATGGCGCGTGCCCAGCCCCGCGGTGGCTGGGCCGGCGTGTACGACGTGACGCCCGACTCGTACCCCATTGTGGGTTCGGTAGGACCCGGTGGTCTCTTCGTCGCCGCGGGCTTCAGCGGTCACGGGTTCAAGCTCTCCCCGGAAGTCGGGCGGCTCCTCGCAGAACACGTCGCGACGGGAAGGCAGCCCGAGCCGATTGGGGCCTTGGGGGTCTCCCGATTCGAAGAGGGAAGACCGATCAAGCCGGACGCCCCGTTCCCCGCGAAGCGGGGGCCGCGGCTGCCCTAGCCGGACGCGAACGGCATCGGCTCTTGACCGCAGTAGGCCGCGAGGACCTCCCTCGGAATCCTCACGCCACCCGCGCACGGACTCGAAGATCCGGCCCGCTGCGCTTCGTAGGACACTTTCGCTTACCATCTCGTATAGAATATAAGTAGAGAGTAACCCTTGCACGCGCGAGGATGCACGAGATCGTCTGCGTGGGCGATGTCCACGAGGGGTTGAACTTCGATTTTCGAATCGACCCGGAGACGGGAATCTCCGAGCGGGCGATGGACCTCCACGGGAACTTCGCGAAGGCCGCGCAGTGGGCGATCGAACACAAGGCCGGCCTCTTCTGCATCCTCGGGGACCTGTTCGACCGCACGCACGTCGCCCCGATCTTCCGCGAGCTCGTCCGGAAGGACGTGATCGAGCCGCTCGGGGCCGCGGGGATCGAGGTGTGGATCCTCGCGGGGAACCACGATCAGCCCCGACGGGCCGCGCGCTCCACATCACTGGACGACTTCCGGGGATACGCCCACGTGCGCGTCTTCCGCGAGCCGAAGGCCGAGGTCCGCGAAATCGGCGGCCGAAGGGTCGGATTCATCCTCGTGCCGTATCTGCATCCGGAGCAGGTCGTCGAGCGGGTCCGGGAGACGCTCGGCAAGGAGGTCCCACGCGAGGAGGCGTACGAAGTCGCGCGACGCCTCTGGAAAGAGTGGATCCACAACCGCTCGGAGGAGCTGAAAGACGCCGACATGCGGATCCTGTTCGGCCACTTCGAGTTCCAGGGCGTGCGGTATGCGAGCACGGTCCCTCCAGAGGTGGTCCCGAACGACTTCACATTCTCGCAGGACATGGTCCCGGAGGCGGTCGACCTCGTCGTCTTTGGGCACATCCACATGCATCAGGTCGTCGCGGGCAAGGTCGTGTACCCCGGTGCCCCGGAGCGGATCGACTGGGGCGAACGCCTCGACCCGAAAGGCTTCCTCGCGGTCCGGCCGGACGGGACCTGGACCTTCGTCGATTTACCCGCGCGTCCCATGGACAAGGTCGACGTGACCGTGGGCATGGCGGAAGACGTGACGCAGAATGTCTTCGAGTCCCTGCCGACCGACGTTCGCGGACATCTCGTGCGGATCGAAGTGACGCTACCTGACGAACTCCGAAACCGTCTCGACGAGAAACGCCTCGGGGAGAGATTGCGCGACGCGTTCCACTACGAGGTCAAGTTCATCTCGACGAGCCGGCCGCGCACGGTGACGGACGAATTCACGATGGACCCGAGTCGGCTCCTCTCCGATTACATCGACAAGGTCCTCGCGGACCATCCGAAGCGGGAGGCGATCAAAGTCGAGGCCCAGCGCGTCCTCAAGGAGGTGCTCGCGTGAAGGGCGAGGACGGGATTGAGGCCGCGGTTGTAGAGACGATCGAGACTCCAGCCGGCGCCTCGGAAGGGTTCATCCTCGAGGAGATCGAGATGAAGGGCTTCATGCGCTACCTCGAGAAGACGGATCCGCCCCTCCGCTTCCCCGAGAAGTTCACGGTCATCACGGGCCGCACCGGCGCGGGCAAGTCCTCGATCCTCGACGCGATCACGTTCGCCTTGTACGGTTCCACGACGCGGACGGACATCCAGGGCGTCAAGACCTCGGAGGTCTGCCGGCCCGGCGGATACGTCCGGATCGCGTTCCGCCAGGGGGACAGCCATTGGGAGGTCACTCGCGGCTTCACGACGAAAAAGGAATCGTACCTAGGGGTCGCGAGGGACGGCGAGACGGTGCCCGGCACAATCCCGGAGAAGGAGCGGACGATCCGGGACGTCGTCGGGCTCGATTACGACGGTTTCCGCAACTCGACCTTTGTGCGGCAGGAGGAGATGAAGGACCTCGGGGCCGCTCGGGGAGCGGAACGGCTTACGGTCTTCCAGAAGCTTTTCCGCCTCGAGATCTTCGAGCGGGCGCTCGAGCGGGCGAAGGAACGCCTCGCGACGGTGAAGGGAGATCTTCAGGCCAAGGAGGCGGAGATCGCCGCGCGACAGGAAACCCTCGGCCGGCTCCCCGGCCTTCGCGAACAGATCGCAGGTCTCGAGCGGGACCTGGCGGATCGGCGGAAACGCGTTGCCGCAATTCATTCGGAATTCGACGCGCTGGGGGCCGAGGTGAAGACCCTCGAGACGAGACACGAGGACTGGGTCCGCTCGACGAGCGCCCTCGAGGATCGGGAGCGTCGAATCGCCGAGATCGCGAATCGCGCGGAGCAACTGAGGGCACAGGGAGAACTCGCCGCGACGCTCGAGGCAGAGCGCTCCTCACTCGCGAAAGACATCGAGGACCTCGAGCCTCTCCGGAGCGAGGCGGAACGACTCAAGGACGCGCGAGGTCTGCGAGAACAGCGCGAACTGGCTGCACGTGCCGCGGAACGCGAGTTCGATCTCGCGAGGAAGCAACACGAAAGGCGAAGGGACGAGATCAAGAATCGCATCGACGAGCTTCACCGGAAGATTACCGTCCTCCGCACAGACATCGATCAGGAGACGGCGTTCTCCGCGCTGCGCGACGAGGGGCGGCTCGAGGAGCGCGTGATGCGCATCGAGCGGGAGCTTGAGTGGCTATCGGACCGCGCGGATCTCGTGCGGGACCTGCGGGAGGAGAGATCGCGGGCGGAGAAGGCGCTTGCGCGCGTGCAGGAGAAAGTCGGTTCAATCGACCGGGACTCGTTCGTCCTGACGGAATACAAGCGACAGCTCGAACAGCTTAAGGACGATCTCAAGCGGGAGGCCGACGAAAGCCATCGCCTGCTGCAGCCTCTGGACGACGCGAAGATCGAAGCGCTCCGGCAGCTCGACGCGGCTCCCTTCACGGAGACGGACCAGAGGCACCTCGACGACGTCTCCCGGCTCGTCGTGGAGAAGTCGGAGAAGCGGAAGCGGCTGGACGAGCTCACGGCGCTCCTCCGGCAGGTGGGCGACGTCCCCGCTCGGCTGGCGGACTTGGGCCTTCAGCGGAAGACTCTGGAGGGCGAGCGGACGGTCCTGCGAGACGAGATCACTCGATTGCAGCCTGCGCATCAGGCGTATTTGGAGTCCCGGTCGCGGCTCGAGAAGCTGCAAGGCACAATGGAGGAGGAACGACGGACCCTCCATCAGCTCGAAGGCCAGGAGAAAGCCCTCGGCGAACAGATCGAAGCCCTCGAAGCGGACGCGAAGCGGCTCAAGGAGTCGGAGAGCGAACGGGATGCCATGCGAACGGAACTGGATGTCCACGACATCCTCGTGAACCGCGTGTTCCACAAGCGCGGGGTCGTCATGTACGCGGTCGAGCAGCTCCTGCCCGAGCTGGAGATCGAGGCGTCGAAGAACCTCTCGGAGCTCACGGACGGTCGGTTCAGTCGCATCCGCCTAGAGACGTTCGAGGAGGGCCGCGGCCACGGAATCCGCATCCTGGTGCAAGGGGTCGACGGACAATGGCACGACGTCGCTGAGTTCTCTGGCGGCGAGAAGACGCAGATTAACGCGGCCTTGCGGTTCGCGATCGCCAAGGAGCTCGCGTCAATGCCCCAGGTCGGGCGCACGTACGGTCGGATGAAGACGCTCTTCATCGACGAGGGGGACCTCGGGTCCCTCGACACGGAGGTCTCGCGGGAGCTGTTCGTCCAGAAGCTCTTCCGCATGGGCGAGTTCTTCGAGAAGGTCATCCTGATCACCCACCTCGCGGAGGTCGCCGACCGGTTCCCCGGGCGGATCCGCGTGACGATGACCCCGAACCAGGAGTCCCGGGTGGAAATCCTCGCATGAGCTACGTCGACGACATGCGCCGGGAGCTCGAGCTCCTCGTGAAGCACCACCGGGACGTTCCGTTGCCTCCGGAGGACGTTCCGGAATTCCGCGTCTTCCGTCCGGCGGACGAGGCACGGGACATGATCGCGGTCGACGGATCCTACTCGTTCCTGTTGAACCTCTCGAGCTGGTGGCTTGCGCTCGTGACCGTGGGCCTGCTCCGCTACTCGTTCGACGGCGGGGCGTTCCGCCGGAAGGACTGGCGGCTCGTGCAGCGCATGGTCGGCATCTCGACGTTCGAGGACTTCGTCTTGAGGCAGGACGACCTGCACCGCTCCCTGTTCGAGTTCACGAAGGAGGCGCGGGAGGACCAGCCGAGGGACATGGTGAACGAGTACCGGCGGTTCATCGAAGGGCAGACCGCGATCAACTTCGCGGACGAGACGGAAGGGGCGATCGTCGCGGTCGACGGCACCCTGTCCGAGTTCCCGAAGCAGTTCACGTTCATGGAGCGCCTCGTGGCCCTGTGCGAGAAGCGCGGTCACGTCCTCGTCGGCATCTCGAAGGATAGCCAGCTCCACGCCTTCGGGCATGTTCTCACGGACGAGGACCTCATGCTCCGCTGTCAGAGCCGTTTGCCTCGAGGTTCGCTCGCCTATGCACGCGCGCCGAAAGCCTCCGAGGCCGCCAAGGCGGGCCTGCTGTACGGAGACATCTATTACGCGCGATTGCATCACCAGGCCCGGAAGTGGTTCCGCGTGGACGTGGGCACGTTCCGCGACGACCCGGACTTCGTGTTCGGGCAGCTCGCCCCGTACGCGAAGAGCCTCTTGTCCGTCGGATATCCGCTCCCGCTGATCGAGGCGCATCGCATGGCGGTGACCGTGCGCCATCTCAAACCGGTGTACCAGGAAACGGTCATCAAGGCAGCCCTCCGCATGGGCCTCGACGTGCGGACGGTCCTCGACGGCCTCACGGAGGTCGAGGGGCGGAAGCGGAGCGCCTTCCACGCATACCTCGACAAGGTCGCGAGGGACCTGCGATGAAGATTGGGGAGATCGTCGCGGCGTCTGTGATCGACGGCCTTGTCGCGAAGCTCCAGCTGCACAACCCCGAGGAGCTGAGGATTGCATATCCGGTGATCGTCGAGGGGGCTCGCTACGACTTCTATTGCCTGGTGGAGGACGTAATCAATGAGCCGAGCGATATCGCGGACCAACTCGCGGGCAGCTCGATCAACGACGTCATCGTGCCTCGACCTGAGACCCACGAGGGGTACGGCGGCCCGATCTTCTACTCGAAGGCGAAGCTCCGCATGATCCAGCTCATCGAGCGCGACACGAAGACGCTCAGCGAGCCCCAGACGATCCCGCCGTACTTCTCCGCGTGCCGCCACGCGACCCGGGAGGACGTCGAGCGGATCTACGAGGTCACGGAGACCTCCGCGACCCTCGGCACGATCACCGGCGTCGAGCCGTTCTACGTGCACATCGACATGGGGAAGCTCGTCGAGAAGCCCTTCGCAATCTTCGGCCGGACGGGGACCGGGAAGTCGATCCTGAACAAGCTCGTCTGCGCGGGGATCCTGTCGAAGGACGTCGGCTCCGTCCTGATCTTCGACATGCACGGAGAGTACGGAATCTACAGCCAGACGGACAGCACGGAGGGCCTGAAGTTCTTCTTCCCCGGGAAGGTCGAGATCTTCTCCCTGGACCCGAAGAACAAGGAGGCGAAGCCCTTCGTCCTCGACACCCGAGAGATCACGCCGGAGGACCTCGTCGTCGCCCTGCAAGACCTGACGGCCCCGATGGTCGACACGTTGTATGAGATCAGCAAGGGCCGTGGGGGCCGTGACCTGATCTCGGCGGCGAAGGAGGCGACGATGGAGACGCTCGGGCAGGAGCGGACCCACGAGATGTCCCTGCAGGGCCTGAAGCGGCGGATCGGGCGGCTCGACCGCCTGCCGTTCCTGACAGAGATGAGGGAAGACAAGAAGGACGCGTTCCACCACATCCTCGCGGCAATCCGGGAGGGAAAGAGCGTCGTCCTCGACTTCGGATCCTACGGGACGGACCAGATGGTCTACCTGTTCGTCGCGAACATCCTTTCCCGCCGCCTCTTCGAACTGTACACGGAGCGGAACGAGGAGTACCCGCGGCTCGTCCTGTTCCTCGAGGAGGCCCACAAGTTCCTCAGCCCGGAGATCGCGCCATACGCCCACACGTTCAGCCGCCTGGCGCGAGAGACGCGGAAGTTCAATCTCATCCTTGCGCTCGTGGACCAGAGGCCCTGGAGGATCTCCGATGAGGTCCGGAGCCAGCTTGCGAACCGATTCGTGATGTCCCTCAAGGAGCCCTCTGACGTCGAAGCGGCCCTCGCCGGCGTCCCGGACAAGAAGATGTGGGAGAACATCATCGCGAAACTCCCTTTGCGGACCGTCGCGATGATTGGGGACGCGATCCGCATTCCGACCGTCATCGACGTCCTCCCGTACGACGACCTGAACGTCCGGGAGCACGTGCTCGGCGCCGGTGTGATGGACGAAGGCCGTGTGCGGGAGATCGCGACTCGCGCGGACGACGTCTTCGGCCGCGGCTGAAATTCGGATGGAATCAAGGGCGAGCAAGCCCGCGAATCTTATTTATACTCCGAGCCAAATCGTACGCGCGATGGCCGTCTTCGGACTTCCCTTCGCCCCGGAGGCCACGTTCGCCATTGCGGCGATCCTCGTCGTCACGGGCCTCGCCCTCGCGTTCTTCGGACACGGGCTCTGGTCGACCGTCATGTCGCTGATCGGCGCCCTCCTCGGGAGCGCGGTCGGGTTCCTCTTCGGCGCGGCCCTGGGCGGCCAGCTGGCGGGCCTCGTCCTCGCGGCCGTCGGCGCGATCATCGGGAGCATCCTGTTCACGAAGCTCGTGAAGGTCGCCCTCGCGTTCCTCGTCGGCTTGCTCGCGGCGGCCCTCGTGTACGGAGTCATGGGTGGTCGGGCGACGTTCGCAGCGGGCCGAATGGATACGCCCCTCGTCGTCGCGCTCCTCGTCCTGGTCGTCGTCTTCGGGATCGCGTACTACTTCATCGACAATCTGATTGGCATCATCACGGCGGCCATCGGCGGTCTCCTGCTCGCAGGCGGGCTGTACCTCTTCGGGATCGCGACGGCGGTCGCGGCCCTCGCGGGCATCGGGGCCTTCGCGATCGGCGCGTACGTGCAGACGTCCGCGATCCGCCGGCGCCGCCAGGCCCGGGCCATGGCAGCGGCTGCTGCGTCCCCGCCACCTCCGCCGCCCCCACCGCCACCGCCGAGATAATCGCTCGGGACCTCACATCCCCGGCATCCGCCCCTGGACGACCTCGTTAATCCACTGCACGATCTTGCGGTAGGCCTCTTGGCCCTCCGCGGTCAGGCTCACGCGGACATGCCCGTCGGCGGAGTCCTCGAGTCGCACGAGGTCCCGTTCGCGCATCCACTCCAGGTAGCGCGTCAAGATGTCGTAGTTCACGTTCGACGCGACCTGCAGGTGCGTCCGCAGCATGGGACCCGAGGCATCCCAGAGGCGGTCCAGGATGCGCGCGACGACGTAGAGGTCGGGACGGTCCATGGCGGCCATCACTCACCCCGAAAGGATCTTCCACAGCTCCGCCTCGATCGCCGCGCGGCGCTTCTCCCAGTCGATGCGGTCCGCCTCGTCCTGTTCCCGGACCTCGCGCGTCCACGAGCGGACGAACCGGATTCCACCTGCCGCGAAGAGAGCTCCGAGGGCGACGAGGAACGCCCGCCACTCCCAGGACAGCACCGTGATCACGATGGCGAGGAACGGGAGGAAAATCGCTCCGTACGCGAGGACGAACATCGTCAGGCCCGCGACGGGGTCGTGCCACAGTCGGCGCCGCCGCCGGATCTCCCTCCAGTAGTACGAGCGCTCCGCGGCCCGGAGGAGGAGCTCGAGGCCTCCCCTCGGCCCTCCGGGGGTTGGAGCCCCGAGCGCTTCTCCCGTCCAGACCATGCGGTAGAATGACGCGTCCTGTTCGAGCTCTTTCACGCGAGGCGACGTCTTCGCGTAGACGACCCACGAACCCGCACTTCCGGCGGCCACCGACACGGCGAACGCCAACAGGACGGCGAAGAGACCAGGATTCGGCACGGGCAGAGGCATGTAGACGCCGAGAGTCACGAATACGAGGACCCAGAGCGCAATCGCCCCGATGACAATCAATCCGATCGCGGTCTGCCTCGCCTCCCGTTCGTACTCTAGGGCCTCCGAGGCGAGGCGCTGGGCCTCGCTGAGCCCCTCCACGAGGAGGGACCGGACATCCGGCGCGGGGAGCGTGCCCAAGGGCGGATAGGCGAGAAGCGGGGCGACGCGAGACCGGGCGAACTGCCTCGCGGTGAGGTGAATCGCGATGCCGATCGCGATCGCGACGACCCCGAGGTAACCTACGGCGGCGAAGATCAGGACGATGGCCCAGCCGAGGCCCGTCGCGTCCACTTCGTACCGGATTTCCGTGCCCTGCGGGCGCGGGCGGACGTGGAGCTTGAGGGCGGAGAGGGAGTCGATCTTGATCCGGAGGACGGCCTTTGCGGCATCGACCGTGTAACCCGTGGCTCGGAGGCGAAAGGCGAGGTCCCGCCGGACCGCGTCCGGGGACGCCGGCACGATGGCGAGGAGAGGCTTCCAGAAGGCCCACGCGACGAGGATGGCCAGGAAGAGAATCATCCCGCCGACGATGAGGAAGAAGGTCAGGAAGAAGGTCGGGTCGATCGACGCCATAGGCATCCTCCAAGACCTATCGTCCCGCGCGCTATTGAGGGTAACTCCGCGGCGCGGAGTCCGCCCTCGGTACTTTCACCCATCCCCCCTTCGAACCCGATTTTATACCGCCATCTCCATCGAATCCGGGGAGTTTCCATCGCGCTCATCGCCGAGGCCCTCGTCACGCCGGAGGCCCGCGTCGAGGCCCGTCCGGCCCTTGCGACCTCCGTGCCCACCCTCGACCGGATCATGGGGCCCTTCGAGGCCGGTAAGATCACCCTGATCGACAGCGGATCCGACTTCGTGTTCCACCTCACGACCCTCCTCTGCGTGCGGGCGGTGATGGAAGGCCATGAGGTCGTCTTCCTCGACGGCGGGAACTCCGTGAACCCGCACGGGATGGTGGCCATCGGGAAGCGCGCCGGGTTGACGAGGGACGAAATCCTACCGAAGGTCCACGTGGCCCGGGCCTTCACGTGCCACCAGATGACCGCGTTAATATTGGGTATGCTGGATAAAAAAATCGAGGAGACCCGCGCAGGCTTAGCGGTCCTCGCTTGCCTCCCGGAGATGTTCCTCGACGAGGACGTCGAGGTGGGCGAAGCTCACCAGCTGTTCCAGCGGTCCATGCGCGCGATCCGCCGCACGGTCGCGGAGCGGGAGGTTATCGGTCTGGTGACGAACGCCGGGCTGGCGAAGCTGTATCGCCGTCGCTCGATTCGCCGGCAGTTGTACGAGGCCGCGGACCGGATCGTGCGGATCGCTCATGGCAAGGGGGGCGTCCTGATCCATCGGCTCGACACGGACACATCGGAGTGGTACGCCCCCGTGCCCCCGAACCAGACGACGATCGAGGACTTCGTGGCCCCGGTCCCGAGGATCCCCGCCCTCGGCATGGCGGGCGGTTCTCGGGAAATCCGGAGTACAGAGCATCTGCGCCTAGGCTGGTGAGTTCACACAAGCGCATCAATCCCGGACCAGGCCAGCCATGCCGCAAAGGCCGCGAGGCACACGATCGAGAAGATCAGGACGGCATGGTACGTCCGAGCGAACCGGCGCTGGGCCGCTCGCACGGCCGCAGGGAATGCGGTGATCCACAACAGGAGCCCGACGTAGAACCCCACGAGGACGGCTGGGCCCAGTTGGCCGATCAACACGAGCCCGGCGGTGAGCCACCACAGGATCGGGTAAGGGCTCGTGATGTTCACGGAGAGCCCGGTCGCATAGGAGCGCGCATGCTGCTCCGTCGAGGTCTCGAGGATCGTCTCGGCGCGGCGCCACGCGCGGACGGCGCCCCAGGCGAAGTAGGCCATCACCGCGGCGCCGAGGAGCGAGATGACCGGCAACCAGGCGTTGATCCCGACGACGGCGGAATGGGCGAGGACGGAGAGGGCGAGAAACACCGTGTCCGCGGTCGCCGCCCCCGCGCCGACGTAGAAACCCGCTCGCCAAGAGCGCGTCACCGTATGGGAGGCAATCAGCGCGTTCACCGGGCCGGGTGGAGCCGCGAGCGACAAGCCGATGACGACGCCGGCGAGGGCGCTTACGACGAGTTCGAGGACCACGGAGGGGCATCGCGCGTCGTCACATCAAGGGCCGCGGCAATCCTTATACCAGCCCGGACCTTCGCAAGGCGCGTGCGGATCGGCGCGTCGACGTACAGCCGGGAGCCGTTCCCGAAGCAGATCGACGAGTTGCGGGAGGCGGGCTTCGACTACGCGGAACTCGACCTGACGTACGTGAAATGGCCGCCCGCGAAGCTCCGCGAGGAAGCGGAGGCCCTTGCGAAACGTATCCCGCTGCGCACTGCCCATCTGCCACCTTCCCACTTCCACCAGGCGGACCTCGCACGATTCGTAGGCTTCATGGACGCCCTCGCGCCCGTCGGAACGGGGATCTTCAACGCGCATTTCATGGAGGCGCGCTCCGCGCCCCGCGTCTCTCCGGAGGCGAAGACGTCGTGGTTCGTGGATCTTGTGAAGGCCGCGACGGATCGCGGCGTCATCGTGACAGTGGAGAACGTGGATGAGCCGCCAGACGTCCTACGGAAGGTCCTCGACGCGGTCCCGGACCTGCGGTTCTGCCTGGACGTCGGGCACGCGCATCTCGACAAGCGGGCGGATGGCGGGCGGACGTACCTCGTCGCCCTCGCGGACCGCCTCGGACTCGCGCACATCCACGACAACCATGGAGGCCACGGCGAAGCGGGAGATGAGCACCTTCCGTTCGGCCAGGGGACGATCGACGTCGAGAGGGACGTGAAGGCGCTCAAGGCGCGCGGGTATGACGGCCACGCGACGCTCGAGATCTTCAAAGGCGACGTGGACGACAAGAAGGCGAGCCTGCGGAAGATGAGGCACTGGTCCAGATAGGGCTCGGCAGGTTGTCGCTTTTTCCCGCCGGCCGCCGCGCCTCCATGGAGCGTACAGTCTAATCGCAAAGGATTAGTCGCACGTGGCGATGGAGACGCAGGATGGACGTCCTCTCGGTGCTCTTCGAGGCGTTTTTTTGGATTCTCGTCATCCTCGCAATCTGGTTCCTCTTTGTTGAGACTGTCGTTCGAGCTGTGCGACACTTCGTTCACTTCCCCATCCCCGCGTTCATCACCCGTTTCATCGACAATCCCCTGCGACGGGCAATTCAACCGCCCGGCAGGGTGGTCGACTGGATCGGAATCAGCGGGGGGATGGAGGTCCTCGAAATCGGCCCGGGTCCTGGGACCTTCACGATGGAAGCGGCAAGGCGCGCGGGGGAGGCAGGGCACCTCGCCGCCGTCGACATCCAGCCGTCCGTGATCACGAAGCTTGAGACCCGTCTCCGCAAGGAGGGTATCAGAAACGCGACGACAAAGGTTGCGTCCGCCTATGAGCTGCCCTTTCCGGACCGCACGTTCGACCGGGCGTTCATGATCACCGTGCTGGCCGAGGTGCCCGACAAGAGAAGGGCGCTCCTCGAGATCGGGCGAGTCCTCAAAGACGACGGCCTATTGGCCATCGGGGAACTCCTCATCGATCCGGACTATCCGCGTCGCAAGACGGTGACTCGCTGGTGCAAGGATTCGAGCTTACGGCTGGTTGAAGAGCATGGCGGCGTGATGCACTATTTGCTCGCCTTCAGGAAAGCGGATGGGTAGCCCGCGAAAGGGCCGCTCGATCTCCCCGTCTCGATCCCGGAACGATACTGGATATAGATACCGCGGGAACGGCTGGCCTTCCGGTCGTCGGAACTCTCGGATTCCGCGGTGGTCGCGTGGGGATGTGGGTAGTTTCACCAATCCCTCCCCCGCATGGGACCTTATGGTTTCACGCCATGGTCAAGTGCCATGGGTCGCACCGTCCCCACATACCGCCTCCACCTGGAGTCGATCCTCAACGACTGGATGGACTATCGGCGGGCGTTGCGGGAGAAGGATCGCGAGGCCTTCGACCGCATCCTGAACAAAGCGAGGCAACACGCGAGCGCCGCGAGCTATTGCGCCCACATCGACCCGACGAACCTGGCCTTGCTGTCAGTCCTGCTGGAGATGGAGAAGGACCTCGAGGCGATGAGGCGGAGGCAGGAACCTTCTTCCATGGACCCGGATTCCCCACGCGATGGAGATCCGCAACGGTAGGCGAGAGGACCGGCCCGCTATCGAGCGGATCGCGAGAGCCTCCTTCGACCGCGTCTACGCCTTCTTCGCGATCCGCGGCGCGCACCGAGCGCGGCTCTTGCTGATCGCGGAGGATGACGGGAGTGTTGCGGGATTCCTGGAGGGAATGCTGTTCGACGGCGATCCGCCGATCGGCTACGTGTACTTCGTCGCGGTGGACCCCTCAATCCGGGAGAGGGGCATCGGTCGATCCCTTGTGGGGAAGGCCTTGGAACACTTCCACGAACGCCGGGCGACGCGGGTCTTTGCCGCGGTGCCGCGAGACAACGAGTCCTCGATGGGCTTGTTCGGATCCCTCGCCTTCCAGGAAGTGCCGCGCGGCGCACTGTGGCGCTGGTATCGCGGTCGAAGCCTCGGCGTGTGGATGCGGATGATGATCGCACCCCACGAGGCCCTCCTCATGCGCACTTTCACCGACCCCTCCCCCGCATCGGCTCAAGCGTCTCCGGGACCCTCGTCCTAGCACGAGGGAGACCGAACGCACGGCTGGATCATCGACGCGTACGGGGACTACGACCGCGATGCAATGGTCGTTTGGCTCTGGAACGAGCAGGGCGCGCACCGCATCGAGGACCCGCGGTTCGTGCCGACGTTCTTCCTGCACGCTTCGCCAAGCGAGCTGTCCGCAGTCCGTCGGCGAATTGAAATCCTCGACGGCGTGCGCGAGGTCCGGGAAGTTTCGCGACGCATCGCCTTGGAGGATGACGAGCCCAGGCCCGTCCTGGAGATTGTGCCGCGTCACTACCGCGATTTGCGGGAGATTGCGCACATCCTCGACTCGAACGGCGGGTACGTGGACCATCGTTTGTTCAACGTGGACCTGAGGTTCAGCCAGCGGTACGCAATGGAGCATGGCATCTTCCCGATGGGGCTCGTGCGCTACGCGAACGACGCATGGCGCGCGGAGGAGGAACACTTCGCCCTCGACTATCCGCTGCCTCCGCTGACACGGTCTCTCCTGGACATTCGCGTGGACAATCCGATGGGAATGCCGCGGATGCAGGACAAGTTCCTCGGGGCGCGCGTGGACGATGTGGAGATTGATGGGTCCGAAGAGGCAATCGTACGCGGGATTGAGGAAGTCGTGCGGTCGAAGGATCCGGATATCCTGCTCACGGACGGCGGCGACGCGTTCACGATGCCCTACCTCGCACGGAAGGCGGCGGAACTCGGTGTGGATCTTCAACTAGGCCGTGATCTGGACAGATTTGCAGAGCGCAAGGCGAAGTCCTACTTCACGTACGGAAAGATCGTCTACAAACCAGGGCAGTACATCCTCCGCGGTCGCCTGCACTTGGACCGCGGGCACTTCGCATATCGAGAGAGCGAGTTCGCGGGCTTGGCAGAATTGTCTCGTTTGTCGACCTTGACGCCACAAGAGCAAGCTCGGCTCACGCCCGGAACGGCAATCACCGCAATGCAAGTGAACCAGGCACATCGCGACGGATGCCTTGTCCTGTGGAAAAAGAACCGACCGGAGGAGTTCAAGACCGCGGAGAATCTCCTTCGAGGAGATCGTGGCGGATTCATTTTCGAACCCGAAGTCGGTCTGCACGAAGGACTCTACGAACTCGATTTTTCATCTCTATATCCGAACATCATGGTGAAATACAACATCTCGCCGGAAACCCTCGATTGTCGTTGTTGCGAGACCGACGGACACCCCGTCCCTGAATTGCAGTATCATCTCTGTGCACGTCGCATCGGTTTGATCCCGAGGATTCTCAAACCTGTGATTGAGCGACGCCGATATTACAAGAAAATGAAAAAAGAACCGGGACCTCTGCGAGAAATATATTCAGGTCGGGATACAATTCTGAAGTGGTTGAATGTTACGTGTTTCGGCTATACAGGTTACAAAAACGCACGATTCGGACGTATCGAGTGCCACGAGGCGATCAACGCATTCGCACGGGAGATTCTCGTGCACACGATGGAGATCGCGGAATCCCACCACCACGAAGTCGTCCACGGCATTGTCGACTCGGTCTGGCTCCGCCCAAAGCCCGACGCGGACGACATCCGCACGGTGCAGGACCACATCTCTGGTTCCATCGGTCTCCCGATCGAGCTCGAGGGCCGCTACAAGTGGATCGTCTTCCTCCCGTGCAAGACCACGGGCGTGGGCGCGCTGAACCGCTACTACGGCCTCTTCGAGAGCGATGAGTTCAAGCTCCGCGGGATTGAGCTCCGCAAGCACGACACCCCGGAGTTCATCAACATCTGCCAGGAGGCGATGCTCGGTGAACTCAGCCTGGCGTCGAACGCCGCGGAGTTCCGCGAGCGCATCCCGCGGGCCGTCGACATCCTCCGATGGACGGCGAAGTGCGTCCTCGACCGCGCGATCCCGGTCCACCAGTTCATCCTCACGAAGAACGTCTCCCGCACCCTCCCGGAGTACGTCGTCCTCACGGCCACCGCAGCCGCCCTGAAGCAGATGGAGAAGCGGGGCTTCAAGGTCGAGCCCGGTGAATCGATCCGCTACGTCCTCCTCGATGCCCGCGTCCGCGACTCCGAGCGCAAGGTGCGCGTCGCGGAGTTCCTCCAGGGGGACGAGGAGCCGGACGCATGGGAATACATCCGCCTCCTGTGCCGGTCCGGCCAGACCCTGCTCGCGCCGTTCGGATACACGGAGGAAAAGCTGTTCGCGATGTGCGAGGACCTCTCCGACGTCTCGATCGCGCATGGCCCGGAGCGGGCGATCGCCATCCAGGAGGACTACAAGTCGCAGTCGCGGAGCCACAGCCGCGCCCGCGGGGGCGTCGGATACAGGAAACCGTGGCGGGTCGTGGACGACGAGGTAGAGCCGGCGGACCTGCCCGCGGAGATTTGAAGGGGCGATGCGATGACCGCGCGTGTTCGCGGTCGGGATCGACCTCGCGTGGTCGCCCCGCAACAGATCGGGACTCGCTGTCGCAGAACGCGCGGGTCGGACTTGGCGGCTGCTTGACGTGCACGACGCCCTCGGGGACAACCGCGAGATCCTCGCGCACATCGAGAAGCACGTCGGTCCTGAGAAGGCGATCATCGCGATCGACGCGCCCCTCGTCGTGCCGTATCGTACGAGAGGGCGCGAAGGCGACCGGATCGTCACCCGCGTGTTCGGACCGAGCGAGGCGGGCGTGTACCCGGCGACGAGGAAATACATGGGTCGATACGGCGCGAAACGCATCTGGGACCTCGTCCGGGACTTGGGGCGTCTGGGCTACCGCCACGACTGCCGAATCCACCCGGAAACCGAGGCGCGCCAGTTCTTCGAGACGTATCCGCATGCGGCATCCGTGGCCCTGTTCGACTTGGAGAAGACGCTCAAGTACAAGGTCCGCCAGGGACGGTCCTACGAGACACGGTGGGCGGCGTTCCGCGAATATGAGAAGCACATTCGTGGCCTTCGCGCATGCGATCCGGCGTTCGATGACGTCGACATATTTCTCGATCCGGACGTCTCGCGAAGGAAGGGCAAGGCCCTCAAGGAATATGACGACCGCCTCGACGCAATCCTGTGCGCATACATCGCGGCGTACTACTGGACATGGGGCACTCGTTGCTGTGCGATCTTTGGCACGCTGGAGGGCGGATACATCGTCACGCCGATGAACGCGCGCCTTGCGAGGCGCATCCCCCGCAACTCGCCGTTCGTCACGTACGATGGGGGAACGGGCGGCCGAATCAGTCGAGGGTGAGTGGTTCCTCGGACAGGCCCTCGCTTGCGGCGACGAGCTTCGTCACGCGCTGCTCCGCCTTCGACAACAGGTCGTGGCAGCGACGGTACAGGACGAGCCCCTCCTCGTATGCGGTCAGGGCACGGTCCAGCGGGAGATCCCCACGGGAGAGTTCCTCGACCTTCGCCTCCAGGGCCGTGAGGGCATCCTCGAAGGACATCTCGTCGGTCATGCGACCTCCGTTCGATCGACGTGAGCGTGAATCCGACCGTCTTGCAGGCGGACCAAGATGGGGTCTCCGCGAGTCAGCTCGCAGGCCCATGGGATCACGGATCCTTCCGGGCGCGACACGATCGCGTAACCGCGACCCAAGGTGGCGAGGGGGCTCAACACATCGAGCCGCCGACCGAGGGCCTCGAGTCTCTCCCGTTGCCGCGTCAGATCGCGACGGCCTGATTGGAGCAGCGACCGTGCCGCAGCTCCGAGTCGCACACGATTCGCGTCGACGTCCCGGCGGAGACCGCGCGGCGTCAGGCGTTCACCGACGGCCGCAAGGGACTCGGCGGCCTCCCGCAGCCGATCTCGGATCGCCTCCACGATCCGTTTCCGAAACCTTTGCACGTCCGACGTGACCTCGAGGAGGTTCGGCGAGACGAGCTCTGCCGCGGCACTCGGGGTCGCCGCCCGCATGTCCGCCACGAAATCCGCGATCGTCACGTCCGTCTCATGGCCGACCGCGCTCACGACAGGCACCGAACAAGCGGCAATCGATCGCGCGAGGCCCTCGTCGTTGAAGGCCCACAGGTCCTCGAGCGAGCCACCGCCCCGAGCGAGGATCACCACGTCCACCCGCGGCCCGACATCCTCAAGGGCCCTCCGGAGGCTCACGGCGGCCTCGGGCCCCTGCACGAGCGCGGACGCGACCACCACGTCGGCCAAGGGATCGCGACGGCGCAGGATTGTGAGGATGTCATGGAGGACGGCCCCGCGTTCCGACGTCACCACTCCGATCCGGCGGGGGAACCTCGGGAGGGGACGCTTGCGTGCGGCATCGAGGAGCCCCTCCGCCTCGAGCTTCTTGCGCGTGCGCTGAAACGAAGCCCAGAACGCTCCAATGCCGGCGGGTGTGAGGGCACGGACGACAAGCTGCACGTCGCCCTTGCGCTGGAACAGGTCGACGTCTCCAGACGCGACGACGTCCATGCCGTCCTCCAGATCGAAGCCGAGCGCTTCCGCTTCCTCCCGGAATAGGACACAGCCGATCTGAGCGTTCGCATCCTTCAACGTGAAGAACACGAGGTTCGATGGCGCCCGTTGCACGTTGCTCGTCTCGCCGCGGACGAGGACGCGGCTCAGGAGGGGATTGCCGCGGACCGTGTCGCGAAGGAGGCGGGTGAGCTCCGACACGGTCAGGGCGCGCGGCACGTCAGGGGTGTATTCCCTCGCAGGCGAGATCGCGCCAATCGTTTCCATGGAAGTGGCCACGTCACGTGGACGTGAGGTTATCAACGAGCGCGAGAGGGGTAGGCGAAAGTGTTCCGACCCATTACTTGGCCTGGAGAAGATCCTTCGCCGTGAGGAGCGCGCGGAGCCGCACGCCGATCGCCCGGAGATTCTCCGTCCCGCCTTCCTCGCGGTCCACGACCGCGACGACGTCCGCGATCGTCGCGCCGTGTCCCCGCATTCGTTCGATTGCACCGCGTATAGTGCCGCCAGTCGTGACGACGTCCTCGACGAACAACACGCGTTCCCCCGCGCGCAGCTCCCCTTCGAACTCCTTCATCGTGCCATGTTCCTTCGTCGCCTTGCGCACCATGATGAACGGCTTCCCGGAGGCGAGGCTGACCGCCGCGACGATCGGCACGGCGCCGAGCTCCACGCCCGCGATGCGCTCCGCGGTCCGCGCATACGGGGCCATTCCGTCTCCCATCATCCGGAGCAGATCCGGTCGGGTTACGGCCTTCTTGATGTCCACGTAGTACGTCGATGTCTTCCCGGATGCGAGGGTGAAGCTCCCGAACTGCACGGCACCGCATCCCACGAGGCCTTTGAGGAGCGCCGTGCGGTCGAACTCACCAGGGCTCATGCTTCTTCCCGATCCGATACCCGAGGATGTTCACCGCCCGATGCAGGGCCGGCGTGATAAGGATGATGGCCCCGAGGCCGAGGAGCGCGTCCCCTTCGAAGAATCGGCGGATGGACCACGCCGGGATGAGGACACTGAGCACGAGCGCACCGAGGACGAAGTCGTACTGGTCTAGGCCGGGTGACTTCGCGCCGCGCGGTCTGTGCATCCGCCGCTTCACGAATGCGCCGGCGAGATCGCCCAGGAGCGCGCCGAAGGCGAGGAGCGCGGACACCACGAAGGCATCGGCCGGCGTGCCGAAGGACCACGTCGACGTGGGGGCGAGTGCGTTGATCGGGAGGGTCAGCAGGAGACCCAAAATAGCGCTCGCAAGTGTCCCGCCCGCGAGGCCACGCCACGTCTTGCCGTCCCCGAACAGGCGCTCCCCGTCCCGCAGGGTCCGGCCGAAGTCAATCGGCGTGCCGCCGCCGAAGACGACGGCCATGGGGTTGGCGACGTAGGCCGGGAGGAAGAACCACAGGGCCTGCGGGATTGCCTCCCAGGACATCGCCGCGCGAAGGTACCGCCCTCGCATATACCTAACCGACGGCTCGGAGCGCGACACCCTATCGAGCCTGATAATCTCCGCGCCAGCGTATTATAGCGAGAGGCGACCTCGTCCGTCGTTCCGACCATGGACCGCTTGAAGACGTACGTCGAAGGCTTCGACGAGGCCCTCGGCGGCGGCATCCCGCGCGGGTCCCTCGTCCTCGTCGCCGGGACGCCGGGGACGATGAAGACGGCCCTGACCTTCTCGATCATCTACGAGAACGTCAAGGCCGGCTCGAAGGCGCTGTACATCTCCCTCGAGGAGAGCCAGGAGGACCTGCGCGCCGCGATGGCGGATCTCGGGATGACGAACCTCGACGACATGGAACTGTACATCCTCGACATCGGGCGCATCCGGCTGGAACACAAGGACGAGGAACTGTCGAAGAACTGGCTCGACGTCCTGCAAAAGTACATCGAGCAGCGCGTGCGGATGAACGGGTTCGATCTGGTGGCCCTCGACAGCCTCGCGGCCCTGTACAGCCTGAGCCGCCTCGACAACGCACGGCGGGACCTGTTCCACTTCTTCGGGTTCCTGAAGTCCCTCGATGCGACATGCTTCCTGATCTCCGAGGTGCCGTCGGGGAGCAACGGCCGGCTCAGCACATTCGACGAGGAGTTCCTCGTGGACGGAATCCTGTACCTGCGGCACTTCGAGAAGGGCGAGACCGACGTGCAGCTGCGCCTGCGGTGCGTGAAGATGCGCCGGGCGCGGCACGAGCACGGCTCCTTCGCGCTGATTCGGAACAACGGTCATTTCCAGATCACACGTGCGATCTCAGAGTGACGTCTTCTGGAGGAGCTTGAGGAGCGCCTCCGCATACTTCGCGGCAAGCTTCGCGTTCCCGAAGGTCTTCGTCGCGGCCGCGCGGTTCTCCTCGATCGCCTCGACGGTCTTCACGAGGACCGAAACGACGTCCTTCCCCGGCGCCCGCCGGAAGAGCGCGGCGATCGACGTGTCCTCGCCCGCCATGACCACGAGCCGTCCGACCGGGAGGTGCAGCACGAACGTACCGCGCGTCCTTCGGGCGGATTCCCGGCGGACCATCTCCGCGATGGCGGGCTCGTCCAGGTACGCCGTCTCTCCGGCCTTCGCGAGCACTTCGCGCCCCTTTCGCTGAATCACGAGGGCAATCGCGTTCGATTCCCGATCGCGCGCGGCGAGCTCGGACCAGAACGCCGCCTGGAGGGAGAGGGAACGCAGACGCCGTCGGAGCGACGCCATCGCCTCCCGATCGCGGCTCCGCGCCAGCTCGCGGAGGGTCGACTCGACCTCCTTCGCTTCCTTCGGATGGAGCAGATGCCGGAACGTCTGGAACTCCTGCGCGAGCGCGTCGAGCTCCGTCGAGGCGCGCGGCCGGCTCGGCTCCGGCGGAGGCAGCTCGGGCGACGAATCGTTCGCGGACAGAATCGGCATCTCCTGCTCGATCAGGTCGACCGCGTCGGCCAGGCTCTTGTCGGGGTGGCGCAGCAGGGCGTCCATGACCGTGTTGCCATGGCCCGCCAGCTCCCAGCGGAGCAGCTTGAGCGCTGCTTCGTCCCGCTTCGCCATCCCTTCTCCCAGGTGGAAGGTCCTCGCGCTACAAAAGCATTCCTTACCGCGCGGCAAGACGCGATACCCGTCTTACATCGTGTGAATATCTTGCTCGATAACCGGGTCGCCATCCCTTTATAACGTGCATTTCGTCGTGCGAACACGATGGATGTCGAGGTGCCCCTTCTCCAGACGTACATAGAGGGCCTCGATCGTGCCCTGGGTGGAGGGATCCCAAAAGGCAGCACGGTCCTCGTCGCCGGGACGCCCGGGACGATGAAAACGTCCCTCGTGCTCTGGACGATGCACGAGAATGCCCGGCGGAACGGGACGAAGTCCCTGTACGTCAGCCTCGAGCAGGCAATGGACAGCCTGAAAGCCGGCGCCGTGCGGATGGGGATGAAGGAGCTCCATGAGGCGCAGGTGTACATCCTCGACATGGGGCAGCTGCGTCTCGGCCTTCACCGCGCGGAGGCGTCGAAGGACTGGTTCACGATCCTCCTCGAGATCATCAAGGAGGCCGTCAACTCGAGCGGCTATCAGGTCCTCGCGCTGGACAGCCTCGAGGCGCTCTACGCCCTCTCGGACCTGAAAAGCCCGCGGCGGGAGATGTTCCACTTCCTCAGCGCCCTCAAGGAACTCGGCCTGACGACGTTCCTGATCACGGAGACGCCGTTCGGCTCGACGCGGCTCGCGGAATGGGGGGAGGACTTCATCGCGG
>Ga0209640_10000300_pt1 | contig 37925 bp, 32 predicted proteins | sample RifCSP10_1_FD_184018 | JGI IMG/M metagenome (GOLD analysis project Ga0209640, IMG submission 184018) | Soil microbial communities from Rifle, Colorado - Rifle CSP2_sed 10_1 (SPAdes) (version 2) | ecosystem: Environmental > Terrestrial > Deep subsurface > Rock core/Sediment | place: Rifle... | reverse complement strand
GAACCACGAACCCACAACCACGAACCCACAACCACGAACCCCGAACATGAGAACCGAACCTGAACGTGAACCCGAACTGAGAAGTTAGAAGCGAGAAGTGTGAACACGCGGTTCTTGTTTCGGCGCGCAGCCCTCAGGCGCCGAGGTACCGATTGAGAATGGGTCCGTACGCGTCAACTCGCCGATCGCGCAGAAACGGCCAGTTGCGTCGCACGGTCTCGGTGAGCGCCGGATCGCATCGTGCCACGAGCACTTCTTCACCCTCGCCGGCCTCGGCGAGGCACCGGCCGAACGGATCGGCGATGAAGGAATGCCCGAAGAACGTGATGCCGCCCGTGCCGGGTTCGTCCTCGTGCCCGATGCGGTTGGGCGACGCCACGTAGATGCCGTTCGCAATCGCGTGTGATCGCTGAATCGTGCGCCAGGCCTCGACCTGCGCCGCGCCCCATTCCGCCTTTTCCGCCGGGTGCCACCCGATCGCCGTCGGGTAGAACAGCACCTGGGCCCCGAGAAGGGACGTGATACGCGCGGCTTCCGGGTACCACTGGTCCCAGCAGATGAGAACGCCGATCGTGGCGTACCGGGTCTTCCACACTTTGAAGCCGCCGGCCTGGCCCGTTCCGGGACTCGGGACTGGGGACTCGGGACTGGGGACTCGGGACTCGGGACTCGGGACTGGGGACTGGGGACTCGGGACTCGGGATCCGGGATCCGAGGCTTGCGATTTGGTGGGCTCGACGACCTGTGCATCTCCAGGCGTGAAGTAGTACTTCTCGTGGTACAGCGGGTCGTCGGGAATGTGCATCTTTCGATACACGCCGAGCAGTGAACCGTCGGCGTCGATGATCGCCGCGGAATTGCGATAGAGGCCCGCAGCCTGGCGTTCGAACACCGGCGCAACGATGACCACTTCCAGCTCGCGTGCGAGGCGTTGCACGGCCTCGGTGGTTGGCCCGGGTATCGGTTCCGCCAGGTCGAAACGGTCGACCTGCTGGGACTTGCAGAAATAGGGGGACTGGAACAGCTCCTTGAGGCAGATGATCTGCGCCCCGCGGTTGGCGGCTTCGCGCACGAGCCGGTCGGTGTTGCGCAGGTTCGCCGCGACGTCCGCTGTTGCGGCATCCTGGATGATGCCGATCGTGAACGGCGCGGCGCCGGCTCGGGGCGCTCGACTCTCGGCTGTGGGCTCTGGGCTCTGGGCTCTCGGCTCCAGGTTCTGGGTTTCGGGCTCTCGTTCCATGTGCAGTGTTCAGTCTACGGCACCTCGTAGCTTGTAGACTGTAGAGTCATGTCGAGAGCCGAGAGTCCAGAGCCGAGAGCTGAGAGCCGAGAGCCCAGAGCCCACAGCCGAGAGCCCAGAGCCCAGAGCCGAGAGCCGAGAGCCCTTGGCCCCCTTCGCGTTGCCATCCTCGGCTTCGGCACCGTTGGCGCCTCAGTGGCGCGCATTCTCGTCGAACGCCCGGAGCTGTCGGATCGCTTGAAGTTGACGCACGTGTTCAATCGGGATGTGTCCAGAAAGCGGGCCGACTGGGTGCCCGCTTCGGTCGTCTGGACCGAGGACATCGACGTGGTGCTGGCTGCCTCCCCGGACGTGGTCGTGGAAGTGGTGGGCGGCGTCACGCCGGCGCGGGAGTGGGTAGGCGGGGCCATCGACCGGGGGGCGTCGGTCGTGACTGCCAACAAGATGCTGCTGGCGACACACGGCCCGGAGTTGCTCCAGGCCGCGTCGCGAGCCGGCGTGCGACTGCGGTTCGAAGCGGCTGTCGGCGGCGGAGTGCCGCTCATCCATGGCGTGCGTGAAGGCCTGGCCGGCGACGTGCTCACAGGCGTGGCCGGCATTCTGAACGGCACGTGCAACTACATCCTCAGCCGCATGTCCGCCACGAGCGAGCCGATGGACGTCGTGCTTCGAGACGCCCAGCGGCTGGGATACGCCGAAGCCGATCCGACGGCAGACGTCGACGGATTCGATGCGGCGGCCAAGCTGGTCGTGCTTGCCGGCATAGCGTTTCACCGACACCTGAGGCTGGCCGACGTACCTCGTCGATCGATTCGCCCCCTGACGAGTGCGGATTTCACGTACGCGAACCGGCTGGGCTGCACGATCCGTCAGGTGTCCAGGGTCCAGCAGGCCGAAGGGGGCTTCTTCGGCTTCGTCGGCCCCGCGCTCGTCCCCCACGGCTCGAGCTTCGGGCGTAACGAGGGGGCCAACAACGTCGTGACCATTTACGGCCGATACGGGGGCGAGAGCAGCTTCAGCGGGGCGGGAGCGGGCGGCCCGGCGACCGCCGTTGCCGTCGTGTCCGATCTGCTGGCGCTCACCCGCGACGGGCAAGGCGCGCGGCGGGATGCGGACGAGTGGCTGCCGGCCTCTTTCGTCGCGCCTCCACCGCTTGCCTATTACCTGCGCTTTGTCGTTCGGGATCGGCCCGGGATCCTCGCCTCCATCGCGGCCGTGCTGGCGCGCCAGGGTATCAACCTGGACGCGGTCCTCCAGGAGCCCGGGTATCCCAAGGACAGACTTCCCTTCGTGATCACGGTTGAGCCGTGCGAAGAGGCCGCCCTGCTCGAGTCACTCAGCGAGCTGACACCGGCCGACTGGCATGCCGAACCCCCGCTCGCGCTGCCAATGCTGCTCGGTCCTCTTTCGTGATATCGTTTTTGTTTCGTGTCACTTAAGACGCCCGAGAAGGCTCGCGCGGGCTCTGCCGTCGGGGACCACATCGATGTTCCGGGATCGGTCGCCAACTTGGGTGGCGGCTTCGACACCCTCGGCGTTGCCGTCCAGTTGTACCTGCGAGTACGGATCGTGGACGTCCTCGATGACGGGGGCGCTGAACTGAGAGTGGTGCGGAGTACGCCGCCGGTGCGGGGAGCGAACGCGGTCGAGCGTGCATTCGGGATCATCGCGCGGCGGACCGGCAGGCGTGCACCGACGGTCCAGGTCGAAGTGACCAGCGACATTCCCATGGCGGCCGGGCTCGGCAGCAGCGCCGCCGCGACGGTCGCCGGGCTGAGGCTGTTCGAGCGCGTGACGGGGGCTCTGGACGACTCGACGCTGCTCGGGGCGGCGACTGAGGCCGAGGGACACGCCGACAACGCCGCGCCGGCGCTGTTTGGTGGTCTCAACTCGGTGGTGGAGGTCGAAGGCGGGAACCCGTTCGCGCTGCGCTGGCCCTGGCCCGAGGATCTTCGACTCGTGGTGTCGACGCCGGCAACCGGGCTGGCAACCGCCAAGGCCCGTGCCGCGCTGGCACGGGAGGTGCCGCGTGCGGATGCGATTTTCAACCTGCAGCGCGTGCTTGCGCTCGTTCACGCGTTGCAGCACGGGCAGTACGACCGGCTGCGCGAAGCGGTGAAGGATCGCCTGCACCAGCCGGCGCGCGCGTCGCTGGTGCCGCTCCTGAGCGAGGCGCTGGCTATGGACGACCCCGACGTGTTGGGGGCTTTTCTGTCCGGTGCTGGACCGTCGGTGGCGCTGCTGGCACGGCGGGAGGCCACTCGCGTCGAGCGCCTGCTCGCCTCGATGTATCAAGAGGCGGGGGTCGAAGCGACCGTACGGACGCTCAAGGTGCATGACGGCGCGACCGTGTGGAGCAACGTCAATGCTCTTTGAGCATTGAGCATTGAGCATTGAGCATTGGGCATTGGGCATTGAGCGGTGAGCGGTGAGCGTGAGGAGAAGGGTATGAGGTTCGTTTCGGGGCTGACCTGTCACCTGTGCGGCGCGACCTACGAGCCGAAGGCCAGTTGGGTGTGCAGCTGCCTTGGGCCGCTCGAGGTCTCGTACGACTACGACGCCGTGCGCAAGGTGATCAGCCGCGACCTCATCGAGTCCCGCCCACCGTCACTGTGGCGCTACCTGGAATTGCTGCCCGTGGAGGAGCCGCGCACGGGATTCAACTCCGGTTTCACGCCCCTCGTGCGCGCAGGGCGACTCGCCAAGGCGCTCGGGCTCGCCGAGCTCTACATCAAAGACGACTCGGTGAACCACCCGACCTTCTCGTACAAGGATCGCGTGGTGTCGGTCGCGGCCACCAAGGCCGTGGAATTCGGCTTTCGCGTGTTCGGCTGCGCGTCCACGGGCAACCTGGCCGGCAGCGTCGCCGCGCACGCCGCGCGACTCGGGTTGGAGTGCTACGTCTTCATTCCCCACGATCTGGAGCCGTCGAAGATCCTCGGTGCCGCTATCTACCGGCCGCATGTTGTGGCCGTCGAAGGCAACTACGACGACGTGAACCGTCTCTGCACCCAGATCGCGGACCGGTACGGGTGGGGGTTCGCCAACATCAACCTGCGCAGCTACTACGCCGAGGGCGCCAAGACGATGGGCTTCGAGATCGCGGAGCAGCTTGGCTGGCGGTATCCGGATCACATCGTCTCTCCAGTCGCGGGTGGCACGCTGTTGCCGCGCATCTTCAAGGGCCTGCGTGAGTTCAGCCAGGTCGGTCTCGTCGAGGGCCCGTTGCCGCGCATTCATGCCGCACAGCCGACCGGATCAGCGCCGGTCATTCGTGCGCTCGATGCGGGTGAGGAGTTCCCGGAGCCGGTCAAGCCGGACACGATTGCCAAATCGCTGGCGATTGGCAACCCGGCTGATGGCTTCCAGGTGATCAGGGTCGTCAAGGAGACCGGGGGCAGCGGGGTGATGGTGAGCGACGAAGAGATCCTCGATGCGATCGAGCTGTTGGCTCGGACCGAAGGCATCTTCACGGAGCCGGCCGGTGGAACGACGCTCGCGGCCACGGTCGCGCTCGTCAAGCGCGGCGTGATCAAGCCGAACGAGTCCGTCGTGGTGTGCATCACCGGCAACGGGTTCAAGACGGCGGAGGTCATGGCTGACCGCGTCGAGCGTCCGGTGCGGATCGGTCGCTCACTGGCGGACTTCGAGAGGGTCTGTGCGCCGCAGGGGGTGACGGTATAGAACGACTCGAACGAATATGTATCCCTCGTTCCTGAAGCTGACCGGTCGACATGTCGTGCTCGTCGGCGGCGGGCGCGTGGCGGCCGGCAAGCTGGCCGGACTGCTGGCTGATCGCGCGCACGTGACGGTCGTGGCGCCGGAGATTCGGCCGGAACTCGAGCAGCCCGGCGTGACGTTGAAGCGGCGCGCGTTCGAGCCCGGCGATCTGGACGAAGCGTGGTACGTGGTGGCGGCCGCGCCGCCCGACGTCAACCGCGAGGTGCTCAGCGCGGCCGAGCATCGGCGTGTGTTCGTGAATGCAGTCGACGATCCTCCTCATGCCAGCGCCTACGCCGGCGGCGTCGTGCGTCGCGCGGGAGTGACGATCGCGTTTTCGACCGATGGCCGGGCCCCGGCGCTCGCAGGCCTGTTGCGCGAGGCGCTCGACGCGTGGCTCCCCGCGGACCTCGATGCGTGGATGTCGGCGGCCGACGAGGCGCGCCGGGCATGGAAACGCGACGGCGTGCCCATGGAGCGGCGGCGGCCAATGCTGCTCGAAGCCTTGAACCGGCTGTACGACGAGAAGCGCGATCAGCTCCCGACTCCCGACTCCCAACTCCCAAGGCGAGTTGGGGGCTGAGGTTGGAAGTCAGGTGGCATGAGTCGATTGGGAGTTGGCACAAGAATCGATTGGGAGTTGGGACAGTATCAATTGGGAGTTGGGACGAGGATCGGATTGGGAGTTGGGAGTTGAAGTGCCGGTAGGCCGAGTGTCACTCGTGGGCGCGGGTCCGGGAGACCCTGAGCTCTGGACGGTGCGTGCGCTGCGGCGGGTCCAGGAGGCCGATCTGGTGCTGTACGACGCGCTCGTCGACGGCGAATCGCTCAGACACGTGACGCGCGCGCAGTGTTTCTGCGTGGGCAAGCGTGCCGGCCGGGCCAGCGTGAAGCAGGAGACCATCAATCGACTCATGATCCGCGGCGCCCTTCACGGCAAACGCGTCGTCCGCTTGAAGGGCGGGGATCCATTCGTGTTCGGCAGGGGAGCCGAGGAGACGCTCGCGCTCACCTTCGCGGGGATTCCCTTCGAGGTCGTGCCCGGCGTGACCACGGCAGTGGCGGCGCCGGAACTGGCGGGTATTCCGGTGACGCATCGTGGGATGGCGTCGGGCTTTCTCGTCGTGGCTGGCCAGACGGGCGCAGGCCTGAACCGCATGCTCACCTCCGTCAGCCCGGGGGGCGTGACGCTGGTCGTCATGATGGGGCTCGCCGCCCGGGACGAGATTGCCCGGTCCTTGACCGGCCACGGCTGGCCTCCAGGCACGCCGGCCGCAATCGTCTGCGCCGCGTCGACGCCAAAGGAATGGACCTGGACCGGGACGCTGGCCGAGCTGGCGACCGCGGGACCACCTGAGGGTGTCGCAGGTGTCATAGTGGTGGGGGAAGTCGTGTCGGTTCGCGACGCGCTGGCCGCCGGGAGCGCGCGGGCCGCAGATGACGAGGTGAGGTATGGCCGTAGCTGACGACTCGAAGGCGTTGGCGCAGCGTGGGGACACCACCGAGGGCCGGGCGCGCCTGGATTTCGCAGACGAGCGCGACATCGACGAGTTCGTCGACGTGCTGGGCAAGTACGAGCGGGGTGAGATCTCTCCGGAAGCCTGGCGGCGTTTCAGGCTCGTGCGCGGAACCTACGGGCAGCGTCAGGACAACGTCCAGATGATGCGCATCAAGATCCCGCAGGGCATCGTGAGCGCGTCGCAGATGCGCGCCCTGGCGGGCGTCGCCTCCCGGTATTCCCGCGGCTTCTGCCACGTCACCACACGCCAGAACATTCAGTACCACTTCGTGCAGCTCGGGGTCGTCGAAGACGCCATGCGTGAGCTCGGGAGTGAAGGCCTCACGACGCGCGAGGCCTGCGGCAATTCCGTCCGCAACATCACTGGCTGCCCGTACGCGGGGACGTCCGAGACGGAGATCTTCGACGTCACGCCCTACGGGGAGGCATTGACGCGCTACTTCCTGCGCCATCCCCTCGCGGCCGTGCTGCCGAGGAAGTTCAAGATCGCGTTCGAGGGGTGCGTCGAGGATCACGCCGTGGCCTCGATTCACGACATCGGCTGGCGCGCGCGTCTCGTCGACGGCACTCGTGGATTCCGGGTGACCATTGCGGGCGGCACGTCGATTCTGCCGGTGTCGGGATACGTGCTCTACGAGTTCCTGCCGGTCCACGAGATGTTCAACGTGGCCGAGGCGGTCCTACGCGTCTTCCACCGGTTTGGCGACTACCAGCACCCCCAGCGCAACCGCATGAAGTTTACGGTCAGGGCGCTCGGGTGGGACGTCTTCCGCGAACGCGTCGAAGAGTGCCTCGAGGAGTTCCGCCGGGAGGGCGGGGCGCGCCTGCCGTTCGATCCAGATGCCGTCCGGCCAGAGTCGGCACCCGACTGGTCGCCTGCGGAGGCGCCGACACTTCAAGCCGTGGCGGCCGCTGCCAGCACTCCGGTGATCGGCCCCGGCATTCTCCCTGGCACGGTGCGGCTGCCGCCGCTGCCTGACGCCTACGTTCGCTGGATGTCGAGCAACGTCAGCAGGCAGCGGCAGGCCGGCTACTGCCACGTGATGGTGCGGCTGCCCCTTGGCGACTTCACAGCCGGACAGATGCGCGTGATGGCGGACCTCGCGGAGGCGTACGCAGACGGCACGATGAGGCTGACGGTCGACCAGAACGTGCTGTTCCGGTGGGTGAAGTCCGAGTCGGTCGAGCCCTTCTACCATCGCCTCGCGGCGGCGGGACTGGGTGCTCCCGACGCGGGCAGGCTGAGCGACGTGGTGAGTTGCCCCGGTGCTGAGAGCTGCCGGCTGGCCGTGACGCAATCCCGCGGGCTCGGGCGCGAGTTGACCGAGCATCTGAACGGGCGTCCAGACCTCGTCGATCTGGTGCCGTCCGGCCACGTCAAGATCAGCGGCTGCCCGAATGGGTGCGGACAACACCACATCGCCTCGATTGGGTTCCAGGGCAGCGTCCGCAAGCTCGGTACGCGTGCCGTGCCGCAGTACTTCGTGCTCGTCGGCGGCGGGTGCGCCGATGACGGTGTGGCGCATTTCGGAAAGGTGGTCTCGAAGGTGCCGGTCCATCGCCTGACCGATGCGCTCGATCGGCTGCTGGGCCTGTACCGGGATCATCGTCAGGGCGATGAGGAGTTGGGCGCGTTCTTCCGCCGCGTGCCGCCTTCGATGGCGACCGAGGCCCTCAAGGATCTTGCCCTGCTCCTGCCGAACGAGGCGACAGACCAGGACTTCATCGATCTGGCCGAGACGCAGGCGTTCACGCCTGAGGTCATGGACGGCGAGTGCTCTGCCTAAACGTCGAATCACTTGAGTCGAGCAAGAGATCGTGTGTTCACTCTTCTCGGTTCTGACCTTCTCTGTTCGTGTTCACGTTCGGTTCGGGAGTTCGGCGTTCCCTCTGGGGGTCTTCGCGACGTCGGCCGTATCACCCCCGAACCTGAACACGCACGGAGAAGCGAGAACAGAGAAGGGTGAACGACAGATCCCATGCTCGATTCAATTGACCTCCGGTGACCTCCGGGATTAGCTACCCGATCGGCTGCCAGGCCAGCGCGACAAGGCGAACGTCGACTCCGCCACGCTTGGGTTTGATCTCGAGCACTTCGAGTGGCGCGGCCGCGTCCGAGGCGTGCTCCAGCGCGGCGATCTCCTGCTGCAGTTCGGCGTCGATCGCGGCCAGCTCGGATTCAGCCTCCTGTACCCGCTCGCGTGCGCGCCCGACGTCCTGAGCTTCCTTCATCGAGCGCCCGACGCCGCGCGCGGCTGTCGTGGCGCGTCCGAGCGTCGACAGTGACACGCTCTTCCGTCCCATCAATGCGCCGAGCATGGTCGCGCCGAACGATACCGCGGTCTGCAGGCCCTGGTGCTGGACCTGCTGCTGCTCCCGGTCCACCACTTCCCGGGCCTTGGCGATCTTCCCGGTCACGCGTGCGACCTTCGGCGCAAACCGCGCACGCAGCGTTTCAATGGCCCCATCGCGTGTCTCGCGTGCGGCCTGCTGGACGCGGATCCTGAAATCGCGCTCGCTTTCTCCCGGCTCCGACCTCAGCTTCAGCGAGGGAGCCAGCAACAGCCTCAACGGCTGCGCGCGGACGATCCAGTCGCCGAAGTCGCGGCTCCACTCGACGTAGCGTTTGGGATCGAGTGCCGCGGGAGGCAACCTGTGGCACGTTGCGGCGGGCGGCATCGACTTCGGCTCCGCGAGCACGTCGGGCGCCGGAGCGGTGTCGTCGGCCTGGTCCCAGTCGATCGTGATGGCGCCAAGGCTGAAGGGGACCGTCGCCTGCAGGCTCCGAACGACGTCGATGCCGCGCCTCGCGTCGGTGTAGTGGATGCGCGAGGCGCCGTAGAGGACCGGCCGGAATGCCATTGGCGCTCCACTGCCCCCTGGCAGGACGTATTCACGGACGCCCGCGGGCACCGCCGGCTTGGGTACGAGCGGTTCGGCTAAGGGGGAGACGGACTGCCGAGCGGCTGGCTCCGCCGGCGGCGGTGCCAGCCGTTGCAGCGCGTCCCGTTCCATCGGGCCCATCAGATAGGACAAGGTCCAGCGGGTCTGGAAGATCACAGGCCCAGCCTCATGGACGTTGTGCATGAGAAAGACCCTCTGTCGCAGCGCCGAGAGCGTCTTGTCCATGCTCCGTCGATCGAGGCCTCCCGCCACGCCTTCGAGCCCGTCGAGCACGCGCGCTTTGTCGCGCTCGGTCTGCAGCTTGCCGAGAAACCACGTTCCGGTGTTCGACAGAGCCTTGTAGTCGAGATCCACCGGGTTCTGCGTCGCGAGCACGATGCCCACGCCGTAGGCGCGCGCCTGCTTGAGGAGCGTCAAGAGAGGGAGCTTCGAGGGCGGGTTGGCCACGGGCGGCAGGTAGCCAAACAGTTCGTCCATGTAGACGAGTGCCCGCAAGGATCCCGTGCCACTCTGCCGCCTGGTCCATTGAAGCACGGCGCTCAGCACCACGGAGACGACCAGCATCCGCTGCGCTTCATCGAGATGCGCGATCGAGACGATCGCCACGCGTGGACGACCCTCCGGTGTGAAGAGCAGCGACCCGGCGTCGAGCGCGGCACCCGTGCTCCAGAGCTCGAAGCCCGGGGCCGCAAGGACGCTGTTGAACTTGAGCGCGAGCTCCTGACGTTCCCGTGCCGGGTAGAACGTCTCGAGGTCGAGCACGCCGACCCGCTCGACGGAAGGCCGCTGGATCTGCTGCACGAGCCAGGAGAGGTCGCCGGCCGCGTCGGCCGGCTGGCTCGCCAGGATCGCCGAGAGCAACGCCTGCTCGCGGCTGTGCGGTTGGACGTCCGAGATCCCGACCAGACCGAGAAGGCCGGCCGCTGTCGCAGCGATCCGGGCTTGCGCATCTTCCCCCGTCTCGTGGCGGGCGGGTCCGAACGATCCGAGCACGGCGAGCGGTGTGCCCGCGCGGCTCCCTGGTGTGTAGACACGCACGTCGGCGGCGGCCCGCAGCCGACTGATGCGCGCCCCGTCCTGGTCCCACTCGGCGAGGCCGTCCTTCCAGCGCTGCGCGGTCTCAGCGGCGTACGCCTCGACGGTCGTGTTCTGCCGAGAGGCCTCTGCTGCGTCCACCCAGGGCGCAAAGTCCGCTGGTGACAGGTTGGGAAACGTGAGCAGAAGGTTCGGCAAATCGCCCTTGGGATCGATGGCCAGCACCGGAATGCCATCGATGATCGCCTCCTCGATGAGCGCGATGCCGAGACCGGTCTTGCCGCTGCCAGTCATGCCGACGCAGACGGCATGCGTCAGCAGGTCCTTCGAATCGTAAAGGACCGGATCCGGCAGACGGGTGCCGTTTGTCAGATCGAATCGTCTACCGAGATAGAAGAGGCCCAGCTTTTCGTAGTCGGACGCCATGGGGGGGTCCCATTATGTGATCGGTGAAAGTCAGAAGTGCAAAGTGGGAAGTGGGCAAGTAAGTGTAAAGTGGGCCTGTGACGCAGCTGTCCTCTATTGGCCAAATCGCGACGGCGGTGAAGAACCTGGAACGGGCAGTGGCGTTCTATCGCGACCGGCTTGGCCTGCGGTTTCTGTTTCAGGCGCCGCCGGGCCTGGCGTTCTTCGACTGCGGAGGCGTCCGGCTCATGATCGAGGTCCCGCCGGACAAGGAGTTCGATCATCCGGGCTCCATCCTCTACTTCAAGGTCGATGACATCCACCGCGCCTACTCGGACCTGAAGGGGCGCGGCGTCGTCTTCCGCGACGAGCCGCACCTCATCGCGAAGTTGCCAGACCACGAGTTGTGGATGGCGTCCTTCGGAGACGACGAGGGCAACACGCTCGCGCTGATGCACGAAAAGCGGTGATAATCTCGGCGGCCCCTGGCGCGGCTCCGGCGATGCCCTTGCCGTCGCGAGGCCGGTTCGACCAGCGATGAGCAAACTCAAGATTGTCGTCTTGTACGACCGCGTGCTCGTGGACGAATCCGTCGATCAGGCGCCGTCCACCGACAAGGCCCCCGTCGTGCGCACCCTTGACAAGAAGGAAGTCGAAGACGAGGTGACCGAGGCCCTCGGCAAGCTGGGTCACGAGGCGACGTTGCACGAGCTCGACGGGACGCCAAAGAGCCTGCTGGGCCTGGCGAGGCTGGAATGCGACCTGGTCTTCAATCTCACCGAGTCGTTTGCCGGCGATGACACGGCGGATTTCAAGATAGCGGGGTTCCTGGAGCTCATTGGCAAGAAGTACACGGGCTCGGGCACCCACGGTCTGATGCTGGCCCAGGACAAGGCTATTGCGAAGAAGATCTTCGCTTTCCACGGCATCCACACGCCGGTATTCGCGAAGTCGTTTCGTGGACGCCTCGACTTCTCGCACGACCTGCAGTTCCCGGTCATCGTCAAGCCGGCCCGTGAGGACGGCTCAATCGGCATCGAGTTCAGCGCCGTCGTCAACTCGATTCGAGAGCTCATGGAGCGCATGGACTGGCTGCATACCAACTTCGATTCACCCGTGCTGATCGAGGAGTACATCGAGGGTCGCGAGATGTACGTCGGCATCATCGGCAACGACAAGCCCGAGGCGCTCCCCGTCGTCGAGCTCGACCTGTCGAAGCTGCCTGACGGCACGCCCCGTATAGCGTCCGCGGAGGTGAAATGGGGCAAGGGCACGAAAGCCTACCGCGACACCAAGTCCGCCATTGCCACCGATTTGTCAGAGGAAAACGTGCTTGCGCTGCAGCAGACCGCTGTTGCCGCCTACCAGGCTCTCGAGCTGAGAGACTACGGTCGCGTGGATATGCGGCTCCAGCCGGACGGCCGGGTCCACGTGATCGAGGTCAACCCCAACCCCTGGCTCGCCTCGAAGGCCGAGTTCGCGATGGCGGCCCGGAAGTCCAGTCGAACCTACACGCAGCTGATCGAAGAGATCGTCGAGCTCGCGATGGCCCGAGCGTAGACATGTCCCAACGCCCCGGTCCCGAGTCCCCAATCCCCAGTCCCGGATCAAGGCCTCAACTTCCCGTCGACGTTCCACAGATACAGCGTTCGCGTCGTGCCGGCCTCGTCCCGGAACGTGTCCACGACGGCAGGCTCCCAGTCGCCCATCGCGAAGCTGTGGGAGACGATGCGGGCACCGCGGCGGAGCTGGCGCGTCAGGATCGGCCGCAGCTTGACGTTCGACGCAGAGAGCAGATAGAGCGTCACGACAGTGGCGTCTGACACATCCACCGTCATCGCGTCCTGCACGAGAAACCTGACGCGGCGTTCGACCCCAGCGGATTTCGCATTGGCCTCGGCCTGATTGATCAGGACGGCATCGATGTCCACGCCAACCCCGCGCGCGCCGAACTTCTGGGCCGCGGCAATGACGATCCGGCCATCTCCACACCCGAGGTCGTAGACGAGGTCGCCTGGGCCTACCACGGCAAGCCGCAGCATCCGCTCGACGACGTCGGTCGGCGTGGGGACGAACGGGGCGAGACTTCGGGTTTGTGCCGGCGCGGAACGGGCGGGGACCACGCAAAGCCCAGCCAGCATGAGGCCCAGGACGCTGACCCGGATCTTTCGGTGCATGGTGAGGATTCTACGCTTCGGCGACCTCTGGCCGGTCCGTCAGACTGCGACTCAAGTCCTGAAGGGCGTGTGAGTTAGGCGGCAGGTTGGGAGGGCGCGGTCCGGAGGTCGCCAAACGGGCAATTGAGGGGGCTGAAGTGATCAAAAGAGGCCTTTTTCGGGCGTTTTTCATTGATCCCGTTCTGTCGAGTGATCTATACTCATGGGTGCAGTTCCCAGCATAGGGCCGCTACTACCAACCTTCCTGACGGGGGAAACGTGACATTCCAGCTCGGTGACAAGGTCATCTACCCGAATCATGGGCTCGGCATCGTCGAACGGATCGAAGAGAAGACCATTTTGGGTACCACGTGCGGGTTTTTTCATCTGCGCATCGTCTCCAATGACACGACGGTGCTGGTTCCAGTTGCCAACGTCGACAACGTAGGGCTGCGCAGGGCGATTACCGACGGCGAAGTCGATCGGCTGTTCCTGCTGCTCAGCGACGGCAGAATCGACAATCACCAGAACTGGAAGGGACGCTTCAAGGACAACTCCGACAAGATGCGGACCGGCTCGATCTACGACATGGCTGACGTGCTGAAGAGCCTGACGTTCCTGAGCAAGTCGAAGAGCCTGTCGTTTCGGGAGAAGCGAATGCTCGACCGCGCCAAGGCACTGATCATCTCGGAGGTGTCCGAGGTGATGCGGGAGAAGGCGCTCGAGATCGAATCCAGGGTGGACCGGGCCCTGGAACGATGCTTCATGGTCAAGGCCCGCAACGTAGCGCGCGCGACAGCGCGTGGCAAGGCAAAGCCTGTGAAGGCGCCGATGGTCGTGGCCGCAGCGCCCCGTCGTGCCGCCCGGGCTTCGTAGTCGACGATCCGTTCGCGTGTCGCTTCTCCGCCCGCCCGGACTGCCCGTCCGGGCGTTTTTCCGTACTTTCATTGCACAATGCTCCGGGCCCAATGTTCGCGATCCGTTCCGTCATCGCCTATCTGGCCATCCTTGGCTATATCGCCTTGGCCGGCCCGTTGGCGCTCGTGGTCGGCGGCCTCTTCCGATCGAAGGGCGGCATGTATGCGCTCGGACACGGCGGCGTCTGGCTGGCGCTGGCACTCACCGGCATCCGCTACCGAGTGACCGGACACGAGCAGATGCCTGAGGCGGATACGGCCGTCATCTTCTGCTCCAACCACGAAAGCAACGTCGATCCTCCCGTGCTCTTCCAGGCGCTTCACCCGCGCCTGCACGTGCTCTACAAGGCCGAACTCCACAAGGTTCCCCTGATGGGGACGCTGTTCGACCTCGGGGGCTTCGTCCCGGTCGATCGCAGAGATCGTGAGAAGTCGATGGTCTCCATTTCGCGTGGAGCGGCCTCGCTGAAGGCGGGCAACTCGTTCCTGATCTTCCCCGAAGGGACTCGCAGCGGCACCGGGCAGCTGCTGCCGTTCAAGAAGGGTGGATTCATCATGGCCATCGAGGCACAGGTGCCGGTCGTGCCGGTCGGAGTGCGGGGCGGCCGGGATGCCATGCGGAAGGGCAGCGCCTTTGTACGACCGGTGACCGTCAGTGTGCGAATCGGGCAGGCCATCGCAACAACCGGCCTGACCCTCGATGATCGGGACGCCCTGATCGAGCGCGTGCGCCAGCAAATCGAGCAACTCGTCGAGTTGGAGTAGACTGCCCTTGCCAGCCTGCCGCGCCGGGGTGCCCGTGTCTCGACCATCCCTTGTCGCCCTCATCGTGCTCGCAACGGCGGCCCTGCACGCGCAGGATCAGCCGATCTTCCGCGCCGGTGCCAACTACGTGCGCGTCGACATGTACGCGACGGTGGATGGAACACGAGTCGAAGACCTGGCCGCCGACGAGGTCGAAGTGCTCGAAGACGGAGTGCTCCAGAAGGTCGAAGACTTCGAGCACGTGAGCGTCCGTCCTGCCGGCGCCCAGGAGGCGCGCAGAGAGCCCAACACGGTCGAGCAGAGCCGACAGATGGCGGCTGACCCACGCGCGCGCGTGTTCGTCATCTTCCTGGACACCTACCACACCACCATCGAAGGCTCCGCGAACATGCGGCTGCCGCTCATCAAGTTCCTGGACCGGCTGTTGGGGCCCGACGACATGGTGGCGCTGATGACGCCGGAGATGTCGGCTCAGGCACTCGCTCTCGGCCGCAAGACGACCGTGATCTCCAACATCATGCAGGCCGAGTGGATGTGGGGGAGGCGTGGACGCGTTGCGGGGGACCTCGATCCGAAGGAACAGCTCTATGAAATCTGCTACGGCGTTGATCGAGATAGTCCCGCTGCGGAAATGAAGGCCCGGCGGCGCGAGAAGCTCGCGCTGGACGCACTTGACGAGCTGATCGCGCACCTCGGCGGCATCCGGGAAGAGCGCAAGGCCGTGATCGCGGTCACTGAGGGCTGGCGCCTCTTCGAGACGAACGCGAAGCTGGCCTCCGGAAACCGAGGGCAGGTCGAGCCGCGCGATGTCTTCGGCCGTCCACCAAGACCGACGCCCGCGGACGTTGGCAGCGCGACAGGCGCGACTCGCGTCGAGTGTGAAGCTGATCGACTGGCCCTTGCCGCGCTCGACCACACGCAACGCCTGCGGGACCTGACCGAGGAGGCCAATCGGCACAACGTCACGTTCTACCCGGTGTACGCACGCGGCCTGACGCCGTTCGACGCCCCCATTGGTCCCGATCCCCCGCCGTCAGTTCGACAGGACGCAGCCAACCTCCGCGCCCGGCAGGACGGTCTCAGGTTCCTGGCCGACAACACGGATGGCACCTCGGTCATCAACACGAACAACATCGACGGCGCGATGCAGCGGATCGTCGCCGACCTCTCCTCGTACTACCTGCTGGGGTACTACTCGACGAACACGAAGCTGGACGGACGCTTTCGCAGCATCACGGTCCGCGTCAAGCGCCCGGGCGTTCGTGTCCGGGCACGTCGCGGTTATCGTGGGCGCACCGCCGACGAACTTATCAGCGGTGCCGCCGGAACGAGCGCGACCGAGCGGCCAAACGCAATCACCGCTGCTCTGACACCCGTCGTCGGTTTCAACGGTCGTTCGCCGTTCCGGATTCGTGCGTCGTCATGGGTGCGACAAGGGCCGAACGGTGAACCCTCCGGAGCCTTCTGGGTGGTCGGCGAGCTGGACTACCGGACCCGGCGTGAGCTGGCCTGGACCGCCGGCGCCAAGGCCGACGTCGTCGTCCTGGCCGCGGACGGAACGGAGGTCATGTCCCGTCAGCTGGAGGTGCGAACCGGAGACGGCCCGTTTTCGTTCGAAGTGCCTGAATCGGGCGGCCTGGCGACCGGTGAGTATGCGGTCAGGGTCCGGCTCGCGTCGGAGGCCGACGATGCGCTCACGTTGAGCGACACGGCGAGAGTGGTGCTCAGCCAGGATGCCGCGCTGGGTGAAGCCGTCCTGTGGCGGCGTGGACCGTCAACAGGGTTGCAGCACCGGCGTACGGCCGATCCGAGGTTTCAACGCAGCGACCGCATCCGCCTGGAACTGGCGACGACGGCGGCCGCGCCGGCGACGGCCCGCCTGCTCGATCGGAACGGCAATCCGCTCCCCATTCCTGTGCAGGTTGGGGGGCGGCAGGACCCGTCCGGCACCTTCGAGTGGGTTGTCGTCGATGTGTCGCTGGCGCCGCTGGCGGCTGGCGAGTACGCAGTCGAGGTCACCCAGGGCGAGGCCAAACGCGTGACGGGGTTCCGGATCGTTCCCTGAGGCGAGCATCACCCACCGACTGAGAACGTCAGCGTCCACGGTGTCACCGGAGTGCCGTCGAACCCCGTGATCCCTTCGAGCAGCTCGACGCGGACCGTGCGGTACGGCTCGAGAGGCTGGGTGGTGGTGATCTGGATCGCGCGGCTGGCCGCGTCGTAGGACGTCTTGAACTGCATGCCGGGCTCGCCCGGCTCCGGCGTCCGCCCCAGGTAGCTCAAGCGGATGCGGCCTGCGAGGGAGGCTTCGTTCAGCCCTCGGGAGAACTGGATTCGGATCGGGGCGCTCGGGCTGACGTCGGTTTCTCGATCGGTTGGGGAGTTGAACACGACTTCCACCGGCAGCCGGGGAATCGGTGGCGGCGCGATCTCCTCGACCGTGTCCGTCCGCTGTGGCGCCTTGGCGAGGGCAACCCGCGTCGCCTTCAGGCTGACCAGGCCCTTTTCGTTCACGACGGTTCCAGTGACTTCGAGCCACTGGTCCGAGTCGACTCGACGGTTGACGTCGAGGTCGAAGTCCCGACCGCGAGGACGGAGGTCGGTGATCCACACCGCACCCTCCGTGCCGCGGAGGACGTAGTCGTAGCGACTCTTGCCTGGGGCGCCTGGCAGATCGCCGAACAGGTTTCTGCCCCTGAAATTGCCGACGACCGTGACCATCTGCCCGCTGTACTTCCACGGCTCGATCGCAATCGATCGCACTGACATCGGGGAGATTGGTGGCGCTTCAGAGACCGCGCTCACCCGTAGGAGCATCTCCTCTCCGGGCCGTGGCCACTTGTCGGCCTCGCGTCCTTCAGCGAAGCTCCCGACCCTGGGATCTCCCGGCTCGAGGCGACCCACGTCGATGACGAGGCCACGCGCATCGACTGTTCCTTCGGGGGCGCTCACGCCCTCGTCGAGGATCACGCGGAGCTCGTGCTCGTCGGCGCGCAGCGTCGTGCGCGTCCCTTCGGTGTCGAAGGCTCCGCGCAGCAGCACGTTCTGCAGGTGATAGAACCCGGAGAACTGGCGCACGGAGTCGATGGTCGTGAGGCGTCGAGTCGCTGCGCCTGCGCTCTGTCGAGCTCCGGCGAGGCCCGCCGGCATGAGTGTCGCGGGCAGCCGGGCGTCCAGGGTCGCGGTGGCCAGGAGCGAGACGAGGAAGCCTCGACGCAGGGACCGAGTCACTCCTTCATTCTACTTTGCGCATGGCGACCCGGGCGACGATCACGGCGAGCGCTGCGAATAGCAGGCCACCCGCTACTGTTCCGACCGTTCCCTCGTGGAGGAAGGGGACGAGCCCCAGCGTCCCGGCATCGTCGGCAGCGGCGACGATGTTGCGGCCAAAGAGGCCGGCGTACAGGATGCCGGCGAGCGATCCGCCCGCGATCAGGCCGGAGCTCAAGAGCGTGCCGCTGCTGATCTCCGATTCCTCGCGGCGGCCCGTCTTGCGCTCGACCCACCAGCGCACGACGCCGCCGGCGAAGATCGGGGCGGTCGTCGCAATCGGCAGGTACGATCCGACGGCGAACGAGAGCGACCTGATGCCGCACAACTCCAGCGTCACCGAGATGAAGACACCCACGAGGACGAGGCCCCAGGGCAGGTCCTGGCTGAGCAGGCCCCGGATGATGGTCGCCATCAGCGTCGCCTGAGGCGCGGGGAGCGAGCCCGACCCGATCGTCATCTCGTTGTGGAGGTAGAGCGTGGTGATGCCGATCACGAAGGCGGACGTGACGACGCCCACCACGAGTCCGACCTGCTGGGAGACGGGGGTCGCGCCGACGAGGAAACCGGTCTTGAGGTCCTGTGAAGTCGCTCCCGCGATCGCGGCGGCGATGCAGACCACGGCGCCAACGCCGAGCGCGATCGGCGCGTAGTCGTTGCCGACCCAGCCCGCTGCGACGAAGATGGTGCAGGTCAGGATGAGCGTCGCGATCGTCATGCCAGAAATCGGATTGGACGAGTTCCCGATGAGACCAGTGATGCGCGACGACACCGTCACGAAGAAAAAGCCGAACAGCACGACGAGAACGGCGGCCAGGACGTTGCCCTGGGTTGGTGCGCCCGGGGCGACGACGAGGAATGCCGCCAGCAACAACGAGCCCACGACCACGACAGCGAGTGGCATGTCGCGTTCAGTCCGCACACGGGCGGCCGCGCCCGACGCGGCGCTGAAGTCCTTCACGCTTTCGCGGAACGACGTCACGATCGTCGGGATGGTCCGAGCGAGCGTGATCAGGCCCGCCGCCAGCACGGCTCCCGCGCCCGTGTAGCGGATGTAGGCGCTCCACAACTGGCCGGCGCTCATCTCGTCGATGCGCAGGCCGCTTGCGGGGACGGGTGGAAGCGGCACGGTCATGAAGTTTCCGAGGTAGGACAGCAGCGGCAGCAGCACGAGCCAGGACAGGACGCCGCCGGCGAACATCACCCCGGAGATCCGCGGGCCGATCACGTACCCGACGCCCAGGTATTCGGGCGACAGATCGATGTTGAGCGTCGCGTTCGGGAAGAAGCTGGTGCGCGGGAACGTATAGCCGATGGCCGTCCGGAAGATCTGCACGATCCAGGACAGCGCCTTCCAGAGCGCGCCGATGCCGAGGCCCAGGAAGACGGTCCTCGCCAGTGCGCCACCTCGCTCGCCTGCGACGAGGACGTCGGCGCAGGCTGTCCCTTCGGGATAGGGCAGCACGCCGTGTTCCTTCACGATGAGCGCGCGCCTCAGCGGGACCATCATCAGGACGCCGAGGATCCCGCCGGCAATGGCCAGAACCGTAATCTGGAAGTAGTTGAAGTACTCCGGCCCCCGCGGCACGAGGAAGATCAGCGCCGGGAGTGTGAACACCACTCCCGCTGCGAGCGACTCGCCCGCCGATCCGACCGTCTGGACGATGTTGTTTTCGAGGATCGTCGAACCGCCGAGCCTCTTGAGCACCGAGATCGCCAGCACGGCGATCGGGATCGAGGCGCTGACGGTCAGCCCCGCGCGCAACCCGAGGTACACCGTCGAGGCCCCGAACAGCAGCCCGAAGAGGATTCCGAGGACGATGGCTTTGAGGGTGAATTCGGGGATGGACCTGGAGGCCGGCACGAAGGGCTGAAACGCTGCCGCCGCGCGGGCCGCCGGAGCAGTCGACGGTGATTCGGCCATGGCGCGAGATGGTAGCATTGAACCTTGTGAATCGGTCGAACAAGCGCAGGCAGACACCCGATCAGGTCTCGGAGTTGACGACCAATCGGCTGTCTGTGTACTTGCGATGCCTGAACGAGTTGGACGCGAGCGGCGTGCAGTCGATCTCGTCGCAGGCGTTGGCCGAGCAGTATCAGCTCAACGCGGCGCAGATCCGAAAGGACCTGGCGTATTTCGGCGAGTTCGGCGTCCGCGGCGTTGGCTACTATGTCAAGGATCTGCGCCGGCACCTGCGGCAGATTCTGGGGCTCGACCGGCATCTCCGTGTCGCCATCATGGGCGCCGGCAATCTCGGCCTCGCCCTGGCGGACTATCCCGGCTTCAGGCAGGAAGGCTTCGAGATCGCGGCGCTCTTCGATGCGGCCGACGAAAAGATCGGTCATGAGTCGCGTGGCGGCGTGCCGATCTACGACATCAAGGACCTCAAGCGGATTGTCCGGCGCGAGCGCCTCGATATCGCGGTCATCGCCGTCCCGGCCACTCACGCGCAGCCAGTCGTCGAGCAGGTGGTGCTGGCTGGCATCAAAGCGATCCTGAACTTCTCCCCGGGGGCGCTCAAGGTTCCGCCTGACGTGAAGCTCAAGAGCGTCGACCTGACCGTGTCGCTCGAGAGCCTCTCGTTCTACCTGGCGCAGGGTGCGCGGTAGCGTGGCCAAGTCCCGACGTCCCCCGTCCGGTTCGCGACGACCCTCGCTCTCGCACGTGGACGAGAAGGGGAGGGCGCGTATGGTCGACGTGGGTCACAAGCCCGTGACCACGCGAGAAGCGCTGGCGCGGGGAATGATCACGATGAGCGCTTCGGCGCTGCGGCTCGTCAGGCGAGGCGGCCTGGCTAAGGGTGATCCGCTCCAGGTCGCGCGACTGGCCGGCATCATGGCCGCCAAACGCACCGCCGGGCTCATTCCACTCTGCCACCCACTGCCGTTGACGCACGTGAGCGTGGAGGTGACGCCGGTCCGTCGCGGCTATCGAATCGAGGCGCGCGTCGGTACCGCGAGCCAGACCGGCGTCGAAATGGAAGCGCTGACGGCCGTCGCCGTGGCGGCGCTGACGATCTACGACATGGTCAAGGCCGTGGACAAGGCGATGGTGATCGGCGACATCTGCCTCATCGAGAAGAAGGGCGGCCGCTCCGGACACTACCGCCGCCAGGAACGGCGCCGGGGGTAGTCTTCTCGACCGACGACTGAGTCCGGATACACCGATTGCCCGCCTTCGAACACGACACCGGGTTCCGCCACCACCAGTTGGCGCTGATTCTCGGCGGGCTCACCGCGATGGGCCCGCTGGCGATCGACATGTATCTGCCAGCGCTGCCGACCATCGCACGTGAATTCCAGACCAACGCGGGCTCGGTGCAGGCGAGTCTGGCCGTGTACTTCGCCGGCATCGCAATTGGCCAGGCGCTCTACGGACCGATGTCGGATCGGATTGGCCGCAAGAGGGTCCTGTACTTCGGTCTTGCCGTGTTCATCCTCTCGTCGATTGGCTGCGCGCTGGCTGGCAGCGTTCCGTCGCTGATCGGATTTCGGTTTCTACAGGCGCTCGGCGGCTGTGCCCCACTGGTCATCCCTCGCGCCGTCGTGCGCGACCACTTCGACCAGGCTGGCTCGGTGCGCATGTTGTCGGTGTTGATGCTCGTGATGGGGCTCGCCCCCATCCTCGCGCCGCTCGTTGGAGGGCAGCTGCTCGTCAACTTCGGCTGGCGGTCGGTGTTCTGGGTGCTGGCCACCTACGCGGCTGTTTGCCTCGTCGTGGTCGCGACGTTTCTGCGGGAGAGTCTGCCGCGCGAACGCCGGCTCGAGCACCCGATCGGCGAGGTGCTCGCCGTCTACGCCCGGCTCGCCCGTGACCGGACGTTCATCGGTCATGCGCTGTCGGGCGCCCTGGTCTTTGCCGGGCTTCTGGCCTATATCTCGGGATCCCCTGTGGTGTTCATCGAGCAGTTTCACGTGTCTCCCGAGCGCTACGGGCTGTTCTTCGGCACCAACGCCTTCGGCATCATCACGGCCTCCCAGGTGAACCGCTGGCTCGCCAGCCGTGTAGACGTTCGGGAGATCGTCAAGGTCGTGCTGCTCGTGGCGATGACGGCCGGGCTGGTGCTGGCCCTCAACGCATACAGCGGATTCGGCGGATTCGCGGGAGTGCTCGTCCCGCTGTTCTGCTACATCGCCTGCCACGGCTTCGTGCTTCCGAACACGACGGCGCTCGCGATGGCGCCACACGGACAGGTGGCAGGCAGTGCATCGGCCCTCCTGGGCACACTGCAGTTCGTGCTGGGCGCGTTGGCCGGCTCCCTCGTGGGCGTCTTCGCTGACGGCACGGCCCTGCCGATGGCGGCCGTCGTGGCCGGATGTGGCACCATCGCGTATCTCACGAACAAAGTCGCGAGCACCTGAGTTCGCGCTTCTCGCTTCTCCCTTCTCGGTTCGTGTTCAGGTTCGGGTGTGGCGCCCCGTCGACGAACGTGAACGCGAACACGAACCGAGCAGCGAGAAGGGAGAAGCGTGAACGACGGGTTCTAGGTTGAGAGGTTCCCGAGGTAGGCGATCATCAGCGTGACGGTGAACGGGCTCAGCAGGGTCGAAACGAACACGACGCTCGTCACGAAGTCCGGCCGCGCATCGAATTCGAGGGCGAGGATGGTCGTGATGACGGCGGTCGGCATCGAGGCTTGCAGCACTCCAGCCTGGAACGCAGCGCCGCGCAGGCCGACCAGATGCGCGAGACCCAGCGCGGCAAGCGGCGTGAGGACGAGCGAGACGACCACGGCGGCCGCCACGACCCCTGGTCGGTCGGGCATCGTTGCTCGTTCCAGCTGCATCCCCAGCACGAGAACCATCATCGGCAGCGTCGCGCTGCTCAGAAGCGTGATGGGCGCCATGACGGCCTGCGGCACATCGATGCCAGCGGTCAGGGCCAGCACCGCCGCCGCTGCTCCGTAGACGGCCGGCACCCTGGCCACCCCGGCGATCGCCTCGCGCAGGCTCCGCCGACCGCTGGCGGCCAACAGGACACCACCCGTGTAGCTGAAGGTCGCGCTCGCCAGGAAGTACACGCTGGCGAACGCCAGCCCGTCCCGGCCAAAGGCGAGCTGAGCGACCGGCAGCCCGTAGTTGCCGCTGTTCGAGCAGATGACCACGAGCAGGAATGCGCTGAGCGCCTGACGATCGAGCCGGAGCGGGATCGCCGCGAGTCTCGCCATGAGGCCGGCCGACGTGGCCACCAGGACGTAGAAGAGTGTCATCCGCCAGAACTGGTCGCCGTCGACGGACGACGTCACCAGGACGTCGAACACGAGCGCCGGGGTCAGCGCGTGAAACGTCAGCCGTGAGACCGGCAGGATCTGGACCCTGCCGAATCGAGCGAGGAGGAACCCCACGCCGGCAATCGCGAAGACCGGCAGGAGATCGGACACGAAGATGGAAAGCAGGAGCTGCGCCGCACCCGTCACGTCAACAGAATCATACGCGCTCGCTGCTATACTTCCGCACCGGCACGGGCCCGCCAGAGCCCTGGACGGGATGCGCGCCTCATCGGCGATCTGAAAGGACTGGGATGAAGACCGTTGACGTCGGGGCAGTGCTCGACGAAGGGCGCTGGACGGGATACCAGAAGTTGCTCATTGCCGGCACGGCGCTGACGATCATCCTCGACGGCGTGGACAACCAGTTGCTCCCGAACGCCGTGCCCACGCTGATTCGCGAGTGGGGCCGGCCGCGCGACGATTTCACCGCTGCGCTGGCGCTCGGTCCGTTCGGCATGATGATCGGCGGCCTGCTCGGCGGCGTGCTCGGTGACCGGCTCGGCCGACGGACGGCGCTCCTCTGCAGCGTCCTGACCTTCGCCGTGCTGACGGTCGCCATCGCCTTCGTCGACTCCGTCGGCATGCTCGGGGCGCTGCGATTTCTCGCCGGCGTCGGCCTCGGCGGCGCGATGCCCAACGCCGCCACGCTCGCCTCTGAGTACGTGCCTCGACGCCAGCGCCCCTTTGCCGTGACGCTCACGATCGTCTGCATTCCGCTCGGGGGAGCCATCGCCGGCGAGCTCGCCGCCCGCGTGATCCCGACCTACGGATGGCGGATGCTCTTCCTCGTCGGCGGCATCATCCCGATCGTCCTCGCGACGGTACTCTGGAAGGTGCTGCCCGAGTCGCCCCGATATCTGGCGCGCCGCCGCGAGCGATGGCCTGAGCTCACGAAGACGATGCGCCGCGCCGGACACCTCATCCCGGACGACGTGGAGTACGTGGAAGCGGCGCCAGCGGGCGCGCCCGTCAAGTCCGCATCGGTCGCCAGCCTCTTCAACCCGGCGTTCGCGCGCGACACGATTGCCCTCTGCGCCTCGTTCTTCTTCTGCCTGATGGTCAACTACGTCGTCATCCTCATGCTGCCGCTCGTGTTGACGGCCAATGAGATTGGTTTCACGCAGCCGGGCGCGAGCCGGGCGCTGGCGATGTCGAACTACGGGGGCGTCGTTGGCGCCATCCTGGGCGCGCTCGTCATCCAGCGTCTCGGCTCGCGGGTCACGATGCTGAGCATGTCCGCGGGCGCGATCGTGTGTGCGATGGTCTTGACCCGCACGAGCCTCGACCCGCAGAACACATTCTTTCTGATGACGATGTTCCTCGTCACCGGCGGCCTGCTGAACGGCGTGCAGACGACGATGTACGCCCTGGCCGCGCACGTGTATCCCACCGACATCCGCAGTACCGGTGTCGGGACAGCCGTTGCAGTCGGGCGCGTCGGCAACGTGCTGGCGGCCTATGTGGGAAGGTCTGCGCTCAACAGCGGCGGACCCACGGGCTATTTCAGCTCGTGGGCGGCGCTGATGGCCGTGGTGTTCGTCTCGCTCGCCATGGTCCGCCGCCATGTCCCGCGCTCGTCCGGGCCACCGGTAGCCGAGGGGCCGACGCGCGCGGGCGTTGGCGTTCAGCCTGCCAGCCGGTAATAATGGAAGACTTGGCTCGAGCTGACACGCGCACATCGACTCTCAGCAGTCGTTTTCGGTCCGCCGCTCAATCGACCGGCGGTGTGCGTCTACGAGCCCAGGATCAACGTCCCAGCCGCGTGCACAAAAGGAGTGACCAGCCGTCATGAGTCAGAAAAGCTTGGAGCAGGTGCTGCAGACCGCGGGAAGCCCGGTGGAACTGCTGCGGAACTCGCAGATTGGCGCGTACGTCTATCCCGTCGTTCCAGCCGAATTCAGCAACTGGCGCGACGAGCAGCGGGCGTGGCGCCACACGGCGGTCCTCTTCGATCAGTCGTACCACATGGCGGAACTGCTCGTGACCGGCCCCGATGCCCTGAAGATGCTCTCGTATCTGGGCACGAACAGTTTCACGAACTTCTCGCCGAACCGGGCCAAGCAGTTCGCGCCGTGCAACTATGACGGCTACGTGATCGGCGACGTGATCCTGTTCTATGACGGCGAGAACGAGTTCAATCTCGTTGGTCGTGCGCCGACCGTCAATTGGATCCAGTTCTACGCACAGACCGGCGGGTTCAAAGTCGAGGTGCAGCGGGACGACCGCTCGCCGTCCAACCCGCGTGGCAAGGCAGTTCTCCGGCGGCACTACCGGTATCAGATTCAGGGTCCGAACGCAGCCGATGTCCTGGAGCGGCTCAACGGCGGGCCGGTCCCGGACGTGAAGTTCTTCCACATGGACGTCATCACCATCAAGGGACGGAAGGTGCGTGCCTTGCGCCACGGCATGGCCGGCGCTCCCGGTTTGGAGGTGTGGGGCCCGTACGAACAACGCGAAGAGATCCGCGACGCCATCATCGAGGCAGGCAGGGACTTCGGGTTGGTGCAGGTCGGCGCCCGCGCGTACGCCACCAACACGCTGGAATCGGGCTGGATTCCGTCGCCGCTTCCGGCGGTGTACACCGGCGAGAAGATGAAGAAGTACCGCGAATGGTTGCCCGCCGACGGCTATGAGGCCACTGGCTCGATTGGCGGCAGCTTCGTCTCGAGCAACATCGAAGACTACTACATGACTCCGTACGAGCTGGGCTACGGGTCCTTCGTGAGATTCGATCACGACTTCATCGGTCGCGAAGCGCTCGAGAAGAAGTCCAAGCAGCCGCACCGCAAGAAGGTGACCTTCGTCTGGAAGGGCGAGGATGTCGTCAAGGTCATGGCCCCGTTGTTCACGCCGGGCGCCGAGCGCTACAAGTACATCGATCTCCCGCTCTCCAACTACGCGTCGTCGTCCTACGACAAGGTGGTGAAGGGCGGCAAGACGGTTGGTCTCTCGATGTTCGGCGGGTACAGCTTCAACGAGCAGTCGATGCTCTCGCTGGGAGTCGTCGATTCCGACGTCCAGGTCGGCGACGTGCTCACCCTCGTCTGGGGCGAGGAGGGCGGCGGCACGAAGAAGACCACGGTCGAACGCCACAAGCAGACCGAGATCCGGGTGGCTGTCGCACCCGCTCCCTACTCCGAGGCGGTTCGTGCGGCCTACCGGCCGCAGTGGGCGCTTGGCGGGAAGCAGTAGGCCGCTTGCAGTTCACAGTAGGCAGTAGGCCGCTTGCAGTTCACAGTAGGCAGGAAGCAGCTGGCAGTTCACAGTAGGCGGTCCAAACGTTGGCTGTGAACTGCCCACTGCCTACTGCCCACTGCCCACTGCCGACTGCCGACTGCCGACTGCCCACTGCCCACTGCCTACTGCCCACTGCCCGGCGGCGGCTCGATGTGAATCACCACGTCGGCCAGTTGCGGGAACTTCGTCATGAGGCGATCCTTCACGACGTGAGAGGTGGCGTGGGCCTCCTGGAGGGGCGTACGGCCATCGAGCCACAGGTGCAGATCCAGGAACGCGTGGTCTGCGGCGCCTCTGGTCCGGATCTTCTCGCAGCCAATCACGTTCGGCACCGCCTGCACCACGGCGCGCACCTGTGCCTCGGGGATCACGGCCTCGTCCGACAGGATGCGTGAGGCCTCCTGGGCGATGCTCCAGCAGGCGTGCCCGATGAAGCCCGCCACGAGCAGCGCCGCCATGGGATCGAGCAGCGGGTAGCCCCACCAGACCCCGACCAGCGCCCCCAGCACCGCGCCAGACGTGAGCACGTCGCTTCTGGTGTGCTTCGCGTCCGCTCGCAGGACTTCGCTGTTCAAACGACGTCCTTCTCGCAGCTCGTACGAGACCACGAACAGGTTGACGACGAGCGTCACGGCCATCAGGCCGATGCCTTCGGGAAACACGCGCGGGGTGCCGCCGTTGACGACCCGATCCGCCGCGGCCGTCAGCACTTCCACGAGCACGACGATCAGAAAGGCCAGGATCGCGAGCGAGGCCATCGTTTCGTACTTGCGATGGCCGTACGGGTGGTTGGCGTCCGGAGGCTGTCGCGCGACCGACACAGCCACGAGCGCCACGACGTTGGACGCCGAATCCGTGAGGGAGTGAAACCCGTCCGAAACGATCGACACGGCTCCGGTGGCGTACCCCAGGACGATCTTGGCCAGCGCGACCGCAAGGTTGAGGACGAGAACTCGATAGAGGACCTTGTTGACTTCGGTGTATCTATCGCTCACGCTGGTAATTCAAAATGCAAAATTCAAGATGCAAATGGTAATTGGCTCAGTTTGCATTCTGCATTTTGAATTCTGAATTCCAGCGCTCGCGTGAGCGTCAGAAGACGCGAGCATTGGGAATGGGCCACCACCGGAGCTGCACGCGGCCGATGATGTACTTCTTGGGCACCTCGCCCCAGTGGCGGCTGTCGGAGCTGTTGTTCCGGTGGTCGCCCATCACGAAGTAGTAGCCCTCCTGGATGTGCTTGGGACCGAAGTCGTCGTGGTCGCGATATTCGGGCGGGACGAAGTCGTCTCGAACGGGCACGTCGTTGACGTACACGCGGCCGTCGACGATGCGCACCTCATCGCCCTCTTCCGCGATGACGCGCTTGACGAACGACTTGTCGGGATTGATCGGGTAGTACAGCATGACGATGTCGCCGCGGCGCGGTGCGCCCATGCGGTAGGCAAACTTGTTCACGATCAGACGGTCCTGGTCGGCCAGCGTTGGCGCCATGCTCTGGCCTTCGACGCGGGCCACCTGGAAGCCGAACGTCACGATCAGCGTGGCATAGACCGCTGCCGAAAAGAGCGTCTTGAACCAGGCAAGGAGCTCCTCTTTCCAGATGTGCAGCCGGCGCGCCAGCGCGTCGGCTGGCCCATCCTCGACGTCGAGGCGGAGGGGGACAACTCCACCCCCGGCGTCCGGCTCCACCGCCGCGGCTACAGTTTCAGATACTCCCGGAGCCGTTTGGTCTGCGTCCGGCTGACGGGTATCTCCGTGCCCTTCGTGTCCTTCATTCGAAGGATATAGTTCCGGCTGAACCAAGGGACGATCTCCTTGATCTTGTTGATGTTCACCAGATGCGACCTGTGTACGCGCCAGAACACGTCCGGGTCCAGCCTCGCCTGCAGGTCGTCCAGGGTCCGGTAGTTCGATGTGCCGGCCACCTGCCCTGTCACTATGTTAATCGAGTCGTCGGCCAGAGAGGCATAGATGATTTCTTCGGCCTGGACGAGCATGAACCGTTCCCCGACCCGTATCACCACCTGTTCCCGCCGGATCTGCCGGCTGGCCATCATTTTGACGATCCGTTCGAGCTGATCGTTCACCGGCTGCGCCCCCCCGCCTGGGGTCTGCCGGTCGGCCTCCACCCGTCGTCGTGCGCGATGCAGAGCTTGCTCCAACCGGGCGGCTTCGACCGGTTTCAGCAGATAGTCCACGGCGTTGACCTCGAAGGCCTCGATCGCATGCTGGTCGAAGGCGGTCACGAACACCAGCACCGGGGCGTCCTCACCGCGCTCGAAGAGTCGTCGCGCCACCTCGAAGCCGCCGAGGCCCGGCATCTGGATGTCGAGGAACACAAGGTCGGGTTCATGTCTATCGATGGCTGCCAGGGCCTCGAGGCCGTCGGCGGCCTGACCGACAACGTCGATATCTCCGACCTGGTCGAGCTGGTAGCACAGCTCCTCGCGGGCCAGCTGCTCGTCATCGACGACGAGGACTCTCATCTTGCTCATGCCGTGATCTGCTGAGCCGCGGTCAGTTCCGGCACCTCGATGCGGGCGCTGGTCCCGCGGCCCGGTTCGCTCGTCAGTTTCAACTGGTACTGATCGCCGTAGATCACAGCCAGGCGCTCGCGGACGTTGGCCAGTCCGATGCCGCCCGACATCGGCTGATCCAGACGGTCGAGCACGAAGCCCATCCCATCGTCTTCGACCTCGATGATGGCGCGGCCGTTGTCGCGGCGGCTCCGGATCGTGATGGCTCCAGGACCGACCTTCCGCGCGAAGCCGTGCTTGATGGAGTTCTCGACCAGCGGCTGCAGGATCATGCTGGGTACGACCACGTCGAGGGTATCGGGACTGATCTCCTTTCGCACCCGCAGCTTGGGCCCGAACCGGATGACCTCGATGTCCAGGTACTCGTCGATCGACTCGAGCTCCTCCCGGAGGGTCACGAAGTGCTGATGGCTGCGCAGCAGCCGTCGCAGGAGCGCCGACAGCTTGAGGATCAGGGTGCGGGCCGTGTCAGGCTCCGAACGAATCAGCGAGGAAATCGACGTCAGGGTGTTGAACAGGAAGTGCGGGTTGATCTGGCTCTTGAGCGCCTCGATCTTCGCGGCGAGCAGCAGTTGCGCCTGCTCCTGCAGGCGATGCTCGATCCGGGCCGAGTTCCAGATCTTGATCGGCGTGGCGACCCCCACGACGGCGACGAGCACGACGAGCAGGGTCATCCACGGAGAGGGGGACCCGAGGAAGAAGAGCCTGTCGGCGCCGAAACGCACGCCAAGCGCCTGACGAATCAGCTCGAGCGCGACGGTCGCGAGCAGGAGGACGAGCTGCCAGTTGGGCTCGAACTTCCGCACGATCTGCCAGAGGTGCTTCCTGAGATCCATGAAGACGAACGGCGTGAACTGCCAGATCGCCTCCTTCGGGCAGACCTCGCGCAGCCCGCCTCCGGCGAACCCGCATCCGACGGCGAAGGGCAGGGCGATGTACTCGCCGGCAATCAGCGCGGGCGTGGCGGCGAGCAGTCCCACGAGCGCGCCGGTGTACGGACCAGCGATCAGTCCCGCCAGGAAGGCGCCCTCGAGGGTCAGATCCGCGGCGTCGTACTTCAAGATGACGCGGCTGGTGACTCCAGCCATGAGGGGAACGCCGAGCGACAGCGTGAACACCAGTCGATCGACCCAGCCGCGCCGCTCGAAGATGAGGATTCGCCGGAACCGGTGGAACCTGGCCAGCATCGTCGCCAGCACCGCGATGGCCGCCAGCCTGACCAGCAGAGTCAGCAGGAACTGCTCCGGCGTCAGGGTGCGCTGGTCCACGACGGCATTGTACAAAGGCTCTGGGCTCTCGGCTCGAGGCTTTTGGCCAGCCCGAAGCCGAGAGCCCCGAATGCCCAGAGCCCAGAGCCCAGAGCCGAGAGCCTGCTATGATCGACCCATGATCGGCCCACTCATCAAGGGGTTCCTGCTGACCGCCCGGCACATGTTCAAGAAGTCGGTGACGGTGAACTATCCGTACGAGAAGGTGCCGGTGTTCCCGAAGTACCGCGGCAAGCAGGTGCTGATGCGGGACGAAAACGGGCTGGAGAAATGCGTGGCGTGCGGCCTCTGCTCAGTGGCGTGCCCGGCCGACGCGATCTACCTGGAGGCGGCGGAGAACGACGGAACCGTCATGGCCGGGCCGAGGTACGCGAGTGTGTACCAGATTCACAAGATGCGCTGCATCTTCTGTGGGATGTGCGAGGAAGCCTGTCCGGTGTCGGCGATCTTCATGGGCAAGGACTACGAGCTGGCCGTATACGGCAAGGATGACTTCGTGTGGGACAAGGCCGACCTGCTCGTAGCGCCGCCGGCCGGGCGCTAGGCCTCGGTCTGCCGTCCTCGGCCTTCGATTCAGCGTGATCTCCCCCTTCCTCGACGCTCTCGATGAGCGCGTTCTCGTGTGCGACGGCGCGATGGGGACGATGCTCTACGCGCAGGGCGTCTTCATCAACCGCTCGTTCGACTCCCTCAACCTCAGCGATCCGGCGCGCGTCCGCGCCGTGCACCGGGCGTACGTGCGCGCCGGTGCGGACGTCCTGGAGACGAATACCTTCGGCGCCAACCGGATCAAGCTGCGGGCCTTCGGGCTCGGGGACAACCTTCGCGAGATCAATGTTCAGGGAGCCCGGCTCGCCCGCGAGGTTGCCGGCGACTCGGTCTACGTCGCGGGCGCCATCGGGCCGCTCGGCCTTCGAATCGAGCCGTGGGGGAGAACCGGGCGCGAGGAAGCGCACGAGTACTTTCGCGAGCAGGCCGAGGCGCTCGTCGCCGGCGGCGTCGATCTGTTCGTCCTCGAAACCTTTCGCGATCTGAACGAGATCCGCACCGCCATTGCCGCCGTCCGGGGCGTGTGCCCCCTGCCAATCGTGGCGCAGATGACGGTCGAGGACGATGGCAACAGCCTCGACGGGACGCCGCCCGAGCAGTTCGCGCCCGCGCTGCAGGAGTCAGGCGCCGACGTCGTCGGCCTCAATTGCAGCATCGGCCCCGCTCACATGCTCGAGACGCTCGAGCGGATGGCAACGGTGACCCAGTCGCGCTTGTCGGCCCAGCCGAACGCCGGCCGGCCGCGGGAGCTCGAGGGGCGCACGATCTATCTGACGTCTCCTGAGTACATGGCGTCGTACGCCCGCCGCTTCGTGGAGGGGCGGGTCCGCCTCGTCGGAGGGTGCTGCGGCACGACCCCGGAGCACATCGCGCAGATTCGATCGGCCGTGTCCCACGTCTCGGCGACCGCGCTCGCAGGATCGGCACGTTCGGCTCGGCTCAGACGACCCCCGCCGCTGTCGGAGCCGGCCCCGGCCGAGGCGCTGGCTCAACCCGAGAAGTCGGCGCTCAGTCGCGCGTTCGCCGACAACCGGTGGGTCACGCTGTTCGAGCTGTCGCCTCCGAAGGGACATGACAGTGAAGCCGTGGTCGCCCAGGCGCGTGTGCTGCGCGCACGCGGCGTGGACGCCGTCCTCGTGTCCGACGGCCCGATCGGACCGCGGCTGAGCGCCCTGTCGGTCGCCGTGTTGATTGGGCAGCGCGCCGGGATCGAGGTCGTGCTGCAGTACTCATCCCGCGACAAACATCTGCTTGGCATGCAGTCGGAGCTGCTTGGCGCCTTCGCGATGGGCGTGCGGAACCTGCTGGCTGTGACCGGCGAGCTTCGGCCCAGCGGCGACTACGCCGACGCGACGGCCGTGTTCGACGTCGACTCGGTCGGTCTGGTCAACGCCGTCTCGCGACTCAATCGAGGATTGGACATCGGGGGGCAGGCCATCGGGACCCCGACGGCGCTCTACCTCGGCGTCACCGTGAATCCGGGCGCTGACGATCTGGACAGCGAGGTCAGCCGGTTCGAGCACAAGGTCGAAGCCGGCGCCGAGTATGTGATCTGCAGGCCGGTCTTCGATGTGCAGACCTTCGAGCGGGTGTACCGGCGGCTCGAGTTGTCGCGGTTGCCCATCGTGCTGGGTCTCCGGCCGTTGGAAGGCGTGCTCGAGGCCGAGTATCTTGCCAATGAAGTGCCCGGCGTTCGTGTGCCCTCCGACGTGCTCGACCGGATGCGTCGTGCGTCGAGCGAGGAAGCCGCCGCAGCGGAGGGCGTGGCTATTGCCGGCGAAGTGGGGCGCGCGCTCCGGCGCCAGGTGCAGGGCGTCAACGTCGCGCCGCCGCTCGGGCGTTTCGACCTCGGGCTCGCGGTTCTGGAGCAGCTGGGATGACCCAGGTTTCCTTCGCACCTTCGGCCCTGTAAACAGTCCTTGTCGGGACCCCCTGGGAACTGTATAGTGCCGGACGGCACTCGTCGCGGTGACGCCGTGAGCGGAGTCGGATCGAAACTCGGGCCCGGCAGTCGGGCAACCGTGTGAGGAGCACCGAATGGCGCTGTTCGATCGTGAAGAGACGGATTTTCGGTCCGACGTCGCGTCGCGCGCGCTGTCGGTGACAGCCGTCGAGAACGATTTCGTCGAGGGCGTCTACGAGAAGCTCGCCAACGTGTACGACCTGACATTCGGTCCGACGCTGCACCCAGGGCGTCTGGTTGCGCTCGAAACCATGGGGATAAAGCCGGAGGACCGGATCCTCGAGGTCGGCATCGGCACTGGCATCAACGCGCCCCTGTACCCGCGCAACTGCCACGTGACTGGCGTCGACTTCTCGGCCTCCATGCTCGAAAAGGCCCGTGAACGCGTCGAACGGAAAGGCCTCCGCAACGTCCAGTTGTTCGAGATGGATGCGGCCAACCTCTCGTTTCCGGATAACTCGTTCGATATCGTCTACGCCCCATACGTGATCAGCGTGGTGCCCGACCCGGTCCAGGTCGTCCGCGAGATGCGCCGGGTGTGCCGGCCCGGTGGCAAATTCATCGTTCTGAATCACTTCCGTAGCCCGAATCGTCTACTCGCCAGAGTCGAACGGGCCATCTCGCCCTTCACCGTCCACATCGGGTTCAAGTCCGATCTCGACCTGCCAGGCTTTCTGGCCCAGGCCGAGTTGCGACCCGTCTCCGTCCGGAAAGTGAGCTTTCCGCGCATCTGGTCGCTCGTCACCTGCACCAAGGACTGAGCCCGCCCTCGCCCCCCGTTCCCCGGTCCGACTGACCCCCCTGTCTCGGGTGGCCAGACTGGCGCCTAAGGCTCCCCTCGTCCGGAGTCGATAACCCATGCTGAGCTATACGCGGGTGTCACAGGCTTCGCGCTGTAACCCAGGGGGCGAAGCTTCATCTAATCAATGACTTACGCATATCAACGGAGCAATTTCCTGGGAGAGGGGCAGCCGGATGAGGGGTTCTGAGGGCCGCCTGGGTGCGGCAGCTGCGGCGATTCTTGTGCTAATTGGGGCACAGCACGTCGCCGCCCAGGGGCCGCCCATCCTGCCGACGACCAGGATCGTGCAGGCAGGGCCTGTGTCGTTCTACCCGGTATTCTCCCTTCGCAACGTCGGCATCGACTCCAACGTGTACAACAGCGGAAGCGCGCCCAGAGAGGACTTCACCTATTCCCTCTTCCCGAGACTCTACGCCGTCGTTCCGATCGGTCGGACGCGCTTCATAGGAACCGGCATCGGCGACTTTCTGTACTACCGCACCTACAAGGATCAACAGGCGCTCAGCGCGTTCTTCGAGGGGCGGTATGACGTGTTGAACGCACCTGTGCGCCCGTTCGCCACCGTCAGCTTCGCCAGTCGCCGTGAACGCCTGGGCCTCGAGATCGACGCGCGGGCCCGGCAGTCGCAGTCGACGATCACCCTCGGGTCCGAGTTCGAGCTGAGCCCGATCACGTCGCTGACAGGCTGGGTCCGCCGTGAGAACACGGCGTGGAGTCGCGACGAACAGTACCTTGGCGTCTTTCTGGCCGAGGAACTCAATCGCAGCGAGGACGTGCTGGCGGGGGGCGCCCGTTTCCGCGTGACGCCGTTCACACGAATCATTGTCGAGGCGGAGATTGAACGCGATCGGTTCGAGCGGTCGCCGAGCAGGGATGCCGACAGTCTCCGCATCGCGCCGACCGTGGAGTTCGAGAATGGCGGGGCGATCACCGGACAGGCGCGGGCGGGCTATCGCTCGTTCAGGCCACTCAATCCCGCCCTGGCCGGCTACAGCGGGTTCACGGCATCCGCGGGGATCAGATACTCCTTCCTGGAGTCCACGAGAGTCAACTTCGATGGAGGCCGGGACGTGAGACATTCCTACGAAACGCTCCAACCGTACTACCTCGAGTCAGGAGTACGGTTCAAAGTGACCCAACAGATTGCCGGTCCATTCGAGGTCATAGGCATGGCCGAGCGCTGGCAACTCCGATACCAGCGGGTCGGCGGGACGGCATTCGACGGCCGGCAGGAGAATACGCGCACGCTCGGCGGGGGCGTTGGGTTCCTCGTGAACCCTGAGATCGAGATCACCATGACGGTTGACCGGACTGAACGGAGGTCGAGTGAACCGAACGGCCGCAACTACGACCGACATCGGGTTCTCGCCTCGGTGAGCTACGGACTGTAAGGAGATGTTCGCCGCTCTCGTCACGTCGCTCGCCCTCATGGCCGCTCAGGCGGCCTCTCCCGCTGGGGACACGCTCAACTACGTCGTCGGCCCCGACGACGTGCTGACGGTGACCGTGTTCAACGAGCCGGCGCTCTCCGGGCAGTTTCGCGTGGAGAACGACGGGGAGTTCAGCTACCCGTTCCTGGGGCGCGTGCGGGCCGGGGGACATACGGTGGAGCAGGTGGCCGAGTCGATCAAGGTGCGACTCGCGGATGGGTACCTGCGTCATCCCCAGATCACGGTGGGCGTCGATCAGTTCCGAAGCCAGAGCGTGTTCGTGCTGGGCGAGGTTCGCACGCCGGGCAAGTACGTCCTCTCCGGCCCTGTGACGCTGCTCGACGCGCTGGCGAAAGCCGGGGCGACGACCGATGCGGCCGGGGCCGAGATCCTGATTCTGCATCCCAAGGAACCGGCCAAAGGATCGCCCACGCTGCCGAACCAGCGCGACGCGGAGGTCGTGACGGTCAACATGCGGGAGATTCAGGACGGCAAGATGTCGCGCAACGTGAGGATCCGGGATGGAGATACGATCTGGGTGCCGAAGGCCGAGCGCTTCTTCGTGGTCGGCATGATCCGGAACGCGGGCTCGTACATCCTCGAGCGCAACATGACCGTCCTCCAGGCCATCTCGACTGCGGGTGGCGTCTCCGAGCGTGGATCCAGCCGGCGCATTCGAATCGTGCGCATCGTCGACAACAAGCGCAAGGAGTTCGATGCGAAGCCGACCGATATCGTCAGGCCCGGCGACACCATCGTCGTGCGCCAGCGTATTCTGTGAGCATCGTCTTCCTCTCGCCGGCTGGCCAGATCGGAGGCGCCGAGGCCGCGCTTCTGGAGATGCTGGCGGGTCTTCGGGAAACACATCCTTCCTGGTCGCTCAGGCTGATCGTGGCGTCGGAAGGTCCACTCGTGGCTCGGGCGGCGGCCCTGGGAGTACACGTCGCAGTGCTGCCGTTTCCGCCGGCTCTCGCGCGCCTGGGAGACTGGAACGTCGGTGAAGGCCTCTGGCCCAAGATGGCGCTGCTGGCCCGGTGCGCAGGCGCCGCCTGGCCGACGTTCACCTATCTCCGGCGGCTTCGCCAGGCGCTGCGCGCCCAGATGCCAACGGTGGTGCACACCAACGGTTTGAAAATGCACCTGCTCGGCGCGTGGGCGAGGCCCGCCGGGGTCGCCCTCGTCTGGCACTTTCACGACTACGCGGGGCGACGGGCACTGATGGCGGGGTTGCTGCGACGGTCGTCGCGCCGCTGTGCCGCCATCGTGGCCAACTCGCGGAGCGTGGCGGAAGACGCCCAACGGGTGTGCGGAAGCCAGGTGAAGGTGCACCCGATCTGGAACGCCGTCGATCTCGCTCGTTTTTCTCCGACGGGACCCCGACTCGATCTCGACCGCCTGGCGGGCCTGCCGCCAGCAGGAGGCGACGTGCTGCGCGTCGGACTGGTTGCGACGTTCGCTCGATGGAAGGGGCACGAGACGTTTCTGAATGCGCTGGCGCTGCTGCCAGCCGCGCTTCGCGTCCGAGGCTACGTGATCGGCGGCCCGATCTACGAGACAGCAGGCAGCCAGGTCACGCTGAGCGACCTTCGTAGACAGGCCGAGGCTCTCGGTCTCGCGTCTCGCGTGGGCTTCACGGGGTTCGTGCAGGACTCGTCGTCCGCGATTCGCGCGCTCGATCTCGTAGTCCATGCGAGCACCGATCCGGAGCCGTTTGGCCTGGTGATTGCCGAAGCGATGGCATGCGGTAAAGCCATCGTCGTGAGTGAGGCGGGCGGTGCGATCGAGTTGACCGAGTCTGGCACCAACGCTCTGACGCACCTGCCCGGCGACGCGCGCGCCCTTGCCGGGCGCATCGAGGAACTTGTCTCCGATTGCCACCTTCGAGCCCAGCTGGGCGCCGCTGGCCGCGCAACCGCGGAGCTGTACTTCACGAGGACGCGCATGGCGGGCGAGTTGACGCCCATCTACGTGAGCCTCGCACCTGCTGCCTGATGCGCGTGCTCCACGTCAGCAGCGGGAACATGTATGGCGGCGTCGAAACGCTCCTTGCGACGCTCGCTCGCGAAGCGCAGGCTGCCCCTGAGATGGAGCCGCACTTCGCGTTGTGCTTCGAGGGGCGTCTCAGCGCGGAGCTTCGAGCGCTCGGCCGCTCACCCCATCTGCTGGGACGCGCGAGGATCAGCCGCCCTTGCACGATGGTGCTCGCCCGGCGCGAGCTCGGCGCCCTCCTGCGACGTGAGGCGTACGACGTCGTGGTCTGCCACCAGCCGTGGACCTGTGTGATGTTCGCGTCGGTGATCCGCGCGGCGGGTTTGCCTGTCGTGTTGTGGGCTCACATGGCGAGCGAGGGTCGCCATTGGCTGGAGCGTCTGTGCCGGCTCACGTGTCCTGACCTGGTCGTGTGCAACAGCCGATTCACGGCGGGCCTGGTGTCGCGCTGGCTGCCCCGCGCTCATGTCGAGCACGTGTATGCGCCGTTGTCGCTGCCGCAGCCGTCCCGGAACGACACGGGGCGGCGGGTGATCAGGAAGGCGCTGGAGACGCCGGAGCTCGACGTGGTGCTGGTGCAGGTCAGCCGTCTGGAGGCCTTCAAGGGACATCGGGTACTCCTGTCGGCGCTGGGGCAGTTGCGCGGTCTCGCCGGCTGGACCTGCTGGATCGTCGGCGGCATCCAGCGTCCCGAGGAGGCGGGTTATCTCCGTGAGCTGCAGGATCTCGCTCACAGGCAGGGCATCGCCGAACGAGTGCGCTTCGTTGGGGAGCGTCCCGACGTCATCCAGGTGTTGAGCGCGGCGGATGTCTACTGCCAGCCGAATACGTCGCCCGAAGGTTTTGGTCTGACGTTCGTCGAGGCCATGCACGCCGGACTCCCCGTCGTGACGAGCGGAATCGGCGGCGCCTGCGAGATCGTGGATGGTTCGTGCGGCGTCCTGAC
>Ga0209640_10000299_pt1 | contig 37966 bp, 38 predicted proteins | sample RifCSP10_1_FD_184018 | JGI IMG/M metagenome (GOLD analysis project Ga0209640, IMG submission 184018) | Soil microbial communities from Rifle, Colorado - Rifle CSP2_sed 10_1 (SPAdes) (version 2) | ecosystem: Environmental > Terrestrial > Deep subsurface > Rock core/Sediment | place: Rifle... | reverse complement strand
CGGCGTGGATGGCGAGCCAGCAGTCGAAGTCGGTCGGTGCCAGCGCCTTCGAGTACAGCCAGCCCTGTACGTCCTGGCAGCCGAGCTCGCGCAGGAACTCGGCCTGGCACGTCGTCTCCACGCCCTCGGCGATCACCTCGAGGTCGAAGTTGCGCGCGATCAGCGCGATCGAGCGCACGATCGCCTCGTCGCCGCGGTTGTCCAGCACGTTGCGCACGAACGAGCGGTCGATCTTGACCCGGTCGACCGGCAGCCGCTGCAGCATCGACAGCGACGCGAAGCCGGTGCCGAAGTCGTCGTAGGCGACCCGGATGCCGCGCGCACGCAGCTGCATCAGCACGTGCTCGGCCACGCCATCGTCGTTCAGCGCGATCGTCTCGGTCAGCTCGAGTTCCAGCTGCGCCGGCGGCAACCCGCTCAGCGCGAGTGCGTGGTCGACTTCGTCGAGCAGGTGCTCGTCGTCGAACTGCACCGGGAACAGGTTGACTCCGACCGCGAGCCGGCGGCCGCCGACTTCGGGCCAGGCGGCCGCATCGCAGCAGGCCCGCTGCAGGACCCAGCGGCCGACCGCGAGCGCCACCGCGCTGTGCGCGAGCGCGTCGATGAAGGCGACCGGCAGCAGCAGCCCGCGCTCGGGATGGCGCCAGCGCAGCAGCGCCTCGGCGCCGGTCGGCAGGCCGGTGGCGAGGTCGATCTGCGGTTGGTAATGCAGCTCGAATTCGCCCTCGCGACTCGCCCGGCGCAGCTCGAGGTCGAGCAGGCGGCGATCGATGGCGGCGGCGCGCATGTCGGGCCGGAAGCGGCGCAACTGCTGGCCGTTCGCGCGCTTGGCATGCTGCATCGCCAGGCCGGCGCGCGCCACCAGTTCCCTGGCGTCGATGCGATCGGCATCACCGTCGCCGGCATCATCGCCGACGTCGGACATCGCCAGGCCGATGCTGGCCTCGAGGTGGACGCGCTGGTGGTCGACCTCGCACGGCCGCGCGAGCTCGCGCAGCATCGTGCCCAGCAGCGCCTCGATCGCGTCGACCGCAGTGTCGGCGAACACCAGCACGAATTCGTCGCCGTCAAAGCGCGCCAGGTGCGCGTCGGCTGGCAAGCGGGCCAGCAGCCGACAGGCAACGACCTGCAGCACCGCGTCGCCGATCGTATGGCCGAGGGTGTCGTTGACCGCGCGGAAATTGTTCAGCCCCAGCAACGCCACCCCGAGCGATGCGGTTTTGGGCCGCAGCGCGTCGAGAGTGGTTAGCAGGGTGGCGCGGTTGGGCAGGCCGGTCAGCGGATCCTGCTGGTCGGCGCGGCGACGGCGCTGCTGCAGGTGGCGGCGGTCGGTGACGTCGCGCAGTATCAGCGCGAACACTGAGCTGTTGTCGGCTACGGGCGTCTTGCCGTCCTCGTCGGTGAGCCACGCGCAACGCACCGCCTCGAGCGTGCGAAGTTCGCCGTCGGCGGCGCGCACGCGCAGTTCGCGCGAAGCCGTCCCGGCTTCCTGCGCAGCGCTGGCGCCGGTGCGCAGCCAGCCCGCAACGGCATCGGGGTCGACCTGCAGCGTCGCCGGGAACAGGGCATCGACGGGCTGGCCGTCGGCGACCGTCGGGCCAAACAGCGCCTGCGCCGCGGCATTGGCGAACGTCACCGCGCCGGCGGCGTTGATCACCACCACCGCACTGAAGTCGGCCCGCGCTATCTGCTCGGCGATGCGGTTGCTGCGCTCGAACGCACGTCGCTCGATCAGCCGTGCTGCCAGCCGCGCGAGGCGGTGCAGCGTCGCCAGCACGTCCTCGGCCACCGTCGCGCGCGGGCGGTAGTCGGCTACGCCGAGCACGCCGATCTGCAGGCCGGTCGAACCGAATAGGGCGATGCCGAGGTAGAAGCGCACGCCATCCAATGCCACCGCCGGGTCGTTGCGGAAGCGCGGGTCGGCGGCTGCGTCGGGCAGCATCAGTAATGGCGTGTCGCGCCCGACCGCGCGACAGATCGCGTGCTCGCGCGGCGCAAGCGACTTGCCGTACCCGTGTTCGGCGGCTATACGGAAGTATTCGCCTTCAGCCACGGCGATCAGCGCGATCGGGGTGTCGAGCAGCTGCGACGCCATGCACACGAGGTCGTCGAATTCGTCGCCGTCGTCGTCGCCGGCCCCGATGGTCAAGGTAGGGTCCACCGCAGGGTGGACGGCGTTGCGGGCCGCGCCGCTGTCGCCGTCCTCGGGCATCCCGGCTGCGGGCCACGGAGCGGAGTGCAATGCCATGGAGGGGAGTCCTTTCTGGGCGAACAGCGGACGGCACGCCGTCGGTGCGCAAGCGGGGTGGATGGGAGGGTGGTTATTGCGCGTGATCGCCATCGGGCCCCGCACTATCGCGGGCGGCGGGGGCGCGGGACCGACGGCTGGCCGCTGGCGCGACCAGCGCCAATGGCACGTCCGCCGTCATCAGAACTCCTGCCAGTCCGGACCGGCGTCGTTCACCGCCGAGCCATTGCCGCGCAGCTTGCGGGCGGGCTTGGGACGCGCCGGGGCGGCGACGACTGCCCGACGCAGGGCGGTCGGGATTGCGCTGACGCTGGACCGTGGCGCGGCAGGCGGCGGTGCGGTGGCCACCGCGTGCGGACTGGCGTCGAGCCGGAACACCGCCACCGTCTGCACCAGGTGCTCGGACTGGTGCTCCATGCTGCGCGCGGCGGCGGTGGCCTCCTCGACCAGCGCGGCGTTCTGCTGGGTGCTCTCGTCCATCTGGGTGATCGCCTGGTTGACCTGCTCGATGCCCGCGGACTGCTCCTGCGACGCGGCCGAGATGTCGGCGATGATGTCGGTGACGCGCTTCACGCTGGTCACGATCTCGCCCATGGTCTTGCCAGCCTGGTCGGCCAACGCGTTGCCCTGCTCGACCTTGTGCACCGAGTCGGTGATCAGCTGCTTGATCTCCTTGGCCGCGCCGGCCGAGCGCTGCGCGAGCGAGCGCACCTCGGCGGCGACGACCGCGAATCCGCGGCCCTGCTCGCCGGCGCGCGCGGCTTCCACCGCGGCGTTGAGCGCGAGGATGTTGGTCTGGAACGCGATCCCGTCGATCACGCCGATGATGTCGACGATCCTGCGCGAGGACTCCTGGATCGCGGTCATCGTGTCGACGACCTTGCCGACCACCACGCCGCCCTGCGAGGCGACATCGACCGCGCCGATCGCGAGCTGGTTGGCCTGGCGGGCGTTGTCGGCGTTCTGGCGCACGGTGGAGGTGAGCTCCTCCATCGAGCTGGCGGTCTCCTCGAGCGAGGCGGCCTGCTGCTCGGTGCGCTGCGACAGGTCGTCGTTGCCCGCGGCGATCTCGCCGGCGGCGGTGCTGATCGCGTCGCTGCCGGTGCGGATCTGCCCGACCACCTGTGCCAGCTGGCGCACGGTGCCGTTGGCATTGGCGGCGAGCTCGCCGAACTGGCCCGGCAGATCGGCGTCGGCTTCGCGGGTGAGGTCGCCCTCGGCGACCGCCGCGAGCAGCGCGCCGATTTCGCCCAGGCCGTGGTCGGCGCTGGTCATCAGCGCGTTGAGGCCCTCGACCATATCGCGGTAGACGTACTCGAACTGCTGCGCATCGCCGCGGTGGGCGAAATCACCGGCCACGGCGGCGTTGACCAAGCCGTTGATCTCGGCGTTGACCGCCTGCATGCCGGCCTTGACCGCATCGACCGCGGCGGTGATCTGCGCCTTCTTGCCTGGCATGCGCTCGATGTCGGCCGACAGGTCGCCGCGCGCATACGCGCCGACGATCTCGATGACCCGATGGTTGACTTCGATGTGCGAGGCCACCAGCGTGTTGATCTCATCGGCCATCTCCCCGAACGAACCGGGGAACGCCTGCGCATCGAGGCGTTCGTCGATCTCGCCCGACTGGTGGGCGTCGAACAACGCGCGTTGAGCATCGGCGAAGCTGCGCAGGCTGCCGACCGCGCGTTCCAGGCTACTGGCGATGTCCCGCAGTTCGTCGCGGCTTTCGACCTGCACCTTTTCCGGAAACTGGCCGACCGCGAGCGCCTCGGCGGCGTCCTGGATCGCGCGCAGCGAGGTGCGGGTGCTGCGGCTGAATCCCAGGAACAGGTACGCCGACAGCAGCAGCACCAGCACGATCACCACCGCCGTCAGCGCGGCGCGCTGCTTCAGGCGGGAGATCTCGGCGGCGGCGGCGGCGTCCAGCGCGCCGACCGAGCCGTGCAGCGCGGCGGCCATCGCCATCCGCGTGGCGTCGTCGCGGGCAGCCATGACCTTGACCGGCAACACCGGCGTTTCGGCATCGAGCACGTGGGTCTGGATCAGCTCGTTCTGCTTGGTGACGGAGGTCTGCGCGGTGCGCAGGCGCTTGCCGATGCCTGCCTCCAGCGCCGGCATCAGCCTTTCGGCATTGTTGAGCTCCAGCTCGATGCGTCCGCGCAGGAAGTCCTGCATGTTGCGCGACACCGCCAGGCCGATGCGGTCGTCGACCCAGATCGCGCCCTCGCCGAGCACGCGGATGCCGACGGCGCCCTGCTGGGCGGTGGATTCGGTCAGCATCGGCAGCCATTCACTGGCCGAGCGGGCCATGTACAGCACCACCGGGTCGCGCGAATGGGCGGCGCCGGTGACGTCGGTCACCAGCCCGATCTGCACGCGCACCGCATCGATAGCGGCGGTGTGGGCGGCCGCCGCTGCGGGGTCGTCCTTGTGTTCGCCGCTCGCGGCGGCCCAAGCGGCCAGGGTCCGCACCTGGGCCTTGTCGAGCGTGGCGTCCTCGAGCGTCGCGCCCTGCCACGCACCCATCGCGGCGAGTGCGGTGTCGACCGTGGCCGCGGCGCTGGCCAGCGCACTGGCCGGTACCTCGTCCTTGGCGGCACCGCGCGCCACCAACTGGCGGTGCGCCTGCATCGCCAGCATCGCCTCGTGCAGGTGAGCCAGTCCGGTGGTCGCCGACTGCTCCGTCCTGACCTCGGCGATTTCGTTCATCGAGCGCGTCAGCAGCACTCCGGCCAGCACGCCGCAGGTCAGCATGAACGATGCGCCGATCACCAGTGCCTTGCGGCCGAAGCTCAACCGCGCCATCAGCTGGGTTGCCGGCAGCAGCATGCGGTCGAGCAGGGAAGAGGAGGGTGGGACGGACATGGCGGCCTCGCGTGGGCAACAGACCCGTGGCGGGTCGATACCACCGGCATCGGCGTGGACGGCGGAAACTTTAGGGCGGGATCGCGGCGGGCCTGCCGCGGGTCCTCAAGGAATGCCGACGGCTGCCGATGCCGAGAGTGACGGTCGACCCATCCCAGGAGCAGTTCCATGCGCCATTCCATCCTTTTCGCCGCAACCACCGTGCTGGCGCTGTTGCTTGCGCCGCCCGCCCATGCCGAGCTGAAGCAGATCACGCGAGTCGAGCCGGTCTACCCGCCCGCCGCGGCGCGTGCCGGCACCAGTGGCTTCGTCGAGGTCGAATTCACCGTCGACGCCGCCGGCAAGGTCGCCACGGTCTCGGTGGTCAACGCCAAACCCACGCGGACGTTCGAGACCGCGGCCGTCAAGGCGGTCAAGCAGTGGACGTTCGCCCCGGGTGCCGATGGCGGACGCGGCAAGGTCCGCTTGGACTTCAGCCTCTGACGCGGGCGGCGCGTCTGGTCGCCGGCATCGCGCCGGCATCGCGCCGACGCGGCGGGCAGTACTGACTGGCTGGCGGCGTGATTGCGCACTCAAGGTTCGCCGCACGCGGCCGATGACGGGGCTTACCGCCCCAACCCCTGGAGACTCGCCCATGCACCGCCCCGTCCTGTTCGCCGCCCTCGCCACGATCGCCCTGGCCTTCGCCGCCCCCGCGCACGCCGCCCTCGCCCCGATCAAGCGCGTCGAGCCGGTCTATCCGCCGGAAGCGGCGCGCGCCGGCACCAAGGGCTTCGTCGAAGTCGAATTCACCGTCGATGCCAGCGGCAAGGTCGCGAGCGTGTCGGTCGTCAACGCCAAGCCGTCGCGCACGTTCGAGTCGGCGGCGGTCCGCGCCGTCAAGCAGTGGACGTTCGCCCCCGGCGGCGACGGCCGCGGCAAGGTGCGGCTCGACTTCAGCCTCTAGCCTCCCGGGCAGGACCGCACCCCAGGACGCGCCGGAAACGGCGCGTTCCTGTTTCTGCGCTGCCGTGGCAGCTGCCGCCCGCGCTGACCGGCGGCGAACGCGACCGTGCTCGCGACAGTGATGGCGACCGTCGCGCGGAACGCGAGCGCGGAGGCGCCGTCGCGCGCGCCGGATTGCGGCGATCCGTGGATGAATCCGCGGTTGCCAGTCGCCGGTGCTACCGAATGTCCCGCGCCGGGATGCCTGCGTCGCAACAGCGCCGGGTCGGTCGGGCGCGCGGTCGCGCGGTTACTCCGCCTCCGCGGCCGCGACCAGCCCCATCTCCGCGCTGGTCATCAGCCGCTCGATGTCGAGCAGGATCAGCATGCGCTCGTCGAGCGTGCCCAGGCCGGTGAGGAACTTGCGGTCGATCGTCGCGCCCATCTCCGGCACCTCGCGGATCTGCTCGCCGCCCAGGCGCACCACGTCGGAGACGCTGTCGACGACCATGCCGACCACGCGTTCGCCGACGTTGAGCACGATCATCACCGTCAGCGCGGTGTAGTCGGCGGCCAGGTTGAACTTCAGGCGCATGTCGATCACCGGCACGATGATGCCGCGCAGGTTGATCACGCCCTTGATGTAGTCGGCCGCTTCCGGAAGCCGGGTGACCGAGTCGTAGCCGCGGATCTCCTGCACCTTGAGGATCTCCACGCCGTATTCCTCCTCGCCAAGCGCGAACGTCAGGTATTCCTCGCTGGTGTCGTCGGCGTGCAGCGTGGCGGCGTAGCCGGTGACGTGGGCGGCGGAGTGGTTGGCGGACATGGGGCGGGCCTTCGGATGCGTTGGATGGGGTCGGGCGTGGCGGTGCGTCGCGTCGTGTCGTGTCGGGTTCAGGCGCGGCCGTCACGCGGCCTGCAGGCGCGTGACCTGGGCAAGGCCGGCGGGGTCGATGATCAGCGCGACGCGGCCGTCGCCGAGGATCGTCGCGCCGGACACGCCGCTCACCCGGCGGTAGTTGCTTTCCAGGTTCTTGACCACGACCTGCTGCTGGCCGAGCAGTTCGTCGACCTCCAGCGCGATGCGCCGGCCGTCGCTTTCCACCAGCACCGCAATCGGCGTCGGCGGCGGCGTGCCGTCGGCGCGGGTCGCGGCGGGCAGGCCGTACTGCCGGGCGAGGTTGAGCAGCGGTACGTAGTCGCCGCGCACGTGCAGCACGCGGGTGTCGCCGGCGATCATGTGGACGTCGGCGGCGGTGAGTTGCAGCGACTCGATCACCATGCTCAGTGGCACGATGAACACCTCGTCGCCGACCGCGACCGACATGCCGTCGACGATCGCGAGCGTCAGCGGCAGGCGGATCGACACCGTGGTGCCGCGGCCGGACTGGCTGCGAATCTCGACCTGGCCGCCGAGCGCTGCGATGTTCTTCTTGACCACATCCATGCCGACGCCGCGCCCGGACAGGTCGGTGAGGGTCTCCACGGTGGAGAAGCCCGGCGCGAACACGAGGTCCCAGACCTGCGCGTCGCTAGGATTTTCCGCCACCGCCAGGCCACGCTCGGCGGCCTTGCGCAGGATGCGGTCGCGGTCCAGGCCGCGGCCGTCGTCGCCGATCTCGATGACGATGTGGCCGCCCTGGTGCGCGGCTGACAGCGTCAGCGTGCCGGTCTCGTCCTTGCCGACGGCGCGGCGCTCGGCCGGGGATTCCAGGCCGTGGTCGATCGCGTTGCGCACCAGGTGCACCAGCGGATCGACGATCTTTTCGATCACGCCCTTGTCCAGTTCGGCCTGCTCGCCGCTGGTGCGCAGATGGACCTTCTTGTCGAGGCGGGTGGCGAGGTCGCGGACCATGCGCGGGAAGCGGCTGAACGCGAACTCGACCGGCAGCATGCGCACGCCCATCACCGATTCCTGCAGGTCGCGGGTGTTGCGCGCAAGCTGCTCCAGGCCCGCCAGCAGCGCTTCGTTGGCGACCGGGTCCAGCGCCTCGGAATGCTGGCGCAGCATCGACTGGGTGATGACCAGTTCGCCCATCAGGTTGATCAGCGCGTCGACCTTGGCCACCGCGACGCGGATCGAGTTGTCGGCATCGCTGGTGCGGCGGCCGGCGGGGGAGGCGCCGTCGCTGGCGGCACTGTCCGCCGCAGCGACGTCGGCTTGCCCGGAACCATCCGCGGGATCGGCGGCCGCCGTCGCGATCGACAGGTCGCACTCGCCGTCGACCCAGGCGAAGGCCTCGTCGATCGTCGCGCGCGGCACCTCACCGGGCAGGGTCAGGTCCCAGGCCAGGTAGGCTGCGAACGGGTCCATCTGCCCGAACGGCGGCAGCCGCGTGTCCACGCAGTTGACACCGAGTTCGCCGTGGCTGGCCAGCTCGCGCAGGATGCGCAGCGGATCGTTGCCGGTCATGAACATCGACGGCGCGGGCGCGAACGCGATGCGCCAGTCGCCGGCCGGCGTGGATGCGACGGCATCGGGCGCGGTGGGGGTGGGCGCAGCGCCTGCGGCTCCTGCCAGCAACCGGTCCAGGCCGGCGCGCGCTTGCGCTAGTGCTGCGTGATCGACGGGGCTGCCATGTTCGCAGGCGCCCAGCAAGGCGTGCAGCACGTCGACCGACGCGAGCAGCGCGCCGATCGCATGGGAGTCGAGCCCGCGGCGGCCGCTGCGGGCCTCGTCGAGCAGCGTCTCCAGCAGGTGGGTGAGGTCGGTGACCGCGGTGAAGCCGAACGTCGCCGCGCCGCCCTTGATCGAGTGCGCGGCGCGGAAGATGACGTTGATCGTCTCGCCGTCGCCGTCGCCGTCGCCGTCGCTGCCGCCGCCGCCATTGCCGAGCGCTTCGAGGGCGAGCAGGCCGCGCTCCATCGCGTCCAGGCCTTCACGGCTCTCCTCGAAGAACGCGGCATGAAAGCGGGTGATGTCCATGGCTTAGCCGAGTACCTTGCGCACCGTTGCGAGCAGCTGCTCGGGGTCGAAGGGTTTTACCAGCCAACCGGTCGCGCCGGCGGCCTTGCCCTCCATCTTCTTGTCGCCGGCCGACTCGGTGGTGAGCATCAGCAGCGGGGTGAACTTGTAGCCCGGCAGCTGCCGCAGTTCGCGGATCAGGGTGATGCCGTCCATGCGCGGCATGTTGACGTCGGTGACCACGGCGTCGAAGCGCTGGGTGCGGGCGATCTCGAGCGCGGCCTGGCCGTCCTCGGCCTCGCGCACGGTATAGCCGCCCGACGTCAGCGCGAACGCGACCATCTGCCGCATGGAGGTGGAATCGTCGACGATCAGCAGTTGCGCGCTCACGCGGGATCTCCGTTGGGTACCCGGCACTCGACCCGGTTGGGTGCCTTCAGTTTTCCTTCTCCCGCATCGCGGGGGGTGAATCGGTGCGTTTGCGAGCCATTGGCTCGCGCGCCGATGCTGTGCCTGAGGGCCGGACGGGCAAGGGTGGGGGCGATTGATTCGGACGCCTTCATTTCAGACGTGCTCCGGATCAATCTGGCTGTCGACCCCGAGGCTGATCGCCAGCGCGCTGAGACGCGCGGCGGCGGCAAGGGTCGGCGAGGCGAGAGTGACGGTGGTGTGGCGGCCGCAGGCGGCGCGGTCGCGGACGAACGCATGCAGCAGTTGCAGGCCGGCGGCGTGCACGCGCTCGACGCGGTCGCCGGCCAGTGCCAGCGGCGCCTCGTCGTCGAGGTGCGGCTGCAACGCCGCCTGCAGCTGCGCGACGCATTCGATGCCAAGGTCGGGTTGCAGGGAAAGCTGGTTCATGGCGTGGACCGCAGGCGAGGGGTGTTGTTTGAATTAACGGCGCCTGGCGTTGCGACTTGAGCAGCGATGTCGACGCGGACAGGTGCGGGGATCAGCCGAACAGCGCGGTGGCCTCGAGCAGCACGGTCGGCGACGCACCGACGCGGGCGATGCCGACGATCGCGCCCGGATCGCTGCTGGCCAGCGGCGGCTCGATGCGCTCGCGGCCCAGCGTGACCACGTCCTCGACCGCGCTGACCAGCACGCCGATCATCTCGTCATCGCGCTCCACCACGACGATGCGGCTGCGCTCGTCGCCATGCACGCAGCCGGCGTCCAGCCACAGGCCGAGGTCGACCACCGGCACGATGCGCCCGCGCAGGTTCATCACCCCGAGCACCGCGCGCGCGGCGCCGCGCAGCGCCACGATCGGCGCCAGCCGCACCACTTCCTGTACCCGCAGTAGTTCCAGCGCGTAGCTGTCGTTGCCGATGGTGACGCGCAACCAGCGGTGCGAGGTCGCCATTGCGGACACCGGCGTGTCTTGCGCGGCAAGGGCGGTGCCGGTGGTGGTTGCCGGCGCCGCGGCGATGGCCGTCAGCGCACTGGGCACGAATGCCGGCACGAATGCCGGCGTCGGCCCGCGTGACACGAGCGGAGCGGGTTCGGGGTCGCGATGGATCGCCGGCTCGGGCATGCGGTCCGCGGCGGATGGCGGCGTCGTTTCGCCAACGACCGCGCCGGCGACTCCAACGTCGGTTTCGACCTCGGCCATCACTGCGGTATCCACCAATCCCGGCGCCGGCGACGCGGAGGCGTGCGGTCGGCCCTCGCGCCCGATGCCGTCACCGCGGTTCTCATCGAACGCGATGCCATCGGGCAGCGTGCCGTCGAGCAGCGCATCCAGGTAATCGTCGATCACGGTCAGGGTGTTCATGCGGCCTGCCGTTTCGGCGCGACGTCCTGCGCCAGCAGCCAGTTCAGCGCGCGCCGGTAGGCGTCGACGCCGCGGCCGCTGGGCGATGCGGTGGCGGTGAGCGCGGTAGCGTCGCGCAGGCGCGTATCCATCGGCACCGCGCTGGGCCAGACACGGCCTTCGTAGCGGTCGTGCAGCAGCTCCAGGCTGTGCACGCCCGAGCGCGTGCGGCGGTCGTACAGGGTCGGCAGCACGTGCCGCGGCAGCGGCCGCCGTCGCGAGCGCTCGACCATGCCGGCGGTGCGCAGCATGTCGGCCAGGCCGTGCAGCGCGAGCGGGTCGGTCTGGGTGGGCACCACCAGCCGGTCGGCAGCGGCCAGCGCGTTGACCATCAGCAGGCCGAGGGTCGGTGGGCAGTCCATCAGCACGTAGTCGTACAGCGCGTGCACGCCGTGCAGGGCGCGGCCCAGCGACAGGCCCAGGCCCGGCTGGCTGGCGCCGCGGCGCTCCAGCGTCGCCAGCGCCGGTTGCGCGGCGACCAGCTTGACGCCGTCTATGTCGGTCGAACGCGCCAGCGATGCCAGCGATGCGCCGTGCTGGCCGAACAGGTCGTGGGTGCCAGCCGGCGGCGGGTCCGACGGCACCTCGAATGCACGGGTCAGCGAGGCGTGCGGGTCGAGGTCCAGCAGCAGAACGCGGTGGCCGGCGGCGGCGAGGCCGCGCGCAAGGCACAACGTGGTGGTGGTCTTGCCGACGCCGCCTTTCTGGTTGGCGATTGCCCAGGCCTGCATGTCAGCCGGCTCCCGGTGTGGACGTGAATTGGGCGGTGACGGCGCCCGTCGGTACCGCCGCGGTGGAAACGGCACTCGTCGGCGCGGCGGCGGCAGGGTCGGTGGCGCCGCGGCGGCGTCCGGTGCGGTTCGCGCGGATGACCACGGGGGGCGATGACGAGGCGGCGGCCGTGGCGCGCCCCGGCGCTGCCGCGGCGGGTGCCGGAGCGGCGGCAATTACCGCGCCAGCATCGGGCATCGCGTCCGGGCCTTGCGGCGCGGCGAGGATCACCAGCAGCACGCGGCGGTTGGCATTGCGGCCGGCGACGCTGAGGTTGTCGGCGATCGGCTGGTGCTCGCCGAAGCCGACCACCGCCAGGCGGCCTTCGCCGACGCCTTCGTTGGCCAGCACGTGCACCACGCTGGCCGCGCGCGCCGCCGACAGTTCCCAGTTTGACGGGAACTGCGCGGTGCGGATCGGTCGGTCGTCGGTGTAGCCCTCGACGCGGACGGCATTGGGTGAATCGCGCAGCACCGCAGCGAGCTTGCGCACGGTGGCGGTCGCCAGCGGGCTGGGGGTGGCGGCACCGCTGGCGAACAGGATGTCGCTCTGGATCTCGACTTCCAGGAAGCTGCGGCCGCGACGCACCGTCACCAGCTTCTGCCGCACCATTTCGGCGAGCGCGTGCTGGATCTTGTCGCCCAGCGCGTTGAGCTGGTGTGGCGGCTTGCCGGACTCGCGCGCGGCGGCCAGCTCCGCTGCCGCCGCGCTGGCTGCTGCCCCGGTCGCTGTCCCCTGCGCGGCCCGCGATGGGCGGCCGAACGTCGGCAGGTCCAGTACCTGGCGCACGCGCACGCTGCTGACCGGGGTTACCGAGGCCGGGCCGGTCTTGGCCGCGGCGGTCTGCAGCGATGGGCGGTCGAACGACGAGCCGCGCAACTGGGTCGCGCCAAGCTGGATCGGGGTGATCGTGCGCGGCGGGCCGCCGAACGCCGACGACATCGCATCAGCCATGACCCGGTACTTGCCCTCATTGACCGAGGACACCGCGTACATCACCACGAAGAACGCCAGCAGCAGGGTGACCAGGTCGCCGTAGGGGATGGCCCAGGCCTCGTGGTTGAGGTGGTCCTCGTGCTGGTGTCGGCGGGCCATGCGCGGGCGGTCAATGCACGTAGCCGTTGAGGCGGGCTTCGATGTTGCGCGGGTTCTCGCCCTGGGCGATCGCGATCAGGCCCTCGACGATCATCTCGCGCTCCTCGGCCTGGGCATTGATCAGGCCCTTGAGCTTGCTGGCGATGGGCAGCAGCGCGAGGTTGGCCGCGCCGATCCCGTAGATGGTCGCGGTGAACGCCGCGGCGATGCCGTGGCCAAGCTTGCTCGGGTCGGCGAGATTCTTCATCACCGCGATCAGCCCGAGCACCGCGCCGATGATGCCCAGCGTCGGCGAGTAGATGCCCATGCCCTCCCAGACCTTGGCGGCGGCGAGGTCGCGCGAGCTCTGGCCGTGCAGTTCGATCTCCAGCATCTGCCGGATCGACTCGGGCTCGACGCCGTCGACCACCATCTGCAGGCCCTTGCGCAGGAACGGGTCGGGCTGCGCCTGCACCTGCGCCTCCAAGCCGAGCAGGCCCTGCTTGCGCGCGGTGGTGGACCACTCGACGATCTGCCCGATCACCGCGCCGCGATCCTGCACCGGCGGCTGGAATACCCAGCGCACGATCTTCATCGCGCGCCGGAACGTCGGCATCGAGGTCTGCAGCAGGATCGCCGCAAAGGTACCGACGATCACGATCACGAACGCGGCCGGCGACCACAGTGCGGCCAGTCCCGCGCCCTTGAGCACGCTACCCACGAGCAGGGCGGAGATGGCGAGAATGGCGCCGATTACGCTGAGTCGATCCATGCTGTTCTATCGGTCGCTGCGGCGATTACTTGAACGCACTGGAACGCTGCGCGTTGCCGCGCAGGCCGGTCTGCAGCAGCGCGTCGACGTCGAGGATCAGCGCCATACGGCCGTCGCCGACCAGGCTCGCGCCGGCATAGCCGGGCAACCCGCGCAGGGTCGGCGGCAGCGCCTTGATGACGACCTCCTCGCGGCCGCGCACGCGGTCGACGGTGAGGCAGAAGCGCAGATCACCCGACTGCAGCACGACCGCGGTCGACACCGACAGCGGCGCCGGCTCAAGCCCCAGCCAGTCGCGCAGGCCGAGCAGCGGCAACGGCTGCTGGCGCAGGTCGAGGACCTGCTGGCCGTCGATCCACAGCACCTTGCCGGGCTGGTGGGTGAGCACCTCGACCACCCGCACCAGCGGCAGGGCGTAGACGTCGTCGTCGATCTCGACCAGCAGCGTCGGCAGGATCGCCAGCGTAAGCGGCACCCGGATCGCGAAGCGCGAGCCGGCCCCGGGTACGGAATGGATCTGCACGACGCCCGACAGCTCGCGGATGCGCGACTGCACCACGTCCATGCCGACGCCGCGACCGGACAGGTCGCTGACCTCGTCGCGGGTGGAGAAACCGGGCAGGAACAGCAATTGCAGGCAGTCGTCGCTGGTCAGGCGCGCGGCGGACTCGATGTCGATCAGGCCCTTGTCGATGGCGCTGCGGCGGATCTTCTCCGGATCGATGCCGGCGCCGTCGTCGCGCACCTCGATGGCGACGTGGTCGCCTTCCTGCTGCGCGCTCAGGCGCACGTGGCCCAGCTCGGGCTTGCCGGCGCGGCGACGCACCTCGGGCATCTCGATGCCGTGGTCGATCGCGTTGCGCACCAGGTGCACCAGCGGATCGGCGAGCGCCTCGACCAGGTTGCGGTCGAGCTCGGTGTCGGCGCCGACCACTTCGAGTTCGACGTTCTTGTGCAGTTGCCGGGCGACGTCGCGGGCCAGCTTCGGGAAGCGCGCGAACACGCGGCCGACCGGTTGCATGCGCGCCGACATCACCGCCGACTGCAGCCGCGACGTGGCGACATCGAGCGCGGCGACCGCGCGGTCGAGGTCGTCGTCGCGCAGGCGCGGGCGGATCGTCTTGAGTCGGTTGCGGGCGAGCACCAGTTCGCCGACCAGGTTCACCAGCGCGTCGAGCCGGCGCACGTCGACGCGCACGGTGGCCTCGGCGACCTCGACCGGGCTGGCACTGGCGGCCTTGGCGGGGGGCATGGCCAGGGCGAGCGCGGCCCGCTCGGGCGCCGCGGGGGCCGGCGCTGGGGGCGCTTCGCCAGGGATGCCGCCGGCACCGTGCAGGCTGTCGAGCAGGGCCTCGAAGTCCATGTCGTCGATGTCGTCGCCGCCGGCGGCGAACGCGGCGATCGCGGCGCTGGCCGGGGGGGCGGCGGGATGGCCGGCCGCGCGGCTGCCCGCGCCGGACCGCAGCACCGCCAGCAGCGCCGCCGGCGGCGGCTCGGGCAGGGTGCCGACCGACACGCGTTGCAGCATGTCGATCAGCAGGTCGAGCGATTGCTGGGCGGCGTCGAACGCCTGCGCGTCCAGCGGCGCGGTGCCGGTGCGGGCGGCATCGAAGCGGTCCTCGACCGCGTGGCAGATCGTCACCATTGCGGTGAAATCGAGGAAGCCGGCACCGCCCTTGATGGTGTGGAAGCCGCGGAAGACCGCATTGAGGCAATCGCGGTCGCCCGGGGCGTGCTCGAGCAGGACCATCTGCTCGCCGAGCTGGTCGAGGATCTCGCCGACCTCGACCAGGAAGTCGGCGCAGATGTCGGAGGCGATCGTGGACACGGCGGCTATAGTCCCAGCGACGACAGCAGCTGGTTGGCGTCGTCCTGGCTGGTCGGCGGCGCGTCGAGGCCTGACACCGCCGGGCCGTGGCCGTGGCTGGACAGGTGCAGCGGGCGGTCGTCGGCGATCGCGTAATCGCCGAGTCCGACATGCACCGCGTTTACCAGCACCACGACGCGGCGGATGATCTGCCCGGTGAGGTCCTGGTAGCCCTGCGCGGCGGTCATTTCCGACAGCCGGCTGCGGATCGCGGCGATGGTCGCGGCCTGCGCCTCGGCGGCGGCGTCGGGCAGCGTGCCCAGCAGCGTGCCGCATTCCTGGATCAGGTCGAGGGTGTGGTGGCTGGCGCCCTCGCTGACCTGGACCACGTGCTCCAGCCGCGCGCAGGCCTCGGGCAGCGAGCCGCCGCTGGCCGCGCCGCCGCCGTCGCCGAGGGCCTGCTCGAGTTCGCGGGCGAGTTTCGCCAGCCCCTGCACCAGCGGCTGGGTGCGCCACTGGATCAGTTCGTCGACGTTCGCGCGCCAGGCGACATGGTCGTCGGCCTCGAGCGCGTCGAGCGCGGCGTGCAGGTGGGCGACGACGGCCTGGCGGCCGCCCAGGATCGTCGTCTCCACGTCCACCGGGTCGGTCGCCGTCGCGGTCACGCCGTTGCCCCGAGGCGCTCGAACACCTTGCCGAGCTTGTCGCCGAGGGTGGCGGCGGTGAACGGCTTGATCACGTAGCCGTTCACGCCGGCCTGCGCGGCCTCGATGATCTGTTCGCGCTTGGCCTCGGCGGTGACCAACAGCACCGGTATCTTCGCCAGCGCGGGATCGGCGCGGATCGCCTTGAGCAGGTCGATGCCGGGCATGCCCGGCATGTTCCAGTCGGTGATGACCAGGTCGAACGGTCCCTTGCGCAGCTCGATCAGCGCGCTGCCGCCCTCGTCGGCTTCGGCGGTATTGAAGAAGCCGAGGTCGTTGAGCAGGTTCTTGACGATGCGGCGCATGGTCGAGAAATCGTCGACGATCAGTATGCGGATGTTCTTGTCCATGCGGGTCTCGTGTTTGCGTGGGGTGTTTGCGTCAGGTGGTTCGTTGTTCCCTTCTCCCGCTTGCGGGAGAAGGTGCCCGCAGGGCGGATGAGGGCGCGGGACAAGCGGGCAGGCGACGCAAGCGTGTCTCGCGTGCCCTCACCCCAGCCCTCTCCCGCGAGCGGGAGAGGGAGCCTTTAGCCGTCGTCGTCGTCGCCCTGCTCGCCGTGCCACTCGCCCAGGCGTGCGCGCAGGCGGACCACCGCCTGGCCGTGGATCTGGCAGACGCGCGACTCGCTGACCGACAGCACCGCGCCGATCTCGCGCAGGTTGAGTTCCTGCTCGTAGTACAACGACAGCACCAGCTGCTCGCGCTCGGGCAGGTCGCCGATCGCGGCACCGAGCGCCGCGCGGAACGCGCCGTGCTCGAACTCGCGCGCCGGCGTGACGGTGCCGGTGGCGGCCAGGCGCGGCTCGCCGTCGTGTTCGTCCATGTGCGCGTCGAGGCTCACCAGCTGCCCGCGCGCGGCGTCGGCGACCATGCGGTGGTATTCGTCGATGTGGATGCCGAGCGCGGCGGCGACCTGCTGCGCGGTCGCGGCGCAGCCGGTGCGCTGCTCGATCTCGCGGGTGGCGCCGATCATGTCGCGGTAACGGCGGTGCACCGAGCGCGGCACCCAGTCGCCGCGGCGGATCTCGTCGATCATCGAGCCGCGGATGCGGATCGAGGCGTAGGTCTCGAATGCCGCACCCTGGTCGGCCTGGAAGTTCCGCGCCGCATCGATCAGGCCAAGCATGCCGGCCTGGATCAGGTCGTCGATCTCCACGCTGGCCGGCAGCCTCGCGGCCAAATGGTGGGCGATGCGCCGCACCAGTTCGCCATGGCGCTCGACGATGTCGGCGGCGCTGCCGTTCTGGTTGGCGCGGTACTGGGCGGTCGCGATCGCGTTCATGCGGCGGCACTCCGTGGGCTGGGCAGGGTCGCGGTGGCGGCCGGGCCCTGGGCGATCAGGCGCTCGAGGAAGAACTCGACATGCCCGCGCGGGCCGGGCGGCGACTGCCACTGCCGCGAGCGCCGCGCGATGTCACGGAACGCGACCGCCGACGGGCAGGACGGGAACGCGTCGACGACGGCTTCCTGGCGCTGGATCGCGCGCCGCAGCCATTCGTCGCGCGGGATCGCGCCGAGGTAGTTGAGGGTGACGTCGAGGAAGCGCGCGGCGACCCGCTCGAGCTTCTCGAACAACTGGCGGCCCTCGGCGGCGTGCTGCACCTGGTTGGCCAACACCTGCACGCGGGTGACGCCGCGCTCGCGGCTGAGCACCTTGATCAGCGCGTAGGCGTCGGTGACCGAGGCCGGCTCGTCGCAGACCACGATGATCACGTCCTGGGCGGCCTGGCAGAACGTCAGCACGCCGTCGGCGATGCCGGCGGCGTTGTCGACCACCATCACGTCGATCGCCAGATCCAGCTGCGAGAACGCGTGCACCAGGCCGACGTGCTGCTGCGGCAGCAGCTCGGTCATGTGGCGCTTGCCCGACGCGGCCGGCACCACCATCAGCCCGTTCGGGCCCTCGAGCAGGGTGTCGCGCAGCTCGCAGCGGCCGGCGAACACGTCGGCCAGGGTGAAGCGCGGCGACAGCCCGAGCATCACGTCGACGTTGGCCAGGCCCAGGTCGGTGTCCAGCAGCACGGTGCGCTGGCCGGCGTTGACCAGCGCGGTGGCGAGGTTGACCGAGACCGAGGTCTTGCCGACGCCGCCCTTGCCGCTGGCGACCGCGATCACCCGCGGCGCGGCGGTGCCGTCGTTGGCCGGCGCGGTGGCGACGACGTCGTAGGCGGCGCCGGTCTTCAGGTCCGCGCCATGGCCGGCGTACGGATTGATGTTCGACAGGTTGCGGTCAGGCGAATGCATGGCGATCCTCGGTGGCGAGGGGGTTATCGGCAGCACGGCGCAGTTTCTCCAGTGTCCGGGCGAGGCGGGTCGCATCGGCGGTGTCGATGTCGCTGGGCACCTGCTGGCCGTGGGTGGTGTAGGCCAGGGTCAGGCCGTGGCGCACCGCGACCGACAGCGCCGAGCCGAGGCGGCCGGTCTCGTCGAGCTTGGTCAGCACCACGGCTTCGGGCGCGGCCGGGCGGTAGCGGCGGATGACCTCGCCGAGGTCGTGCGGGTGGGCGTTGGCCGGCAGCACCAGCAGGCTGCGCACCTTGCGCGCCGCGCGCAGCCACAGGATCTGGCCGAACAGGGCGCGGTCGCGCGGCGCGTAGCCGGTGGTGTCGACCAGCACCAGCGGGTAGTCGCTGAGCTGGGCGAGCGCGCCCTGCAACCCCTCCGGTCCGGAGGCCTCGCAGACGGTGATGCCGAGGCGGCGGCCGTGCGCGTGCAGCTGCTCGTGGGCGCCGGCGCGTTCGCTGTCGGTGGTGACCAGGGCGACATCGCGGGCGCGGTGGCGGGCGGCGAAGCGCGCGGCGAGCTTGGCGACGGTGGTGGTCTTGCCGGCCCCGGTCGGGCCGACCAGCGCGATCACGCCGCCATCGTCGAGTGGCTCGCTGCGCGCGACGGTGAGCATGCGCGCCAGTTCGGCGAACATCGGCGCCTGGATCTCCGCCGGCGGCAGGCGCGGATCGATCTTCGCCGCGACCGCCTGCGCGAGCGCGTCCTCGCAGCCGTAGCCAAGCAGCGCCTCGTAGGCCGCAGCGCGCGCCGGCGAACCGCGCAGGCGCTCCAGCGACAGCTGTCCCATCTGGCGTTCGATCAGCTGCCGCATGCTGGCCAGCTCCTCGCGCATCGCGAGCATCGACGTGTCGGGCCGTTCGCCGCTGGCCGCGATCGCATGCAGGGTCGGGGTCGCGACAGCTGCGGTCTCGGGTTCGAAGTCGGCCACCGCGATGGCGGCCTCGTCGAGCGGCGCGACCGGCATCGCCACAGAGCCCAGGGAGACGCGGTAGTCGTCGTCGGCCGAGGCCCAGTCGTCGGACGTGATGGTGGCCGCCGCAAGCGCGGCCGCGAAAGTGATGGTAGTGGCGGCCGGGCCGGGCTGGGCAATCGTGGCCGGTGCCGTGATCGCAGCCGCGGCCGGCGGCGCTGCAACCAGCGCGGCCATGGGCGCCGGTGCGGGATGCGCGCCCATCGCAGCCATCATCGCCTCGAGGCGGGTGAGCGGCGGGGCAATTGCGTCGGCGACGTCGCCGTAACCGGGAACCACCGCCAGCGGCGGCGCCGGAATCCCGGCGGCCGGCGCGCCCGCCGCGGTGGACAGTTCCGCGAGCGTCGGGCCATCGTCGATACGGAACACGGCGCGGGCCCGCGCCGCCAGGCTTTCGCGCACTGGTGCCGGAACGCTGGCGGGCATGCGTGCGGATGTGGCCGCCGTGACGTGCTGTGCAATCGCGATCGTAGAGGGAGTGGCACCGGCACGGACCGGTGCATGGGAGGGCCCATGGACGGACGCATTGGTCGCGGTCGCGGACGCGGCGGCGAGGTGAGCGGCGATCGAGGCGCACGCGCCGCTGTCGTTGGCCGGTGGCGGTGGCTGCGACCCGACGGCGGCAGCGTTGATCGTCTCCAGGCCAGGCGCGGCAGCGCGCAGTGCCTGGGCGACCAGCGCCTCGTCGTAGTCGGTGGCGGCCACCACCTCGATGCCCTCGGCGGTGGTGCGGTTGGACAGGATCACCGCATCGGCGCCCTGTTCGTCGCGGACCATGCGCAGCGCGGTGCGCATGTCGGGGGCGATGAAACGCTTGATTCTCACAGCTTCCTCCTACCGCGCCGGATCGCCGACGCCACGTCTTCCTCACGTGCGGTCAGGACACCGCACCGCCTCGTTCGACCAACTCGCCAGCACCAGTGGCCAAAACATCTCGTCAACCAATCGCACCGATCAATCGCAGCCGCTTGTCCTCGGGGACTTCGCCGTAGGCCAGCACCGACAGCGAGGGAACGCTGTGCCGCACCAGTCTTGCGAGCGTCGCGCGGACCCCGCCCGGGACCAGCAGCACCGCGGGTTCTCCGCGGCTTTCCTGGCGGGTCACGCACTCGCTGAGGTTCTGGTGCAGACGCTCGGCGAGTCCGGGTTCCAACGCGGCACCCTGGCCGCTCACGGAGTCCTGCAATACCCGTTCCAGCGCCGGCGCCAGCGTGTAGACGGGCAGCTCGACGGCCATGCCGTTGAGCTCCTGGACGATGAAGCGGCCCAGCGCGGTGCGCACCGCTGCCGTGAGCGTGGCTGGATCCTGGCTGTGGACGCCGTGCTCCAGCAGCGCTTCGACGACCTGGCGCATCTGCCGCACGGGCACGCGCTCGGCCAGCAGCGACTGCAGCACCTTCACCACCACCGACAGCGGCAGCAGCTTGGGTGTCAGGTCCTCGACGAGCTTGGGCGTGCTGCGGCCGAGCGCGGTGAGCAGGTGCTGCACCTCTTCGAAACCGAGCAGTTCGGCGGCGCGCTCGCGCACCAGGTGTGAAAGATGGGTGGCGACCACGGTAGCGGCGTCGACTACGGTGTAGCCCAGCGACTCGGCGTGCGCACGCTGGTTCGGCGGGATCCACACCGCGTCGAGGCCGAACGCCGGATCCTTGCCCGGGATGCCCTCTAGCGGGCCGAACACGCGGCCCGGATCGAGCGCGAGTTCGCGGTCCGGGTGCAGCTCGCCGCTGGCGATCGGCACGCCGTGCACCAGCACGCGGTACTGGCCCGGGGCGAGCTCGAGGTTGTCGCGCACGTGCACGGCGGGGATCAGGAAACCGATGTCCTGGGTCAGCTTGCGGCGCACGCCCTTCAGCCGCGCCAGCAGTTCGCCGCCCTGGTTCTTGTCGACGAGCGAGATCAGGCGGTAGCCGACTTCCAGCGCGAGCGGCTCGACCGGGCGGATCTCGTCCCAGCCCAGCTCGGCGTTGGCCGGGCTGGCGCCGGTGGCGGCGGCGCCTTCCTCGGGCGCGGCCTTCGCGGTGGTGTTGCGCTGGTGCAGCTTCCACGCCGCGTAGCCCAGCAGGCCCGCGAGGATCAGGAACGGCAGGTTGGGCATGCCCGGCACGATGCCGATCAGGCCCATCAGCAGCGCCGACACGGTCAGCGCACGCTGCTGGCCGAACATCTGCTTGGACACCGCCGCGCCCATGTCCTGCTCGCCGGTCGAACGGGTGACCAGCATCGCGGTTGCGGTGGCGATCAGCAGCGCCGGCAGCTGCGCCACCAGGCCGTCGCCGATCGCGAGCATGGTGTAGGTCCTGGCCGCGTCGGCGAAGCCCATGTCGTGCTGCATCATGCCGATCAGCAGGCCGCCGACCAGGTTGATCACCAGGATCAGCAGGCCGGCGATTGCGTCGCCGCGGACGAACTTGCTGGCGCCGTCCATCGAGCCGTAGAAGTCGGCCTCCTCGCGCACTTCCTGGCGCCGCGCCTTGGCGTCCTCGCGGGTCAGCAGGCCGGCGTTGAGGTCGGCGTCGATCGCCATCTGCTTGCCGGGCAGGGCGTCGAGGATGAAGCGCGCCGACACCTCGGAGATGCGCCCGGCGCCCTTGGTGACGACCACGAAGTTGACGATCGTCAGGATCGCGAACACCACGATGCCGACCGCGTAGCTGCCGCCGACCACGAACTGGCCGAACGACTCGATCACGTGGCCGGCCGCGCCCGGGCCCTCGTGGCCGTGCAGCAGCACCACCCGGGTGGAGGCGACGTTGAGCGCCAGCCGCAGCAGCGTGACCATCAGCAGCACGCTGGGGAAGATCGAGAATTCCAGCGGCCGCTTGACGTACACCACCGCCAGCATCACCACCAGCGACAGCGCGATGTTGATCGTGAACAGGCCGTCGAGCACCAGCGGCGCGAGCGGCACGATCACCATCGCCAGCATCGCGATCACCACCAGTGGCGCTGCGGCGCCGTCGCGCAGGTTGAGCGCGATGCCGGTCATCCGGCCCGGGACCACGCTCATCGCGCCCGGCCCGTGGTGTCGGCGCCGATCATGCCCAGGCCGGTCATGTCCGCGCCCGTAACGTCCGGGCCGGTCATGTCAATTCCCCGGCGCGGGAAGCGTCGACATCCGGCGCGCCGTCGGCACCGACATCCAGCGCAGACATCGACGGCATCGGCCCGCGGCCGGGCACCCAGGCCCGCAGCTGGTAGATGTACGACAGTACTTGTGCGACGGCGGCGTAGAGTTTCACCGGGATTTCCTGATCGACCTGGGCCTGCCGATACAAGGCGCGTGCCAGAGGCGGCGCCTCGACCACAGCGACCCGGTGTTTCTCGGCCAGCGCGCGGATGTTCAGCGCCATCTCGTCGACGCCCTTGGCCACCACGGTCGGCGCGCGCATGCCGGGCTGGTACTTGAGCGCGACCGCGTAATGGCTCGGGTTCATCACCACCACGTCAGCGGTGGGCACCGCATCCATCATCCGGCGCTGCGACATCTGCCGCGCGACCTGGCGCACGCGCGCCTTGATCTCCGGGTTGCCCTCGGCCTGCTTGGCCTCGTCGCGGACCTCCTGCTTGGTCATCTTCTGCTTGGTGATGTAGACGTACTTCTGCCACGGCACGTCGATCGCGGCGAGCAGGCCGAGCCCGGCGATCATCGAGATCAGCGCCGTCGACAGGAACCCCAGGCCCTCGGCGACCGCGCTTTCCAGCGAGCCGTGCGGCATCGCCAGCAGGCGCGAGAACGCGCCGCGCACCACCCACGCGCCGATGCCGCCGATCAGCGCCACCCGCAGCAGCGAACGCAGCAGTTCGGCGACGCTCTCCTTGCCGTACATGCGCGCCAGTCCGGCCTTCGGGCTCATGCGCTTGAAATCCACCTTCAGCGACTGGGTCGCGAAGCGCAGCCCGCCCATCATCACCGGCGAGACCACGCACGCCGCCAGCGCCACCGCCAGCAGCGGCAGCACCGGCAGCAGCAGGCCGGCCATCAGCTGGCCGGCATGCGGCAGCAGGCGGTCGCCGCGGCCGAGGATCGCCGGGTCGATCGTGAGCGCGGCGCGCAGCCAGTCCTGCGCGGCCGCGCCGATGTGCGGGCCGAACACCACCAGTGCGATCGCGGTGCTGCCCAGTACCGCGACATTGGCCAACTCCTTGGAACGCGGCGCGTCGCCCTTCTCGCGCGCCTCGCGCAGGCGCTTGTCGGTCGGTTGTTCGGTGCGGTCCTCGCGGTCCTCGGCGCCCATGGTCGGCGTGCCTTAGCCGGTCACGGCGCGCGCGGCGGCGAAGCCGTCGTCGAGCAGGCGCTGCACCGGTCCGAGCAGCTCCTGCGACAGCAGCGTCAGCAGCAGCAGCCCGACCAGCAGCGAGACCGGGAAACCGATCGCGATCGGGTTGAGGGCGGCGGCGGCGCGCGCGAGCACCCCGAACGCGAGGTTGACCGACAGCAGCGCGATCATCACCGGCAATGCGATCAGCAGGCCCGCGCGCAGGCAGGTGCCGAAGAACGCCGGAACTGCGGCGACGAATGCGTTGACGTCGGCGAGCGGGGCGCCGACCGGCAGCGCGTGGTAGCTGTCGAACAGCAGCTGGATCAGCGTGAGGTGGGCATCGAGGGCGAAGAACAGCAGCCCGAAGCTCAGGTAGAACCACGTCGACACCACCGGCGAGGACGCGCCGCTCAGCGGGTCGGCCATGGTCGCGAACGACAGGCCCATGCCCAGCGACACCAGTTCACCGGCGAACATGCCGGCCTCGAACACCAGCCGCAGCATCAGCCCGATCGCGATCCCGACCGCGAACTCGCGCAGCACGGTGAGCACGGTCGGGGCGTCCACCGCCATCGCCGGCGGCGCCGGCAGCATCGACGACATCGCCGCGGCGAGCGCGATCGTGGTCAGCAGCCGCACCCGCGCCGGCAGGCTGCGGCCGCCGATCATCGGCAGCACCTGCAGCGTCGCGCCGATCCGCAGCGCGTGCCACAGCACCGTACCGAGCATCGCGAACACGTCCAGACCGGCGGCGGTGGTGAGGGTGACGGTGTCCATCAGACGGCGTCCATCAAGCCACCGCGCCGCGCATTACGCAGGACAAGGGCGGGACGCGGGCGGGCGCGGCCAGCACGGCCTAGCCGATCAGGTGCGGGATGCGGTGGAACAGGTCGGTGGTGAACGCGACCAGCTTGCCGAGCAGGAAGTGCCCGGTCAGCGCCAGGATCGCCGCCAGCGCGATGGCCTTGGCCACGAACGCGATCGTCGGCTCGTTGAGCTGGGTGGCCGCCTGGACGACGCCGACCGCCACGCCGACCGCGAGCACCGCCAGCAGTGGTGGCGCGCCGAGCAACAATGCCATCTGCAGGCCGCGCCCGATCTCGGTGAGGGCGACTTCGGGGTTCATGCCGGCGTGTCCGTCGTGTTCACGGGGTCACACCGGGTTGAAGCTGGCGGCGAGCGAGCCGACCACCAGCACCCAGCCGTCGACGAGCACGAACAGCAGGATCTTGAACGGCGCCGAGATCAGCATCGGCGACATCATCATCATGCCCATCGACATCAGCACGCTGGCCACCACCAGGTCGATGATCACGAACGGGATGTAGATCAGGAACGCGATCTCGAACGCGGTCTTCAGCTCGCTGGTCAGGAACGACGCCGCCAGCACGCCGAACGGCACGTCCTGCGGGGTCGCGTACGGGCCGGTGTGCGACAGCCCGGCGAATGTCATCAGGTCGTTCTGCCGCACCTGCGCGAGCATGAAGCCGCGGAACGGCTCCGATGCCGCCGCCCATGCGGCCTTGAAGTCGATCTGGTCCTCGAGGTACGGCGCGATGCCGGCCGTCCAGGCCTGGTCGAACACCGGCATCATGATCATCGATGTCAGGAACAACGCGAGTGCCAGCAGCACCTGGTTGCCCGGCGTCTGCCCGGTGCCGAGTGCCTGCCGGAGCAGACCGAGCACGATGATGATGCGGGTGAACGCGGTCAGCCCCATCAGCGCCGCCGGCAGCAGGGTGATGCCGGTCATCAGCGCCAGCACCTGCAGCGGCATGCTCACCGGCTGGCCGCCGATGTTGCCGACGGTGACCGCGGGCAGCGGCTTGGCGGGCGCCGCCGCTGCCGGTGACGCGGCCTGCGCGGCGATGGCCTGCGCGATCGCGGCGGGCGGCGGCGACGCGCTCTGCGCCTGCGCGGCGGCGCTCGTGGCGAGCGCCACCAGGCCGACGAGCAGCAGGCCGACGACGAGGCGCAGTGCCCAGCGGACCGGGCGCGCGCAGGTCGCCGCGGCGCGCGGAGATTCGCCCTGCGATGCGATCTCGCGCATCCACTTCTCATGGACGGACGATCGGTGCGGGAGTGGACGGCTCATGCCTTCTTTCCGAAATGCTGGGCAAGCAGTTGCGCGAATGCCGGCGTCGTCGACGTGGCGACCGGCAGCGGCTCGCTGAGGGTGTGCAGGGTGCGGGTGCCGCCGGCGCCGACCCCGAGCAGCAGCTGGGTGTCGCCGACCGCAATGACGATCACGCGCTCGCGCGGCCCGAGCGCGAGCGAGCCGACGATGCGCAGCGACGCATTGCCAGCGGCGCCGCCGCCGAGCACCGGCATGCGCTTGGCCAGCCAGGCCAGCGCGAAGATCAGCGCGATAACCACGACCAGCGCGGTCACGGCGCCGCCGAAGCCGCCGCTGGCGGTGGCGGTGGCGGTGGCTGGCGCCGGGAATGCGGTTGCCGTGCCGAGCTGCGCGGTGGTGGTCGCGGTGGCGGCGGGCCTGGTGGAAAACGTGGTGGTAGCAGGCGCTGCGGCTGCGCCTGTTGCCGCCGGGCTGGAAGTGGTCGCGGGTACGGCAGTGGCGTCGCCAGCGGGGGACGCGCTGGGTTCGCCGTTGACCACCGCGGTCGCCACGGTCGCAGCGGTCGTCGCGGCGGTGCCGGCGCATGCCGGCACTGCGACCGTGCATGGATGGGGCGTGGCAGCGGGCACGGCGACCAGCGCGAGCGTGCCGGTCGCTGGGTCGCCGGCCACCATCGACACCGGCAACGGTAGCGGCGCCGCCATGAGGCCGGCGGCACGTGACGCGATCTGGCTCATCGCAGCCTCTTGATCCGCTCGGCCGGGCTGACCACGTCGGTCAGGCGCACGCCGAAGCGGTCGTTGACCACCACCACCTCGCCCTGCGCGATCAGGGTGCCGTTGACGTAGACGTCCAGCGGCTCGCCGGCGCCGCGCTCGAGCTCGACCACCGAGCCCTGGTTGAGCTGCAACAAATTCCGGATGGGGATGCGGGTGCGGCCGACTTCCAGCGACAGCGATACCGGCACGTCGAGGATCACGTCGAGGTTGAGGTCGGTACCGTTACCGATGCCGGCGTCGGCGGTGAGCGGATCGAATGCGGCGCGGGTGGCGGAGGTGTCGGTGGTGTTCATGGGGTGGTCGCCGTCAGGGAATCGAGGGTGGGAATGGTCCGCGCGGCATGCACCTGCGTGACCTTGATTGCGTTGTTGCCGTTGTGGATGCCGAACTCGCCGGAGAACAGCGGCATCTGCTCGACCTGCAGCTGCACGGTCGCCGGCAGGTCGATCGGGATCACGTCGCCGACGCGCAGCCCGCACAGCTCGCGCAGGGTGATCTGGCGGCGCGCGATCGCCGAGCTGAGCTCGACCTCGGCGTCCTGCAGCTGGGCGCGCATCGCCCGGGTCCAGCTTTCGTCCTTCTCGATGCGGTCGCTCTGCATGCCGGCGTCGAGCTGCTCGCGGATCGGCTCGAGCATCGCGTACGGCAGGGCGATGTGCAGCTCGCCGCCGCCGCCCTCGAGCTCGACGTGGAAGCGGCTGACGACGATGTAGTCGCGCGGGCTGATGATGTTGGCGAAGTGCGGGTTGACCTCGGAGTTCAGATACTCGAACTCCACCGGCATCACCGGCGCCCAGGCGTCGACCAGGTCGGCGAACGTCTGCTTCAACAAGAGTTGAATGACCCGCATCTCGGTCGGGGTGAACTCGCGGCCCTCGATCTTGGCCGGGTACTTGCCGGCGCCACCGAAGAAGTTGTCGACCACGGTGAACACCAGGCGCGGCTCGAACATCACGATCGCGGTGCCGCGCAGCGGCTTCATCTTCACCAGGTTGAGGTTGGTCGGCACCTGCAGCGAGTGCATGTACTCGCCGAAACGGACCAGGTCGATGCCACGCACGGACAGGTCGGCCGAGCGCCGCAGCAGGTTGAACAGGCCGACGCGCCAGGTGCGGGCGAAGCGCTCGTTGATCATCTCCAGCGTCGGCAGGCGGCCGCGGACGATGCGGTCCTGGCTGGCGAAGTCGTAACTGCGCGCCTCGCCCGGCGCCGCCGGCGGCTCCATCTCGACCACGCCGGTATCGACGCCGTGCAGCAGCGCATCGATCTCGTCCTGGGACAGCAGGTCGGCGCTCATTGCGTCACCAGGCTGGTGAAGATCGCCGCTTCGACCCTGTCCGCCGCGCCCTCGTCCTTGAGCAGCTTGCGCACCTCGGCCAGTGCGGCCTCCTGCAGGCGCTCCTTGCCGCTGCGCTGCGCCAGCTGCGCGGCCGATTGCTGGCCGAACAGCAGCAGCAGGCGGTTGCGGATCGCCGGGGCGTGCGCCTCGAACGCGGCTAGCGTGGTCTCGTCGCGGGTCATCAGTTGCAGGTCGGCCTGCAGGTAGCGCACCGATTCCTCGTCGGTCAGGTTGACGACGAACGCCGGCTCCAGCGCGTAGTAGCGGGCCTGCGGGCGCGCCTCGGCAACCGGCGCCTTCTTCGCCGCGTGCGCGCTGGCGGCCTGCGCGTTCTGCCACCACCACCAGCCGCCGCCGCTGCCGAGTACGACGATGGCGATGACCATCCACAGCCCCTTGCGGCCGCTCTTGGGCTTGGCTTTGGGCTTTGCCGGGGGCGCGACGGCGGGCGCGACGGGGGCGGGACTTGGGGCTGGCACGAACGGGTACTCCGGCGGGGCGATGCCGGGTCAGTGCAAGCGGTGTGCCGGGAGGGCGGGTGGGGCGGCGTCGGGGTTTTGACGGAAACCTGAATGCGCGGCTGCCGGTCTGTTGACGGCGTGGCGCTGGCTTGATGCAGGCCCCGCAGTGGCTGAAGCCGCCCTTCAAGCCTGCTGGCTGCCGCCGTGGCGAGCCCTTCCACCGTAGGAGCCCATGGGCGCGAAGCGTTTCATTACGCCGCGGCCATGGAGCATCGCGCCCATGGGGCGCTCCTACGCGCCCGCCGCGGCGATTGCTGGCATGGCCTCTCGCGCTTGCACGGTAAACCGGACCATCCGGCGTCAGCCGCGACGCGCGACCATCAGGCGTACTCGTCCAGCAAGCCGCGGGTATTGCGCATCGGTAGCGTGGCCAGCGGGTCCGGCTCGGTTTCGCGCGCGCGGTCGCGGCCCTGGCCGGTTGCCGATGGATCGCCGCGGCGACTGGACTGGCCGTGGCCGACATCAGCCTGCCCCAGTTGCAGGCCGTGCTGGCCGAGCATCTCGCGCAACCGCGGCAGGCTTGCCTCGATCGCCTGGCGGACCTCGGCGTGGGCGCTGTGGAACTCGGCGCTGACGCGGTTGCCATCGAGCTGCACGCGCACGTCGATCGGGCCGACGTTCTCCGGATTCATGCGGATCTGGGCGTGGCCGAGCCGCTGGCCGGCCATCCACGCGATGCGCGCGCCGAAGCCGTCATCGAAGCCGGCATCCGGGTCAGTCGGCAATGCCAGCGGCGCAGCCGGCGGCAGTGCGCCGGTGCGCAATGCCGCAGCGGTCGGCGCGGCCGCGGTCAGGGCGAAGCTGTCGAGTGTCGGCGATGCGTCGGCGCCGCCGTTGCCGGGGTCGCTGCCGGCGCGTTCGGCGGCGGTACCGCGGGCGCCGGCGACGAGCGCGGCCAGTGCCGCGGACGGTTCGCCGCTGGCGCTTCCGATGCCGGCAGCGCGCACTGCCGGGGTGGGTGGCAGGCTGCCGACCGGCGCGGTCGCAGTCGCAGGCGGCATGGTGGGCGGGTTGACGATGCCTGCCGGCGCGGGTTTGCCGGTCGCGGCGGCATCGGCCGTGGCCGGCATCGCCCAGTTGCCCGACAGCAGCGCGAGGAATTGTTCGGGCAGCGCGGCCTCGGCGGGAACGGCAGCGGTCGCGTCGACCGTGGCCGGCGGCGCCACCGTGCTGGTAGCGGCGGCATCGACAGTGCCCGACGCCGCAAGCAGCGCCGCGAAGTCGGTCGACGTGGCGGCGTCGCGATCCTCGTGGTCCTGGCCGACGCCGCGCTTGACCGCGGCAGCGGCCGGCTCCGTCGCAATGGCGGCCGACTCATCGGTCGCGCTGGCCACCGCCGGCCTGGCGGTGCTGTCGGCGCTCGCATGAGACGAACCGGCACTCGCGGATGCGGAAGTCGAGGGGGCCGAGGGGGTCGAGAACGGCTCCTTTGCGGCGCTGCCGCCAACGCCATTGCCCGCGCCCGGCGCCGCGCCACGGGCGGGCATCACGCCGGCCGGCGCGCCCGACATCATCGCGATCACGTCGCCTGCTCGGTCTGGTCGGCGGCCAGTGCGGCGGCGCGCGCGCGGCGGCCGCCGAGGTCGTCCATCTCGCGCTGCACGCGCTGCTCGGCGACCCGCGACTCCTGCGCGCGATAGCTGTCGGCCAGCTTCTCCAGCACCTTGGTCTCGCGGCTGGCCAGCAGCAGGCGCGCGCGCTCGACCTCGCCCTGCTGGCGGCTGTGGTCGACGATGCCGGCCTGCTGCGTCACCGCGGCATCGAGGCGATCGCGGAACGCGAGCCGGTTGACCAGCAGCGCCGGGGCGATCAGCGCCGTCGACGGCGCGGCGGCGTATTCCGCGGCGTAGCGGCGCAGCGCGTCCAGGCGCTCCTGTTGCTCGGTCAGCGCGCGTTCGCGCTCGGCGACCTCGCGGGCGACGGTGTCCTGGCGTTGCTGCACCACTTTGATCAGCGGGTCGAGACGTTGCGAGCGCATCGGGATCAGATCTCCACGGCTATCGGTAACTGGGTGGGTAGGTCGGTGTCATCGAGCAGCTGCGCGAGCGCCGCGCGGCTGGCGTCGACGTCGGACGATTCGGTGACGTCCTGGCCCAGGAACGCCTGGATCGCCGGCCAGCGCGCCAGCGCCTCGTCGACGGCGGGATCGCTGCCGCGCTGGTAGGCGCCGATCGCGATCAGGTCACGCTGCGCCGAGTACGCGGCCATCAGCCGGCGCAGCTTGCGGATGCGCTCGCGCCAGGTCGGGTCGGTGATGTCCTGCATCACCCGGCTGACCGACACCTCGACGTCGATCGCCGGGTACTGACCGGCGTCGGCGATGCGGCGGGTCAGCACGATGTGGCCGTCGAGGATCGCGCGCGCGGCGTCGGCAATGGGTTCCTGCTGGTCATCGCCTTCGGTGAGCACCGTATAGAACGCGGTGATCGAGCCCTGGCCCTCGGCGCCGTTGCCGGCGCGCTCGACCAGTTGCGGCAGCTTGGCGAACACTGACGGCGGATAGCCGCGGGTGGTCGGCGGCTCGCCGACCGACAGGCCGATCTCGCGTTGGGCGTGGGCGAAGCGGGTCAGCGAGTCCATCAGCAACAGCACGTGCAGGCCCTGGTCGCGGTAGTACTCGGCGATCGCGGTCGCCCGCAGCGCGCCGTGCAGGCGTGCCAGCGGCGGGCGGTCGGCCGGGGTCGCGACCACGACCGCGCGGCGCAGGCCTTCCTCGCCCAGGGTGCTCTCGACGAAGTCGCGGACCTCGCGGCCGCGCTCGCCGATCAGGCCAACCACGATCACGTCGGCGGCGGTGTAGCGGGTCATCATCCCCAGCAGCGTCGATTTGCCGACGCCGGAGCCGGCGAACAGGCCGATCCGCTGGCCGCGGCCGATCGGCAGCAGCGCATTGATCGCGCGCACGCCGACGTCGAGCGAGGTCGTGATCGGCTCGCGCATCAAAGGATTGATCGGGATGCCGGCGAGGCCGACGAAGTGTTCCGCGCGGATCGGACCGCGGCCGTCGAGCGGCACGCCGTCGCTGTCGATCACGCGGCCGAGCAGGCCCTCGCCGACCGCGACTTCGCCGCGGCGCCGGGTCGGCACCACGCGCGCGTTCGGCAGCAGGCCCTCGAGGTCGGCGGTCGGCATCAGGAACGTGCGGTCGCCGGCGAATCCGACCACTTCGGTATCGACCCAGCGGCCGCCGGCGGTCTCGACCCGGCAGCGCGATCCCAGCGGCGCGCTGCAGCCGGAGGCTTCGAGGGTCAGGCCGACCGCGCGCCGGAGCACGCCCTCGCGCGCCAGGCCCAGCGACGGCGGTCGTGGGTTCGCCGCGTCCAGCCGCGCCGCCAGGCGCAGGCTGCGGGCTTCCTGCCAGTGGGCGGCGGCGATCGAACTCATGGTATGGCCGTCGCATTGATGGCGTCGGCTCCTGCATCCATGGCGTCGGCCTTCCCTCTCACGGCATGGCCTGCGAACTGCTGGCGAGGGTGGCTTCGAGCACCGACTGCAGGCGCGCGGCGAGGGTGCCGTCGATGCGCACGCTCTCGCTGTGCAGGCGCAATTCGCCGCGGCCAAGGCCGCTGTCGACAGTCAGGCGCACGCCGTCGAGTCCGGCCAGGTGCGGGGCGAGCACGCCGAAATCGTCCGGGTGCAGGCGCAGTTCCATCTCGCGGTGGCCGCTGCCGACGGCGTCGAGCGCCTCGCGCACGAGGTCGGCGAGCAGGGTAGGGTCGGCGACGTAGGCGCGGCCGATCAGCGTGCCGGCAATGCGCACGGCGAGGTCGGCCAGCGCCTCGGCGACTTCGCCATCGAGCCGGGCCAGGGGCCGGGTGAAGCTGTCGAGGATGCCCTCGATCTGCGCCACCATCCGCCGTGCCTCGGCGACGCCGGTGGCCACGCCCTCGGCGTGGCCGCAGGCGTAGCCCTCGTCGTGCGCGGCCTGCTCCAGCGCCTGCAGGTCCTCGACACTTGGCGGGGGTGGAAATGCGGGCTCGAGCACCCTGGAAAGTGCCAGGCCGGGCGCGTTCCAGCGCAGCACGTCGGGCATCGGTGGGAACGCGCTCATGCCGGCGCGCCCGTGGCGGCGCGCGCGAATCGGCGGGCGGGCGGGGCGAGCGGGGCGGGCGGGCTCATACCATCGCCTCCGCCTTGGCCGACAGCTGGATCTCGCCGGCATCGGCCATCTTGCGCACCAGCGACAGGATTTCCTTCTGCGCGGCCTCCACTTCGGCCAGCCGCACCGGGCCGCGCGCCTCCATGTCCTCGATCAGGATCTCGGCGGCGCGCTGCGACATGTTGCTGGTGATCTTGTCGCGCACCCTGGCCTCGGCGCCGCGCAGGGCGAGCGCGAGCTTGTCGCTGGCGACGTCACGCAGGATCGACTGCATCGCCCGGTCGTCGACGTCGGCGAGGTTGTCGAACACGAACATCAGGTCGCGGATGCGCGCGCCCAGGTCGCTGTCGACCTCGCCGATGTTGCCCAGGATCGCCTCGTCCTGGCCGGAGTCCATGAAGTTGAGGATGTTGGCGGCGACCTTGATGCCGCCGACCGACGACGACTTCATGTTCTGGCTGCCGGCGAACTGCCGCGCCATCACGTCGTTGAGTTCGTTGAGCGCGTGCGGCGGGATGCCGTCGAGCGTGGCGATGCGGATCAGCACGTCGGCGCGCACGCGGTCGGGCAGGCACTTGAGCACCTCGGCGGCCTGGTCGCCGTCGAGGTGGGCCATGACGATGGCGATGATCTGCGGGTGTTCCAGCCGCACCAGGTCGGCGATCGCGCGCGGCTCCATCCATTTCAGGGTGTCGAGGCCGGAGGTGTTGCGGCCCAGCAGGATGCGGTCGATCAGGGTGCTGGCGCGTTCCTCGCCCAGCGCCTGGGTGAGCACCGCCCGCACGTATTCGTCGGCGCCCGAGCCCAGCGCGCTGGGCTGGGCGAGCGTGTCGATGAACTCGTCGAACACGCCCACCACTGCCTGGCGCGAGATGCCACCGACCGAGGTCATCGCCACGCCGAGTTTCTGCACTTCCTTGGCGCCCATGTGCTTGAGCACCTCGGCGGCCTGCTGCTCGCCCAGCGACAGCAGCACGATCGCGGCGCGCTGCACTCCCGAGAGGATCATCGGATCAGCCATCGGACTCGACCCAGTCGCGCACCACTTGGGCGACGCGCTTGGCATCGGTGTTCACCGCGGTGCGCGCGACTTCGAGCTTGTCGTCGAAGTTCATCAGCGCCGGCGCGGCGCCCCGGACTGCCTGCGTCGCCCCGGAGCCCGACGACAGCGACATCGGCACGTCGTCGTCGGCCCCGACAATCGTGGCCACGTGCACCTTCGCCGCCAGTAACTGGCTGAATGCCGGGCGCAGCACCGTGAAGATCAACAGCAGCACCGCCAGGCCGCCGAGCACGGTACGCAGCAGCTCGCGCGCCCGCGGGTTCTGCCAGATCGGCAGGCCGGCGTCGTAGGTGTCGACGGCGGCGTCGGTCGCGAACGGCGCATTGACCACCGACACCACGTCGCCGCGCTGGCCGTCGAAGCCGATCGCCTGCTGCACCAGCGTTTCGATGCGTTTGAGTTCGGCGGCGTCGAGCGCGCGGACCTTGGGCTTCTTGCCGGCTTCGGGCGTGCCGACGACGACGTTGTCGACCAGCACCGCGGCGGTGACGCGGCGGATGCGGCCCGGCGCCTGGCGGGTATGGGTGAGGGTGCGGTCGAGTTCGAAGTTGCGCACCGCGGTGCGGCTGCCCGGGCCGGACACCGAGGGCGCCGCGGCCGGGGCCGTCGCCACCGCAGGCGTGCCGGTGGGCATGTTGCTGGCGCTGCCCGGCACGCCCTGCGCCGGCATCGCCGTTGCCGTGCTGCCGCCGCCGAGGTTGCCCGATTCCGAGACCTGCTCGCTGCGCACCATCGCGCCCTGCGGGCCGTAGCTTTCGCGCGCTTCCTCGGTCTGGGCGAAGTCCATGTCGACGCTGACCTGGGTGCTGACGCGGCCGCGGCCGGTCATCGGCTCCAGCAACTGCTGGATGCGCTGCACGTAGACCGACTCCTGCCGGCGCTGCTGCTCGAACTGCTTGGCGCCGACGGCTTCCTCGCTGTCGGGGTCGGCATTGGACAGCATCCGACCGGACTGGTCGACGACGGTCACGCCGGTGGGCGGCAGGCCGGGAATGCTGGACGCGACCAGGTGCACGATCGCATCGACCTGGCCCTGCTCGAGCGCGCTGCCGCTCTGCAGCTGCAGCACCACCGAGGCGCTGGCGGGGTCGTTCTGGCGGGTGAACGCGCTGGGCCGTGGCAGCGCCAGGTGCACCCGTGCCTCGCGCACCGGCCGCAGGTTGGCGATGGTGCGGGCCAGTTCGATCTCCAGCGCGTGCTGGTAGCGCGCGCTCTCGATGAACTGGCTGGTGCCGAAACCCTGGTCGCCCTGCATCGACTCGAAGCCGGTGGCGTTGCTGGCCGGCAGGCCGGCGGTGGCCAGCGCCATCTTGGCCGCGCCGAGCTGGTCGGTCGGCACCGCCAGCGCGCCGTTGCCCGGATCGATCCGGAACGGAATCTGCGCGCTGCGCAGCAGGTCGGATGCGTCGCTGGTGGCCTTGGCGTCGAGGCCGGCGAATACCGGCACGTAGTCGGCGCGCTGGGTCCAGAAGAACAGCCACAGCCCCAGCGCGATCGCGGCGGCGACCATCGCGAACAGGCCGAGCTGGCGCACCGCTGGAATGTCCTGCAGGCGACCGAGGTCGCGCAGGCTGCTGGCGGTGCCTTTGGGAAGTGCGATCACGCTCATCGGTGCGGCTCGGTGGAGAGGTGGCGGCGGGAAGGAAGCGGGAGGGGAATCGGGTGCGGCGGATCGGCGTGCGGGAGCCGTTCGATCGTGCCGTCAGGGCGCGGCGCCCGTTTTCGGTTGGGCTGTGAGCGGCCGGCCTGGATCGGCCGGCCTAGATCGGCATGTTCATGACGTCCTGGTAGGCCTGGACCAGGCGATTGCGCACCTCGACGGTGGCGCGGAACGCCACCTGCGACTGTTGCATCGCCACCATCACCCGGGCCAGGTCGGCGCGCGGGTCGCCCATTTCGAATGCCTGCTGCAGGCTGCCGGCGGTTGCCTGGGTCTGGCTGACCTTGTCGATCGCGTTGGTCAGGGTCTGCTGGAAGCCCGGCGCAGAAACCGCTCCGGTGCCGGCGCCGATCGCGCCGATCGCGGTGCCGGCCGGCGCATCGGCGCGGGTGCGCGTCTCATGGGCGCGGATCTGGGAGAGGATCGATGAGATGGCGTCGGTCATTACGGAAGTCGCTGCCAATCGGGCTTGCAGGGACTAGGCAAGGCGCGTGCCAGAGCGGCGTCAGATTTCCGCCATCTGTTCGCCGAGGACGTCCGCCTGGTCGCGATCGATGCCGTGCTTGCGCAGCTTCTCCACCAGCGTGGTACGACGCAGGCCAAGCAGCGGTGCGGCATGTGCGACCACCCCGCCGGACTGGGTCAGCGCGGCGCGGATCAGTTCCAGCTCGATCCCGGCCATGTGCCCGCGCAGGTCGAGTCCCTGCGGCGGCAGCGTGATGTACGGCGACAGCAGCGACGGATCCGGCGCCGTCGGTATCCCGCCGCCTCCATTGATGGCCGTGCCGAAGGCGGGGGTGGCCGGCGGTGGGGTGTGCGCCGAGGTCGGTGCGGGCACCGGTTCGGGGCCGTCGCCCATCGGCATCGCGGCGCGGTAGCGCGCCGGCAAGTCGGCGGCGCGCACGTTACCGGCCGGGTGCAGCACGGCCAGGCGTTCGAGCAGGTTGGCCAGCTCGCGCACGTTGCCTGGCCACGGGTAGTGCTGCAGCGCGATGACGGCGTCGCCGGCCAGTGCCACATGGCCGCGACCGCCGTCGGCGAGCTGGCGGGTGATCGCGGCGATCAGGTCGGACAGGTCGTCGCTACGTTCGCGCAGCGCCGGCATCTCGATCGGGAACACGTTGAGGCGGTAGAACAGGTCCTCGCGGAACAGGCCGTTGGCGATCTGCTGCTCGAGGTTGCGGTGGGTGGCGGCGATCACGCGCACGTCGCAGTGGATCGTCTGGCTGCCGCCGACGCGCTCGAAGCTGCGCTCCTGCAGCACGCGCAGCAGCTTGACCTGCATCGGCAGGCTCATGTCGCCGATCTCGTCGAGCAGCAGGGTGCCGCCGTCGGCCATCTCGAAGCGGCCCTTGCGCTGGGTCAGCGCGCCGGTGAACGCGCCCTTCTCGTGGCCGAACAGTTCGCTTTCCAGCAGGTCGGGCGGGATCGCGCCGCAATTTACCGCCACGAACGGCTGGTCGCGGCGCGCCGAACGGGCGTGGATCGCGCGCGCGGCGACCTCCTTGCCGGTGCCCGACTCGCCCAGCACCAGCACGGTGGTGGAGTGCGGCGCGACCTGGTCGATCATGCGGTTGAGCTGCAGCACGCCGGGGCTGCGCCCAGTCGGGCCGATCGGTGGCAGCTCGCGGCGCGCGTCCTCGTCGAGGCGCTTGAGGCTGGCACGGCGCAGCGCCTCCTGCAGTTCGGTGCGGCGGATCGGGTAGTGCAGCGGCCACACCGTCTGCGGGTGCAGCGCCGCGCGCCAGGCGGCGTCAATGGGGTGGCCGGGCAGCTCCAGCACCGGCGGGTGCAGCGCCTGCGTTGCCAGCCATTGCGCAAGCCTGGTCCAGGACTTGCCGTCGCCGACGTCGCCGACCACCACCGCCACCCAGTCGCTGCCGCGGGCGCGGGCCGGGTCGAGCTCGGCGGCGTCGGCGACGATGCGCGGGGTGAAGTCCATGAACTCCAGCAGTGTCGCCACGCGCTCGGCGCGCTCAAGGTCCTGGTCGAGCACCAGGATGCGCGACTCGCTCATGTGCTGGCCTCGGTGTGCAGTCGCTCCAGCAGCGGCATCACGTCATGGATGTAGGCGAGCTTGCTGACGAACGCGTCGGCGCCGGCGCGCAGCGCGTGCTCGCGGTGCTCGGTGTCGTCGAAATGGCTGGCGATGACGATGTAGGGCGGGTTGTCCTGGGCCTTGATCAGGCGCGTGGCCTGCAGCCCGCCCATCTCCGGCATCGCCAGGTCCATCAGCACCACGTCCGGGCGCAGCGTCTCGCACTGGGCGATCGCCTCGATGCCGTTGCCGGCCGAGCCGACCACGGTCAGCCACTCCAGCCGGCGTAGCTGGCGCAAAGCGGCGCCGATGAAGCCCGGGTGGTCATCGACCAGCAGTACCTTCAGTTCACGCATTGGACTCGTTCCCTTCATGATTCGGTTGCCGCGATCAACAGGCGACGGCTTGCGGTGGGGCGACACGCTGGCGCGAGCGCGCCGGGCCGATCTTCAGCTGGTCGCGGTACTTGGCGACGGTGCGGCGCGCCACGCGCACGCCCTGGCGGGCGAGCAGGCCGGCGATCACGTCGTCGGCCAGCGGCGTGGCGAGCGGCTCGGCATCGATCAGGCGCTTGACCATCGCCCGCACCGCGGCGCCGCCTACGTCCGCGCCCTCCAGCCGCACCGCGAACAGGCGCTTGAGCTCCAGGGTGCCGCGCGGGGTCTGGATGTACTTGCCGCTGGTGATGCGCGAGACGGTCGATTCGTGCATGCCGATCGCGTCGGCGACCTCGCGCAGGGTCAGCGGCACGAGCGCCTCGTCGCCGCGCTCCAGGAAGCCACGCTGGCGCTCGACCAGCACCTGCGCGGTGCGCAGCAGGGTGTCGTTGCGCATCGCCAGGCCGCGCACCAGCCAGCGCGCCTCATCGAGCAGGCCGCGCAGCACGGCGTTGTCGCCGGACTTGCCCGACGTCAGCGCGCGCTCGCAATGCGGGGCGATGCGGATGCACGGAGTGGTGCGGCGGTTGAGTGCCACTCGCCACGCGC
>Ga0209640_10000298_pt1 | contig 37983 bp, 37 predicted proteins | sample RifCSP10_1_FD_184018 | JGI IMG/M metagenome (GOLD analysis project Ga0209640, IMG submission 184018) | Soil microbial communities from Rifle, Colorado - Rifle CSP2_sed 10_1 (SPAdes) (version 2) | ecosystem: Environmental > Terrestrial > Deep subsurface > Rock core/Sediment | place: Rifle... | reverse complement strand
ACTTTCAAGATCTGGCTCGCGAGCGGCGTCACCGGCGTCGTGGACATCGGCGGGCCGTTCTGGAACTTCGACGTGCGCGACCGCACGCTCGGCAACAATCTCGCGCCGCGCATGGCGGTCGCCGGGCCTTTGATCTCGATGGTCGAACGCCCGCAACTCGATCTCGGCGACTCGCCAATCATCCGCATCGACTCGATCGATGCCGGGCTGGCTTTGGTTGCGCGCGAGCTCGAACGCAATCCGGATTACATCAAGGTGTGGTTCATCCACCGCGAGCGCGACAGCCTCTCCGCGCAGGAGGCGATCGTCAAGGCCGCGGGCGACGCCGCCCACGCAGCCGGCAAGAGGCTCGCCGTACACGCGACGGAGCTGCTGGTCGCGAAGGCGGCGATGCGCGCCGGCGCGGATTTCCTGGTGCACTCGGTGTTCGATCAGCCGGTGGATGATGAATTCATTGCGCTGGCGAAAGCGCGGAACGTCATCTACTGCCCGACGCTGTTCGTGACGCTCGGCTACCCCCTCGCGCTCTCCAACCTCTGGCGTGCCACGCCGGAAGAAGTCACACGCGCGGATCCGGAGATTCTCGCGGCGATGGACGATCTCAACGAGATTCCGCCGGAGAAGTTGCCGGAGCGCTTCGTGGCGCTCTTGAAGGACGCCAAGCCGCCCGCGCCGCCGACCATCGCGATGCAGAACCTGCGCAAGGTGCTGGACGCCGGCATCACGGTCGTAATGGGAACGGACGCCGGCAACATCGGCACGTTGCACGGGCCGTCGATCCTGCGCGAGATGCGGCTGATGCAGGAATCCGGCCTGACCCCGCTCGAGGTGCTGCGCGCCTCGACCAGCAACGGTGCGCAGTTGCTGGGACTGCAAGGCAAGGCAGGGGTGGTGGCGCCGGGGATGCTGGCGGATCTCGTCGTGCTCGATGCGGACCCGCTGGCGGACACCGGGAATGTCGGCAAGGTGCATCGCGTGATCAAGAACGGGGTCGTGCACGACCCGGAGGAGCTGATGGAGGCGATCCGTTAATCAGATCGCAGCATTTCCCAGAATCCACGCGGCGACAGGACCTTGATCGACGCGTGCCTACCCAGTTTGAGAAGCTCCTGATCACCGGTCACGAGCACGTTGGCATTGCCGGCGATCGCTTCCGCCAGCAGCGCGCGATCATTCTCATCGAGGCCCCTGATCGCCAGGTCTGGCGCCGCCGCGATGATCGTTGCGTTCAGGCGCAGAAACGCAATCACTTCATCAACAACGGTTGCCGGCAGCCTCAGCTTTCGTAGCAACACCTGCTGCAGCTCTGCGAGTACGGTCGGACCTATGATCAGCTGATGTTCCGCCAGCGCCGCATTGACGATGTCCGCGCAAAGCCCGCGGGTCGCGACGGCACTCACCAGCACGTTGGTATCGAAACAGACGATCACGAAACGTCGCGAAAAATGTCCTCGTCGGTCAGGTATCCGCGGGCTTCGGCGAGCGGCATGATCCGGCGACGCAGGTCATCGAGCTGCGCCAGGGCAAGCTGACGTCGTAACGCATCTCGCACCAGCTCACTTCGGCTGCGCCCGCTGCGTTTGGCGGCCCGCGTGAGCTGTCGTACGAGCGCCTGATCCAGCCGGATGGTGAGGATTGATGATTTCATGTCGTACAATGTAATACACTCCCATGGACTGGCGCAACCTGGCCGTGGCCGCGGATTTCGTCGGTCAGTTTACGTTGCATGCACCGCCGTGTTGCCACATAAACTTATGCCCCTACGGAGAAATTCGCCGCTGGTCGTTTACACTTCAGCGCACCGTGACTACGACCGCGCACTTACGTAAACAGGCACCCGTCACCCTCCTCCCCGGCCTCGCCTTCGCAGTCGCCCTCGCGGTCGCCGCCAGGGCCGTGTACTACGCGACCGACGCGGCGGTCAGCGCCGTGCTCTGTGCGATCGGCATCGGCATTCTCTGGCGCAATCTGATCGGCGTCGGCGCCTGGGCGGAACAAGGAGTCGAGTTTGCCAGCACGACGCTGCTGCGCATCGGCATCGCGCTGATCGGCCTGCGGCTCACGCTGATGGTGCTCGCGGACGCGAGCGTGGTGGCGATACCGATCGTGCTCGCCTGCGTCGCCGTGGCGTTGCTCGCGACGCTGGGCCTTGGCCGCCTGCTTGGCGTTTCAAAGGGCCTGCGGCACTTGCTCGCGACCGGCACGGCCATCTGTGGTTGCACGGCCATCATCTCCGTCGCGCCGCTCTTGCGCTCGCGCCAGTGCGACATCGGCATCGCGCTCACCTGCGTCGTGCTGTTCGGCTCGCTGGCGATGATGACCTATCCGTGGATCGCGGGCGCGCTGTTCGGGGCCGCGCCAGTGCCGGCCGGGATGTTCTTCGGCTCGTCGATTCACGACACCTCGCAGGTGGTCGGCGCGGCAATGATCTACGCGGAGCAGTTCGGCGCGCCGGATGCGGTCGCGATCGCCGGCCTGACCAAATTCCTGCGCACGCTCGGGCTCCTGGTGCTGATACCGGCGGCCGCGTTGCTGGTGGCGCGCAGCGAGGCCACGGTCGCGGGCGAAAAGCCGCGCGGCTGGTACCGCGACGCTGTGCCGCTCTTCGTCATCTCATTCATCGGGCTGGTGATCGTGCGCACGGTGGGCGACAGCATCGCCGGCGAATCCGCGGAGTCGTTGCGGCAGTGGAAGACCTTGCTCGGCTTCACTCAGGGCGCGTCCGACTGGCTGCTGCTGATCGGCATGGCAGCGGTCGGCCTCGGCGTCACGGTGTCGCACCTGCGAGAGGCCGGCTGGCGGCCGATCGCGCTCGCGTTCGTCGCCGCACTGCTGACCGGGGCCTGCGGACTCGCGCTGGTTTCCATCCTGGTACCGGTGCGCAGTTTCGGTATCTAAACTACGAAAGTACGACCCGGCACCATTCAGTTCGGCTTGAAGACCATCAGCCAGAAGATCACGACGACGCCCGTGAACGCGGGCCAGCCGAGCGCGAACCAGATCCGGTAGTAGCGGTGATAGAGCGGCGGCAGTGGCTGGCCCGTGTCCGCGGCCCGCCGCGCGAGATCGCGCAGGCGCCGCTGCAGCCACACGACCGGGATCCAGCAGGCGCCGACCAGCAGGTAGAGAAGCAGCGCCGCCAGCAGCCAGGCTGTCGTCCACGGATAGCCCAGCAGCATCACGAGTGCCGCGCCGGTCGCCGGCTGGATCACGACCGCGGGCGTCGTGAATACCCAGTCGGCGAGCACGACGCCTCGCGCCACCGCCGCGATGACGCGCGCATCCCGCGTGCGATGCGCGTGCCACATGGCGAATGCCGAGCCGAGCCCCGTGCCGAACAGGAGCGTGCTCGACAGGATGTGGATGAACTCGAGGATCTGGTAACCGCCCGCCATCGGCAGGCATGTTACCCGCGGGACCCGACGATCAGATGAAAGCGCCGATCGCGAAGAACTGCACGGCCGCTGCCAACACCAGCAGGACCGCCGTCGGCAGGCCCTGGTAGAGATACTTCGTAATCATTTTCTGACTCCTTATTTGTAATCATTTCATAGTCTTCGCGCATCCGGCAGGACGCGGATCACAGTTCACGCGGCGCTTCTCTGCCGTTGCGCGCGGCGACGCAGTTCGGCGTGCTCGCGCGCGGCTCTTGCCGCCGCCGCATCGCCTTCCGCGTCCAGCGCTCGCGCCGTCAACTGCCAGTTGAAGGGACTCGCCGGCTTCTGTTCGGTGCGCTCGCTCGCGAGCGCCCGCGCCAATCGGCCGTTGCCGCTCCGCAATGCGGCCTCGACGCAGGTCAGCTGCACGATGTCGCGCTGCGCGTGGCTGCCGCCGATGCGGTTCGCACGGCTGCGGACCGGCAGCAGCAGTTCGGCCGCTTCCGCGTGCCGACCCTGCGCGAACGCCACGATCGCCCGCGCGAGGGGCAGCCCCACATCGCGCGTGTTTCGTCCATTGGTGTCGGGATCGTCGGCGCGCCGCGTCAGCGTCGCCAGGATGCCGCGTACCTGGTCGTCGCGGCCGGCGTACGCATAGGCCATCAGGGCATGTGCGTCGTTGAACACATAGTAACCGCCTTCCGCGGGCTGCGCCCAACAATCGGCGAGTTCCCGCCAGCGCGTGCCCACGTCATGGCCGCGCAATGCAACGCGCCACAAGAACTGCGATGCGTCCACCAGTTCGAGCGCGACGACGCTTGCCTTCGGATGAATCAGGCGGTCGTAGAGATCGAGCGCCGCTTCGAAGTCGTCGAGCTCGAGATGGTGCAGCGCCAGGTGCCACCAGTTGTGGAATGCGAGCGCGGAGCCGGACCAGTCCGGCGAGGTCGCCTGCAGCCACTCGATGCCGTCGTGCACGCGGCTCTGCATCTCGAACACGTGCTGCACCGCATGCACGGCCCAGGGATCGCGCGCATTCAGGTCGAGCGCGCGGCGACCGACGTCTTCGGCGCGCGGGTAGTTCGCCATCTCCTCGAGGCCGAAGGCGTACATGCCGAGCAGGTAGCCGAAGCCCGGCACCCCCGCATTCCACTGCGGCAGCACTTGCGCCGGACGATCGCGCAGCATCTGCGAATCGCCCAGGTAGAAATCGGCGACGTGCGCGGTCTGCATCGCGAGCAGGTCGCGCGGATGCTCTACGGCGATTGCGCCGTAGAGCTGCACTGCGCGTTCGAAGTCGCCCGCCATCCAGGTTGCGGCGGCGGCGACATGCGCGCGCTCGCGCGCGTTGACGCGGGTACCGATGCGGTCCATCGCCTCGACGCTCGCCTGGATCAGGGGCAGCGCGCCCTGCTCGGAGGACATCACCGCGAGATCGGCGCGAAGCGCATGCGCCATCGCGAAGTCCGGATCCTCGGCGAGCGCCGCATCGATCGTCTCAAGCGGGTTGCCGAAATAACCGTGTGTCTGCAACGCGGCCTGCTCGTAGCGCTCGAGCGCCGCGGCGCTCTGCGTCGAAACCGGCAAGCCACGCGAATCCGTCAAGTTCATGTCAGCTTCTCCTGAAAAGGGGACGCAAGAGGGGACGCACCCCTTTGATGGCTGCCTTTATAAGGACCGCCCGTGACGCCCGCGTCTCGACAAGCGTGAAAAAAGCGTGAAAACTGGCGGCTGCGACGGAGGGTCCACTGCCGGTGATGCTGCAGATCCAATTGCTGGGCGCCTGCGAGTTCCGCGACCGGGCCGGCCGGTCGCTGTCCTTGACCGCGCGTAAGTCCCGGGCGCTACTGGCTTTTCTGGCGGTGCAGGGGGGTGTGCCGCAAAGCCGTGAAAAGCTCGCCGCCCTCCTCTGGGAAGACGCCGACCCCGAGCAGGCCCGGACGAGCCTGCGCCAGGCGCTCTCCGGAATCCGCCGCGCGCTGCCCGAGAAAGCTCGCGCCGTGCTGAAAGCCGACGCCCTGCAGGTCGCGCTCGACGTCGCGCAGATCGAAGTGGACGTCGTCCAGTTTCGCGCGCTCCTCGCGGAATCCACGATCGCCTCGCTGAAAGCCGCGCAGGCGCTCGCCGCCGGCGAACTGCTCGAGGGCTTCGATGCGCGCTCCGGCGCCTTCGACGAATGGCTCGGCGCGGAACGCCGCAGCCTGCGCCGCGACATCTCTTCCGCGATGCAGATGCAGGCGCGCCTCTGCCGCGAATCCGGCGATGCCGGCGGCGAGATCGACGCGCTCAATCGCCAGCTCGCGCTCGAGCCGCTCAATGAACCCGCGCATCGCGAACTGATGGAGGCCTGCGCTCGCACCGGCCGCTACACGGATGCGTTGCGTCAGTACCAGCTCTGCCGCGCGATCCTGCGCCGCGAACTCGACCTGGCGCCCGAGCCCGTGACCGAAACGCTCTATCGCGAGCTGATGAAAAAGCGCCGCGCGGTCCCGGGCGCCGATTCCGGGCCTCTGCCGGCCGGCGAGGAAGTAATGGCCGCGCCGGGAGCAGCGGCGCACGACCCGCCCGCGATGCACGACGACCGCATGCTGCGCAACGGCGTCGTGCTCGCCGCGCGCGTGCCGGGCCTCGCCGAGCAGCGCCGCGCACTCGATCCGGAAGAAGCGCGCGAGATGACACAGCGTCTGCAACAACTCTTCGACGCCTGCATCACGGAGTGCGGCGGCGTCGCCGATCGATTGTCCGGCGACCGGCTGAACGCCGTGTTCGGGCTCGAGCAGCTGCACGGCAATGAACCCGAGCGCGCCATGCACGCCGCGCAGGCCCTGCAGCAGGCATTCGCTGCGAGCGACATCGCGCTGCCGCTGCCGGCGATCGGCATCGCGCAGGGCGCGTTGCTGCCGCAGCGTATCAACGGGCCCTTCCCGCTGTCCGGTCACCCGATGACCGACGCGGAAGCGCTCGCGGGTCATGGGCGGGCGGGCGAGATCCTGCTCGCCGACGACCTGCGACGCGCCCTCGGCCCGCGCGCGGCGCCGTTTGCCGGCCGCCACGCGGAGCTTTCGCTGATGGTCTCGCTGCTGGAGCGCGCGATCGCGACGCATCGCGGCCGCACGATCGTGATCCGCGGCGAGGCCGGCATCGGCAAGACGCGGCTGCTCGAGGCCTTTGTCGAGGCGGCGGAAGCGCGCGGCGCGCGCGGCCATCGCGTGCAGGTGCTCGATTTCGGGCAGGTCAAGGCGCGTCGCCCGCTCGCGGCATTGTTCATCAGCCTGCTCGGCATCGGGCCCGAGGCGACGCCGGCCGAACGCGGCCGCGCGATCGCCGATGCGATCGCCGCCGGACGGCTGCACCCAGACCACATCCTGCACGCCAGCGGCCTCGCCGGTGCGCCGCTCTCGGCCGACCAGTCCTCGATCGAGCGCAACGTCGATGCGCAGGCGCTCGAGCGCGGCCGCATCGAGGTCGTGCGGCGGCTGATCGAGTCCGCCTGCACCGCGGCGCCGCTGTTGCTGGTCATCGAAGACCTGCACTACGCCGGCGGCGAGGAAGCGGCGCGCCTCGGCGAGCTCGCGGCCTGCGTCGCTTCGCAACGCGCGCTGCTCGTGATGTCCACCCGTCCCGACGAGGATCCGATCGACGCCTCCTGGCGCGCGCGGGCGCGCGGCTGTCCGCTGACGACGCTCGATCTCGCGCCGCTGACCGACGATGAATCGCGCGAACTCGCTGCGAGCTATCCGCGCCTCGCCGACGAGGTGATCGCCGGCTGCATCCAGCGCGCGCAGGGCCATCCGCTGTTCCTCGACCAGTTGCTGCGCGCGGCGGACGCCGGCGATACGGCGATGCCGGCCTCGGTGCAGGCGCTCGTGCTTTTGCGCATGGAGCGGCTCGACCGCGCGGACCGCCAGACTCTGGTCGCCGCCTCGGTGCTGGGCCTGCGCTTTCCGCGCGAGGCGCTCGCCGCGATGCAGGACGAGGCCGCGGCGCCCGACCACCTGGTAGCCGCGGGCCTGATGTCGGTCGAGGGCGGCGAGATGGCGTTCGTGCATGCGCTGATGCGCGAGGCGGTCTACGAATCGCTGCTGAAATCGACGCGGCGCGAAATGCACGCGCGCGCGGCCGCCTGGTATGCCGGCCGCGATGCCGGCCTGCGCGCCGGACACCTGGCCGAGGCCGGCGATCCCGGTGCCGCGCGTGCCTGCCTCGACGCCGCGGTCGTCGAGGCGGAGTCGTTTCGTCTCGACCGCGCGCTCGAGTTCGCACAGAAGGCCGGCGCGCTCGCGCGCGATCCGGCGGACTTCTGCGTCGCCCACTGCCTGCTCGGTGAGTTGCAGACCCGCACCGGCCACACGCATGACGCGATCGCGACGTTCCGCGAAGTCATCGACCTGCGGCCCGATGGCATGATGGAAGTGCGGGCGCGGCTCGGACTGGCGAACGCGCTGCGCATACTCGATCGCTACGAAGAAGCGCTGGCCGCGCTCGAGCGGGCCGAGACCGTACTCGCGGGACAGGATCGTCCGGAGCTGCTCGCACGTATCTGGACGCTGCGCGGCAACATCCATTTTCCGCGCGGCGAACTCGATGCCTGCCTCGCCGCGCATCGGCATGCGCTCGAACGGGCGCGCGAAGCAAAGTCACCGGTGGACGAGGCGCGCGCGCTGGGCGGGCTCGGTGATGCCTGGTACCAGCGCGGGCGCATGCGCACGGCGCGGGATTTTTTCGCGCAGTGCGTGACGCAGGCCCGCGAGCACGGGGCGGTCGGGCTTGCGCTCTCCTATGCGCCGATGCTGGCGCTGACCCGCGCGATCTGCGGCGAGGTGCAGCAGGCGCTGACGGACTGCACCGAGATCGTCGCGGACGCCTGCCGTGTCGGCGATCCGCGCTCGGAGCTGCTCGCGCGCGACGCCGAGGCCAGCATCTCGCTCTATCGCGCGGACTATGAGCGTGCGCGGCGTGCCTGCGACCGCGGGCTCGTGCTGGCGCGGCAGCTCGGTGCGCGGCGCTTCGAGGCGGAACTGATGGCGCTGCTCGGCCACGCGCTCGGCGAACTCGGCGGCGTCGCCGATGCGCAGGTGCTGCTGCGGCAGGCCACGACGCTCGCGCTCGAGGTCGCGCGGACCTACTGCGGGCCGTGGTGCCTCGGTACGCAGGCGCTCTACACGACCAACGTCGAGCGCGCGCGCGAACTGCTGGCGCAGGGTGAGGCGCTGCTGGCCCGGGGTTGCGTCAGCCACAACTATCTGGAGTTCCATCGCCTGGCGATGGAGTTCCACCTGCGGCACCGGAACTACGGCGAGGTGCGGCGCCACGCGGCGGCGCTCTCTGCCTATACGAAGGATGAATCGCTGCCGTGGAGCGACCTGGTCGTGCGCCGCGGTGAATGGCTGGCGGATCGCGCCGAAGACACGGCGCGCAGCGATCTGGCGCCGCGCCGTGCCGCGCTCCTGCGCGACATCGAGGCGGCCGACTTCGCCTGGCTGCTCAGAGGCTTATGAGCTGGTGCCGGGTCGTACTTTCGTAGTTTGGCACCAGACTACGAAAGTACGACCCGGCACCAGAGTTCCTAAACTACGAAAGTACGACCCGGCACCGTCAAATCACATCGTGACGTTGAGGGGCTGCTCGAGCGTGAAGCCGATCTGCGTGCCGGCGGGCAACTCGACTTCGGAGCCCGTCTTCTTCGCGGCCACCGTGCCGGCCGCGGCGCCGATCAGACCGCCGATGATCTTGCCCTTGTCGCTGTCGATCTGGTGACCGATCACGGCGCCGGCGATCGCGCCGCCCGCGATCTTCGCGGTGTCCTTGCCGGTATCGCTCTTGGCGGCCACCTGCGTGATGCTGCCGCGCACCGGCATGTCGCCGCCGTCCGCGAGCGTCAGGTTGTCGAAGGTGAGCCCGAGCGTCGGCGTGCCGCCGATTTTCTTGCTGCCGGACACGACCTCGGTGACCGAGCCCTGCAGCAAGGCGCCCGACTTGGCGATCACCTTGCCGTCCACGACCAGGTCGTTCGTCAGGTACGCCGAAACGCGGTCGCCGACCCTGGCCGTCTTGGTCGAGATCGCGGCGGGCAATTGCGCCGTCAGCGAGGTGCCTGCCGGAACCGTGTAATTGCGCGGGCCCGCGGGCGCCGGTTTCGGCGCGGCGGCGGTGGTGGTGGCGGGCTTCGGCGCCGCAGCCCTCGGCTTCGCGGTCGCCTTCGCCAGGTCCGCTTCGCGACGGGCCAGTTCCGCCTCTTTCTCCTTCAGCGCGAGTCCGGCTTCGCGGCGCGCCAGCTCTTCTTCCTTGGCCTTCATCTCCGCGTCTTCGTCGATCTGCTCCTGCACGGCGGGATCGTCGGTCGCGGCCGTTTCCGCCGGCGGCTGCTTGTTGCCGCAGGCCGCGATCGCGAACGCGGCGAGCGCGATCGGGAATAACGACAGTGTCTTGCTGGAAATCATGACGGGAATCTCCCTGATTCGCGGGGTGCTCTAGGGTTTCAGGAACTCAATGCGATCGTACAGCGCCTCGAGTTCAGGCACGAAGACATTCCAGTCCGCTGCGTCGGCGTCGTACTGCCAGTCCGGGCTGGCGAGCTTCTCGATGCGCAGTTCCGTCTGCAACACATAGTAACGCTTGCCGCGCGCGACGACCGCCATGCCGCGCCACGAATCGTTGCGGACCACGTCGTAGCTGTTCCGGACCATCAGGCCGAGCGGCGAACTCTTTGGAAGATGAGCGACGGCGATCCAGGCGGACTGGCCGCCGATTTCGCCCGGCGCTTCGCGCAGGATTTTCGCGTCCGGCACGCTCACCCGGAAAAAGCCCGGAAAACCGGTGTCGCGGAACCAGCTCCCCAGCACTTTGGCCGCTTCCGGATTCGTGCTGTCGCCGGTCGTGGAGCCCTTGTTCTCCATATAGAGAATGCCGAGCAGGCGGCCGGCGCCGTCGATGAACGACAAGGCCCCCGCATTGTTGTTCTCGGGCTCGCGGCCATCGGAAACGGTCGGATCGTCCGGAAACGGCGAGCTGACGCGGAACAGCTTGCCCGGCGCGGTATAAACGCCGTCCTTGTAAATACCGTAAAGATGGCCCGAGGAGACGGTTGCCGCGCCCAGAAAAGGTGCCAACGCGACGATGGCATAAAGCGTTAACTTGTTCATAACGTTGCCAGTTTAGCCTTTTTGAGTTCGTGCCAGGACTCCCAACCGTAGTGGGACCGCGGGCCACGGCCAGAGTTTCGGTCCGATAGGGCGGTCTGTATGCTCCGAGGCCGCATGGGCCCCCTTCACGGCATCAAGGTCCTCGATCTCAGCCGCATACTCGCCGGCCCTTGGGCCACGCAATGCCTCGCGGATTTCGGCGCCACCGTGTGGAAAGTCGAGAAGCCCGGCGCCGGCGACGACACGCGGCACTGGGGCCCGCCGTGGCTCAAGGACCGCAAGGGCGCCGACACAAAAGAAGCCGCTTACTACGCGAGCGCGAACCGCGGCAAGCATTCACTCGCGATCGATTTCACCAGGCCGGCCGGCCAACAGCTGATCCGCGGGCTCGCGATGCGCGCGGACGTGTTCATCGAGAATTTCCGCGTCGGCACGCTCGCGAAACACCGCCTCGGCTGGCAGTCGCTGCGCGGCGTGAATCCCAAGCTTATTTACTGCTCGATTTCCGCTTTCGGCCAGGACGGGCCCGCGGCGAACGAGGCGGGTTACGACGCGATGATCCAGGCAATGTCGGGGCTCATGAGCGTGACCGGCGTGCCGGATGGCGAGCCGGGTGCCGGGCCGGTGAAGGTGGGCGTCGCGGTATCGGATCTGATCACCGGGCTTTACGCGGTGACTGCCATCACCGCGGCCCTGTACGAGCGCGAGCAGTCCGGCCGCGGGCAATACATCGATCTCGCGCTGCTCGATACGCAGATCGCGGCGCTTGCGAACCAGAACCTGAACTACCTGGTCGGCGGCAAGCCGCCCCGGCGCCAGGGCACGGCCCATCCGAACATCGTCCCCTACCAGGCATTCGCCACGAGGGGTGGTTACCTGATGCTCGCGGTCGGCAATGACCGGCAATTCAAAGCCTTCTGCAAGGCCGCGGGGCGGCCGGGGCTCGCCGCCGACAAGCGTTTTCGCAGCAACGCGTTGCGGGTCGAGCACCGGGCGGCGCTGATCCCGGAAATCGATCGCCTGAGTCGCCAAAAAACGACCACGATCTGGCTCAAGGCGCTCGCCGCGGCCGGCGTGCCCTGCGGGCCGATCAACGACCTCGCCCAGGTGTTCGCGGAACCGCAGGTCCAGCACCGGAAAATGCGATTCGACCTGCCTCACTCCCTCGGCGGGAAGGTCCCGCAGGTGCGAAACCCGGTGTTGTTCTCGCGCAATGCCCTCGAGTACCGCGATCCGCCGCCGCTCTTGGGCCAGCACACGGAGTCCGTGCTGACCGCGGAACTGGGCCTCACCCCGGACGAAATCCTGTCGCTGAAAACCGACGGCACCATCCGCTGATTTCGGGCAAATGGTGGTCTCATCTCCTTGCCTGATAGTCCAAGGAGGAGACTCAGATGAAGCTACTTCATTCCATCGTGGCGGCGAGCGCCGTGCTCGCCATTGCACCGGCAGCCCTCGGCTCGGAAGACGCCGGCAAAGGCTGTGCGGCATTGCAGCAGCAGTTCGACAAGGAAGTCGCGAGCGCCCAGTCCGACCGTGTCGGCGAAGCGCAGTCATTGCGCGAACAGGGCGGCAAGCTCTGTGCAGCAGGCAGGAACGACGAAGGCGCGGCCAAGATCCAGGAAGCCCTGACGCTGATCAAGGGCAGTCCGGCGCCGAAGACATCCTGAGTTCGGCCATTCGGGAGTGCTCGGGTGGCGGCCGACCGGATCGGCCGCCGCCCGTTTGGTGACTCACATCCGCCAGAGTTTGCGTTTGCTCCCGCGCAGCAGTTTTGCCGCCAGCCGCTCCTTGCGCCGCTCGAGTTCGCGCGCTGGCAGTTCCTCTTTCGTCGCCGCCTGGCGTTTTTCCTTCAGCAACTGTTCCGCGCGCGCAAGCGCCTGCGCGCGGCGCACCTGATCTAGCGATCCGCCTCTCGGCACGATCGCGAAGGCGACCTGGCAGCCCATTGCGTGCGCGAGGCGATCGAGGCTCGCGAGCGTGATTCGCCGGCGCCCCTCGGCACGCTCCATCTGCTGCACGGTCGCGCGCGACACGCCCGCGCGCGCCGCGAGCTGCGACTGCGAAATACCGAGCGCGTCGCGGATCTCGCGCACCCATCCGGTCTTCGGGATCAGGTTCGGCTTGATGCGCGGAAACGCGCGCGAAGTGGACGCAAGTTCGGCGCGCTGCTGCAGCGGGCCGCGACGTGGGATGATGGCTTTCGCGGACTTTTTCTTCTTCAAGATAGCTCCAATTCCGGATGCTTATATTCATCATATAGCAGTGCAAGCACATGAAATCAATTGCAGCGCCAATCAACCCCCTCGATGCGAGCGCCCGGAGCGGCTCCGGTTACCCCGAACCATTCCGCTCGCAGGTCCTGCCACGCGAAAAACGCGCGCTCGGCGACACCGCGGGGCTCACGAAGATCGGCGTCAATCACACGACGCTCGGGCCCGGCGCCGCATCCTCGATGCGTCACTGGCACACGCGCGAAGATGAACTCGTCTTCGTGTTGTCCGGCGAACTCGTGCTCGTCACCGACGCGGGCGAGCGGCCGCTGCGCGCGGGCCAGTGCGCGGGATTTCCGGCGGGCCATGCGGACGGTCACCAGCTCGTGAACCGGGGCACGACACCTGCGGTCTATCTCGAGATCAGCAATCGCGATGCGGAAGACGCGGCGCACTATTCCGACGTGGACCTCCGCTGGAACGCACCCGACGCGCGCGACCGGTACACGCACAAGGACGGGCGGCCGTACTGACGGCCGCCCGTCGTCGCGTGCATCGCGCCACGCTCAGTACGTCTCGATGCTGACCTGGACCGGCAGCGAGTTGGACACGACGTCGTAGACGGGCGAGTACTGGGCGAGCTCGCGCAGCAGCTTCGGCGACGCGTCCGATTGCACGCGCATCTTCACGCGCACTTCGCGATAGCCCTTGCGCACGTCCTTCAAGATGCCAAGGAAGCCGCGCAGGTCGAGGTCACCCTCGAGCTCGGAGTCGATCGCGCCGATGTCGATGCCGCGCGCCGCGGCGTGATACGCCATCGTCGTCGTCAGGCAACCGGCCAGCGCGTTCAGCAGGTGCTCGACCGGGTTGGCGCCGCGGTCCTCGCCCAGCAGCACCGGCGGCTCGCCACATTCCAGCTCGAAGGGCGTGGCATGTGGCTGCGCCTGCTTCGCGCCGTAGAAGCCGGTGACGGTCGTCAGGTTGCGGTCGCCGCCGAGCCAGCGGTTGGTGGCGCCGAAACGGAACTCGGCGATCGCCGGGTCCTGCTTCACCGCGTCGATGGTCTCGAACAGCGCCGTCACGTTCACGCCGTTGCGGATCACGGGTTCGGTCGTCTTCGTGGACTGGGTCGTCATGGAAGTCTCCTCTGGATGTCTGTGGGTTCGGACGGGTGCCACGGTAGGGTGCCGGGACCGGTCTGCTAAGCGGCTTTTTTGACGAAAAGAGGCTGTTCGTGCCATTTTGTTGCGATGGCATCTGTATCGTCACCCGTTCCCGTCTTGCTGCTGGCCGTCGCGGAGACGGCGGGGTCGGCGCTTTACGGCATGAAAGACGTGCTTTCCGCCGCCGGCAACCTCTGGCAGGTCTTGGCCCGGACCAAGCCCCCGCGGACACTGTTCGACGTGCGGATCGTGTCGCCGCGGTGCGAGCCGTTCACTTGCGGCAATGGCATTCCGGTGCTGCCGGACACCGCCATCGCCGACGACCCGCCCGCAACCGTCCTGATCCTGCCCGAGATCTGGCTCGGCCCCGACGAGGAAATCGCCGGCCGCTACCCCGCGGTGATGGACTGGCTGCGGCGCCGGCACGCCGCCGGGACGCACCTGTATTCCGCCTGCTCCGGCGCCGTGATGCTCGCCGAGTCCGGGCTGCTCGACGGTTGCGAGGCCACTTCGCACTGGGGCTACGAGGATTTGTTCCGGCGCCGTTACCCGCAGGTGCGCTTCCGCGCGGAACCGAACCTCGCCTTCGCCGATCCGGCCGGACGGATCGTCACTGCCGGCGGCACGACCTCCTGGCACGATCTCGCGCTCTATGTCATCGCGCGCCACGGCAGTCCCGAGGAGGCACTGCGGATCGCGCAGGTATACCTGCTCAAGTGGCACGCCGAGGGCCAGCTCCCCTACGCCGCGCTGGTGCGCCGCCAGCCGCACGCGGACGCCATCGTGCGTCGCTGCGAGGACTGGCTCGCGCAGCATTTCCGCGAGACAGACGTCGTCGCACGTGTCGTTGCAGAGGCTGCGATCCCGGAGCGCACGCTGAAGCGCCGCTTCAAGTCCGCTACCGGCTCGACGCTGATCGAGCGCGTGCAGGACCTGCGCGTGGAGCACGCAAAGCGATTGCTGGAATCGGACGACCTGCCGGTGGACGAGATCAGCGTGGCGGCGGGCTACGAGGACGCTTCGTTCTTCCGCCGCCTGTTCCGCCGACGCACCGGACTCCTGCCGAGCCAGTATCGACGCATGTTCCAGCCGCTGCCGCAGGCCCGGTGAACGCGGGCTGGGCGTCCGGATACGCGCCGCTGCGGATGCTCATAAGCATCTCACTGGAGCGTATCGCCCTGAATCGGCGGGGGTGCGGGCGGTGCCGGCGCGGCCTGCCGCGAAACCGTGCCACGGCGCCTCTAATTGCTCGGCGGATCACCGGGGGCGTTCAGCGTGATGACGAAGATGTCGACGCTCGTGCCGACGGTACGGGTGCAGAGGATGCGCTTGCCGTCCGCCGAGAAACTCGGCTTGGTCCAGGACCCGGTCCCCGCGATCCCGTTGCCGAAGGTGACACGCGTGGGGTTCGATCCGTCGGCCGCGGCGACGTAGATGTCGAAGGCCTCGAACTCGCTGTTCGCGCGGTTGGAGGCGAAGGCAATCCGCTTGCCGTCTGGCGACCAGGCGGGCCAGCCGTCGTAGGCCTGGTTCGTGGTCAGGTTTTTCTGCTCCCCGCTTTGCAAGTCCATCCAGAACACTTCCGAGTTCCGCCCCGATTCGGACTTGCCGCCGGTCGGGGCGATGCGCCGCCAGAGCAGCCCGGTCCCGTCCGGCGAGATCGCGGGGTAGGTATCCCAGTCGGGCAGGTCGGTGACGCGGCGGATGTCGTCGCCTGCGAGCGTCATCGAATAGATTTCGTGGTTGTGCTGCCGGTCCATGTTGCCGAGCGCGAAGGTCGCCGGGTTGCTGCTGCGGTTGCTGTTGAAGTAGATCAGCCGGCCGTCCGGACTGACGCGAGGATGGCCGTCGGCTCCCGGATGGCCCGTCAGGTTGACTTGTTCCGAGCCGTCCGCCCGCATCCGATAGACCTCGTAGTTGCCGTCGCGCTCCGACGCAAAGACGATGAACCGGCCGTCCGGCGTCCAGACCGGCGTGCCGTCGTGGGAGTCGTTCCGGGTCAGCTGGACGACGTTCGAGCCGTCGGCGTCCATCAGGAAAATGTCGGCGTCGGGACCATCGCGGGTGGACTCGAAAACGATCTTCAAACCGTCCGCCGACCAGGCCGGATAGGTGTTCTCGAGGCCGGTGACCTGCACCGTTCCGACCGCCTCGACGAAGCCCTGCGCGCCGGCGGAAAGGGGCAGCAGAAACGTCGCGACCAGGAGGTTTTTCATCACCTCATCTTAGGTACCGGAGGCGGTCCGCGCGCACGCCCGGGCGCGGTCTGTGGGCCTCCGGTCGCAGCCGGAAAAACACCCGGCGGGGGCTGCGGGCTCGATCAGAACGGGGGGTTTCCGGATGGGTATAAGCATCCGGTTATCAGGCAAGCCGCTGGCGCCGGAAACATCACGTCGAAATCGGCGCAAGGACGCGCCGCGAGGGTCATTTCCGCGCCGCGGATCGTTCAGTCCGCCGCCTCCATGTAAGCCCGAAGCACGGCGTTGATACGCGTCTGGTAGCCCGGTCCCCGGGCTTTGAACCAGTCGAGAACCTCGGCGTCGAGACGCAGCGAAATGGCCGCTTTCCGGGGTGGAGCGGGCAGGCCCTGGCGGGCAAAGTTGCGAACGACTTTGGCGACGTCCGCGGCGAGTGGCGCAGGCGGCGACGCGGGTGCCACCGGCACTCCATCCGGGCTGCTGGTCTCCGCCGATCGCGTGAATCTCGAGAAGAATCCCTTCGCCATATTGGCCGCTCCGGGGTTGCAGAAATCCAACTGTATTGGCGGATTGTATATACAAACCCGGCCGACCGTGCTGCGGCGTTAGTCCCCGCAGTAACCCCGCCAACGGAGATGTCCATGAGCCATCTAGCCACCCGAACTGCCGCCTGTCTGGCCCTCCTCTGCCCGCTGACGGCACTCGCCGGCCAACCGGTGAACGTCGAAATCTTTGATCGAACCGCCGGCCGCGTGCTGCCCGTTTACTGGCACGCCGGCGAGCGCCATGTCGCCGGTGAACCGGGCCATGAGTACGAGATCCGGATCCGCAATCGCGAGTACGGGCGGGTGCTGGCGGTGACCTCCGTGGACGGGGCCAACGTCATCACCGGCGGCACCGCCGCGCCCGACCAGGGCGGGTATGTGATCGACCCCCGTGGCCGGCTGGAGATCGACGGCTGGCGCAAGAGCATGGACGAGGTCGCGGCCTTCTACTTCACCACCCTGCCCGACTCCTATGCCGCTCGTACCGGACGCCCGGAAAACGTCGGGGTCATCGGCATCGCCCTGTTCCGCGAACGGGTCGCCAACCCCGTGACTCGGGAGCGGGACTCGGTGGCCGCGGCGGAAGCCGAGCCACGGCCGGCGCCCTCGCTCCCGGAATCACGCGGCGCCCAGGGGGCTGTGGCGCCAGCGGGGCGGGATTCCGCCACCGGCATGCTCGGAAAACTGCAGAACGACGAGCGGCTCGGCACCGGACACGGCCAGCGGCGCGATGCCGGGGCGACCTACACCCATTTCGAGCGGGCGAGCGAGGAGCCGGACGCCGTGATCCGCATCTTTTACGATTCGCGGCGCAACCTGGTCGCCCGCGGCGTAATCCCGCGGCCCGACGACCGCTACGTCCGGCGCGTGCCCGACCCCTTCCCGGGCGGCTTCGTGCCCGATCCCTGAACGAAAAGGGGACGGACCCCGGGGACGCACCCCTTTTCAGGCGAATCGTCGCGGCATAATCGCCGGAAAGGGATGGGAAAAGGGGGTGCGTCCCCTCTTGCGTCCCCTTTTCAGGATTTCATGGCCACCGAACTGCTGTTTCGCGACGATGCTTACCTGAAGACCGCGACGGCGCGCGTCAGCGCGGCCCGGGACGGTTTCGTCGAACTCGATCGCACGATTTTCTATCCGCTGGGCGGCGGTCAGCCGGGCGATACGGGATGCCTCGTGCGCGAGAACGGCGAACGGATCGCGATCACCGACACGCGCAAGGGTGAAACGCCGGACGTCGTGCGCCACTTCGTGGCTGCCGGCGCGAACCTGCCGGCGCCCGGCGAAAAAGTGACGCTCGAGCTCGACTGGGACCGCCGCTACGCGCTGATGCGCCTGCACACGGCGCTGCACGTCATGTCCTGCATCGTCACGGCGCCGGTGACCGGCGGCAATATCGCGCCCGACAAGGCGCGGCTCGACTTCGACATCGACATCACGCTGCTCGACCCGCAGAAGATCGAGCAGGGCACCAACGAACTGATCGCGCGCGCCGTCGCGACCGAGACGGTCTGGATCACGGACGAGGAACTCGACGCGCGGCCCGAACTCGTCAAGACGATGAGCGTGCAGCCGCCGCGCGGCGCGGGGCGCGTGCGGCTGCTGAAGATCCCGGGCATCGACCTGCAGCCCTGCGGGGGCACGCATGTCGCGAACATCGCCGAGATCGGCGGCATCCGCGTGGTCCGCATCCGCAACGAAGGCAAGCGCAACAAGCGTGTGGAAATAGCGCTCGCCTGAAAAGGGGACGCAAGAGGGGACGCACTCCTTTTCCCGAAGGATCGAAGGAAAAGGGGTGCGTCCCCTTTTCAGGCCAGCCGCCGTTGCATCACTCGTTGCAGAAGGAAGACGCTGACCGCCGCCTGCGTCCACACGCTCGCCACCGATAGATACCAGACGTGATCCAACTCGAGCCACGGCTGCGTGGACAGCCAGAATGCGGGCAGCATGAAGGTGAACAGGCGCGACGCACTCGAGACGAGCGCGGGCCAGGTGTGGCCGAGGCCCTGGAACACGCCCGAGCAGGTGAAGATCAGGCCTGAGGCTGCGAAGTTCCACGAGATCAGCCGCAGGAATTGCGAGCCGACCTCGATCACGCCCGGATCGCCGGTGAAGCCGCGTACCAGCCAGTCGGGCCGCAGCTGGCAGAGCAGCGTCAGCACGATCATCAACGCGACGCTCATCGCCGCGGCGGAGCGGAAAGTCGCGCGCACGCGCGGGTACTGCCGCGCGCCATAGTTCTGCCCGGCGATCGGCCCGGTCGCAAACGCGATCGCCATGGCCGGCAGGAAGATCGACTGCATCAGCCGCATGCCGAGCCCGAATCCCGCCTGCGCGGTGGCGCCGAAATCGCGGATCACCCAGTAGATCGTCGCCATGTACACGAACATCAGCGCGAATTCGCCGCCCGCCGGCAGCCCGATGTTGATCATGCGGCCCCAGACGGCAAAGCGCGGCCGCCACTGGCCGGCGTGGAAGTTCACGTAGCGCTCGAGGCTCCGGAAGTACCAGACGAGCAGCAGCACGCCGGCGACGATCGAGATCGTGCTGGCGAGTCCGGCGCCCGCGACGCCGAGCGGCCGCCCGGTGCCGATGCCTGCGATCAGGACCGGCGCCAGTATCGCGTTCAGCAGCACGGTCACCAGTTGCACGATCATCGTCGGCTTCACGACGCCGGTACCGCGCAGCGCCGACACCATCACCATCGAAACGTACTGCAGCGCGAGGCCCGGCAGGAACCAGTGCAGGTAGATCGTGCCCGCCTGCGCGGTCGCGGCATCCGCCCCGATCGACTGCATGTACCAGCCGGTCATCGCATAACCGCCGATCAGCGTCGCCGCGGTGCAGACGGTGGCGAGCGCCATCGACTGGTTGAATATCAAATTGGCGTCGTCCGAGTCCTTGCGCCCGACCGCCTGCGAGATCAAGGCCATCGCACCGACGCCGAGCGTCTGGGTCAGCGCCATCACCACGAACATCGCGATGCCTGCGGCGCCGACGCCGGCGAGCGCGGCGTCGCCGAGCTGCGCGACGAAGTACAGGTCGACCAGGAAATAGAGGGTCTGCGCCAGCATGCCGGCCGCGATCGGCGCCGCCATCGTCAGCAGGTGGCCCGGAATCGGGCCCTGGGTCAGGTCGCGCATGGTCTCCCCCGGGAAGAGTAAGATCGCACACAAGGGCCTAAAATGCCCGAACGACAAACACCATCGGGGAGAATCATGAATATCCTGAAAACAGCCGCAGTCCTTGCGGTCGGTCTGGTCGCGGTTGCCGGCTGCCAGAAGGCAGCGGTGGTCGATACGGCGGCGATTGAAGCCGAAGTCAAAGCGGGCGTGCACACCTGGCTCGCTTCCTACAATGCCGGCGATGCCGATGCGATCGCCGCGCGCTATGCGGATGACGCGGTCGTCATGTCGCCCGGCGCGCCGGCAGCCACCGGCCGCGAGGCGATCCGCGCGATGATCGCGGAGCAGAGCGCCGCCGCGAAGGCCGCGGGCATCACGCTTGCAGCGCAGGACGGCGACACCGCGGGCGTTGCCGCTTCGGGCGACATCGCGTGGCATTCGGGCGCGTACACGGTCAGCGATGCGAGCGGCGCCGTGATCGACAGCGGCAATTACATGGAAGTCCAGAAGAACATCGACGGCCAGTGGCTGATCATCCGCGACATCTGGAATTCGGATCGTCCGCCCGCACCGGCTGAAGAAGCCGCGGCCGAACCCGCCGCGAGCTGATCAGAACTTCCAGACGACTCCCACGGACGGGACCAGCTTCAGAGGGGTCACGGGCGCGACGTCGAGGAAGACTTCGTCCAGTTCTTCGTCCTCGAGCTGGTACTCGACGCAACACACGTTGTCGTGCACCAGCAGGTTGTTCACTTCGACGAATGCCGTCAGTTCGCCCGCCGATTCGAGATCGAATCGGCGGGCGACGCGCAGGTCGAGGCGCGAATAATTTGATATGCGCGACGTGTTGCGCCGGCCGGCCGACACGAGCGGGAACGGCTCGAGCGTCAGCAATTCGACTTCGGTCGTCGGCCAGCCGCGATGCCAGGTGGCGGCGAGCGACGCCTCCCAGCGGGCGCCGCGCCAGCTGAAGCCACCGCTCGCATAGTCGCGCTGGTCCCAGCTCCGATGCAGCGATTTGCCGTCCACGCGATCGCGCACCCGCGAATGCGTGTAGCTCAGCCAGCCGGATACCGCGCCCGCCTCGTAGTTGAGTGAGACCTCGGCGCCTTCCGCGACTGCAGAGTCCGGTGCGATCAGGATCCGGTCGGGCTTCAGTTCCGGCAGCACGACCAGCGTGTTCAGCAGGTTTTCGTGGCGCGAGAACGGGTGATCGTAATCCTTGCGATAGAGCTCTGCGCGCAGCGTCAGCGCCGGCGTGATGTCGTGCTCGATGCTCGCCACCTCGTGGGTGGCGCGCTGCGCCGGTTGATAGAACTGCTCGCCGTCCGGCACCTGCAGTTCGTTGATCGCCTGTGCCTGGTAGTAGCGGCCCCAGCCGATGCGCAGGCGCGTGTCCTCGGACGGGCGCCACATCAGCACCGCGCGCGGGCTCCGATGCGACCCGTCGCCAGGCGCCAGCGACTCAGTGTCCCAGCGCATGCCGAGATCCGTCGCGAAAGCGGTGGACGGTTCAAAGCGCCAGTTCAGGTACACACCGGTCTGGTGGCCGGATGGCCGCACGGTGATTGTGCGGGTGCGCGTGGCGCTCGTCGGTGCGCCCGGCGTCAGGAACAGCAGCTCGAATTCGGCTTCGTCCTGATAGTCGTAACGGCCGTCCTGCTGTCGCCATTCGGCGCCGGCCTGCAGCAGCGAGTGCGCGCCGATGCGCCACCAGCCCTCGGACTGCAGTGAACGGATGGTGAAGTGCCGGTTGTCCTCGAGCATGCCGCTGCCGACTCCCGGCAGGCCGGCGGTACCGCTGCGTTCGCTTTCGAGCCGGGTGTACGCGGCCAGCACGCGGCCACCCAGTCCGTCCGGCGCGCCGAGATCGAAGCGCAGCCAGTGATATTCGTCGCGATATTCCGCGACCGCCTCTTCTTCCTGGTCGTTGTCGGTTGCAATCACGCGGTCGTCGAACAGCAGCGTGTTCGCGGAGATCGCGAGCCAGTCGTTGATGCGCCGTCCCGTGTGCGCGTAGAGATCGTAATACTTGGGCTCGCCGATGTCGGCATCGGCAAAATCGACGTAGTAGTCCATGTTGCCGCGTCGTGCCGCGATGGCCCAGTCGCCGGCGCCGTCGGCAAATGCGCCGGCGGCGGAAACACCCGCCGTGAACAGCGACAGCACGGCCTGGCCGCGCATTTCCTGTCCCGGCAGCCGCGGCGCGATATCCACGACGCCGCTGCTGCGGTCCCCGAAGTTCACCGGAAAACCGCCCGTATAGACCTGGATGTCACTGACGATGCCGGGATCGATGCTGCTGAATGCGCCGAAGAAATCCTTCAGGTGATACGGGTTGTAGAGGCGCAGGTCGTCGAAACGCACCAGCGTTTCCGTATCGGTGCCGCCCCGAAGGTGCACGCGGCTCGAAAAATCCTGGCGTGCGACGCCCGGCAGCCGCCCCACCGCCAGCAACGGGTCCTCGCCGATTTCGGGCAGCGTTTCCAGCCGCGCGGCGGACATCACCGTCGGCGAATACGTCGGCACGTCGCCGAACAGGTAATGACTCGCGCTGACCACGACCGCATCGAGCGGCGCGAGCGCGGGGCGATGCGGCGAACCGGGCGATGCGGTTCTCGGCGCGCTCTGCGTCCGGCGCTTCAGAATCAGCGTGCCGCCGGGTCCGTCGACGAAGGTGATGCCGTGCGGAGCGAGTAGCTCGGCGAGCACGGCGCGCGGTTCGATGGCCCGCGGTTCGCGGTCGATGCGCATCCACGGCTTCACCAGGTCGCTGCTATAGAGCAGCTCGAGCCCGCCAGCCCGCAACTGCTCGAGCGCCTCACCGAGCGCCAGCCCGCGATACGCGGCGGCCTCGGCGGTCCCGGCGAGGCAGGCCAACAGCAACGGCAGCTTGTTCACGGCTCAGGTCGTCATTCAGTCCTGGCGCGGATTTCCATTGTATCCCCCTCGAGCACGTATTCGAGGTCGGTCGTCGCCAGCATGGCGTCGAGCGCCGCGAGCGGGGCCAGGTGGCGGATATTGCCGTGCAGTATCACGGTCGCCGCGCGCTGCTCCACGTCCGGCGACTGATAGCGCAGCCGGCGCCCGGTCTCGCGCGCGACCCAGGCGAGCAGCTCGGTCGCCGGCCGGCCGTCGATGTCCGGCGCCGGCGCCATCGTTTCCGCCCATCGCCAGGCCGGATCCGTCGTCCCGATCATCGAGCGCGTGACGCCGCCCAGCACGTCGATCTCGAGTTGTTCGCCCGCGCCGCCGGTCAATCGCTCGCCGGCCCGGTCGATCTCCACGTGCCCTTCGCGTACGCGCAGGCGCAGCATGCCGTCCGCAACCCGGACTTCAAACTGCGTGCCGATGTCATGCACCGTGCCGAGCGGTGTCCCGATCCGGAAGCCGGTTCCGAGACTCGCGCGATTGTCGAGGTAGAGCATGCCGTCGCGCAGCAGGATGTGGCGCGGCCCGTCGAACTGCACTTCGGTCGTGGCGGCGAGACGCAGCGACGTGCCGTCACCGAGCGACAACGCTGCGCCGCCACCCGCCAGCGTCCGCAAACTCGTGCCCGCCGGGATCGCGCCGCCCGACTCGACCAGTGGTTTCCAGCGTTCACCGGACCGGAGCTCGACCGCGCCGATCGTTCGCACGACGGTCGCCATGCGCGGTTGCAGGGAAACCTCGCCGCGCTGCAGCAACAGCATGACGGATACGGCGGCGATGCCTGCCGCCGCTGCGCCGATCAACCAGCTCCGTTCGCGCCGCCGCCGGGACTTCTCGCGCAGCGCCGTCATCGCGGCGTCGAGCACCTGGCGGTATGCATCCGCCGGCGGCTCGGTGCGCCGGCCGGCTGCCTGTATCAGCGCGGCGACCATATCGCCATTTTGCCTGCCACCGTTCGATTCATGTTCCATTGTTGCTACCCAGGGCTCCGGCCCAGCGTTCCCATCAGTTCATCCGACGCGCTCGCGAGATCCGCGATTGCCACGCGAAATGCCTCGCGCGCCCTCTGCAATTGCGACTCCGCCGCTTTCGGCCCCAGGCCGAGCCGCTGCGCGATTTCCGCCACCGACTGCCCGTCGAGGTATTTCCACTCGAGCACGTCGCCGTAGTTGCCCGGCAACGCGTCCAGCGTCGCCTCGACCAGGCGCCGGACCTGCAGGCGCCAGACCCTGCTCTCGGGTTCGTCGGAAACCGGCGCCGCCAGCGCTTCGAGGATCGCGCGCGCATCGGGCTGGTCTTCCAGCAGGACGACGCGCGCGACGCCACGGCCTCTCTTGCGGAAATGGTCCGCCAGCACGTTGCGGCAGATCTGGCAGAACCAGGTGTAGAGCGCTGCCTCGCCGCGATAGCCGTCGAGGCGCTGGATCGCATTGCAGAAGGTCTGCTGCACGATGTCGCGCGCCGTATCCGCGTCACCGTCGAGCCGCGCCAGTGCAAAACGGTAAAGACGCGGAAAGAAGCGGTCGAACATTTCCCGGAACGCGGCCTCGTCCCCGCCGAGGATCCGGCGGGCCACGGCCCGGTCGACATGAACCAGGTCTGCCATTGTCAAATTGGACGCATGAGGGACATGAATCCTTCTAATCAGGAAAGGATTGTTTCGTGCCGCGCGTCTCATTAACAGGCAAATCGCGCCATCCGCAAGTCCAAGGAGTGTCCCTATGTCAGCCCTGAACCGACCCGCCGTCCTTTTACTCGCCGCGCTGGCCCCGCTGGCCTCCGCCATGGGCGCCAATCCGGACGGATTCACCCTCGAGTTCCCCATCGGAGCCTGCAACTTCAAGTCGCAGGGCGGCAACGCCTTTCTCAAGCTCCAGGTCAATCGTCAGCTCTACCTGAGCAACAAGATGTGCGACGAGTGCGTCGAGGAAGACGGGCTCGTGGAACTCTGGATCACGATCTTGCCGGAGACCCGCGTGATCACGTTCCCCTACGCCGGCAAGCTGCGTACCGTGACGGCGCGCGTCATGGAGGAATACGAGACGGAAAACGGTGAACTCGAGGAAGTCTCGAGGAACTTCGTCGCGGACTGCGACCCGATGCACGACGTCTATTACTTCGGCGAAGACGTGTTTGACGGCGACGGGAATCCGCTGCCCGATGCCTGGCTGGCAGGCAAGCACGGCGCCAAGCCCGGCATACTCTTGCCGGATCGCGCATACCTGCTCGGGTCGCGTTACTTCCAGGAATTCGCGCCCAACGCGAAGGACCGCGTCGAGCACACGTCAATGGGCTTTAAAGTGCAAGTACCGGCGGGCACATTCCAGAATTGTGTCGAGATGACTGAATCCAGCCCGCTCGAGCCGGGCCACGAGTCCCTGAAAACCTATTGCCCGAATGTCGGCATGGTCAGGGACGATGACCTGGAGCTGATCAGGGTTTACAACAACGCCCAGTCGCCGTCAGTCGATGATTAGGTCGGCGCGACTGAAAAAGGGGACGCACACCTTTTCCGGATCGACCAATCAGAAGGCCCCCTCGCGGGGGTCTTCGTCTTTTTAAGCTCCGATTGAAAAAGGTGTGCGCACCTTTTCAGTCGTCGAGGCGGCGGTCTTTCCAGTTCCACCACTTCAACAGGTCCGGCTGCGGTTCCGGCGTGCGCGCGGCATAGGTCGCGCAGCGGAACGTGTAGAGCAGGCACGGTTCCTGTTCGTGTCCGGTAATTTTCTGCAGTCGCTGGAAGAGTTGTTCGGGATTGGATTCGGCGAGTTCGCGGATCGAATGAATGCCAAGGTGTCGAAGGTCGGCGGCGATGGCGGGCCCGATGCCGGGCAACGTGGTCAGCTCGTCGTGCATTGGCAGGTTCCTCCTACGGCTTGTCCACGCTTCCAGATTACACCCCCGGAACGCCCTGCTAGCAAGCCCAACGAAAAAGGCGGCGGGAGATCCCTCTCCCGCCGCCGGATGCAACGACCGCCGCCGTCACTTCTCGATAGAAGCGTTTGCGTCGGCCGAGGCATTGGCACTGGCGGATGCCGACCCGTCGCCGGAAGCCTGCAGCCCGCCACCGGCATCGGCCCGGCCGTCGGCCCGCGCCTGGTGGCGCGGCTGCGGAGCCGGGGCCGTTGCCGGCGCCGGTTCCTTCGAGCGCTTGGAGCGCTGCTGTCGCTTCGGCGCCGACGGCTCGTCATCGCTGACGACCGGTTCCGCACGGCCCCCTTCGCCGGCACCCAGGTCGAGCATGCCGGAGCCGCTGCCCGCGACATCGCCGGCCACATCACCCGACGGATTGTCGCTCGGGAGCTGGGCCTGCGAACCGGCTTCCCCGGCGGCTTCCGTCGTCGCGGAAATTCCGGTCGCCGCATTGGCAGCCGCATCGGCGGTCGAACTCAACGCACCGGAGGCGGTCGCTTCGGCGCCGGCCGCGGTCGACTCGGCGCGCTCGCGCGCACCTGCCGCGGTGTCCTGCGTCTTCTGCTTCAGGCGCGAACCGGTCTCGCGCGTGCGGCCGAACGCGTCGGTGCCGGCACCGAGCGTGCCGTTGACTGCGCCGCTGCCGGTCGCGCCGATGTTGCCGAGGCCGCTGTTACCGAGGCCGCCGGTGATCGAGCCACCGAGACCCCCGCCAGCGCCGCCCCCCAGCACCTGGGCCTGCGCCACTCCGCCCATGGCCAGCACGGCGGCCACTGCGGTCTTTGCCAAAAAGTGTTGAATTTTCATGGACTTGACTCCTGTGACCCCGCGGCCAATCCGCGGTTCTCAGAAGCAAGTACGATCCGCGACCGGGATTTCTTCCCGGGTTACCGCGCTGGGTTCTGCAGCAGGCCAGCGCCGACCAGGCCCTTGCCATAAGTCGTATCGCCGCCCTTGCGCCCGAGATCGAGCGCCCGCGCCTCGAGATCGGCCACGGCTGCCCGCGCCTGCGCGGGGTCCGGCTTCGGCAGCGAACCCGCCAGCAGTCCCGCGACCGTCGGCGTTGCGAACGACGTGCCGCGCACTTCGGCGAAGCCGCCGCCGACTTGCGCTGCCCGCAGCCCGGCGCCGGGCGCGGCAAAATCCACGTGCTCGCCACGGCAGGCTTCGGGCAGCACGTGTTGCTCGGCATCGACACCGGTCACGCCGATGACTTCCGGATACGCGGCCGGGAACAACGGCGGCGCGGACGGGCCGTCGTTGCCGACCGCGGCGATCAGGAGATGCCCGCGCTGCGACATCGCGCGCACGAGTCCGGTCAGCAGTACGCTCTTCGCACCGACGAGACTGATGTTGACGACCGGCACCTGCTCGCGCGCCATCCAGTCCAGCGCGATCGCGAGCAGCGCGAGCGAGCCGCCGCCATGTCCGCAGAAAATATCCGCCGCATACAGCTGGGCACCCGGCTGCACGCCGCGAAACTCGCCGTCCTGGCCGATCAGCAACGACGCGACGGCCGTTCCGTGCGAGGCGGGCATCAGCGCGCCGTCGCAGCCATGACGCCGGATGCTCGCGGCCGCGAGCACAGGATGCCCGCCGTCGACGCCGCTGTCGATCAGGCCGATGCGCACACCCGATGCTTGCGCGGGCTGCGCTTCCATCGGCAGCGTGGCCGGCGCCGGCGTGCCGACCGGCTGGGCCGCGATGCCGCTGTCCAGGTAAAGATGATTGAAGTCGTAGCTGCCGTCCGGATCCAGTTCGCGCAGCCGCTTCAGCGCGCGCCGCGTGGACATCCTGTCCGGCGCCTGCAGGACGACGAGCTGCAGGCCGAGCCCCGCCAGTGCCTCCTCGGTCAGGATCGTGAAGCCCGCGGCGCGGGCGCGCGCGAGCGCTTCGGGCGTCGGCGACAGCGCGCCGATCTGCCGCCGCAGGATCGGCTGGCCGCCGGGTCCGGCTTCGACCGTCTCGCGTTCGGTGCGCAGCAATTCGCGGATGCGCAGCTGCCGCAACTGGGTCATCGCCGTGGACTGCGCCGTGCGCAGCGTGCCGGTGACCGGCTCCGTCACCTGCGGCAGCGGCGGCAACGGCAGGCCGGGCAAGCCGACCTGGGCCGTGGCGCCCGTCGCCACGGCCGTCGCGGCCAGCAAAATCCAGGCAAACTTACGCAGCCGTTTCATGGTTCCGCTCCTCGGCCGGGCCGCCGCCGGGAAATGCTAGCATCCCGCCGCGCGGCAACAGTATTGATGAATACGCTTCACGCGATTTGTTTCATCCCGACGGAAGAACCAGGCCCTGACTGACGTACAACATTATGAGTACGCCGACGCCTGTTGACGAGGTCCGGGCGCAGCTCGGGGAACTGCTGCCGCGCTTGCGGCGCTTTGCCCGGGTGATCACGCGCAACGTCCAGGACGCGGACGACCTGGTGCAGGCGGCGGTCGAGAAAGCGTTGAGCCGAGCCGCCCAGTGGCGGCCCGATTCACGCCTGGACAACTGGATGTTCGGCATCATGAAGAACGCCTGGATCGACGAAATACGCGCGCGCCGCCGGCGCGAGCGGGTGCACGCTCCCGAGGAGGCAGGCAGCGCGGTCGGCGACGCCTCGGCCGAGGCGCGCGACATCGCACTCTCGGTGCAGGCGGCGATGGCGCGCCTGCCGGAGGAGCAACGCCTCGCGGTGGCGCTGGTGCTGATCGAGGGCCTTTCCTACAAGGAGGCGGCCGAGACGCTCGGCATTCCGATCGGCACGCTGACCAGCCGGCTCGCGCGCGGGCGTCAGGCCCTGCAGGCGCTGCTCGGCGGGACCGGGGAGGCAGGATGAAATTCTCCGACGAAATGCTGATGGCCTATGCCGATGGCGAGCTCGACCTGGTTGCGCGGGCCGAGATCGAGGAGGCGATGGCCGAGGATCCCGAAATCGCGCGCGTCGTCGAACGGCATCGCGCGCTCGCGGCGCGCGTGCAGTCGGCGTATCGCGGCGTGCTCGAGGAGCCGGTGCCGGCGAAACTGGCGAGTCTGGCCGCGGAGCCGGTCACGGCGCCCGTCATCGATCTCGCATCCAGGCGTGCCGCCCGGGCCGAGACGCGCGCGCCGGCGAGCCGGTGGCGGCTCCCGCAATGGAGCGCGCTCGCCGCCTCCGTCGCGCTTGGCGCGATGGTCGGCGCGCTGCTGATGCGCGGAGAGTCGCCTCCTTATGAGGAGACCGCGGCCGGCCTGGTCGCCCGCGGCGAGCTCGATGCTGCGTTGACCCGGCAGCTCGCGGGCAGTCTCGGCACGGGCAAGTCGCGTGTCGGCTTCAGCTTCCGCCACCACGATGGCGCGTACTGCCGCACCTTCCATCTGCAACAAGAGGCGCCGCTCGCGGGTCTCGCCTGCCGCCGCGATGACCAGTGGAAACTGGAAGTGCTGGCAGCGGCGGCTCCGCACCAGGGCGAGTTGCAGCCGGCCGCGGCGATGCCGATGGCCGTGCTGCAGGCGGTCGATGCCGCGATCGAAGGCGAACCGTTCGATGCCGCGGCGGAAATCGCCGCGCGAGATGCGGGTTGGCAACAGCCGGGCAACGTGGCTGAATGACCGGCATGCGATGGTTCCTCCTGCTGGCTGCGGCCGGCCTCGTCGCCTGCGCGCCGTTGCCGCCCCAGGCCGAGGCCCCCGTCCGCCACGGCGCCGGAATCGCCGCTGCCAATCCGATGGCAGTCGAAGCCGGACTCGAAATGCTCGCGGCCGGCGGCACCGCCGCGGATGCCGCGGTCGCCGTGCAGGCGATGCTGGGGCTCGTTGAACCGCAGAGTTCCGGCATCGGCGGCGGCGCGTTCCTGCTCTATTACGACGCGGCAACGAAGCGGGTCATCGCATTCGACGGCCGCGAGACCGCGCCCGACGCCGCGACCCCACGGCTTTTCCTCGACGGCGCCGGCGATCCCTTGTCGTATCGCGATGCGGTGCTCTCGGGACGCTCGACCGGCGTGCCTGGCGCGATGGCGATGCTGGGCGCCGCCCATGCGCGTTACGGCGCGCTGGCCTGGCAACGGTTGCTGATGCCGGCGATACGGGCGGCTGAACGGGGTTTCGCCGTACCGCAGCGGCTCGCGCGCTTCGCGAACAGTGATCTCCCGCAGGCCCGCGAGCCGGACGTGCGCGCGCTGTTCTCGCGCTCCGACGGCAGCCCGGTGCAGGCCGGCGATCAACTGAAGAACCCCGCCTACGCGGCGACACTCACGCTGGTCGCGGCTGCCGGCCCGCGCGCGCTGCTCGAACCGCCGTTGCGCGACGCGATCATCTTGCGCACCCGGGCTGAGCCGCGCCCCGGTGCGCTCGCGCCGGGCGACTTCGAGAAGTACCAGCCGCACATCGGCGAGCCGCTGTGCGGTCCGTATTTCGTCTATGTCGTCTGCGTGCCGCCGCCGCCCTCGTCAGGAGTTGCCCTGCTGCAGGCACTCGCGATCCTCGATCGCACGGACATCGCGCTGCGCGGTCCCGGGGATCCGCAAGCCTGGTTCCTGTTCGCCGAGGCGAGCCGGCTCATGTATGCGGACCGCGACCGCTACGTCGCCGATCCCGCATTCATCGATGTTCCGGTAGAGGGATTGCTCGATGCCGACTACGCGGCGCGCCGTGCCGCGTTGATCGGCGCCGTGGCGGGTCCTTCGCCTGCTGCCGGCGTTCCTGCGCCGATCCAACGCGGACCGGATGCAACGAGCGAAGCTGCGGGTACATCGCATTTCGTCGTCGTCGATTCAGCGGGAAACGTGGCTTCCATCACGACCACGGTCGAATCCCTATTCGGCTCAGGCCGCGCGGTCGGCGGTTTCATGCTGAACAACCAGCTCACCGATTTCTCGTTCCAGCCCGAGGTCGCGGGCGAACCGGTCGCCAATGCCGTGGCCGGCGGCAAGCGGCCGCGCTCGTCGATGTCGCCGGTGATCGTGCTCGACCGCGAGGGGCAGCCCGTCGCCGCGCTCGGCTCGCCGGGCGGCACGGCGATCCTCGGCTACATCGCGAAGACGCTGGTCGGGCTGCTCGCCTGGGAATTGCCGCTGCAGCAGGCGATCGACCTGCCGAACCTGATTGCTCGCGGCGCCGATTACTTCGGCGAGGCCCCGAAGTTCGCGCCGGAAATCCTCGCGGCGCTCGCCGAACGCGGCATCGTGATCAAGTCCGGTCGCGGCGAGGAATCCGGACTGCACGGCGTCGTGCTGCACGACGACGGAACGGCCGAAGGGGCCGCGGATCCGCGGCGCGAGGGCATCTGGAGGGCTTCAGGACAGCGCTGACCGGACGCGGCGCGAGCGCAGCGCATAGACCGCGATTCCCAGCAGGCCCGCAATCAGCGCGATTCCGATCACCCGTTCGGCGCTGTCGCGCGCCTCGCCCATCTGCAGCGCCAGCGCCAGCCCCCAGCCGGCCGCCGTGGCGGCGATGAGATGCCGCGCAACGCCGACACGCAACAGCAGGAAGACGAACGCCAATGTGTGCAGCAAGGCAACGGCTGCGAACAGCAGCCAGACCAGCGGCTCGCTGCGGAGCCTCGCGGACTCGCCGGCCGCAACGGCAATCGAGCTGATGGCCAGCACGCCGAGCGCGATCGCGATCAGGACCAGCTCCCACGGCCAGCGCGGTGCTCCGGCCTTCGCGGCGGCAAGGCGCGCGCGGCCCCTGGCAAGCAGCCACGCGACGCCAAGCAACAGCAGGTGACCGGCGAGGCCCGCCGCAAGCAGCGGCGGCACGAAGATCATCGGCGGCGGATGGCCGCCGCCCATCAGCACCAGCGCCACACAACCCGCGAGGATCAGGATCGCCCAGATGAGATGGACGATCCCGAACGGCCACGGTGCCAGCGTGCGCAGCCGCTCCTGCAAGCCTGTCATCCAGACGACCTCAGCCCGAGTCGGACAATAGCGACAATAGCTCCTCCTGCGCCGAATAGCGCTTGCCGCGGGCGCTCCGGACGCGCCGGAACCCGCCCTCGTCGTCCATCAGCCACGCCTGGCAGTTGTCGTCGAGATAGGGCCGCAGGCCCTCGCGGATCACGCGCCGCTTGAGCCCCCGGTCGAGCACCGGGAAGCAAAGCTCGATGCGCCGGAAGAAATTGCGGTCCATCCAGTCGGCGGAGGACAGCCAGACATCGTCGGCACCGTCGTTGCGGAACCAGAACACGCGCGTGTGCTCGAGGAACCGGCCGACGATCGAGCGCACGCGGATATTCTCCGAAAGGCCGGGGACGCCCGGCTTCAGCGCGCAGACTGCGCGCACGATCAACTCCACCTTCACGCCCGCCCGCGATGCGGCATAGAGCTCGTCGATGATCCCGGGTTCGAGCAGCGCGTTCATCTTGGCCACGATCCGCGCCGGGCGGCCCTCGGCCGCGATCCGCGCCTCGTTGCGGATCGCCTCGACGACGCGCTTGTGCAGGGTGAACGGCGACTGCCAGACGTGCTTCAGGCGGCCCGCGCGGCCGAGCCCGGTCAGCTGCTTGAACACTTCGTTGACGTCGCTGCAGATATCCTCGTCCGCCGTCAGCAGGCCGAAGTCGGTGTACTGGCGCGCGGTCGCGGAGTGATAGTTGCCGGTACCGAGGTGCGCGTAGCGACGGAGCACCGTGCCGTCCGGCCCGGGTTCGCGGCGCACGATCAGCGCCATCTTGGCGTGCGTCTTGTGGCCGACGACGCCGTAGACTACGTGCGCGCCGACTTCCTCCAGCTGCGACGCCCATTTCAGGTTGGCCTCCTCGTCGAAGCGCGCCAGCAGCTCGACCACGACCGTCACTTCCTTGCCGGCGCGTGCGGCATCGATCAGCACCTGCATGATCTCGGAGTCCGCGCCGGTCCGGTACACGGTCTGCTTGATCGCGACCACGCGCGGATCGAGCGCGCTCGCGCGGATGAAGTCGAGCACCGGCGCGAACGACTGGTAAGGATGGTGCAGCAGGATGTCCCGGCGCGAGATCGTCTCGAACAGGTCGTCGTCGCCCATCTCGATCGCGGCGGGCACCGATGGCGTGAAAGCCGGGTACTTCAGGTCCGGCCGGTCGATGCGCGTCAGCACCTCGCGCAGCCGGTACAGGTTGACCGGCCCGTCCACGTGATAGAGGTCCTGCTCGTCGAGCGCGAACTGCTGCAGCAGATAGTCGATCATCGGCGGCGAGCATTCCTCGACGACTTCGAGGCGGACCGCGTCGCCGAAATGCCGGTGCAGCAGCTCGCCCTGCAGCGCGATCCGCAGGTTCTTGATTTCCTCCTCGTCCACGAACAGGTCCGAGTTGCGCGTGACGCGAAACTGGTAGCAGCCCTTGATGGTCATGCCGGCGAACAGTTCCTCGACGTGCGCATGCAGTACGGAAGTGAGGAACACGAATGAATTGTCGCCCTGCGCGATCGCGGGCGGCAGCCGGATCGCGCGCGGCAGGATCCGCGGCGCCTGCACGATCGCGACCCGCGACCCGCGCCCGAAGGCATCCTTCCCCTGCAGCTCGACGATGAAGTTGAGGCTCTTGTTGAACACGCGCGGGAACGGGTGCGCCGGGTCGAGCCCGAGCGGCGTCAGCACCGGCAGCACTTCGCGCGCGAAATAGTCGTGCACCCAGGCGCGCTGCGCGTCGTTCCAGGTGCCGCGCTTGAGGAAATGGATGCCGGCGCCGGCGAGCGCCGGCAGCAGCACGCCGTTCAGCAGTTCGTACTGCTGCGCGACCAGGTCGTGCGCCTCGCGTGCGACGAGCGCGAAGATCTCTCTCGGCGTCCTGCCGTCGGGCCCCGGGTCGGCGATGCCGAGCTTGATCTGTTCCTTGAGGCCGGCGACGCGGATCTCGAAGAACTCGTCGATGTTCGACGAGACGATGGTCAGGAATCGCAGGCGTTCGAGCAGCGGCACCGAATCGTCCGCGGCCTGGGCCAGCACGCGGCGATTGAATGCAAGGATGCCGAGTTCCCGGTTGAGCAGCGGGACCCGAGGCACGGGCTTGTTGGTCATTCGACCCATGAGCATCCGGCGTGCAGGTTACAGAGCGATGACAGGGCCAGTTTACGCGCCCGACGGACGGGTGCTACCGTGCCCGCGGCATGGCGCGTCACGAAACCCTGGCCGCGGTCGACCTCGGCTCCAACAGCTTCCATCTCCTGGTCGGCCGCATCGTCGACGGCCAGGTTTATCCGCTCGACACGCTGCGCGAGCAGGTGCAGCTCGGCGCGGGACTCACCGCCGACAAGCGCCTGGACCGCGCGAGCCAGGCGCGCGCGCTCGACGTGCTGGCGCAGTTTCGCGAGCGCCTGCGCGGCCTGCCGCGCGATGCGGTGCGCGCGGTCGGCACCAACGCGCTCCGGGTCGCGAAAAACGCGGCGGCCTTCCTGCGCGAGGCGCGCGACACGCTCGGTTTTCCGATCGAGGTGATCGCGGGCCGCGAGGAAGCACGCCTGATCTATCTCGGCGTCGCGCATGCGCTGCCACCGGCCGAGAACCGCCGCCTGGTCGTCGATATCGGCGGCGGATCGACCGAGCTGATCGTCGGCCAGGGCCTGAAGCCCAGGCTGATGGAAAGCCTTTACATGGGCTGCGTCAGCTCGAGCCTGCGCCACTTTCCGGAACAACGCATCGACAAGCGCAGCATGAAGTCCGCCGTGCTGGAAGCGCGCCAGGAGCTGGCGGCCGTGTCGCGCAGTTACCTGCGCTCCGGCTGGCAGGAGGCCGTCGGTTCGTCGGGCACCGCGCGCAGCATCGAGAGCATCCTGGCGGCGAACGGTTTTGCGGCGAATGGCATCACCCGCGACGGGCTCGAACGGCTGCGCGAACTGCTGATCGAGACCGGGCGTGCGGACCCGGACCGCATCGCGGGCCTGAAGGCCGCGCGCGCGGCGGTGCTGCCGGGCGGGTTTGCCGTCATGTACGCGGTCTTCGACGAACTCGACATCGAGCGGATGGCGGTCTCGGAGGCCGCGCTGCGGCATGGAGTGCTCTACGACCTGCTCGGTCGCGTCGAGCATCACGACATGCGCGAGGCGACGGTCACGCAGTTCATGCGCCGCTATCACGTGGATGCGGCCCAGGCCGCGCGCGTGCGCGAACTCGCGCTCCGGATCCACGAGCAGCTCGCCGGCACCCGCGACGACGACCCGGACCGGCTGATGCTCGACTGGGCCGCGCGCCTCGCCGAGGTCGGGCTCTCGATCGCGCACGCCCAGTACCACAAGCACTCGGCCTACGTGCTGTCGAATGCCGACATGCCGGGATTCTCGCGCGTGGAACAGCAGCGCCTCGCGCGTATCGTGCTGGCGCATCGCGGCAAGCTCGACAAGCTCGGCGATGATGGCCTCGAGGACGGCGACTGGAACCTGGTCTTCGCGCTGCGCCTGGCCTCGACGCTGCTGCGCCGGCGCACGCGCGTGCGGCTACCTGCCTTCCGCGTCAGCGCCGGCGAGGCGCGGTTCTCGCTGGATCTGCCGAAGTCCTGGCTCGCGCGCAACGCCCTGACCGCGGCCGCGCTCGAAACGGAAGCGCGCCAGTGGGAGACGGTCGGCCGCCAGTTCGCGGTCCGGCGCATGTCCTAGGTACGGCATGGACCTGATCCTCTGGCGTCACGCCGAAGCCGCCGACGGCGCCCCCGACCTCGATCGCCCACTGACAGCGCATGGCCGCGCCCAGGCGAAGGCGATGGCCGTGTGGCTCGAAGGGCGCCTGCCAAAAAAACTGCGGATCCTCGTTTCACCCGCGCGGCGCGCGCAGGAAACCGCGCAGGCACTCGACCGTCCCTTCAAGACCGTGGGTGAGATTGCGCCGGGCGTGGATGCCCGCTCGCTGATCGAGGTCTCCGGCTGGCCGGATGACGCGCGGTCCGTGCTCCTCGTCGGGCATCAGCCGACACTCGGCGAGGCGGTGTCCACGCTGATGAGCGGCCGCGAGGCCACGTGGCGCTTTGCGAAGGGCGCGATCTGGTGGCTGCGCAGCCGGCCGCGCCGGACACGCATCGAAGCGGTGCTGGTGCTGACGATCGAGCCTGCGATGCTCGAGCCGGGGCGCGGCGAGGGGCGCTAGGACGCGATGCGGTCGCGGATGTCGCGCAGCTTCATCTTGACACGCGCGGCATTGCCGGGACCCATGCGCAGCAGCAGCTTGCGGCCCGACGATTCCGCCTCGAGCGCCGGATCGGCAAATTCAAAGAGCACGTTCGGGCGCGTCAGCGTGACCGTGTCCGGCGGCACCGGCGCCGCAAGCAGGTGATCGATGACTTCGATCACGCGATCGTTGAAGTATCCGTCCGGGTTGCCGAGATTCTCGTAAGCGGCCTGGAACTGCGGATACAGCCGCCGGTACAGCTCGACCGTCGCATCCGGATCGAGCCCGTCCACCAGCTCGATCCACGGCGCATAGCGCGCGAAGTTGGCGGCGCCGAGGACCAGATTGCCTTCCGTGCCCGCCGTGACGAACGCGCCTTCGGGCGGCTTCGCCGGGTTCATGCGCGATGCGATCTTCGGTCGCGCCAGGTTGTCGACGGTCGCGACGATGTTGCGCACGAAGTCGTCCGGCACGAACATGGCCGCAAAGCGTTGCGCCCCGACAAGCGTGGCGGCTTGTTCGGTGGCGGACAGCGCGGGGTCGGTGCCGGCGGGGGTCTCGATCGGATTCTGGATGCGCGGTTCGGCGCTTGCGACCGTGTCCGCGACGACCGGCTCGGGTTCCGCGGACTGGCGCTTCTGCCAATACCAGGCGCCGGCGCCGAGCGCGATCAGGACCAGTCCACCCAGGATCCAGCGGCCGAGCCGCTCGTCCGCTTCCGGCGGTCGTTCGCGTTTCTCTGCAAACATGACAATTACTCTAGTTGATAGCCGCCCGTCTGGCACCATCTATAACGACCTTGCGCCCCAAATGACGGTTCCCGTGACCCGGATCCCTCTGACGCCCGAACTCCCCCCCGCCGAATGCGCCGACTGGGCATTCGTGCTCGACGCCGTCGGCGTTCCGTATGAGCGGCGCACCACGGCCACTGGCGCGAGCCTCTGGGTCGAGCCCGAGCATCACGCCCGCGCCGCGCACGAACTGCGCCATTACCTGCGCGAGAACCGGCGCCCGACCGTGGCGCCGGTGGTCTGGCCAAATCATCCGCACGCGATCTATGGCGTAATCGGCTACGCGCTGGTGCTGATCGCGGTGACTTTCGCCGTGCTTGCCGGCGCGGGCGACAACAACTGGAAATCCGCCGGCGTGCTCGATGCCGGCTTCCTGGAACGCGGCGAGTGGTGGCGCGTGCTGACGGCGCTGACGCTGCACGGCGACGTGCTGCACCTGCTGTCCAATCTCGCGTTCGGAGCGCTGTTCGGTTATCCGGCCGCGCGCCTGTTCGGTCCGGGCATCGCGTGGCTGCTGATCCTCACGGGCGCGGGCCTCGCCTACGGCGTGGATGCGCTGCTGCATCCGCCGCAGCATCACCTGCTCGGCGCCTCGACCGCCGTGTTCACTGCGCTCGGGCTCGTGGCGTCCTACGGCTGGCGCCGGCACATGAGGAACTGGTCACCGTGGATGCGCAAGAGCGCGCCGCTGATCGGTGGCGTCGCTCTGCTCGCATTCACCGGCACCGGCGGCGAGAACACCGACATCCTCGCGCACCTGGCCGGATTCGTCGTCGGCTCCGCCGCCGGCGCAATCTGCGCGCGGCTGCCGATGCCCGCGCCCGGCCATTATCGTGTGCAATGGCTCGCCGGCCTCGCCGCGCTCGCCCTGCTAACGCTCGCCTGGACCCTGGCGCTCAGCTGAAATGAAAAACCGCGAGTTCGTGCCGATGCCGCATTCGGACGCCTGCGAGCGCAACAAGGGCCCGATACTCGACGTGCTGCGCGTCGAATTCGCAGGAATCACGCACGTGCTCGAGATCGGCAGCGGCACCGGCCAGCACGCGGTGCACTTCGCGCTCGCGTTGCCGGGCATTGTCTGGCAGCCCTCGGAGCGGGCCGAGGCCATGCCGGGCCTGCGCAAGCGCGTCTTCAACGAAGGGCCGAAGAACCTGCGCGCGCCGGTGGAACTCGACGTGACCGTGACGCCCTGGGACGTGCGGCGCGTGGACGGGATCTACACGGCGAACACGCTGCACATCATGCACTGGCCGCAGGTGCAGGCCTTCTTTGCCAACTTGCCGGCGATCGTGAAGCCCGGCACCGTGCTTGCGATCTACGGCCCGTTCCGTTATGGCGGGCAGTACACGTCCGTCAGCAACGCCTCGTTCGACGAAATGCTGCGAGCCCGCGACCCGACGAGCGGCATCCGCGATTTCGAGGCGGTCGATCAGCTCGCGCGCGCGGCGGGTTTCGAGTTCGTGGCCGACTATCCGATGCCGGCCAACAACCAGACGTTGATCTGGCGGTCCGTAATGCGCGAAGAGTGACGGGCCCGTCATGCG